>ERZ772921.2407-NODE-2407-length-10103-cov-11.258559_pt1 | contig 10103 bp, 10 predicted proteins | sample MGYA00512117_ERZ772921 | MGnify/ENA primary metagenome ERZ772921 (study PRJEB29015, sample SAMEA2737944) | human oral metagenome | biome: human oral; feature: human-associated habitat; material: dental | place: China | collected 2150 ... | reverse complement strand
TTCCTGCTCCTCCAACTGCCATATTAGCATCTTTATGAGCTATTAATATTGTAGGACTGATACTATGATATCCTCCACCTGCTGGGTTAGTTCCATAGATTCCTACTATTACAGGTATACCTAATTGTTGTAATTCTGCATTACGGAAGAATGGAGTTCCTCCACCTCTTCTATTCGCGTAAACTTTTTCTTGTTCATCAAGTTTAACACCACTACAATTTAGTACATAAACTAATGGTATTCCTAAGCATTTAGCTGTATCTGATGCTCTTAATAGGTTATCTGCTTGTCCTGGAACCCAAGCTCCAACTATTTTCTTATTATCAGAAGCAACAACTACTGCCCATTTTCCACCAATTCTTCCTAATCCTTTTACTATACCAGTTCCTGTTTCAAAATCTTCTGGATTATATAGACTATTTAAAGGATACCAAGTTCCTTCATCTACTAATTCTGCTACTCTTTCTAATGCAGTCATTTGACCTTTATCATGAATTTTTTCATCAGGAGTTCCTGAATCTTGCATTGCTTGAATACTTTGGGCAATAGCATCTTCAATTTCTCTTACTGCATTTTCATTAGCTTCATCAATATTAGCTAATGAGTTTCCTACTTGTGGCATATTTTGAAAATATTTAGGCATTGAATAATTCATTTAACTTCTCCTCTCTTATTCTTCTACTGGAACTTTTATAAATGCTTGTCCTGGATCTATATCCTCTCTTATCATTTTAATAATTTCTTCAGTTGGAGCCTCTAATTGAACAGCTCTTGAAGTATCAAGTTCAAATCCAGTGTTTTCAATTATATCTTCTATTGTAACACCTGGATAGTATCCAGCTAAGTACATTCTCTTAGTTTTTTCATCAAATCTTAAGATTCCTTTATCTGTAACAACAGCAAGTGGTCCTCTATTTCCAGGTAGTCCTAATTTTTCTCTTCCTCCTGGTCCTCCTGCCCATCCAACACTTGTTACATAGTCAATTTTATCTATAAATCTTCTTTTTTCATGTTGCATCATTATTACAGTATTTGAATAAGTAGCTATACCATTAGCTCCTCCACTTCCTGTAAATCTTGTTTTTGGTTTTACATAGTCATCACCAATGATAGTAGAGTTTAAATCTCCATAAGGGTTTATTTGAGCTCCTCCTATGAAAGCTATCATTCTGTCATTTCCATTTAAGTATTCATTAGTTTCAAATCCTATGAATCTTACATTTGGCCATTGAACAGCACAGTGTCCCATAAGTCTTAAGTCTCCAACACTTCTTGGAACTTCTATTGGGCTACAATCCATTAGTCCACTTTCAACTATTAGTTTACAATTAGGTGCAAATTTATTTTTAGCAACAGTTGCTCCTATTAAAGGTAATCCTGTTCCTACTATAACTATTTGTCCATCTTTTATTTCTTTAGCAATGGTAATAGCTTGCATTTCTTTATTTGTATAGTTTTTATAATTTTTTGCCATTATTATTCACCATCCTTAACTAATTTTGCAGCATATTGGAATCCTGGTACTACTCTTAATTTGCTTACTCTTGGTAAACCTAATTTAGCTAAGTATCCTTCATGATCCTTAACATCTATAACCCATTCTTGTATGAATTTTTCAAAATCTTCATCTGTTTTAGTTACAGAGTCATACATTTTATAGAAAGCTGGGTCATAATCATAATAGTTATATAATTGAGATGGGTGACATCCATAAGGTGCATGAACTACTGCATCTACACAAAATTCAGGTATTGAGTTTTTAGAAGGATCTCTTCTTATTTCTTCTTCTGTTACAATTTCTTCTGCTATAACTATAACTTTTCTTGCAGCAATAGCTATATCTATATCATGGAATTCATCTCCTTCTATTGAGCAAGTTCCATTAATAGAAGCTTTTTGAACAGAAATTATAGCTGTATCTAGTCTTGGAACTGGAACCGCTATTACATCTTCTCCTTCTTTAAAAGGATTAGGTATTCTTTCTAATTTCTTATCAGGCAATTTAGGAATTGTCTTTCTGATTTCTGCACTTATTCCCCATTTGTATTCTAAGTCACTACCTTCCATTAATTTTACTGGTAAATATGGTAAACCTAATGAAGAAGCATGTAACATTAACATAATAACATCTTGAGAATAATCTTCTAATAATAAATTATGTTTCTTTTCTACTGCATCTCTGAATCTTCTACAAACATTAGTATATCCTGAGTTAGCTATATAACAGTTTATGAAAGCTTTTATTCTTCCACATCCTATTAACATATCCCAATCTCCACCTGCTGGACCAGAATATCCTATAAAATCTGTTTGTCCTTGTCTAATAATTTCATAAACAGCCGCATAAGGCTTTCTGTTTGTTGTGAATCCTCCAAAACATAAGCTATCGCCAGATTCAACATACTTTGCTATTGCATCATGTAAAGACATTACTTTGCTCACAAAAATCCCTCCTAAATTTTTTTATAAATAGTATAAGATTGAGCCTCAACCCAACCTTATAACTATTTTTTATATATTTTTTAAATATTATTACTAATAAATTTAATTTTATTACATTGTTCCTTTAAATATCATCATAAAGAATCCTGCTGCAACTGCTGAACCTATAACTCCTGCAACATTTGGTCCCATTGCATGCATTAATAGGAAGTTTGTAGGATTTTCTTTAGCTCCAACTGTTTGAGAAACACGAGCTGCCATAGGAACTGCTGAAACTCCAGCTGAACCTATAAGTGGATTTATTTTTCCACCAGTTATTACATAAAGTAATTTTCCTAATAGAACTCCACCTACTGTTGAGAAACAGAAAGCTGCAAGTCCCATTAATATAATCTTTATTGTACTTATATCTAAGAAAGTTGCTCCATCTGCTTTTGCTCCAACACTTAATCCTAACATAATTGTTATTATATTAATCAAAGCATTCTGTGCTGTATCAGATAATCTTTGAACAACTCCAGATTCTCTAAATAAGTTTCCTAACATCAATAGCCCAAGTAAAGGAGCAACTGATGGTAAAAGCAATGAACAGAATAAAACAACTGCTATTGGGAAAACTATTTTTTCTGTTTTAGATACTTTTCTTAATTGTCCCATTTTTACAGCTCTTTCTTTTTTAGTAGTCAAAGCTTTCATAATAGGTGGTTGAATTAATGGTATCAATGCCATATATGAATAAGCTGCAACTGCTATTGGAGCTAGTAAATGTGGTGCTAAGTTATTAGCTATATATATAGATGTAGGCCCATCTGCTCCCCCAATAATTCCAATAGCTGCTGCTTCAGCTGGTGTAAAACCTATTTGAGTTGCAAATATAAACGCTACATATATTCCTAATTGTGCTGCTGCTCCTAATATTAGACTAATAGGATTAGCTATCAATGGAGAAAAGTCTGTCATTGCCCCAACCCCCATAAATACCAAACAAGGGAATAAGTTACTTTTCACTCCATAAGACATTATATGTATAACTCCACCTTCATCCATAAGTCCTGCTAATGGTAAATTTACCAAGAACATTCCAAAAGATATAGGTAGTAATAATAATGGTTCAAATTTTTTAACTATTGCTAGATAGAATAAAACAAATGATACAAGTATCATTGCAATATTCTGCCAAGTAAGAGCTGCAAAACCTGACGCCTCTAATAGTTCTGCTATTACATTAAAAAAATTCATTCAAAATCCTCTCCTTATTTTAACACTATTAAAACTGAGTCAGTTTCTACAACGTCTCCTTTTTTAACTCTTATTTCAGCAACTTCTCCATCAACTGTTGCTGGGATATCATTTTCCATTTTCATTGCTTCTAGTATTGCAAGAGTTTGTCCAAAAGTAACTTTATCTCCTACATTTACTTTAACATCTAAAATTGATCCAGGCATTGGACTTGTTATTGTAGTTCCTCCAGTAGTAGATGTTGCTGCTGGAGCTGCTTCAACTGGAGCTGCTGCTACTTTAGTTTCAACAACAGGTTCTGATTTTACAACTGTTTCTCTTCTTTCAGCAGGTTGACGAGATAATGATTTTCCTGCTCCTCCAACTTTTTCAACTTCAACCTCAAATTTTTTACCATTTACTGTTACTACGTATTTCATTTTTTCTCCTTTCCTAATTCCTTTTAATTTTTAATTTTTTAAATTTCTGTTATGCTAACAATATTGAAGTTTTCAACAGGTTCTCTCATTTCTTCACTAATAGCTGAGATTATAACTGCTAATCTTTCAACTTCTTCTTGGTTGTCTTCTTTAACAACCACTTTTGCAGCTGTATTTGCATTAGCATTTACATTGCTTGCAACTGGCTTTTGTTCAGGTACTTCTTCTTTAACTAAAAGATTTATAACTTTTGATGATACAATTATAAATAATGCTAATGCTATTAAAGCAATAAACACTATTGAAAAACCTATCAAAAAAGTCATTATACTTTCCCAAAAAGTCATAGTATTAGATGTCCACATAGCTTTCCCCCTTTTTTAGATTTTAGATGTTATTATTAAATAATCATAGATATCCAATCTATTGTTATTAAACTTAAATTCATTGTTTAAAAAAAATAATTTCACAAAGTTATAGATAATTGCCTTATATTTTATTTCACAATTAGAATTTATCAATATAATTGTATTAACCTTTTTACTGTTTATGCATATTTCTTTTTTATTTATTGCAATTAGTACATTATCTTGACTGTTTTTTGTATTTAATTTATGAAAAATTATCCCAATTTTTTCTCCTAAATAAGAGTAAAAATTGTTATTTGATACTTTATTTATAATATCATTAATATCACTTTTTTGCAAGAAAGATAATTTAAAAAATTTATTTAAAATTTCTTCAAATGAATTTAAATTTATTTGAAAAATATTTTCTTTTTTTAAAAAATTTCCTAGCAAAAACTTATTCCTGTCTATATCATTATAAATTTTTTCTGGAAAGGCTTTATCTAAACTATTTATAAGTTTTTTTAAATTTACATCAGATGAATTTTCTAATATAACCTTTAATAAAGTTGTCATTTTTATTTTTTTATTTTTTTTAAGTCCAGCTTCTTCCAGTTTTTTTATATCTTTTTCTGTTAAAATAGGATTTAATTCTATAATTTTAGTATGTTCAATTTCTTTCACAAAATCTTTTTCCACAGAAAAAGTTGTTAAAATATAATCATAATTTTCTATTTTTTTTTCTATCTGCTCAAAGCTTTTTAAAGTCAAAATTTTATCTATATCAATTAAAAATTCTGTTTCTATATCTTCTTTTAAAAAAAGTGCTATGTTTTCCTTATATGTGGTAACCAATATTCCTTTTTTATTTATCTTATTATTATTTTGTAAGGCTTTATGAAAAAAAGGCACCAAATATGCTATTTCTTCATCTGAAACTTTTTCATCAATAACCTCTTCTAAAAAATAGAAATTCTTTTTTAAAAAATTAAATATTGAAGGATAAAGCTTTTTTACATCTTTTAATATAGAATTTTTTAATTTTATCTTTCTTTTTGTCCTAAAAATTAAAGGTTTTATATAATAAAATATTTCATCAAGGAAAACATCTATATTTTTTAAATCAATCTTATTTTCAATTTCAAAAGTTCTTACTATCTTATTTATAGCTACACTGATATCTAACCAATTTTTAAACTTTACAAAGACATCTCTTTCATCCCTTGTTATTCTAAATAAATAATCTGTAAAGAATATTAAATTTGTATTTGAAAAATCTTTAAAAGTTTTTTTTAGTTGTAAATATTCTTCTCTTTTTTCTAAAACTTCTATATTTTCAATTTTTAAATTAGAATTTTGTTTTTCTCTTTTTTGTGAAACAACCATTAAAATAACTAATATATTCAATGTTTCATCCATATAATCTAATTCTGCTTCTTTAATTTTTTGGGAAACAGAATTTATCTCAGTCATGTATTCATCCTTAATTTCTTTATAAATGACTTTCCTAAAATAACTTATATCATCAAAGAATATTTTGTCATATTTTTTATCAAAGCTTACATATTTATATAGGAAAATTGCTATAAAATATCTATAATCCTCTTCTAAATAATCAAAATAATATTTTAATTTATCATCCTGTAATAATCTTATATTGTAATTTAATAATATTTTTTTTAAATTTTTTAAATCATTTCTAATAGTAGACTTACTTGTTCCAAGTTTTTCAGCAACCTCTTTCAATAAAAACTTATCTTTTTTCATTAAAGTATAAAGTATAATTAACTCTTCTCTTTCCTTTTGATTATACACATAACTTTCTCCTTCAATATTTTCAATAAGTTTAGTCATGTCTTCATCAGTCAAAGAAGAAAAAAATTCTCTTTTTTTTATTTCTATTTTTCTTGTACCTAATTCTTCATTAATTTCATCTATTTTATAACGAATACTTCTTTCAGTTAATTTTAAAAGTTCTGCTATTTTTGGTAATTTTTTTTCATTTTCAATAAGTTTTAACAATTCAAAATGCTGCTTTTTTAGCATTTCTACCTCCAATAGTTCTTTAAAATTTCACTGTATTAAAATATTACATTAAAAATTGAATATCAAACATTTAAAAATATATGCACATAGTTTATAGAAATATTTATTTAATTAATAATACAATTTTTTTATAGATTTTTCTAGCTTTTTTTTATTTCATAAATTCGTGAAAGAAATTACACAGATATTTTATTATAAATAAAAAAAAATAAAGAACCCAGTTTAAAACTAAATTCTTTATTTATTGTTATTCATCTAATTTCCAATATCCATTTTTTCCTTTTCCAACATAGGATAAATTAGGAATTTCTTTTATATATCTTGTAATAGTCTTTTCACTTACTCCTAATATTTCAGCTAAATACTTACGGCTTACTCTATTATTTTTCTTTATTATTTCTTTCATTATTTCCTTCATTTCCTCTATTGATTTTTGAGGGACATTTCGAGAGACATTTTGAGAGACATTTCGAGGGACATTTTCTCCACCAACTTTTTCAGTTGCGATTTCTTTAAGTGGAATAATTGTTTTAAATATATCTCCCTCTTCAAATATCGGTTCCATACCTGAATATAGCTGAGTATATTTATATGTATTTCTCATACCAGAACCAAGTTCATCAGCAAGTCCTATTTCTCTAAAAATTTTAGATATTGATGGATTTTTAGGAAAAGGTTCAAATTTTTGTAAATCTAATATCCCTATACTGTGAGCCAGATTGCTATTTTCAATGATTATTTTTTCGCCATCAATAATCATTTTGGCAGGAAATCCACTTGAATAATCTCTATGAGCCAGTGTATTTGAAACAATTTCCCTTAAAATTCTATCCCTTGCATTCACATTTAAAATACCATCTAATATAAATAAATCATTTAAGTGCTTTTGACCAAAACTGATTAATCTATCATAACTGTCAATTAAATTTGTAATAATAACATCTCTATCGTCATATCTATCTTTGTTTTCTACTCTAAATATAGCATCGGTTTTATGTTGTGGAAGTACAGACATAATAGAATTATCCTTTCCAAATAAGAGAATCGCTGCTAATGTAATTCCTTCTTTATTTGTTTCAGGGTCAATCAAAATTAAATTAGCACTTCTTAGTAATTCCTCATCATTTAAGTTTTTCCAAATATGATTTTGATTTCTTAAAATTGCCATTTTTCTTACTTTTTCAATAATATTTATATCTAAAAAATCTATTTTTAAATTAGGATAAACTTTATTCACAAAATAACTACTTTGTTTTCTTGCATACATCTTATAAACAAGCTCTGAATTATCCGTAATATTTATATCTCCTTCATAAGATCTATCCCATATTTTCCCATTATGTCTACATACTTGGTAACCCTTAGGTACTCTTATATAGACAATAATTTTTTCATCTATTTCAACAACAAGTGGTACTAAATATAGTGGAGGATATATTTTTTGTGGATTATTAATTGAAGTTGTAAATTCTTTAATAATTTTATCAATTTTATTTTCATTTACTCCAATTATTTCCTTTTTATCACTAACACCAAGAAAAATATGTCCTCCATTTCTATTATTGAAAGAACATACAGAATCAAATACATCTTTGGTTAAAGTCTCTTTTGACTCTTTAAATTCAACATCTATTTTTTCACCATTTTGAATTAGATTTTTCATTTCTTCTATTGTCATTATTTATCCTCCTACAATATATTTTATTGTACCTTATTTTTGGCATTTAATCAATATTTTCCTTTTTTAAAAACTTTTCAAGAAAAACAAATTTTTTGCTGTTTTCAACAAATTTTTCTAAAACTTCTGTTTCGTAATTATCTTCTTTTATCATTTGTTCTATTGATTTTAGCTCATTTTCTACATCCATTTCATTTTTTCCTTTCTTTCATTAATTTTTTTGAATTTTTTCAGCATGATTTTCAAAAAAATCATCTTCAAACCTTTTGTTGTATTCCTTTAAAAATTGTTCCTCATTTTTAAAATATTTCTTAATTTCATCTATTTTAAAAAATTTTAATATTTTTTTGTTGGGCTGTTTTGAAAATGCCGAAAGAAAAAGTTTCCTATTTTTTATTTTATTTAAAAATTTAAAATATACATAGTTTTCTTTTTCTAGTTCTTTAAGAAGTTTTTCTTTTTCATTTTTTCCAAATTCTTCTTCCAAAAGTTTTAATTCCTTTTTTATATTTTCAAAATCTTTGACAGAATTCTGTTCAACTTTTTCTAATTTGCTCTTGCCAACATCTTTTTTTAATTGAATATAAAAACCTTTATCATTTTCAATTTCTAAAATCTCTTCACTTGGTTTCTCAATTTCAAAATAATAATCATAAATTTTTTTATAAAACAAATCATTTGGATATTTAGAAAAATCTTTTTGCAAAATATTATATTTTGAATAGAAATAAGGATAATCAATTTCATATTCAAAATAAATTTTCAGCCCACTTCCGACCATTTGTTTTTCAAAAATTTTTACTTCATCTTCTCCATTTGTAAAATATATTTCTGTTATTTTAAATGTTCCAGATCTAAAGACATCTTCAGGAGAAAAACTTATTATTTTTTTGTTTTTAAATGTTACTTTATTTATTTTTACAATTTCAGCATCCTGAAAAGCATTAAAAATCTTTTCTCCTTGATTTTTTATATTCATTTCATTTTTACCTCCGCATCTTCAATAATTTCATCAATTGTTTCCTGACTAATTGATGAAATTATTATTCCATAAAAATTACGTGGATCTATATATATTGCAGGAAATACTGGAAGTGTTTCAAATATTCTGTCAAATGTTTTGGCAAATTCGCCAGTTCTAACCAATCTTAATATTTCATGTTTTTGATGAATGTGATTTTCAAGTGCCAATTTTAAATTTTCTTTTGAAACATTATCAATTTCATATAATAAATAAACTGTTATGAAAGCTGAAAGTTCGTTCCATATTCTTGATTTTCCTTTTGAATTAAATTCATTTAGAATTTTGTTATAAACTTCAAAATTATTTTTCAAAATGTATTTTTTTAATCGCTGCTTCTGTTTTTCTGATAATTTTTTCATTTTTTCTTCCTTTCTAAATTTATTATTTTAAATTCACAAATTCAGCTTTTATATTTCCTTCTTCTAATTTTCTTTCTAACACACCACTGCTCGCTAACGGACTTAAATGCCAAGCTCCGATAAAAGCTTTTTCAGAATAGTCAGCATTAAAAAAGTTTTTAGGGCAAAATATAAAACAATCTGTTTCTTGAATTGAAAAAGAAAAATTATAATTTTTCATATTTTTGGATAATTCATTCAAAAAACTTTGCCTTCTTAAATAATAACAATTTTTAATTTTTTCCTTTTCAGTAGCAGAAATTCTTTTCCCTTTAATAATGGATAAAATTAAATCATGAAAATCTTCTGCCTTAATTTTTATTGCTTTTGTTTCAGGATGAAAGAAGTTTTTAATTTTTTTATCTAAATTTTTGTTTATCATTTTAGCGGACAATAATACCATTTTATCATCAACTAATTTTGCTTTCGGAAGTTTTGTTTCCTTTATTCCAAAGCGTTTTTCCATTATTTTATATTCAGTTATATTATAAAAAATATTAAAATGCTCAA
>ERZ772921.2404-NODE-2404-length-10107-cov-35.721150_pt1 | contig 10107 bp, 5 predicted proteins | sample MGYA00512117_ERZ772921 | MGnify/ENA primary metagenome ERZ772921 (study PRJEB29015, sample SAMEA2737944) | human oral metagenome | biome: human oral; feature: human-associated habitat; material: dental | place: China | collected 2150 ... | reverse complement strand
CTCGATAATGATGAAGAGCAGCGCGACGGCGGCGTGGGAGATGAACCCCATCGGGCTATCGAGACTTGCGTGCCACAGGGCGGTGATCTGCGCCAGGAGACCATTGTTACTCCGGATGGTCTCTCCGCCGCTCAGCATAGTGTTAACGGTCTCTTCCAGGTAGTGAAGCTTCCCTTGATAGCCGCCCTCGCAACCAGGCCCGTACACGCTCGGGTCGGAGTCTTTCGGAGCGGCTGGTCCGCAAAGATTGTCATGCGCCTGTTCTATTTGCTTCTTCTGACTCTCCTCGCGCAGTTTTTCATGATTGGCCTTGGCTGCGTCCAGCGCGGTCTTGGCATCATCTCTCTTCTTATCCGCTTCATCCGCTTTCCGCTGCGCCTGCTCACTCGCCTTCGCGAGAGCCTCCGCCTCGGGCCCATTTCCCGGGACTCCCGTGGTGGTGAAACTCTCACAAGTAGAGTCATTCGGGTTGATTTCGCAGATCCTCTGCTGTTCCGCGGTCTGAGCGGCATTATGTGCGTCTTCCGCCGATTTCTGAGCTTCATCATAATCGGCCTGGGCCTGGGCGAGGGCAAGATCCTCGGGGTCATCGAATTTGTCTCCCCTGTAGATCGCCAGCGCATTCTCGACTTCGCTCCTCATTTTTTCGAGGTCTTTTGTGACATCGTTGTTGTTGACGATTTCTTCATACGAGTCGAAGCTGGTGACCTGGAGCTCTTTCATTTTGACGGCGATTTCGCTCCGGAAGATTTGTAGCGTGAAGGGCGTGGAAACGACCAGGCCGATAATAAGGGCGAGTAAAAGTCTGGGGATGGCGTACCTAAATGCCCGCTTGAGGCCATGAACGCCCTGCATGGTCTTGATCATGGCCCGGTCCACAACCAGAATGAACGCGCCCCACAGAAGTCCGAATATGATGGATATCACGAGATTAGCCATCGGCTGCTGCTCCGCTCGCTGTCCGGTGCTCGGGTCGGATACGACCAGTACGGCGTTGTACAGGGCGAATACCATGGACAGGGCCGCGACCGAGGCCGTTCCGAGCATGACCGCGCCGATTCCGACGAAGGTGCTTCGTTCCGAGTCGACGTGCTTGAGGATCTCGATATCGGCTCCGCCGAGGACGGCGAAGAAGTTGGATATCCTCTTCTTGGGAGGTTTATTTGAGGTACTTTTTCTCATGGAAAAGAAGGCCTTTCTGTGTGTGTCGGAGGAAGGGGACGTAGTGAATGGGGGTACTTCGTCGATGGGCGGCGCTCTGAGACACGGCGAATCATCCGATTTAAACGCGTGCGGCGGACCTGACGGTTCAGGTAGTTGAGGGGCTGGTTCTGATTAAGTTCCTTTCCGCTTATCGGTGTAAATGCATTTGAGTGGTTAAAACTTCTTGTCGGCCTCGTCCGCGGGAAGTCCTCGGGCGAGGGTGCGAATGCTGCGCAGCAGGCGTTCCGCCTCGGCCGAGGCCGGGGTGTGACTGAGTTCGCTCAACTCGGCGAAGATCTTCTCTGCCTCAGTCAATTGCTCTCTGGTCCGAGCCCGCCGCTCCTTCAATTCCTCGGTCTCCTTCTTCTTCTGACCGACGGCGTCCTCAAGCCTCTCGACCTCGCTCCGAATATCATCACGCTCGGCCTCGGCTCCGCGCTCCTCCTCCACCAGTCGAGTGCGCTTGGCGTCGAGCTCGGCGGTCTGGCGTCTTGTCGCGGCCAACTCCGTCTCTTTGTCCTTGATAGATTCACGAAGTTCTGCCCTCTGACTCTGCACCTCGGCGATGTCCTGCTTCAGCTGTGCCAGACGATCCCGCTCGGTGGTCAGGTCGACGTCGCCGAGTTCATCTGCCACGCGCCGCAGACGGATCTCCTCCTCCCGCAGGGCAAGTAACTCGGAGTACCTGCCCTCGACGTCATCGGCCCGGAATTCCGCCACCCGCCCCTCGAGCTCGACGATCTTCGTCTCAAGATCCAGTTCGGAGATCTGCGCGTCTTCCAGAATGAGGCCCAGGTCCTCCAAGCGACGCTGCAGGCTCTGGAGCCGCTGAACGTTGCGCTCGGTCGCGTCGACGGCGTCGTCAAGAAGGAGTTCTCGAGCCGGTCCGTAGGAGGGCAGTGACTCAGAGTTCGCGACGGCGAGTTGGTACAGGACGTCGGCGCAGGCGTTTCGGTTTTCGTAAAGGCGCCGGACGGCGCGCAGCTGCGCCTGTTCGCCGAGACCCTCCCAGGCGTCTCTCCAAGAGGTAGGGGATTGCGCCTCGGTGATGAGAGGGAGCCATGCGGTCCAGGGGACCGGATTTGCGGAGTAGGCGAGTTCTGTCAGGAAGTCGCTCAGCGTCATAGATGTCCATCATCCTCTACTGGATCAAAATGGCCAAGGAAGAGACAATTTTCTGCCGATGATTGCTTTGAGTTTTTGCCTCATAGTATTCAAGTCGCTGGAAGCCTGCTGCAGAGTGGAATGAAGATTGCTGGTGAAACTTTTCAAGTCGTCTGTCATGGCGCGAGTCTGCTCAAGGCGGCCCTCGAGATCGCGTATCTGCGTGCTAAGCCCCTCCAGATGAGCCTGTTCCTGGTCCCATTCTCGTTGTACCTCAGCAAGTTTCTTTTCGGCGTCGAACCTGTCTTCGCGCGCCTGTCGAATCGCATCCTCGACTTTCTTTCTTTTGAGTTTCAATGAATCTGTTTCGTCGACAAGGTGTTGACGCTCGGCCCGTCGTTCGTCCCAATCGCGGCCGAGCAAACTCTCTCTTAAGGTGTGCAGTCGGTGAATATCCTTCTCAAGACTGCGCCGCTCCGCGAATTCGGGGTTATTATCGAGTTCCTCCCTCAAACGTTGTGCCTCACTGCGGAGCTCCTCGATCGCAATGTAATCTTTGATCACCGAGAGTGTTTGTGCATCTTGCACATCGCGCTCGGCCATTCTTTTGAGCTCATTGAGTCGTTTGAGTTGTCTGTCCGTCGCATCAGCCGCATCGTCGAGAGCCGATTCAAGCATCGGGTCATCAGAATCCGTCGGCGTGTCGTGCATGATGCTGCGCAGGACATGGTCGGACAGAGGGCCGGTATCCTTGCGAAGAAGAGTGATGAGGGCCTTGCGGTCGGCGGGATCGAGCCTTATCCAGGCTCCGCGCCACTGCTCGGGATCCTTGTGTGCGGCGAGAACGAGGGCGAACCATTCGTCCCAGTCCAGCATTATCTGGGACCGTGCGAACTGCGCGAGCATAGTCTGCAGAGTCATTATTTCATCTTTCTGACTGTGTTGTGGAAGTTCTGATGCGGACAGCGGATGACCCAGTGTCAGGTGAGGCGGCCTTGGCTTCGACGATCTGCCGCGGGGTTCTGACCTCGAGAGGGGGATGTGGTGACTGTTCGTGGATGCTGAGTCCTCCCGTATGAGGCTGGCGCGGCCTGTGGAGTTGCTCCTGCGCATCGACGAGTCCACCTCCGGTGCTGCCAACGATGACAAGGTGCAGCATTCCCTCGGTATCCGCGCTGAGTGTGACCTCGACATTCTTCAATGCGTCTCCCGAGCTGGATAGCTCACGCTCCCAGGTCTGAACGTAGGGGCTCTTCAGATCGTCGAAGACGACGACTTTCTGAGTGAATTTATTATCAGAATTGATATCGAGTTCGCCGAAGCCGAGCTCCTTGAGACTTACCGTCGCCGGAAGACTCGCCCCCCTGGTCAGGAGCGGGGAAACGACACAATTACAGGAGTCGCCCATACCGAGGTAGCGGGCCATATTTTTCGTCACGATGATCTCCAGGCCCACATCCCACAGGAGACGCTCCTCAATGGAGATCCTTCCTGCGGCGACGAGTGCGGCGCCCATGGCTACCGCGGTCGAGAGTCTCGAGTCGTTGAAACGGAGCGTGTCGAGACGATCGAGGATCTCGGGGCTCTTCATCGGACCGGCGAGTTCGCGAACCACCGGTTCGATCACCTGGTCACGCAGTCCGCCGATCCGGCTTCCCCCGCCCGTCATGAGAATGGCGTAGGGGGGCTCTTCGGATCCCTCGCCGCGGGACAGGAAGCGGGTGAGGAGCTCTCTCGTGCTCTTGAAGAAGGGTTCCATACGCGTGAGATACTCCGAATGTGACATAGAAGTAACGACCGGGTCATCTTTCCCGTCAACCGTTGAACTCATAATGACTTGATGTCGACCCCACCTGCCCGCTACCTTCTTGGCGAAGTCATCACGTCCCTCAATCTCCTCGAACTTAGCAGACAACTTGTGGAGGAGTTCGGTTTCCGCCTCGGCGAAGGCCTCTCGGAGCCATCTTTTCTCCGTGCCCTCCAGTTCGGTGAGTACGGCCTCGGGAGTGAGTGGGACGTCAATGTCGGTCTGGGAACTGATGGTCTCCAGATGTTTACCAAGTAGAAGGGCGGTGGCGTAGTCTCCGCCGATGTTGTTGTTAATGGCATCAATAACAGTGAGCGGCTCTCCGGGCGCTCCCACCCGCACGAGACTCAGGTCGGTCGTTCCGCCTCCAATATCGATAATGAGCATGCTTTTGCCGACGAAGGCGGCGGCGTCTCCGGATGCGTACAGGGCGTAGGCGGCTGCGGCGACTGGCTCATCAACGGTCCTGTCCGCCACCTTCGTTCCGAGAGTGTGGTCATCTCTCTTCGCCTCGCGCGGTTGTCCGTCCGCCTGCGCCGCACGGGCAGACTCCCGGGTGGCCAGGCACTTCTCGACGTGCTCCCTGCGCCAGCCGTGAGGTACGGTGACGACGACGGAATCCACCGTCTCGCCGCCCAGGTACTGAGTGATTTCCTTCATGATGTGTTCCACGAGCCAGGTCGTCAACTGTTCAGGAGTGATGTCCCGCGGCCCGTCCCCCCAGTCCTGGGTGGCGAGTACCGTGCCCGTGGCCATGGACATCTTCCACCTGCGGAAGGTTGCCGAAGGGTCGGCGTCCGAATCTGCCCAGATATTTCGGGCTTTCTTCCCCACGGTACGATAGCCGGCCTTGCTTTCGACATGAATGATGGAAGGCAGCAGATCACTGCCTTCGAACTGGTGGATTGACACCTCGCCCTTGTCATTGACCTTGGCTACGACCGTGTTCGACGTGCCGAGATCGATTCCGATGCTCACCATGGGGTTACTGTACTCCTCGCTCCGGATTTGTTCCGACTAGTCCATGTTAATATTATTTATTTCCGTGTTCTTGCTCCTCCAGTAGTCGGCGCAACTGCTCGATGCGCGCTATCTCCTTGATGGTACTCCCGACGCCTCTGCTCACGAGGCCGATGACGGCCCCCTGCGAGGGATCGATGAGTGGGCCCCCGCTGGTGCCGCGGTCGAGGTCGCCACCGACCTCGAAACTCGGATTCTTACGCATATTGCGACTGACCTGGACCTGGACGATGTAGGGATCCTCGCCCGGTCTCCAATTCTGATAGCCTGCTGCTAGCAACTCGCTCGGCGCGCACACGTCCCGGCTCTGCCCGAGCGGCAGTGGCTCGTGTTCCGATACGGCGTCAGCGGGCAGATGGAGAAGTGCCGTGTCCGTCTCCTCGTCGACCGCGACGACTTTGGCCTCGACGCCTTCCGAGCCGATGGTCACACGCACCGCATCCTGAAGGACATGGGCGGCGGTGGCGACCAGACCGGATGCGGCGACGAGGAAGCCGGTGCCTATATCATGGTAGTCCTCTCGGGTGACCACGATCGGTAGGACAGCATTTTGCAATCGAGTTCTGCACTCGGAGTAGGTCATGGCGCCTAAGGGAGCCAGTGGCGCCGTCTTCGGGGAGACTGAAGGAGCGGGACCGAGCAATCTAGAGAGCTTCGGGTCCTCGCTGCGCAGAGCGGTAACCAGATCCTGTCCGGTCAGACAGGTGTCATCAACTAGTGAGGCGCTCTCCGGCGGATAGCTCGTACGTACGATCATGTTCTCCTTCGCCTGCTCATACATGTCCATTGACCATCGAATGTTCCCGAAATTTTGTCCCGCAACTTCTCTTGCGACCGGGACTATGGTTAATAGATGTTGTTCGAAGTCCTCGCTCAATCGGTATCCCTCCTCCTGAGCGCGCGTGCGCACTATCTTCAACAGCGATTTTGCGGACATGCGTTCGAATGTGATCTTCTGATTGAACCGGCTTTCCAGCTCCGGGTGCCTGAAAATGAGATCGTCGATCTCCTTCCCGTGCCCCTCAAGTATGATGAGCGTTCGTCGATTCTCTGGGTTGGTTGCCTCGGCGGCGAGGATGCGGATGGCCTCGGTGCCGTAGATATTGTCTGTGGGGAGACTGCCTACTTTTTCTATGACGAGTGCACCGCCTCTGGTCTCGTGGAATAGGTTTCTCACACCTTCCGTGGCATGACTGCCGTAACTGGTCTGGAGATCGTCGATGGTGACTAGCTTGACCGTGGGGCGGTCAATGAGGCCGATGCCGTACAGATAGGGGACAATGACTTTCTTGGCGATGAATGTTTTGCCAGTGCCCGGCGGGCCTACAAGGCACAGTCCATCGGCCCAAGGGCGAGGCCGATTACGCTTCTGGTAACTTGCGAGTAGAGCTTGCTTGGCCTCTATGAATTTGCGCAAGTCCTTTAGTTCCTTTAGTCCGGCATACCCTGTCAAGGCCTTCTTTGCTTGCACCATCCGGGTATTATCGATGGTGATGGTGGTGGGAATGTCTGTGGTTCCGATTATATTCGGGGCGGCATTGTGCCTGGAATCATGGATGCTACGTATCTGCTGCCAAATATTGCGGGCCCCGCCGGCGTTGCCGAAGTCCGTATCGAGAAGACTGTCCTCGAGGAGCTGCATAAGGGGTGCGTGCGTGCCTGCGCTCATGGTGAATCCGTCGGCTCTTGCCATGTCGTGCACGATCTGATAGAGCTCCTCGGAATCGTAGTCGTGGAAAATCAGGCTTATGGGGAAACGACGCTTCAGGCCCTCGTCCACCCGCATGAGTGCGTCGATGCGTTCGGTGTAGCCGGCGAGAATGATGACCGTGTCGTTGCGATGGTTCTCGGCGAAGGTCACTAGGGTCTTGATCGACTCTCCGGAGTAAATATTCCCTATGAGTTGATGCGCCTCATCGATGAAGATGACGCCGCCGCATCCCCTCATGAGACTGCTCTGCATACGTTCTGCGGTCTCGTTCGCGTGCTTGGAGATGAGCGCTGTCGGGAGAATTTCGATGACTTCGTCTTTGGGAAGAATTCCCAACGCATGGAAGAGCCGAGCGACGATACGAGCTACGGAGGTCTTGCCGGTGCCCGCGGAGCCCTTGAAAACCATGTGCATGGTGGCTTCCGGGAGTCTGCCGTGCTCGCGCAGCTCTATATGGCGTCGCTGAGCGATATTAGGAAGTTTGTGGAAATAACTCTTGATGTTCTCGAGCCCGACGAGGGAGTCCAGCTCCTGGAAGATGGAGGTGACATGAGCTTCGTCGGGCTCGGACAGATGCAGGAGTGTATCTACACCAATGCTTCGGGTGCCCCTGGCGAGCGAAGCAATCCGTCTGAGAGCGCTCTGCAGGTTCCCGTTTGTAGCCAGATAACTAGCGATGCTCTTCGTGTGACGCATGGTGATGTTGTGCCGCAGTGAGACTCTCGCGAGAGCGACCTCGATCTCTTCCGCGGCCGGTGTGGGGATATCGATTGTGATTGAACTGTGGCTCTGCAAGAGGCGGGCGCCGAGTTCGGTTCTCGGATCGACTAGAAATAGGAGGGAGCCGATGCTCTCCTGTACGTGCTGGACTAGTGCGCGCACCGTTTTTCGAAGTTCGAACGATTCTTCTTTTTCGGATGCGGCTCTCTCGAACTGCTCCGGCAGACCGAAAATGATTGCAATGATGCTACGGCTACGAGGCCGAGTGAAAACGGAGGACAGGAGGGCAAGCTGATCGGCGTATCTTCGACTCCCAGTGCGGGAATGGAGATTCTCGGCGGCGCTCTCCGCGGTCTGGTCGGGGGACTGGGAGGCGGGGACGTCCTCGGAGGCGTTCGCGGGAATACGCCGGGGAGCGCGCGGTTTGCGTCTGTAGTGCGGAAGATCGGTAAGGGCGTTTGCCTCGGAGATCAGCTCGCCCTCGGCGGTGAGGACGACGACGAGAGCCTCGGGATCCTGTTCTAGTGTCCAGTGTAGGATGGTGTCGGTTAGCGAGAGGCATCCGAGGTAGGCGTCGTGGAAGAAGATGTCGTCCGTGTTCCCCGTCAGATGCCACACAGGTTCGGCGGTGGACAGTGTCCGACCGCGCAGGAAGCGATGTGCTCGCGAGACCATGATCGGCTCCTTCCAGGTGAGTCGAGGCGCGTATGGTGCGGATGAAGCGAGGCTTCATTCTTCTGCAAACGTGGGCGACGGATCGCCGTCCCTTGAGTAGACTACTACTTTTCAGATGGATTTGCTAGCAGTCAAGCCATTATAACCAGTGATTCTGGCGATCTTCTCTATGTCGATGGACGGGTTCCTCCATGTTCCGGACTCACTGGTGCTCTTCCCGATGAGATCCGGAAGCATCATGAGATGATGACGAAGAACGGGTCTCCGCTTCTGATCTTAACGTGACCGTCGATCATACAGCATGATGAGCGTTTATCGCTAGGAACGACGGCTCAGAGTCGGGGATCGGCGCTACGGTGTAGAAAGGGCGGAAACGGTGCGATAACAGTGGTGCAGCTCCCGTGTGCGCCGCCCTCGCGTCGCCATCCCCATCATCGCGTTGATTCGGTCCGTCGGATCGTGACTGATGGGAAAGGTTTCTTGTCTACGTTCATATGACGGGAAAGATAGAAGGTGAAAATGACGAAAAGGGTCCATGACATGCCTGTGCGGAACCAGGAGTCGGGGATCCAGGGAAGCCAGGATGTTGTGAGTGCGGGAAGTTCGCATCCTCGAAAAGTTGGAATAAAATCAATGCGCTGGAGAAGTATTGCGAGACCCGTTGGTGTTATGGATGCAACGAAGAGATGAAATTTGTTCAACTCATAACTCTTGATATTTCTTTTTCGGAGCCCTATGCGAATGAAAGTGGGTAGTTGAAGGAGCCAGCACAGGACCGAGAAGATGGCAAGGAGGATGAGCATGGACGCAATTGCATGAAGAGTGGGCACAGCGAGTCGAGAAATTGCGCCGACAATTCCCGGAGACTCGCTCGCAACGATTCGTGACATGAGTGCCGAATACGTTTCGGTGGCGGTGCAGGTGCGGGACGGCGCGTTGTGATTGACGGTGAGCAGCACACCGATAACGAAAGGGATGAAGAGCCTGACCGGTGTAGTGGCGACGACCTTGAAAGCCTTGCGCCTGGTCGTCGCCTCGGGTGTGCCAACGGAAGATCCTGTCTTGGGATCCCTGTCCGGAGGAAAATGCAGGGACGAAATTGTTTGCTCCGGGGGAGGGTCTGAGGCCTCTTCTGGATCCTGTATGTTGATTCCCAACGGGACTCCTGGGGCGGGAAAGCCCTCGATCGGGTGTTCGAGGGATAAAATGAGCGGATAGGGACAGGTCCGAGCCGGGGCCTGCGGTACTCCGGTCGGCATCTTGAGTCGCGGATGACCGAGGCTCGTACTTCCTTGCCCCCACCATCAGCGCACACGGGAACACTTTAGATGCCCCGCGTCCGACGGCAAGCCGCTTCAGCAGTCTCAATTCTTAGACTTGTGGCGTGTCTGACGCCGGATCGTGATGCGGGTGTGATCGGCCCGACTCGCTCCGCGTCCTCCGCGTAGGCGCATCTGCGTCCGCGCGCCCGCCCCGCCTCCCGCCCTCTCCTCCTCCCGCCCCGCGTCCGTCAGACACGGCGGACCCCTCCGCCGATCCGAGGAGACGATCATGACCGTCGACGCGCGCACCCGCGCCTCATCCCGCTGCTACCGGCTCGACCGCCTCGTGCGCGCCGACGAGCCCGCCACCGTGTGCGCCGCGGTCTCCGGCCGCCTCCTCGGCGTCGTCGCCACGCTCGAGCCCGACGCCCGCATCACCCTCACCATGAGCGCCCGGCGCCTGGGCGCCGTCACCATCCTGCTGCACGCCTTCGGCGTCGGCCCCGGGTTCGGCGACGACCTGGCCTGGTGCGGCCGGGGGGTCCACGTGTGGGCTGAGGAGCCCGCCCTCCCGCAGATCCCTCGCCCCGCTGGCCTCCACGAGA
>ERZ772921.2403-NODE-2403-length-10112-cov-9.468231_pt1 | contig 10112 bp, 7 predicted proteins | sample MGYA00512117_ERZ772921 | MGnify/ENA primary metagenome ERZ772921 (study PRJEB29015, sample SAMEA2737944) | human oral metagenome | biome: human oral; feature: human-associated habitat; material: dental | place: China | collected 2150 ... | reverse complement strand
CCGCTTCGTGCCCTTTGAGAAGAGCTTCCAGCATGACATCTTCAGACAGTTCCTTAGCTCCAGACTCTACCATATTGATAGCATCTTTGGTACCAGCAACTGTCAATTCCAAAAGCGAAACTTCTTTTTGTTCCTTGCTCGGGTTGATGATGAATTCACCGTCTATATAGCCGACCTGAACTCCTGCGATAGGGCCATTAAAAGGAATATCTGAGATAGAGAGAGCCAGAGAGCTACCGAACATCGCTGCCATTTGAGGTGAAGCATCTTCATCATAAGACAGAACGGTATTGATAACCTGAACTTCATTGCGGAAGCCTTCCGCAAACATAGGGCGAATCGGACGATCAATCAAACGAGCCGTCAAAGTCGCATCTGTTAAAGGACGACCTTCACGCTTCATAAAGCCGCCAGGGTATTTCCCAGCCGCATACATTTTTTCCTCATAGTTGACCTGCAATGGGAAAAAGTCACCCGTAGCCATCTTTTTGGACATGGTTGCCGCAGTTAAAACAGTACTTTCTCCATATCGAACAACGGCGCTGCCATTTGCCTGCTTTGCAACCTGACCGGTTTCAACTACCAGCTCACGACCTGCAAAAACGGTTTTAAAAACTTGTTTTGTCATAAAGACTCCTTGCCGAGCACATGCTCAAATTTTTTCATACGCCTTGGCTACAAAGATCAAGATATTAAGACCGTCAAAAGCTCATAGGACTTATTCAGTTAGCACTGTGACTTTAATTTCATGGTCTTAGTAGCTTATTATATCCTCATCTTTGTATCAAGCACGTACAGACCCTATTTTACCACAATTTCAGCCAAAAGAAAAAGGCTTTGAGAGCCTTTTTCTTGAAACATTTATATTTGCTTTTATTCAAATCATTTATTACTGAGTTGCCTAATTTAATATTTTGATTCTCGCTTACGCTTCAATCCTACAAAACCTAAAACCGCCATTGCAATGCCCATAAGCCCAAGAGTGCTTACAGAATCACCAGTAGAAGGTAATTTTTTAGTATCTGTTTGTTTTACATGAGTAGCAATTGGCGTCGTTGCTCTTTTAGTTACAATTGGAACTTCCACTTTGCTGTGGAATGTTTCATGGCGAATAACTTCATTACGATGGTTGCCTTCTTCATGATGAATATGTTCTTGTTCCCAGCGGATTGAATATTCCAATTCTTTTGATCTAACAATTTTTTTATAGGATTCTAAAACGCGTTTGTAGTCTTCTTGAGCAACTTTATTTTTTGATTTTAAAATCTCTAATTTAGCGATTTCAGCTTCTAATTTTACTTTTGCTTCGGTCGTTTTTACTTTAGCTTCTGTCAAGATTTTTTCAGCTTCTTCAAGTTTTATAGGTGCATTTTTAAGCAATTCCAGATAAGCTTTCGCTTCTTTAACCGCTTGTTCTGCTTCTTTAACTACTTCTTTGATACGTTCAACTCTTTGTTTGATTTCTATAATCGCAAGTCCCTTTTCTGTCAAATCATTTTCTGCATTAGTTGCTTCTTTAAGAGATGTTTCTAAAGCTCCTTCTTGAGCAATTAATCTAGATTTAGCATTTTTTAATTCAACTTCGCGCTGCTCACGAATTTGTTGCAAGTTGTTAAGATTTGATTTAGTAGTTACTAGTTCACCTTTGGCTTTTTCAAGAGCTTCCGCCGTTTCATCAACCTTTGCTTGAGCAGACGGGCTTTGTTCCTTAACAGCAAGTGCATCATTATAAGTTTTTTGAGCTTTTGCAATGGCGTTATTTGCAGCGTTAAGTGCTGTCTGCGCATTTTCTTGAGCTTTTTGAGCAGCTACTAATGCTGTTTTACCATCTTTAACAGCTAATGCTATTTGGTCTTTCTTTGATTTAGCTTTTTCAAGAGCTTTTTCCGCCACAGAAAGGCCTGTGTTTTGTTTCAAAGTAGTTTCAGCATCTTGATCGGTGTTCTTGTAGTTTGATGTAAGAGGAGCTGTATCCAAAACGTATTTTGGAATTTTGATGATGTTGACAGAACCTGTGCTGACAGCAACACCTGTACCGGCACCTTTTACATTTGGATCAATCAAGTGTTTTGCGTGACCGTTAGCAGACTCCGTATCTTCAAGCATCATTTTGCGAATGTTGTCTGCGATGTCTTGTTTTAGAGTCATCATGGTATAACCGTTACGGTTTTCTTGATGCCATACGGGTAATAATCCACCAAGTGATTCACTAACTTTGTATTTGCTAAGAACATCGTATTGGTGGCCCCAGTTTTTCGCAAAGTTGAACTTGTCGGGAGTGCCTCCATTTGCAGCGTAAAAGGCGCTGTATTCGTCAGCAACTTTTTGAGCTAAGGTTTGACCTTGATCTGTCAATTTGATTGTTGAAAGTGTCTTGCTTGGGTCGCGATGTGCCCAATATTGACGTTGGATGTCATTCATCATTTGGACAGTGAATTCAGCAATTTCGCGACGTTGGGCGTCTGTCATGTTGGCTAGATCAACTTTATCAGCGTTTGAGCCGATTGGAGGCATGTCGTAGTCAGATGCGTTGTTTTTCGGTTGTGCATCTAAAAATCGTTTTTGGTTTGCTTCAAACCATGCAAGATCATTGATGTCATGTTGAGCATAGTCTTTTGGAATGACGATTTGACGCAATTTACGATCTTGTTCAAATTTTTTAAGAACAAGGTCGTAGGCAGCTTGTGCATCTGTAAGTGCTTTTTTAGCATTTTCAATTTCAGATTGAGCTGCATCTAACCTAGCCTTCATCTCTTCAAGAACTTTTGCTTTAGATCCAACCTTTGCTTTTGCATCTTCGAGACTTTGTTCAAGAGCAAAAATATTCTTCTCAGTTTTTAGCTTATCTAGAGCTGATTTTCTTTTATCTATTTTTACTTGACGCTCTGCATCAAATTCTTTAGCACGAGTCAGTTCAGCTTGAGCTGCTTTATATATAGTTTCAGCCTCTTTAAGCTTATTGCCTGCAATATTTACTATCTCTTGAGCTTTTGTCAAAGTTGTTTCTTCTAAACTACGCTCAGCTTTCTTAACTCTTTCCTTAGCTAATTCTACTTTTGCTTTCTCAGCTTCAACTTTTTTAGTAGCAACTTCATAATTTTCTCTTGACTCAGATTCTATTTTTTCAGCTGACTTCTCATTTCCTTCAGCTTTCTTCAATTCTTCTTCAGCAATTTTCACCCCTTCTTCTTTAATTTTAATAACATCTTCAGCTTTTGAAATATTTTCAGGGGTTGCTTTTTCTGCAATTTCTTTTGTTTTAGCGTATGTTTCAGTAGCTATTTTTTCAGTAGTTTCAGCTTCCTTAACTTTTTGATTGATCTCACTTACAACTTGTTCCTGCTCAGTAACAGTTTTAGCTGTTTCATCGGCATTTGCCTTTGCCATATCAACTGTTTCTTTTGTAGTTTCAGCAATTTTATCCTCATTTGAAACACTCATCGGTGTTTTAGCCTGTGGTTGAGACACACTCGTCTCATCGGCCTTCACAGTTGATGATAGCCCCACTGTAGCAATAATAGCAGCACCGATAATAATACCTTGTTTTGTTGATTTATTCATAATTTAAAGAACCCCCTCCGAATGAAATAGATTAAAATTTATGTAGTTCATATAAACATATCAAAGAAAATCAATCTTCCTCTATAACATTTTTTGTTCCAATTTTATCAAGGCCAAAACTTATTTTTTTCTTGACAAGTTGTCTACTCAATAGCATATTCTCAGTTCTAATACCTACCCATTGTTCCCCAGAAATGATATATGGCATACTTTCATAAGTTGGTGTAGCTTGAAATTTTGTATCAACATAATCTGCTTTTTTGATTTCATTTTCAACTGCCGCTTTTGTCCATTCAAAATCCACACTAATATCTAGTATATCCACATATGGCATATGAATCAAACTCTCTTGGAATACATAATTACCTGATGAATCAGTCCAAACATTTGATTTCAACTTGATATCTGAGTTTGGTTTCCTAAATTGTTTATAAGTTAAATTCGAATAAAATTCTCTTGCTGCTTTATAATTTTCAATAGATCTTTGGCCATAATCTTCATCATCTTTTCCAGAACTTATATTTTCCTCTGATAATTTTTTCCCCTCATTAGCAGCATTAATTTTTTTCTCTTTTCTCTGTTCAAAATATTTCTCATCATATTCTTGGGCAATTTTTAGAATTTCTTCATCAGATTTGGATTTTAGAGCTGATAAAGTATTATCTTTATACCCTTTTAGAATATACCTTGTCATTTTCCCCTTTTCAATTATGTATACTGCTTTAACCTCAGAATTTTTATTGACATCACTACCTGAAATTCCATACAAAATCGTTTTAGGGGTGCTATTGAAAAATTCAATTATTCCAACACTCTCCATTTCGTTCATTAACTCTGTACCAGTCTTGTTGCCTGAAACTTTAGTATCTTCCTGTAGTGTAGGTTGATTCTCATGATTGGATGTGCACCCACCAATGACGAATATGCTAGAGCATAACAATAAATATAACTTTTTATTCATAATCATTTCCTTCCTAAATCTTTCATCTTCCATGACGAATATTCTCAAGCTCATTTGTTACGGCACGCGAGGCTGCAGCGGCCTCCTGTGTTTCTGCAATTTGACGTGCTCTTAAAATATTAGCATGTTCTTGAAGTCTAATCATTCTCTCCTGATTAATAATCTGTTCCTTTTCTAGTTCAAGCATTTCCATTTCAAATGCTCGACGTGCCGCTCTATCTAGATGAGTATCGTATAGATTTATTGCTTCTTTTATACTATCTGCTTTAAAATTATCAAACGCATGAATTAAGTACTCTACTGCGTCTAGAGCATAGTAATCTTTGGGATACCATCCTTGGCCAATCGCTAAAGCCTGATCACGAAACCTCTCCATTAATTGACCCTCTTGCTGATAGGCCAAATCTAATCTTTGATTTTCTGTAACTACTGCTTGATAGTCTCTTAAATGCTGTTCATTTTCACTACGAATAGTCTTATTTGCAAGGGCAATCATTAAATCCAACTTATTTTGAATAATAAAATATGTCGCTACAACAGATAAGCCCAGTAAAATTATTGTTATGGGATTAGGAGTCAGAAGTAAACGTAGTGGGAATACAAGTAAAATCCCTCCCATAATGAGTGTTGCTGGATATATCCAGCTATCTTTGGAACCTTTCATACGACGATACAATAAAAATAAGAATCCCGATATAAACAAAATCTCAAAGAAGAGGTCACTAAATAATCGATTTACAGCCCCGAACAATAAAACATATAATAAATCTCCCAAAAGTATTGCAACACTTGAAAATACCATGACTGAAAATGCGATTTTAAAAGATTTATGAGATAACGTGTTATCACTGTATTCTTCTTGTTGAATTAATTTGGCAGTTCGCATTTGATTAACAAGTGCAACTTGACGTGAACGTGCCTGAATAAATCCCAGAATATTCTCACGAATTAACCCTAATTTTGAAACAATTTCTTCTCTTGTTTCCATATAAACCTCCTTTATCACTAACTAGCTGTATTTAACTAAAATTAAGAATATAGGCATTAATCTGATAATTGTTCATGCAGCTCTTTATATTCTTTAAGGCTATTAGTGTTGAGTATTGCATGAAATGCAATACTCTGATATGCTTAGTATATCAGCAAAATTTTATTTCACCGTTTATCTAAAACGTAGTGTTAAGAATTGAAATATTTGTTTTAAATTTCTTCAATAGTGCCTTTCATTTAACCCCCATCATAAATTTCAGAACTATCAACTGTTTCTAGATATTCTCAACAAGTTCACTCCTTTTTTCTAAGCAGACAGCTAAAGTCATATTTCCTTAATTTTTTCCTATGAGCAAGGTATTCTGAAGGATTTTTTGCTATACTGAATATAGTTATTTAATCAAAAGGAGTAAACTATGGAACAAAAACATCGTTCTGAATTTCCAGAAAATGAACTCTGGGACCTAACCGCCCTTTACCAAGACCAAGAGGACTTCCTGCGGGCAATTGAGAAGGCCAGAGAGGACATCCAGAAATTCGTCCGTGATTACCAAGGCAAGCTCAGCACTTTCGAAGATTTTGAGCGGGCATTTGCTGAGTTAGAGCAGATTTATATCCAAATCAGCCACATCGGCAACTATGGCTTTATGCCACAGACCACTGACTTTGGTGACGAGAGCTTTGCGCAGATTGCCCAAGCGGCCATGGAATTTGAGACAGAAGCCAATGTCGCACTCAGCTTCTTTGACGACGCCTTGGTCGGTGCAGACGAGGCTGTCTTAGAGAGACTAGGCCAAGAGCCCCATTTGACCTCCGCCATTCGCCAAGCTAAAATCAAAAAAGCCCACTATCTGGGAGCGGATGTCGAAAAAGCCTTGACCAATCTAGGTGAAGTCTTTTACAGTCCACAGGATATTTACACCAAGATGCGGGCCGGCGACTTTGCCATGGCTGACTTTGAAGTGGACAGCAAAGTTTACAAAAACAGCTTTGTCACCTATGAGAATTTCTACCAAAACCATGAAAATGCAGAAATCCGCGAAAAATCTTTCCGCTCTTTCTCTGAAGGGCTTCGTCAGCATCAAAACGCCGCTGCTGCTGCCTATCTGGCTCAGGTCAAGTCTGAAAAACTACTGGCTGACATGAAGGGCTATGACTCTGTCTTTGACTACTTACTGGCAGAGCAAGAAGTTGATCGCTCTATGTTTGACCGGCAGATTGACTTGATTATGAGCGAATTTGCCCCAGTAGCTCAGAAATACCTCAAGCATGTCGCTAAGGTAAACGGACTTGAAAAAATGACCTTTGCCGACTGGAAGCTGGACTTGGACAGCGAGCTCAATCCTGAAGTCAGTATTGATGATGCCTACGACCTGGTCATGAAGTCAGTCGAGCCACTCGGACAAGAGTATTGTCAAGAAGTTGCCCGCTACAAGGAAGAACGTTGGGTCGACTTTGCGGCCAATGCCGGGAAAGACTCTGGAGGCTATGCTGCGGATCCTTATCGGGTCCACCCTTATGTCCTCATGAGCTGGACCGGTCGTATGAGCGATGTCTACACTCTGATTCACGAGATCGGTCACTCCGGTCAGTTTATCTTCTCAGACAATCACCAGAGCTATTTCAACGCCCACATGTCCACCTACTATGTGGAAGCACCATCTACCTTTAATGAGCTCCTGCTCAGTGATTATCTGGAACACCAGTTTGACAATCCTCGCCAGAAACGCTTTGCCCTGGCTCACCGTCTGACGGATACCTACTTCCACAACTTCATCACTCACTTGCTGGAAGCTGCCTTCCAACGCAAGGTCTATACTTTGATTGAAGAAGGCGGAACCTTCGGTGCAAGCAAACTCAACGCTATCATGAAAGAAGTCTTGACGGACTTCTGGGGAGATGCCGTTGAGATTGACGATGATGCTGCCCTGACTTGGATGCGTCAAGCCCACTACTACATGGGGCTTTACAGCTACACTTACTCCGCAGGTCTGGTCATCTCTACTGCCGGTTACCTCCACCTGAAAAATGACGAAAATGGTGCCCGTGACTGGCTTGAACTGCTCAAATCTGGCGGCAGCAAGACTCCGCTTGAGTCAGCTATGATTATCGGAGCAGATATTTCGACAGACAAGCCACTCCGCGATACTATCCAGTTCCTATCTGATACTGTTGAGCAGATTATTGCCTACAGCGAGGAGTTGGGGGAGTAAAAAAACAAGACTGAGACATTTTTGTCTCAGTCTGTTTTTACATGATTCAATAAATCTGTTCCTAAAATGAAATTTGAAGCTAAATTTTTAAAAAAGTTTAAAGAAATATAAATAAACCAAAATATAGATTGTAAAACAGACGCTAAATATAAGCCACCTTATCCAGAACTGTGACTTGCTATAATTTTTAGCACGTAGGAGGCCAATAAAGAACCAGATAAGCCCCCAAAAAACATTCCCAGCAGTTGAGGAGCATAGTAAGAAATCAAAACTAAACTAAAAAGGACTAAACTGAGTACGAGCATGATACTTTTTTCTGTTATCTGCGACCTAGGAATCATCCAGCCCACAAAGAAACAGAAAATCGGCACCGCAATAAACGGTGTAAAAACCATCAAAATAAAGCCAAACTGCGATAATGACTCAAGCATAAACAGCGCCCTTTCCATGCCTTGTAATTTACCTTCTTCCTATTATAACCTAAAAATTTTATTTTCAAACAAAAAAACTGGAATATATCATTTTTCTTAAATCGATAGAGGACTAATGAGGCAAGCTAGGGGCGTGAGAGACACCAGCTACCTACACCTGAAAAATGACGAAAATGGTGCCCGTGACTGGCTAGAACTGCTCAAATCTGGCAGCAGCAAGACTCCGCTTGAGTCAGCTATGATTATCGGTGCAGATATTTCGACAGCTAAACCACTGCCCGACACCATTCAGTTCTTGTCTGATACGGTTAATCAGATTATTGCATACAGTGCTGAGTTGGGAGAGTAAATTAAAAGAGTCTGGGACAAAAGTCTAACCTTAAATATAAAAAGCGAACAAAACGAGTTATCTGACACTCAGAATACTGTCTTGTTCGCTTTTTTTCTAATCTATCGATTTTAAAAATTTATAATAAAGAATTCCTAAAATCAAAATTTTTTGTCCCGACCTCTTAAATTATCCCCAAAAGCTATCTTCTTCAGCTTGATCTGAAGAGAAGAGCCAAACTTCTTTGATTTTTCCGTCTTCAATACGGAAGAGGTCAATCCCGTTCATATTGAGTTCAGTACCATCAGCACGTGTTCCGAGAAAAGTAACATTAGCTGCGATTAAATCCTTATTGTCAGAAACCCAATTTGTTACCACCTTAAAGGTTCCATTAGTTTTCTCAGCAAATGTAGCTAGGTGAGTTCCTAGCTTGTCCTTACCAACAACTGTACCAGATATACTATGAGTACCAGGTTGATGCCAGATAATATCGTCTGCCATCGTTTCAAAGACACCAGGAAAGTCACCAGCAATTAAAGCTTGGTTATAAGCATTGAAAATTTCTAAGTTTGTTGACATATATATTCTCCATTTCTTTTTTATGATATAATTGTAACAGTTACAATCGAAAAAACAAGTAGACACTTTTTCGATAGCTAGTATCAAAAGTAGTACTATTGTTGATACTAAAAGATAAATTTTTTTAAAAAAATAGAAAGAAGATATTTTATGCCAAATAAAGTGAGTGAGTATGGTATTTGTCCATTTGCGACAACGCAGAGGGTTTTAACAGGGAAATGGGCACTGGTAATCATTTATCAGTTGAGTACGGGTACAAAACGATTTAAAGAATTGCAGAGATTATTGCCTGGGATTACTCAAACTATTTTGACCCGTCATCTCCGTCAATTAGAAAAGGATAAGATTGTTCAACGAAAGGTCTATGCCGAAGTTCCCCCACGAGTTGAGTACAGCTTAACCGAAATGGGGCAGAAATTCAGAGTTGTTTTAGATGCTGTCGAAAACTGGGGTCTCGATTATATCAAATTACTAGAAATGTAGAGGTATTGACCATGTATCAAGAGTTACAAAGAAAAGTGACAGAAGCAAAACCAAGCTATAGCCGAGAAGAAATTCAGTGGTTGCTTGAGCACTTAGGGGATTCGAGTCCAGAAATTCGCGATGAATTGGTTTTTACCAGTTTGGCTAGAGGGATCCAAGAAGAGTTATTTACAAAGGAGCAATTTCAGTTTATTGCAGAAGAAGTCTCCTCTGATGAAGGTCTATACAAAGAGATTGATAGTAAAGGAGTTTCGGCTCTTAAACGTTCTTTTACGGCACTTATTTATGCCAATCTACTGTCCTGCGATGGTACTAAGGAATCACTTTATTACCAGCAGTTGTCTTCTCCTATCAGGGATACCATGCTAAATCAAGGATTACACTATCTTATAAAGGAAAAAGAGACGACGGGCTACTCTCCTCAGTTTGGTTGGGTTCACGCTTTTGCACATGGAGCTGATCTCTTGACGGAAGTTATCTGCCATCCCAGCTTTCCAAAGTCAGATATAGCCGAAGCATTTGAAATCATTGGGAAAATCTTTAAACGTGTTGAGATTCGTTTTACA
>ERZ772921.2401-NODE-2401-length-10124-cov-15.864137_pt1 | contig 10124 bp, 5 predicted proteins | sample MGYA00512117_ERZ772921 | MGnify/ENA primary metagenome ERZ772921 (study PRJEB29015, sample SAMEA2737944) | human oral metagenome | biome: human oral; feature: human-associated habitat; material: dental | place: China | collected 2150 ... | reverse complement strand
CTGGAAGACGTATCCAACCAGGTGCCTGCCCTTGCCGACATCCTGGCCACCGACCGTTGCCTTGTCGGCCCGCGAGCGGACGAGTCCGGCCAGGGCGGACAGGATCGAGGACTTGCCCGCGCCGTTGGGCCCGACCAGCGCCACGAGCTCGCCGCCGCCCAGGCGCAGAGACACCCGGGGGGCGCGCCCCGGGACCTCGAGGTCGACCAACTCGACACTGGTTCTGGGCTCCTGACGAGTCACGCCCGCGAGCGCGTCGCGGGTGTCAATCGCCTCGACCCGCTGCCAGCTCTCAGCGGAGTCCCGTGTCTGCTTTTCCAGGTAACGCACCTCGCCGTCCGCGCACATGTCGGTGAGCCGTGGCACCCGGATTCCGGCTTCGGTGCAGGTCAATGGCATTCCCTGCCCGGAAGAACCCGCGAGGAGGTCATCGTCGAGGTCGCGCAGGGACCGGGGCATCCATACGCCGGCGTCGGTCAGCTCTCCGCGGTGCCCCATGAAGACCTCGCGCGGGGTGCCGATGGCGATGATGCTTCCGGCGGCGTCAAGGGCGAGGACCTGGTCGACGATGGGCAGTACCGGGTCGAGGTCGTGGTCGATGACGACGACCGCGGTCCCGGAGGCGGTCAGGGAGGAGATGAGGGCGTAGAAATCCTCCCGGCCGGTGGCATCGATGGTGCTGGTCGGCTCGTCGAGCACGAGGAGCTGTGGGCGCATGGCCAGGGCGACGGCGAGCGCGAGCCGTTGACGCTGTCCGCCCGAAAGCGTCCAGGGGTCATCCCAGATGCGCTCGATGAGTCCGACCGCGCGCAGGGCCTGCTCGACCCGCGCGGTGATCTCCGGCCTGGTCAGGCACAGGTTCTGCAGCGGGAAGGCGACATCGTCGTGGACGGTGCGGGTGACGACGGCGGCGTCGGGGCTCTGGCCGACGTAGGCGACGGTCTGGGCCAGGTTCTGGACGGCGGCGTCGGCGACCTCGGTGCCGGCCAGTCTCAGGCTGCCGGCGTATTCCGAGGGCAGGCAGTGCGGGATGAGGCCGCACAGCGCGCGCACGAGGGTGGTCTTGCCGCAGCCCGAGGGACCGATGACGGCGGTGACCTGAGCGCGCAGGTGGGTCAGGTCGACGGCATCCAGGACCCAGCTCTCGCGTCCGAGGTAGTGGACGCTCAGGCCCTCGATGCTCACCAGTGCCGGATCGGCCGACTCTCCCAGAGGCCGCTCCATCTCCGGAGCAGCCGGTGCGGCGGGCACTGTCTCAGGCACGGCCGGCCGTGCGGTGATCGATGCCGACGCCGGCGCGGTTGAGCAGTCGGGTCAGGACAATGGTGAGGCCGCCGCCAACCAGGGCCGAGACCACGGCGATGATGACGCCGGCGCTCGCCGAGGCCATTCCCGCTGAGGCACTCATGACGGAGACGTACATGATGCCGTTGAGCAGGCCGAACGTTGCCGCTGAGATGAGGAAGGACCACCAGGTCCACTTCCGGTAGAGCAGGATGGCCAGGGGCGCCTCGACGAAGACTCCGCCGATGAGGGTGCCGACGATGGCGGCGGGCCCCGTCGGAGTGGTGAAGACACTCATGATCCCCATGAGAAGGGCCGCGATCATGACAGCGCCGGGGCGGCGAACGACGGTGGCGGGCAGCAGGAACGGAACGAGCCACAGTCCCATGATCGCGCAGCCCAGAAGAACTGCGTCCCGGGAGGCTCCCGCCGCCGGGGCCAGGTAGTTCAGGGGGACCATGAGGATCATGCAGACAACCGCCAGTGCGGCGATCATCATGAGGTTGCGGGTTCCCAGGGCGGAGTCGGCCAGGCCTGAGCGGGACGAGGTGCGAACCGATGGCCTGTCCTGCTCGGTGGCGGCCGGCGTGCGGTTGGTGGTGCTCATGCTGTCTCCTTGCGTGTTCTCACGGGTCACGGTGACCGCTCCGGCCTCGTGCCGGAGCCCCGGGGCGCGCCATGTCGAGCGCGCCGACGTGATGACCGCACATCTACTCCGCCACCACCTCATTTTGCAAATCATTATCATTATTGACTTGCTCAGAGAAATGCTTGACCCGAGCGGTGCGATCGTCATGTCGAACGAGCCACCCAGGTGTGTCACCCCGAGAGGCAGCACACCTCGCAGCTTTGGTGAGGCACACCTAAGTGTCTACTCCTCATCGGGAGTTCTCGCAAGGGTCAACCAGTCGCCGGGCTGACGGGGAACACCCGGGCCCCAGCGTTGAAATACGGGAGAGACTGGTGGTGGGCAGCGTCGAAGGGCGACGACGCTCAGACCCTCAGGAGTCTCAGCCCGGCGCACCTAGGCCGCCGCGGCCCACGAGGTCGATGCGGTGCATGTCCTCGGGACGCAGGCCCAGCACCCGCTGAGTCAGGGACTCGGCGGCCTCATGGACCGTCTCCAGCGGATCCGGCAGATCCACCGGAGCAATAGGCGGCGAGTCCAGTCGCAAGCTCTCCCAGGAGACGGAGAAGTCAGCTCCCACCTCCAGGCAGGCTGCCACGAAGGCCCCCCGGAGGGCGGCGCGCGTGGCCGGGGGCGTCTGGCGGGCGCGCTCGATCTCCTCCGGATCGCACAGGTTCACCATGGCCCCCTGGGCGACCAGGCGCGGAACCAGCCCGGCCTCGGCGTTGAGGTCGTGGTAAGCCAGGTCCACCCGCGAGCGCAGGGTCTCCAGGGACTGGCCGCTCAGCCGGGGGTGGCGCTCACGCTGGGCGCGCATGAGGCGACGCTTGATGGCCCAGTCGATCTCGGTGTCGATGGCGCTGTCGTCGTGGTGGCGCAGCGCGGAGATGACGCGGGGCGCCAGGTCGGTGAGCAGGTGCTCGGCGCCGCGCAGGAAGTCCGGCACTCCGGCGTCGTCCAGGTAGGAGGTCAGTCGCTCCAGGAAGGCCTCCTGGATGTCGACGGCGCTCAGGCACCGGCCCTGGACGGTGGTGGCGGGCACGTCCCCCCAGGGGCTCTCCCCCAGTGCGGACAGCGTGACCAGAGGGGCGGCCAGGGTCAGGTCGGTGAAGTCCCAGCCGGCCTCGAGGGCGTCCAGGAGCAGCAGGGTCACAGCGCTGCGCAGGCCCGTTGTCGGCTCGGCCATGGTGGTGTCGGCGCAGGTGACGTGCAGGCGGCGCAGGCGGCTGGCATCGGCGTGGGGCTCGTCGCGGGTGTTGACCAGGGCGCGCTGCCCGGTGGTGTCGGCCGAGGTCAGGGCCTGCAGGTGGGGGGCGCGCGGTGACAGACCCCAGGCGGCCTCCTCCCCCGCACCGCGGCTGCCGTCGTTCGGCTCCGTCGGGCCGCCTGCCAGTGGGCGCCCGGAGCCGACCAGGACGGGACGCGTGGCCAGGAAGGAGGTGAGGACCGCCATGGTGGTCTCACTGCTGGCGCCGGATGCGTCGTCGGGGGCGTCGAGCAGGCTGCGGGGCACGGAGTAGCTCTCGTGGCAGCCGTAGGTGTGGCCGGCCGAATCGGTGTTGTTGGCCAGGAGGTGGAAGCGGACCGCGGTCCCCTCCTGGGCGAGGCCCGCGGCGGCGCGCTTGGCCATGTCGGCCAGGATCGCCCGGCCGGCCTGGTCCTGGGCGACGAGGTCGCGCACGCTCACGCACTCGGCGGTGGCGTACTCGGGGTGGGCACCGATGTCGAGGTAGAGGCGCCCGCCGTTGGGCAGGAAGAGGTTGGTGCTGCGGTAGCCGACCGGCCGGTGACGGAAGATGAGCGCCGCCGCCCGCTCGACATCCGGCAGGTCCGCCTTCGCCGCCTCCGACGACCCCGCGGGGGCGCACAGGACGCCGAACTCGGTCTCCAGGCCGGTGACGCGCGGCCCCGGGGCGCTGGTGCTCACTGGCCGCCCTTCTGGACGAAGCCGCGCACGAACTCCTGGGCGTCAACGGCCAGGACGTCGTCGATCATGTCCAGCACCGAGTCCAGGCCCTGGCCCCGGGCTGGGCCTGCGGGGCTGGGGGTCGGGTCGTCATCGGGGGCGGGGTCGTCCTGGCGGCTGCGGGACGGCTGGGCGAACTCACTCATGTCTGCTCTCCTGACAGGGTGGCGGATGTGGTCACTGCTTCGGTGGCTCGCCCCGGGTCGCCGGGACGCTCGCCCGTGAGGCGAGAGAGGACCTCGACGACGTCGGCGGCGTCCTTGAGGGCCGGCGCCGTGGCGGTGCGGGTGAAGGCCAGGGTGTCGGTCAGGGGCAGGCGGCGCTGGGCCCTCTCACCGGTCTCCAGGACCAGGGAGTGCCAGCCGGCGGCAACCACCTGCCCGGGGAAGTCGCTCACGAGCCTACCTCTCAGCCAGGCCCGGGTCGTGGTGGGAGGCTCGGCGAGGGCCGCCTCCACCACCTCGTCACTGAGCCCGCCTCGCGCGTCGACGCCGGCGGGAACCCGGTCGGCCAGGCCCCTCCCAGCCGGGGAGAGCTCGGACCAGGCCAGGTCGACGGCGTGGAGGACATCGTGTCCGCCGGCGCCGGGATGGCGGTGGGCGGTGGCGTCCAGAAGCTGCTTCTTGGCGACCCACTCCAGGTGCCCAGCCGCTCCTTGCGACTCCCCCGGCTCGTGGCCACCGGCGCACTGGGCCTGCAGCTCGCGCAGTGAGGCCAGTGAGGCCTCCCAGAAGGCGAGGATCGCGCCGGTCTCGGCGCCATCGGTGTCGGCGCCGTCGGCCAGCGCGGCCAGATCCGGGCGCAAGGGGTCGCCTTGCGGCGCCGGCGCGGGGCGGCCGTGGTCCTTCAGGTGGCTGCACACCGCCTGAAGGTAGTGCTCCAGGATCTCCAGGGCGCTCAGGCGCCGCCCGTCGGCCAGCTCCAGCCTGCCTTGAAGACGGGTGTCACGGGAGACGTCCCGGGCCTGGGCCACGGGGTCGGCCAGGCGCAGGCGGCGCCAGGCGGCGGGGACGCCGTCGGCCAGCACTTGGAGGACGAGGGCGGTCATACCGAGCTTGAGCCAGGCGATGGTGTCGAAGCAGTTGGCGTCGCCCGCCACCAGGTGAAGACGGCGCCAGCGCTGGGGGTCGGCGTGGGGCTCGTCGCGGGTGTTGACCAGGGGGCGGTCCACCGTGGTGCCCAGGCCGACGACCTTCTCCAGGTAATCGGCCCGCTGACTGATCTGGAAGTCGGCGCCCTGGGCGATAGCGCCGGTGCCGACCCGGCCCGAGCCCACCAGGAGCGGGCGGACCACGAGCAGGGGGACCAGGGCCTGAACGAGGTCGTCGAAGTCGAGGGCGCGGGGCACGAGGTAGTTCTCGTGGGTGCCGTAGGTGGCGCCCTTGCCGTCGACGTTGTTCTTGAACAGCCGGGCCTTCACCCCGCGCCGGCGCAGCCGCTCGGCCCCGCTGGCCACCAGGAGGTCCCCCGCCCGGTCGGCCAGGACGGCCTGCGCGGCACCGGTGCACTCGGGTGTGGCGTACTCGGGGTGACCGTGGTCCACGTAGAGGCGCCCGCCGGTGCCCACGCAGGTGGCGGTGCCGCGCTGCCAGGCCTCCTCCTGGGCGGTCAGGCGCACGACGGCGGTGGTGCGCACCCGCCCGGGGACGGGGGCCTCGACGGAGGCGGCTCCGGGGATGTCGGTGAGCATGGAGGGGTCGGCCGCGGCGCGGTCCATCTCGAAGCCACGGGCATCACGCAGGGGGTACTCGCCGGAGTAGTCCCAGCGCACGCCTCGGCTGCGCCCGGCCTCACCCTCGGCCTCCAGGCAGGCGGCCACGACGTCCTCGGGCTCGGCCCCGAGGATGCCGTACTCGGTCTCCAGGCCCATGACCGTGACCTCACGGCCGGGGATCCGATGGGTGCTCGCCGGCGCCACGGCACTCACTCCTCCCGCGAGCGCTGGAGCACGCTCATGGAGACCACCGGCGTGCCGCGCCTCCCGCTGACGCGGGCCCAGTCGTCGGGGTGGACGGTGGCGGGCAGGCCCTCGTTCTCCATGATCTCCTCGATGACGGCGCGGCGCAGATGCTCGGACGTCAGGCCGCGCCTGCCCTTGGTGACCAGGTCCTTGACGGCTGCCTTCTTGGCGCGGTCGACGATGTTGGCGAGCATGGCACCGCTGACGAGGTCGGCGACGTGGAGGATCTCGATCTCCCCGTCGGCGCGGGTGAGCTCGACCATCTCGGTGGCGCGGCGGCGGGTGTAGAGGGCATCGATCACCTGCTCGATGAGGGCGTCCACCGCGCCCTGCGCGTCACCGTGTGCCGCCAGGAGCTCCTCGCTGATGGGGAGGTCGGGGGCCAGGTATGTCGCCAGGATCTCGGCGGCGCCGCGCCGGTCCGGCCGGCCGATGCGGATCTTGACGTCCAGGCGGCCCGGCCGCAGGATGGCCGGGTCGATCATGTCCTCGCGGTTGGTGGCACCGATGACCACGACGTTGTCGAGCTCGTCGACGCCGTCGATCTCGGCGAGCATCTGCGGGACGACGGTGGTCTCGACGTCCGAGGAGCGTCCGGACCCGCGGGTGCGGAACAGGGAGTCCATCTCGTCGAAGAAGACGACAACGGGCACGCCGGTGGCCGCCTTCTCCCGGGCGCGGGCGAAGATGACACGGATGCGCCGCTCGGTCTCCCCCACGTACTTGTCCAGCAGCTGGGGGCCCTTGATGTTGAGGAAGTAGGCCTCGCCGCGCCCGCCGGCCCCCAGGGAGGCGGCGACTGCCTTGGCGATGAGGGTCTTGCCGCATCCGGGCGGCCCGTAGAGCAGCACCCCGCGCGGCGGGGTGAGCCGGTGCTCGCGGTAGAGGTCGGGGTGGAGGAAGGGCAGCTCGACGGCGTCGCGGATGAGCTCGATCTGCTCGCCCAGTCCCCCGATGTCGCCGTATCCGACGTCGGGCACCTCCTCCAGGACGAGCTCCTCGACCTCGGAGCGCACCACGGGACGCAGTGCCATGCGCACGGTCAGGTCGGCCACGAGGGCGTCACCGACCCGAGGGCGGTGGTCGCTCAGGGTCTCCGAGAGGCTGAGGACCTGCTCCTCGTCGTGGCGGGCCAGGACCAGGACGGTGCCGTCGTCGTAGGTCTCCTTGACGGTGACGACCTCCCCGAAGCGCGGTGAGGGGCAGGTGGCGGTGATGACGAGGTGCTCGTTGAGGACGACGTCGTCACCGGGGTGGAGGGAGGAGGACACGACGGCGGGCCCCACGCCCACCCGGTGGCGCCGTCCGGCGATGGAGACGTCGGCGGTGCGCTCGCCTGTGTCCACGGCCAGGACGGTGGCGTGCGCCAGGGGCGGGAGCTGGAGGGCCTTGACGTCCTCGTGCAGGGCCGCCAGCTCCTGGCGCGCGGCCCTGAGGGCGTTGGCCAGGTGGGTGTTCTTGCGGCTGAGCACGCCGGCGTGCTCGCTGAGCTCCCGCAGGCGCTCGGTGACGTCCCCTCCGGACTGGCTGCCGGCCTGCGCCGACGGCTCCTGGGAGACGCCCGTCAGCGCCTGCGCCACTGGGTCCTTGTGCTCCACCGGTTCCTCATCCATGCGCGTCCTCCTCGACCGCGGCTCGGGGCCGCTGCGATCCCCTTCGATCCATATTGGTACAAGCGTACCAATCCGCGCCCGTTTCGTAACCCGTATCCGTATCCACGAGTCAGGCGGAGCGGCGTTAACGCCCGCCGACCTCACACCGCAGCCGGTCGAGGCCCTGGGCCACGCCGTGACAGAATCGACCCATGTCTGAGATCCCCACGAGCCACTCCGCTCCCCCGTCGTCATCCAGCCGTCTGCTGCCCTCCGAGCCCCACAGCCCGCGAGTGCCGGCCAAGGTGTCGACCGACGGCCTGGAGACCACCTGGGGCGAGCGCTGGGAGTCCGAGGGGACCTACGCCTTCGACCGCAGCGCCGAGCGCGCCGAGGTCTTCTCCATCGACACTCCGCCGCCGACGGTCTCCGGCTCCCTGCACGTGGGGCACGTCTTCTCCTACACCCACACCGACACCGTGGCCCGCTTCCAGCGCATGCGCGGCAAGGCGGTGTTCTACCCCATGGGCTGGGACGACAACGGCCTGCCCACCGAGCGGCGGGTGCAGAACTACTTCGGGGTGCGCTGCGACCCCTCCCTGCCCTACGACCCGGACTTCACCCCGCCGCACACCGGCGGCGAGGGCAAGTCGATCAAGGCCCGCGACCAGGTGCCGGTGTCGCGGCGCAACTTCGTCGAGCTGTGCGAGCGCCTCACGGTCGAGGACGAGAAGCAGTTCGAGGCCCTGTGGCGCCGCCTGGGTCTGAGCGTGGACTGGTCGCACACCTACCAGACCATCGGCGAGCGGGCCCGCAAGGTGGCCCAGACCGCCTTCCTGCGCAACCTCGAGCGCGGCGAGGCCTACCAGGCGGCGGCCCCCGGGCTGTGGGACGTCACCTTCGGCACGGCGGTGGCCCAGGCCGAGCTGGAGTCGCGCGAGTACCCCGGCTTCTACCACCGCCTGGCCTTCCACATCGTGGATGAGGCGGCCGCCGCCAGGGCCGCGGCCGCCGGCGCCCCGGTGGAGAACGGCGTCGACGTGTGCGTCGAGACCACCCGCCCCGAGCTGCTGGCCGCCTGCGTGGCCCTGGTGGCCCACCCCGACGACGAGCGCTACCGGCCCCTGTTCGGCACCACGGTGACCTCCCCCGTCTTCGGCGTGGAGGTGCCGGTCCTGGCCCACCCGGCCGCCGAGAGGGACAAGGGCGCGGGCATCGCCATGTGCTGCACCTTCGGCGACACCACCGACATCGACTGGTGGCGCGACCTGGGGCTGCCGCTGCGCGCGGTGCTGCGCCGGGACGGGCGCCTGCAGGCCGAGGCCCCCGAGTGGATCACGGACCGGGAGGGGCGCCGCGTCTACGGCGAGATGGCCGGCAGGACCGCCTTCACCGCCCGGGCGGTCCTCGTGAAGGCCCTCGCCGCCAGTGGCGAGATGCGCGGGGAGCCGGTGGCGACCGTCCGCCAGACGAATTTCTACGAGCGCGGCGACAAGCCCCTGGAGATCGTCACCTCGCGCCAGTGGTACATCCGCAACGGCGGCGGGCCGTGGGTCAACCCGGCCTCCGGCGCCGATCTGAACGCCGAGCTGCTCGAGCGCGGGCGCGAGCTGGACTTCCACCCCGACTTCATGCGCGTGCGCTACGAGAACTGGGTGCGGGGCCTCAAGGGCGACTGGCTGGTCTCGCGCCAGCGCTTCTTCGGCGTGCCCTTCCCGCTGTGGTACCGCGTGGGCGCCGACGGCGAGGTCGACTACGACGCGATCCTGACCCCCGATGAGTCGGCCCTGCCGGTGGACCCCTCCTCCGACGTCCCGGCCGGCTTCACCGAGGACCAGCGCGGCGAGCCCGGCGGCTTCGTCGGCGAGCCCGACATCATGGACACCTGGGCGACCTCCTCCCTGACCCCCCAGCTCGTCTGCGGCTGGCTCGACGACGAGGACCTGTTCGAGCGCGTCTACCCCATGGACCTGCGCCCCCAGGGCCAGGACATCATCCGCACCTGGCTGTTCTCCTCGGTGGTGCGCGCGGACCTGGAGTTCGGGGCCCTGCCCTGGAGGCACGCGGGCCTGTCGGGGTGGATCCTGGACTCCGACCACAAGAAGATGAGCAAGTCCAAGGGCAATGTGGTCACGCCCATGGGCCTGCTGGAGAAGTACGGCTCCGACGCCGTGCGCTACTGGGCGGCCTCGGCCCGCCTGGGCCTGGACGCCGCCTTCGAGGAGGCCCAGATCAAGGTCGGCCGCCGCCTGGCCATTAAGATCCTCAACGCCTCCAAGTTCGCCCTGTCCATGGGGATCGCCTGGGACGCCGACGAGGCCGCCGTCGCCGCCGCCCCGGCGCCCTGCCTGGACCCCGCCGCGGTCGTCGAGCCGATCGACCGGGCGGTCCTGGCCGCACTGGCCGACGTCGTCGACACCGCCACTGCCGCCTTCGAGGAGTTCGGGCACGCCCGCGCCCTGGAGACCGCCGAGTCCTTCTTCTGGACCTTCTGCGACGACTACATCGAACTGGTCAAGGACCGGGCCAACGACTTCGACGGCTCCCACGACGCCGCCTCGGTCCGCTCGGCGCGGGCGGCCCTGGCGATCGCGGTGGACACCTTCGTGCGCCTGTTCGCCCCCTTCCTGCCCTTCGTCACCGAGGAGGTGTGGAGCTGGTACCGCACCGGCTCGGTGCACCGGGCCGCCTGGC
>ERZ772921.2398-NODE-2398-length-10131-cov-9.003176_pt1 | contig 10131 bp, 12 predicted proteins | sample MGYA00512117_ERZ772921 | MGnify/ENA primary metagenome ERZ772921 (study PRJEB29015, sample SAMEA2737944) | human oral metagenome | biome: human oral; feature: human-associated habitat; material: dental | place: China | collected 2150 ... | reverse complement strand
CCCTGCTCGGCCCGGCCTTCGTCGCCGCCGTCGCCTACGTCGACCCGGGCAATGTGGCCGCCAACATCACCGCCGGCGCCCGTTACGGCTACGCGCTCGTGTGGGTCCTCGTCCTGGCCAACGCCATGGCGGTCCTCATCCAGTACCAGAGCGCCAAGCTCGGCATCGTCACCGGGCGGTCCCTGCCCGAGGTGCTCGGCGAGCGTCTCGGACGCCGAGCGCGCCTGGCCTTCTGGGGTCAGGCCGAGCTCGTCGCCGCCGCCACGGACCTGGCCGAGGTGATCGGCGGCGCCGTCGCCCTCCATCTCCTGCTCGGACTGCCGCTGCTGACCGGGGGCTGCATGATCGGCGCCGTCTCCATGCTGCTTCTGGCCCTGCAGGAGAGGCGCAGCCAGCGCACCTTCGAGGGCGTCGTCGTCGGCCTGCTCGTCGCGGTGACGATCGGCTTCGTGGGCGGGCTCGTCGTCGCCCCGCCCGACTGGTCCTCAACGGCCGCCGGGCTCGTCCCCCGCCTGCGGGACTCCGACAGTCTGCTCGTGGCCGCCTCGATGCTCGGCGCGACCGTCATGCCGCACGCGATCTACCTGCACTCCTCGCTCGTGCGCGACCACCACGACGAGATCGGAGAGGGGCGCGGCCGGCGCACGTCCGACGACGGCTCCGGCGGCTCGGCCGATTCGACCGACCGGGCCCGTGACGACGACAGCGGGGCGCGCACCGCCGTCCTCATCCGCGCCACGCGCATCGACGTTGCCTGGGCGCTGGCCGTGGCCGGCGCCGTCAACATCGCCCTGCTGCTGCTCGCCGCCTCGGCGCTGTCCGGCGCCGAGGGGACGGACACGATCGAGGGAGCCCACGCCGCCATCACGGCGTCGCTGGGACCGGCCGTCGGCGTCGTCTTCGCCGTGGGACTGCTCGCCTCCGGGCTGGCCTCCACGTCGGTGGGGGCCTACGCGGGGTCCGAGATCATGGCCGGACTGCTGCACGTGCGCGTGCCCTTGCTGCTGCGCAGAGCGATCACGCTCATACCCGCGCTGGTCATCATCGGGGTCGGCGCGGAGCCGACATGGGCGCTCGTGCTGAGCCAGGTGGTGCTGTCCTTCGGGATCCCCCTGGCGATCGTGCCCCTCATGCGGATGACCGGTTCGCCGAGGCTCATGGGGCGGTGGCGCGACGGCGCTCCGCTGCGCTGGACGGCGCGGGCGGCAGCGGCGCTCATCATCGTGCTCAACATGGCGCTGGTGTGGCTCACGATCACCGGCCGTGCCTGAGAGGAGCGCTCCGGGCTCTCCGCAACCCGGGGACGTAAAGCGAGAAACGTCACATCGCAGCCGCGATGAGCCCCGCGTCCCGAGTCCCGGCGCCGCTGGCCGCGCTCGGAGTGCCGTTCTGCGGCGGCAAAGGCAGGGTCCCCGACCGTGGGGCACCGCTGGCCGTGCGCGGAGTGCAGACGAACCGCGAGCGGTGAGTCGGGCGGGCGAGACCCGGTTTCGGCCTGCGGGCCTCGCACTGGTAGAGTTCCGCCTCGGGCCCCGGTAGCTCAGTGGATAGAGCGTCTGCCTCCGGAGCAGAAGGCCGCAGGTTCGAATCCTGTCCGGGGCACCGCCCCCGCGCCCCCGCCGCCACCCACGGCGGGGGCGCCATCGACCCGGCGGGGCAGCAGCGAGGCAGGCTCGACGCCGAGGAACTCGGCGGTTCGAATCAAGTCCTCCGCGCTCCATAACGCCCGGGCCGCCCCCGGCCCGGGCGGCGCGAGACGCCGAACAACTCACCGCGATCACCACCGCGCACTCAAAGAATCCGGGCGTCCACGGGACCGGGAAGATCCACGCCCCGCCGAACCGCAAACCACAGGACCGGGCGGCCCGGCGCACCGTCGAACGACTCACGCGCGCCGCGGACCTGCACGGGACCGCCAGAAAGAAGACCCGCAGGACCACCACCACCGCCTCCACAGCGAACTCGAGCCGGCCCCACCCACTGAACACAAGACCACGTACCAGGCAACCCAGACCAACCAGCACCACCATAACAACCCGATCCTCACAAAAGACCAGAACCAACCAAACCCCCACAAAACTCAGAGCGATACACGATGTCGTTGTGTCCGGGCGGGCGTTTGGGATGATGGCTCGGTCATGGCGTTGCACGGTTGCGGTGGTGGGTGATCGGCAGGAGGGAACAGGTGGTGGGCTCGTGTTGTGTTCCGATCGCGTCGCGTACTTGTGATAGTGGGTTCCGCTTTTATCGGTCATTGGCTGGTGGGGGTCGTGGTGGGGGTGGTGGTGGCTCCGGGCACGGGTTGGTCGCCGCAGGCCCAGGGCAGCACGGAGGTCAGCAGGTTGCGGGCGTCCACCGTCGAGTCGCGCTTCTGGTCCTTGTTGACGGCGACGTAGGCCTCGACGTAGCGGTCGCCGCACACCCACTGCGCCGTGGAGTCCCGATCGGCCCCGTTGGTGGCCCATGACCCGCTGCCCTCCACGCCGGGCAGCGTCCAGATGTTCTCCGGGAACCTGACCCGAGCGCTCTCCTCGCCCGTGTACTTATAAGAATTCCCCTCGTAGATCACACCCCAGTTAACCTCGGCGATGGGACCGGCGCCGTGGTTAATCCTCGTGTTCTGCGCATGACATCGCCACCTTCTGCTGTAGGGATCGCCGGAGGTTTTGACCTCGGGGTTCTTGCCGGTGACGACCTCCACCGAGTGGGCCGGTACGCCGGGGCAGATCCAGGCGGTGCTGTCGGTCGGCACCTGCGAGGGCATGGTCTCGGGCTGGGAGCGGCAGCCGCACAGGCCAGCGGCGAGGCACACCGCCCCCACCAGGACGACGGGAAGATGAGCACCGGGGCGGGTCCGCCCCCTCGACGGCGTCCTCATTCGCCGTGCCCCCGCCCGTAACCATTATCGTAATAGCCGTCCGTATCGGTGAGTTGGTCGTGGAGTCCGGGGTTGATGGTGTCGTCTCCGTTGGTGACGAAGCGGTCGTAGAGCTGGTCGAGGGCGGCGCCGTCGAGCTTGGAGGCGTCCATGACGCCGTCGTCGTCCATGAGGCCGGGCACCGCCGCGTTCGCCTGGCCCGCCGGGATGATGCCCAGCCCGATCATCTGGGTGATGGTGGTCACCGTTGTTGCCCGGTTGGCGTCCTCCCGCATCATCTGGCTGTGGTCGATCGCCTCGGACAGGTGCTGGGTCAGGGCGTCCGTGGTGGCGTTCTGCGCGATGCGCTTGGTCATGTCCTCACCGCGGAACGTGTCAATGAAAGAGAGTTTCCGGGAACTCATGAGCGGACCTCCTTGTCCTGGTCACCGGGCGCACCCACGACCTCGAAGAAGCGTTTCTCGAGGTCGTGCGGTCGACCAGAGGTGAAGTCGGCGAGAGAGCCCGCGCAACGAAGCGTTCGCTGAAGGATCATGACGTCGTCGACAGTCTGGGCCACTTCGGCCAGTTGGTGACTCGAGAGGAGCACGGTCTTCCCCTTGGCAGCCAGACCGCGCAAGGTCTCGCGCAACCAGCGGATGCCATCGGGATCCAGTCCGGAGGCCGGCTCGTCAAGGATCAGGAGCCGCGGATCGGCCGGCATTGCCAGAGCCAGCCCGTGACGCTGTCGCATTCCGGTCGACAGGTTCGAAACGCGCTTGCCTCCCATGTCGGGAAGTCCGACGAAGTCGAGCACCTCCTCACAGTGCCGCTTCGGCAGCCGCAGGGTGCTCGCCCACAGACGAAGGTCACTGATCACCGTCGCGCCGGGCAGTGCGCCCATGCGGTCCATGCTCACACCGATCCGACGAGCGGCATCAGGCAGCTCGTCGTAGGTGCTGCCGAACACCCGAGCTTCCCCGGAGTCCGCGTGATAGAGATCGAGCGTCGCGCGGAGGGTGGTCGTCTTGCCGGCACCGTTGCGTCCCAGCAGCCCCACCACTCGGCCTTCAACCACGTCGAACGTGACGTCCTCGACGACTCGTGCCCTCCGAAACTCTTGCAGAGCCCCCGCACGCTGATAGGGCTGGCAGTCACTGCGCTCGCTCCCCACGCACTATCTTGACAACCAGGTAGAGCATTCCCAGCACAATGGCTGCGCAGATAAAGATGCGCAGAGCACCCTGAAGATACACTCCAGCGAGAGCCGACAAAAGCAGCAGCGCGACAACTCCTGAGAGATACTTCATTGCAGATTTAGACATGACAACAACATCCTTCCTCGACAGACCGGGGGTAGTCGGAAAAACAATAGAACGTAGAACAGAGGATCGGGGTGGTCTCCCACCGAACGCCTCCAGCACCGGTGGGAGGCCGCGCGGGAGTTGCCACCACTCTATGAGACCCGCTCCGAGAAATGGGTACCTGGGGAGTCACACGGAGGGTGGTTACCCGGTCAGTGGATTACGTCACCGCGAAACCAATCGCGGTGACGGCGGTCGCAAGCGTGCCACCACCGACGAATCCCGTCCAGAAACCGGGCGCCTCCATGGGCTCGAGCTCCTGCATGCCCGGCTCCAGCTTCTGCATCTCCTTGTTCATGTCTCCCCCTCTCCATCAACTCGAAAGGTCACATACCCATCGGCGCGTTACCGATGAGTACCGGTACGGCTCCATCGGAACCGTACTCAGCTTGTGAGAGTGCCTGTCGGTCCTCCGTTCTGCTCGCCAGCGCTACGGCGGCGAACAGGTCATCTGACGTGAGCCCGTACAGCATCGGAAGGCCGGCGCCCCATCGACGCATGGAACGATGCACGACGCGCGCGCCCTCCTCGGGACTCATCAGTGGCGGAATCTCCACACACCATTGCTCCATAAGCTGCGCGAACCCCTGGCTCGGTGCATCGCTCACGCTCGCGCTCGTAGCAGCACAGACGCGAGACCAGAACTGGCGCAGTCCGCGACTGCTGCCCCAGGCCTCCCGCCCGCGCATCATCTGCTCGAAAACCGCAGGGAGGAACAGCGCGATGGCCTGGGTTTTGCGGACACCGATCACGGAGCTGATCTCCGTCGCGACATACCAGGCTTTGCCGCTGTAGCGGCTCCGACGGAACGAAAGCAGCGCCATGTGGGTCAGACCGTTCAACTCCGCGAGTTCCAACCGGGTGTCTGCGGACACGGGGCCCGCTGCTCGCCGGGCCGCGATCTCGTCACCGAGCTGCACGATCCGTTCGGTCAACGACAGCGCGAGGTGGTCTTCGAGACGATGATCGGCGAGCTCTCCCGACAGGACTGCGCTCAGGCGGAGAAGCCCTTCAACCACTGCCTCTTGAACGAGATATCCGGGCAGCGTCTTTGTGGCACCAGCGTCGTAGACCGCAAGGTCGGGCCGAAACGCCTCACCCGCTAAGAGCCGACGCCCGTCCTCCCCGTCGACGCATGCACTCGAACTGAGCTCGGCGCCGTCCACGAGGAGCAGCACGATGCTCCGCTCCGGGCACCACCCGTCCAAGGACATTATGCCAAGCGCGACCTCCGTCGGAGAAGACCAGGCGAATCTCATCAGGCGGTCTCCTTCTGCTCGTACCAGGCCGTGAGGCCCCGTCGAATCGCCCCGAACATCTCTGCGATGTCGGAGACCGTGCAGAGATGGCCCGGTACTATCTGGATGCCATGGAGCCCCGGATGGACGACGACGCCTTCGCGCCTGACGAAGTCGACGACCTCGCAAACCAGACTCTGTTGGATGGATTCGCCGCGCGAGTCCACGAGGGAGAGCGTGTGGAAAGCACCGCGACCGTTGTGGGTCGCAGCACCGGGGACATCCTGCACTACGTCGTCCAAGCCCTCGACCAACTCTGACTCGAGTGCCCGCACACAGGACTCGGCATCGATCGACTGCAGTCGGCTGAGAGTCGCGATGATGGCGGCACACGTGATCGCGGTCCCCGCCTGCGTCTCGGCGTGCATCAAGACCGCGTCTCGTGCATCGAAGTCACGCGCGACCTCGTCAGAGACCGCGATGGCGGCTGCGGCGCATGTGCCGTTCGTGAGTGCCTTCGACATGATTAGCAGGTCCGGCGGGACGGGCCACTCCTGAGTTGCGAACATTGGGCCGGTGCGGGCGAACCCTGTCGCCACCTCGTCAGCGACCAGGACGAACCCATGACGCTCCCGGCTCTCCGCCAGTACCGCGAGGAACTCGTCGCTCAGAGGAATGGTGCCAGGCCCGCTCAAGGGCTCGACGACGCCCAGTTCCGCTCCGCCGTCCGCGCCCTGAACGACGACGACCTGGAACTCGGTCCTCATCGCACGGACACGGCAGGCCGCGCCCTGCGCCACCGAGTCTTCTTCCCCGCCGACCAGGACCTGCCCTTCCTCATGACGCACTTCTCCATCGACCCGCGCCCGTCGGACACCACCCACCCCGGCGGCGTGCGCCGCATCGCGTCGGTGCGCCTGCCGGTGCCCGAGAACAAGCGCCGACTCGTGCGAAGCCTGTGCGAGGACGACGCCCTCGTCCTGACCCCGCCCGGCACGACCATGCGCATGACCTTCGACGACGGGACCAGTCCGGAGAGCTGAGCACGACCGCCTTCCCGCGCCACCGCGGGCGACGGGAGCCCCGTGGTGGCGCGGTGGTCATCAGTGCGGGCCCCGGTCGGCCAACCGCTCCCCGGCGCTCAGCAGACGCCGCTCGACGGCGAAGACCTCGCCGTCGGCGCTCCCATTCGGACGCGGGCCGCGCGGGTCCCCATAGGTGCGCCCCAGACCGCGTTCGTCCCAGGGCTCCCAACCGGGGCCACCGGTGAGGATGAAGCGCGCCCAGTCGCCGTGCACCGCGTCGGCCAGCGCCTGGGGCGGCGCCGTCCGCAGGGTGTGATCGCAGTAGGGGTGGGCGAGGCAGTCGAAGGCGAAAGGCACCTCGAAGCAGTGCGTCGACCGCCCCGTGGCGGGCGACTCCCACGCGAACCGGCTCACCCAGGTGGCCGCCGAGCCGACGGACTCGTGCCGGGCCCGGGCCCAGTCCAGGAGCGGGGTATGGAACATGGTGTCGGAGACGAGGTTGCCGAGGTAGAGGTGCTCGCCCCCGGACAGCTCGGGGTGGGCGGCCACGTAGTCCGAGGCGAGCCCGGCATCCAGACCGGCCTCCTCCATCACCTCCACCGCGGTGAGCCCGCCCATCTCCTCGACCAGCCCGAAGGACAGGTCGATGAACTCGTGCGTGGTGCTCATGACCAGCAGCGGAATATCGCCGCCGTCGCCTCGGGCGAGCGCCTCGCGCACGGGCAGGGGCAGGAGCTCGTCGTCGACCGTGGGGCCGTAGGTGATCCCCGTGTCCGGGCCGGGGACGACCGCGGCCCGGATGCGCTCCGCGAGCGGAATGGGGGCGGCCTGCTCGGCGCGGCGCCTCTCGAAGTCGGCGGTGACGGCGAAAACACGATCGTAGTCCAGTGCCCGCCAGCCCTCCAGGTTCGCCCCGACGCCGGCGAAGCCCGCCATCTCGCGGGCCGTGGACCGGGCGAGGTCGATTGGGATGTCGGTGACGGCACCCGACTCGCTGATCGCCCGGTGGAACAGGCCTCGAGCACGGGGACAGGCCATGAGGGCCAGGACATTGCCGCCCCCGGCGCTCTGGCCGCCGATGGTCACATCGCCCGGGTCTCCCCCGAAGGCCGCGATGTTGTCCCGCACCCACTCCAGGGCCGCGAGCTGATCGAGCAGCCCGCGGTTGACGGGGGCGTCGGAGCCGGCCACCCAGCCGTACCCGTCGAAGCCCAGGCGGTAGGACATGACCACGGTGACCGCGCCGTCCCGGTTGAAGGCGGCGCCGTCGTACCAGGGGCTCGCCTGACAGCCCGAGGCCCATCCACCGCCGTGGATCCACACGTAGACCGGCAGCCCGGCGCGCTCCTGCCCGGGGACCGGTGTGAAGACGTTGAGGTTGAGCATGTCGTCGCCCGGCACCGAGGGCTCGGGGATGGCGGGGTCCTCGAAGATCGAGCCGCGCTGCGGTGTCGGACCGGGCAGCGCGGCGCTCCGCTCCTCCCCCCACCGCGCGCGGGGCACGGGCGCCATGAATCGGCACCGACCCACCGGGGCCTCGGCGTAGGGGATGCCGTAGAAGGCCGCCGACCGCTCGAAGCGGGCGCGGAGGCGGGCGCCGGGAGCGGAGACGATCCGTCGCCACACCCCGCGCACCGGGCCGCAGGGGGCGTCGATACGGGGACCGGGGCCGTCGATGGGGACGGCGATCGGCGTGGCCGAGGCACTGCGGGCTCCACCGGCATCGGGGCGATCGGCGCCATCGGCATCACGTCCGGCATCAATGCCGTCGGTCGAGCGCACGGCGTCCGCATCCTGCTGCATGCGCTCATCCTGCCCCACCATGGGCGCCGGTGCGAGATCAGCTCCCCAGGGCCTCCAGAGCCAGGCTCGGCACATCGGTGATGACGGCGTCCACGTTGAGCGCAGCCAGACGGACCATCTCCTCGGGGTCGTCGATCGTCCACACGTGCACCTCGAGTCCCGCGGCGTGCGCCTGCGCCACGAAGCGCCGCGTCACCACCGGCACGCCGCGGTACGCCGGCGGCACCTGCACGGCATCCACCCTCCCCCGCGTCCAGCCCCAGCGCGTGTGCGGCAATGGCAGGGCCGCCTCGCTGAGCAGCATGAGGCCAGCGACATCGATTCCTCCCAGCGAGGTCGTCGCCCGCGGCTCCTGACGGCGCAGCATCGCCAGACGGCGCGCGGAGAAGGAGGCGAACCGCACCCGGGCGAGGGCGTCGGCCGCCCGAACCGCCTGCAGGGCGGGTTGCACCACGGCGGGCTCCTTGAGGTCCACATTGAGCGAGAGTCCCGGGTGGACGGCCAGGACCTCGTCGAGCCGCGCAAAACCGTGACCGTCGCCCGCGTCGAGCATGGCGACCTCATCCGAGGACATGTCGGACAGGGGCCGCTCCTCGCCGCTGAGCCGACCCGGATCGGGGTCGTGGGACAGCACCACGACGTCATCGGCGGTCACCCGCAGATCGGTCTCCATCCAGTCCAGCCCGAGCGCCACGACATGCTCGACGGCGCTCCAGGTGTTCTCCGGGACCTCCCGGGCTCCTCCACGATGCGCGATCACGGCGCAGTGCCGCCCGGGCCTCATCGCTCTCCCTCGCAACCGGGCCTCATCGTTCAGGATCAGGAGCAGTCCGTGGACAGCTCGACGGCATGGTGGTCCTCGAGCCACTTCTGGGGCTCGACCGTGGATTCATCGGCCGTGTCGTTCTTCGTGCGCACCTCGAAGTGCATGTGAGAACCGGAGGAGCGCCCGGTGTTGCCGACGCCGGCGATGAGCTGCCCGGCCGTGACCGTGTCCCCCACCTTGACGTAGATGCCGTCCTCGTACATGTGCATGTAGCTCGTGTACCAGGTCTGGCCGTCGATCTGGTGCTCGATGGTGACGGTGCCGGTGCCCTCGTCCATGCCCGCGAACACGACCTTCCCCGCCGCCGCGGCGTAGATGGGCGTGCCGACGGGGGCGGCGAAGTCCTGGCCGGCGTGCAGTTTCATGTAGCCCAGGGTGGGGTGCAGACGGTAGCCGTAGGGGGAGGAAATGGTGTAGGTGCCCGAGACCATCGGGTAGAAGATCTCCGGGGCCTTGTTGAACGCACTGGTGTCGCCCGAGGCCCCGCCCGCCTGCGGCGCGCAGGTCACCGCGGCATTGTCATAGGCCTCGCGGATACGGGTCAGGGTCGCGGCATCGGGGACGTTGGACAGCTCGGAGTCGGAGGGGGAGTCCACGTCGGCATCCGAACCGAGCACGGCGGCGGCCACCGAGGACGGCGGGGCACTCGCCTCCGGGGCCGGGGCGGCCTCCTGAGAGGTCAGTGCCGCGGACGCCAGGGGACTGGCCGTCACGTAGCCGGTGATCGGAGCGATGACGGTCACGAGTCCCAGCACGGTCAGCACGCTGATGCGGCCCGCCCAGCCGGCCCCGGTCCTGGGGCGGGCGGTGGGAGCGACGATGCGCTCGTCGCCCTCCTCCGACGAGAGCGGCTCCGTCTCCGCGGACGCGCGGTCGTGCTGGGAGAGGTCGTGCTGGGACCGGGGCGGAGCGGTGACGGTGATAGGGGCGCCTGCGTCGTGGGCATCGTGCGCGGGCGCCGCGATCGCGTGCGGGGCCCCCACCGCCCGTTCGGGCCCGGCGAGCGCCCCGGGCCCCG
>ERZ772921.2397-NODE-2397-length-10139-cov-3.314161_pt1 | contig 10139 bp, 13 predicted proteins | sample MGYA00512117_ERZ772921 | MGnify/ENA primary metagenome ERZ772921 (study PRJEB29015, sample SAMEA2737944) | human oral metagenome | biome: human oral; feature: human-associated habitat; material: dental | place: China | collected 2150 ... | reverse complement strand
CTTTTTGCGTTTGCAGTTACTGATACTCCTAATACCATTATTCCTAATAATGCGATACTTAAAATTTTCTTTTTCATAATTTTTCTCCTTCTTTTTCATTTAATTTTTCCATCTAATATTCCTCTCTTTATTATTTATTTTTTACTATATTTTAATTATTACACTTCTTCATCTATTTCTCTTCCTATTATAATATGATCCATATCCATAACATGTCCTATCATATTATTTTCTATTACAGGAATATTCCTAGTTATTCTTTTTAATATTGCATCTCTAAAAGGCTTTTGTTTTTCTGTTCTTTCACATCCATAATTACCAATTATTATACCTGATATTTCTTTAAAAACATTGTGTTTTTCTAATATATCTAAAGCTTTTTCTACATTTTTCATATCTGTTTCAATATCTAAATCTTCTAATAATAATATCCTATTTTTAAATGTTTTAAAATGTGCTATTATCCTTGAAAATATTGTTAAATTTCCTCCAATAATATTTCCTTTTAATCTTCCTTTCCTTATAGTATTATAATCAATAATTATTTTTTTACTCTCATCATTTAAATCACTTTCTGATATTTTCTTAAGTTTTAATATATCCTCATCTTTTTCATATTCCTTAAAATTCATATAATGTATACTTCTATTATTATTATATATATACATAAAATTTAATATTATAGTATTATCACTAAACCCTATAACTATCTTATCTTTTAATTTTTCCATCTTAATATGTTGTATATTCTCTGTTTCTGAATCTCCACCTTTAGAACAAAATACTATATCGATATTTTTTCCATTTTTTTCTATTTGTTCTAAATCATATGAAATATTTTCCTTAGAATTATCACAAAGACTTTTACCTAAAACAACATTAAATCCATATTTTTCAAATCTTTCTTTTGCATTTAAAACTTCTTCTATCTTTTCTTCATCTACATTATCTGAAAAAGATACAACATATATATTGCATCTTTTATCATTATTTTTATTATTAGTTTTAGTTTTTTTATTATTATTTATCATAATTTCTTATTCCTACTTATTTTTTACTTAATCTTCTCTTGGTTTCATAGTTGGGAATAATAGTACATCCCTTATAGAGCTTGAGTTTGTAAGAAGCATTATAAGTCTATCTATACCAATTCCAAGTCCCCCTGTAGGTGGCATTCCATATTCTAAAGCTTGAATAAATTCTATATCCATCATATTTGCTTCATCATCACCTTTTTCCCTATTTTCCATTTGTTTAACAAATCTTTCATATTGATCAATTGGATCATTAAGTTCTGAATATGCATTTCCATATTCTCTACCACCTATGAAAAGTTCAAACCTTTCTGTTAATTTTGGATTGTCTTTTTTCTTTTTAGTAAGTGGTGATACTTCTATAGGGTAGTCATATATGAATGTTGGTTGTATTAATGTTTTTTCTACTTTTTCTTCAAATACAAGATTCATTATATTTCCTATTGTTTTTTCTGCTTCTGAAAGTTCTATTTCAAATTCTTTTGCAATCTTCATTGCTTCTTCTAATGTTTCTACTTTTTCAAAATCAATTCCTGTTACATTTTTAATTGCATCATTCATTGTTATTCTATTAAATTTATCTAAATTTATTTTTTGGTCTTCATATACTATTTCTGTTGTTCCATTAACTTTTTGACAAACTGTTCTTATTAGATCTTCTGTTATATTCATCATATCAATATAGTCTTCATATGCTGAATATAATTCTATATTAGTAAACTCTGGGTTATGTTTTATAGAAATACCTTCATTTCTAAACATTCTTCCCATTTCATATACTTTTTCAAATCCACCTACAATTAATCTTTTTAAATATAATTCGTTTGCAATTCTTAAATACATATCCATATCAAGTGTATTATGATGTGTTTCAAAAGGTCTTGCCGCTGCTCCACCTGCAACTTTGTGTAGTATTGGTGTTTCAACTTCTAAATATCCCTTTTCATTTAAGTATTTTTTTATTTCTCCGAAGTATTTGTATTCTTTTTACAAATGTTTCTTTTACTTTTGGATTTACTATTAAATCTAATTCTCTATGTCTATATCTTAAATCAACATCTTTAAGTCCTTTAAACTTATCTGGGAATGGTCTTAATGTTTTTGTAAGGAGTACAATATCTTTTGCATGTATAGATATTTCTCCTGTTTTTGTTTTAAACACAAATCCCTTAACACCTACAATATCACCTAAGTCATATTTTTTAAATTCCAAATATTTATCTTCTACATCATTTAATGATATATATACTTGTATTTTTCCTGTCTCATCTTGAAGATTAAAGAAAGATGCTTTTCCCATAACTCTTTTTGTCATTATTCTACCTGCAACACTAACAGTTCTTTCTTCATCTTCTTTAAAGTTTTCTACTATTTCTTTTGCATAATCTGTTCTATCATATTTTGTAATATCAAATGGATTTTTACCTTCTTTTTGTAATTCTTCTAATTTTTCTTTCCTTATTTTCATTAATCCATCTAATTCATCTTCATATGATATTTCTTCTTTTACTATATCTTGATTATTCATATATTTTTCCTTTTCTTTATTGCTTTTTCTTATATAATTATATACTAATCTTACTATTTAATTTTACTATATTTTTTTATTGTTGTAAAACTTCTATGGCTTTTTGTAATTGCAAGTCATTTTGTATTAAAAGTTTTTGTATTTCTTCTACTGATTTATCTTTATTTTTTTCTATTATTTCTCTTTTTGTAATTTTAGATTGTTCTACTTTTATTGTAGGTTCTACCCCAATCTTATTTAACTTAACACCATTTGGTCCAAAATATTCTTCTGTAGTTACTTTTAATGCTCCACCTGTACTACTTGGATATACTGCTTGTATTACACCTTTTCCATAAGTAGTTTCTCCTACTACTGCTTTTACCCTGTTATTTTCTTTTAATGCAAGTGTTAATAATTCTGACGCTGATGCTGAATATTTATTAACAAGTAATACAATTTCAAAATTATATTTAACTGCATTTTTAGTATATACTGTTTTCTTATAATCTTTAGCATTTATTGTAGAATATATTTCTTTATCTTTATCTAAAAATAGGTCTGCTATTCTTTGAGCAGTTTTTACATCTCCTCCGGCCATTATATCTTAAATCTAGTATAAGTTTTGTCATTCCTTGTTGTTTCATTTCTTCTATTGCTTTTTCTATATCTTTATCTGATTCTTCTGAAAAACTTTTAAGATCTAGATATCCTATACCATTATCTAATAATTTATGTATTGTACTATCTACTTTTATTTCTTTTCTTATAACCTTAAATGTAAGTTCTTTTCCATCTCTTATAATAGTTATTAAAACTTCTGTATCTTCTTTTCCTTTTATTTCTTTTACTACTTCATCTAATTTCTTTTCTCTTACATCAATATCATTTACTTTTATAATTATATCTTCTTCTTTCAACCCTGCTTCTTCTGCTGGTGTACCTTTCATTATTCCTGTTATAACAGATGATCCTTCTTTATCAACAAGCTCTACACCTATTCCTACATATTTTCCTTTTACTCCTTCCTTTATTCCTTGCCATTCTTCTTTAGTGTAATATTCTGTATATTTATCACCTAGTCCTTCTACATATCCTTTCATAGCAGATTCTGCCAATTTTGAATCGTCTATTTCACCCTTATATACTTCTTTTAATTTTTCTCTTATAGCTTCTAAATTTCTTGCAATCACAGATATTGTTGATCCTGATTCTTTTTTATCTGTTTCTTCTATATCTATTCCAAGCATTTTCTTTTCTATTCTCTTTAAAAAGAAATGATTGTTTATAAATACGGTAATTAATATTACTATTATTGTATATGATACAAATAAGAATAACTTATTTGTCTTTCTTTTCACTTTTTTTATTGCAAATTCATCTGATTCTTTTTTATTTAATCTTTCTATTTCTATTTTTTCATCAATTATTTTATTATTTTCTTTTTTCATATTATTCCTTCTATTTTTCTAAATCTTCAACCATTTTTATTCTTTCTACATATTTTCCATAATCTTTAAATTTAGTACTTAACATTACATCAATATATTCTATAACATCTACAAGTTTTGTATCATTTGCAGCTAAACATACTATATTTAAATCATCATCTGCTATACCATTTGTAAGACTTTCTCTACTATATGCAAGGCTTGCACGAATTCCTTTAAACTTATTTGCAGTATATGTCATACCATGTCCACTTTTACATATAAGAATACCTTTTGATCCTTTATCTCCTATAACCTTTTCACATACTTTTTGTGCATAAATTGGATAGTCTGTTCTTTCTTCTGAATATGTTCCCATATCTTCTATTTCAATATCCACTCCATTTTCTTTTATTCCATTTACATATTCTATTATTTCTTTTTTAAGTTCAAATCCTCCATGATCTGCTCCTATATATATTTTCATAATCTTCTCCTATAACTAATATTATAATTTAAATTATATCAAATATAATTTATTTTTACATTATTATATATATAATAACATAAAAAAAGATGAAGAACATTTTAAAACAATATTCTTCATCTAATTCAAAAATTAAAGTAAAAGTAAAAATAGAATTATATTTAGATATTTATCTTTATTTCCAAGACTTAAGAATTCTTCTAAATCTCTTCTCCAAATCTTTCCTGTTTTTTTCATATTTTCTATACATCCATATTACATATGGAATTATAATTATACATGCAAGCACCTTAAATTTATTCACGTTCTATAATTATTTCTTTATTTTTCTCATTATTTAAATCTTGATGCTGTTTTGAAACTATTTCTTTATCATCTAATCCTATATCAGATATATTTTCTTTTTCTACTTCTATCTCTTCTCTCGTTATACCAAACCTATTATATAATTTTTTCAAACCTCTAAATATTTTATTATCATTTCTATTAATTCTTTCTTCTTTTTCTATAATCATACATTTTTGATCTTTTACTACTTTTTTTATCTTTTTATTTAATTCTTTATTAGTATATTCTTTTATTTTAGGTTCTTTAACTTCTTCTTCTCTAAAAGTTAGTGTATGATTTTTGCTAAATTCTTTTTTTGTTTTAAAAAAATTTTTTAATTCTTTCCTTCCTAAATCCCATGTTGGATCATAATAATACCAATCTTCTCCAGTCTTAACCTTTATTGCAGAATGATTTATTCTTTCCTTATATGGTGTTTTTGTATTTTTTACATTTTTATCAATACAATCAATTACTTGTGATTCTACTCCTACACTTGTGAGCATATAATGCATCATATTAGCAATCCCTTCACATACTGCTCTATTACTCATAATTGCCTTATATGATGATTGTTTTCTATCCAATCTTTGGTTTAACATTTGAATTCTACTTCTATTATCATTAAGAAGAATTTCTAGTTTTTTATCATCTTCTATTATTTTTTTTTCTAAATTCATTAATTTCATCTCAAAAGTTACTTTTTCATTTATATGTTTATATATTGCTACAGTTTTTTCTATATCTGTATATTTAGGATCAATTATATTTTCTAATATTTCTTTTGATTTTCTATCCATCTTTTCCATATTATATGTATCAAATTCATTTTTTCCTAAATCACTCATATTTTCTGTCCACCTGCAAACTCCTCCTTTTTCTTTTTCATATATTGAAATTTCTTTTGTTAATTCTGGATATTTCTCAATTAACTTAGGATACATGTCAACATCTAATGCTAAATATTCCATATTTGAATTTTTCATTTTCTCAATAATATTAAATTCTCTTAAATCTAAATTCCCGTGTTCCTACTCTTTCTATCCTTAAAGTCTCTAAATTCAAATTTTTATCAATGCCTGAAATTTCTTTTAAATTTGGATCATTATCTATCTTTAATATTTTCAAATTAATTAATTTGCTTGTATCTAACTTTACCAATTTTTCTTCATTATAGATTTCTAAACTTTCAAGTCCTTTTAGATTTTCTATTGGCTTAAAATCTTCTATTCCTGTAACTCTATTATCAATATATTCTTTTAACTCTTGCTGTTCTTTTTCTGCTCTTTTAGTTTCTATCTTTGGTACTCTATTTAATTTTTCAGACGATATCACTAATCTTTTTAAGTTAGATAATTTAACTATATCTTCTATATTCCCTACCTTTTTCCATCTTAAATCTAATTCTGTTATATTATCTAATTCTTCTTTTGAGAAATACTTATATTCTTCATCAAATTCTTTATCTTCGTTTATTAAATTTTTTCCTCCTAATATTTCTCTTAGTATAATTGCTAATCTTCCATTTTCTATTTTAATCTTATCCTGCTTCATAAATATGTTACCTTTAATTATTTTGGCTCTATACTTTTTTATTCCATTATCCTATCTTAAATATCTCTTTTATCTTTAATATTATATTATTAAAAAACTTTTTTATTCCATTTTCTTTATATTCTATAATCTGATTTTTATTAATATGTTCTGTTTCTTCTATATCATCATCTACTTTTTTTTGCTCTTCGTCTATATCAACTATTTCATATTCATTCTTATCTTTCTTATACTTATTTTCATTTTCCTCTAAAATATATCTCATATACATTCTATCTGTTTCACTTGTACTAAAATAATTATAATCAAGTAATGCAAGCATTGAAACTGTTTTTCTTTTTACTCTTCCTTCCAATACTTCTTCCATATCATTATATACTGGATTATATGTGTCATCTTTTCTACTTTCTATAGACTTATATATCTTTTCTGGTATTTTATCTATATATTCTTTTCCTAGCATTTGTAATATTGCATATAATTCTGAATATGCTCTTTTATCAATATTATATTCTTTCATCAAAACTTCTTGCATCTTTTTCCCCACTTTCTCTATCTACTCTCTCTTTTTGCTTATCTCTTTCTTCAACTTCTCTTTCATCTATATTATTCAATTCATCTACTTCTCTTTTTAAATCTTCTTCTTTAGTACCATATCTTTGATATAATCTATTAAAATTATTTTCTTTTTGTTCTTTTTCCTTTTTTTCTAGAACTATATTTTTTCTATCTTCTAAAACATATCGTAACCTTTCATTTAGTTCATCAACTGTATATGCCTTTTCTTTTGGGTTTTCTATTTTTTCTTCTAATACAGTAAAAGTATGATTTTTTTCAAATTCTTCCTTAGTCTTAAATACATTTCTTAATTTCATCTGTCCTGCATCCCATGTTGGATCATAATAATACCAATCTTCACCAGTTTTAACTCTTATAACTGAATGATTTTCTCCTCTATCTACAAAACTTTCTTCTTTATCATCTCTTTCTCCTATACAACTTACTGTTTTAGATTCTATACCAACAGTTGAAAGCATATAATGCATCATATTTGTATATCCTTCACATACAACCTCTCCTTTCATAAAGGCATTATATGATGATTGTTTTCCATTTAATATTTTACTTACACCTTTCCCTATCTTTTGTCCTTTATCTCTAAGTTCTTTTTCTCTTTTTAACAAAATATTATCATATTTAATATTTTCTACTATATATGCATATATTGCCATCGTCTTCTCTATCTCAGAATATTCAGGTCTTACTATATTTCCTAATATTTCTTTACACTTCTTATCCATTGGTACAATCTGCCCTGTATTATACTCATTTTTTCCAATCCCACTTATATTTTCAGTCCACTTACAACTAATATACTTTTCTTCAATTACACTATCTAATCTAGGTTGCATTTGTTTTAACTTAGGATATAAGTCTATATCTAACCTTAGTGTATTAAGATCTCTATTTTCCATTGCTTCTACTATATTAGATTTATTTAGTTGCAAATCACCTTCTCCGATTATGTTCTAAATTTAATTCTGAAAGTTCTTCATTAAAATCAAGTCCTCTTACTTCTTTTAAATTTGGATTATCTCTTAATTTTAAGCTTACTAGATTTTTTAGGTTTTCTGTATTAATTTTTCTTAAATTTTCTTCATTATCTATTTGTAAAATTTCTAATTTTTCTAATTTCTCTATTACTGAAAAATCTTTTATTCCTGATAATTTTGATTCATAATTATACCTCCTATTATCAAGTATCATCATTTTATCTTTTCTCATAGTTCTCATGTTTACTGAAGATATCTTAAGTTTTCTTAAGTTTGGTAATTTTTCTAATTCTTCTATTTTTCCTATATAGTCATTTATTATCTCAAGCTCTTCTATTTGTTCTAATTCTTCTTTTTTAAATTCCAAAATCTCCTTAAACATATTAACCTTAATCCCATTAATCGTAATCTCATTAATCCCATTTTTTTTTATTCCTTTTTTCTCTAGTTTTTCTTTTATTAATCTTGCTAAACCACTATTATCTATCTTTACAACTTCATCACTCATTTTACTTTTCCCCTTAGATTTATATTCACATTATATATACTAAATATTATATAGTTTATATTTTGTAATATAAACTATAATAACATTTTTATCATGTTCTTTTACATTTATGTAATATACAAAAACAGTATTAGCTAAGTTTTACTAATACTGCTTTCTTATTATTTATTACTCACTATTTATTCTTTTATAATTTAATTTTTTATTTTGTTTTGTTCTTCTCTTTCTTTTTTAATTTCCCTTCATAATTGTTTCAAATTCTTCTCCAGAGATTTTTTCTCTTTCTATAAGTACTTTAGCAATACTATGAAGTTTTTCTGTATTTGCTGTTAATATTTCTTTACCTATATTATATGCATTGTCTATAATTGATTTAATTTCTGAATCAATCTTAGATGCTGTTTCTTCACTTATATGTTTAGTATGTCCTATATCTCTTCCTAAAAATACTTGTTCTGAATTTGTAACATATGATATAGTTCCGAAGTTTATAACTCATACCATATTTTGTAACCATATCTCTTGCAATTTTTGTTGCACGTTCAATATCATTACTTGCTCCTGTTGATATATCTCCGAAGTATTATTTCTTCTGCGATTCTACCACCTAAAAGTCCTATTATACTTTCTTCCATTTCTTTTTTAGATATAAATGATTTATCTTCTCCGAGACTTATACATTGTATATCCACCAGCCATACCTCTTGGAACTATAGATATTTCATGTACTTTATCTTGTGTTTTTAAGAAATATGATACAACTGCATGTCCTGCTTCATGATATGATACAAGTTTTCTTTCTTTTTCAGATACAACCCTACTTTTCTTTTCAGGTCCCATACTAACTTTTATCATAGCTTCTTCAATATCTTTTTCTGTTATATATTCTTTTTCTTTTCTTGCTGCTAAAAGTGCTGCTTCATTTAAAACATTTTCAAGGTCTGCTCCTGCAAATCCTGCTGTATTTTTAGCAACTACTTCTAAAGATATATCTTCAGATAATTTCTTATTCTTACTATGTACTTTAAGTATTTCTTCTCTTGCTTTAGCATCTGGCATTGATACAACTATTTGTCTATCAAATCTACCTGCACGAAGTAGTGCTGAATCTAATACATCTGGTCTATTTGTTGCTGCAAGTACAATAACACCTTCATTTGAACCAAATCCATCCATTTCAACAAGTAATTGATTTAATGTTTGTTCTCTTTCATCATGTCCGTGATCCGAAGTCCTGCACCTCTTTGTCTACCTACTGCATCTATTTCATCTATAAATATGATACATGGAGCTTTTTTCTTAGCTTCTATAAACATTTCTCTAACTCTTTTTGCTCCAACCCCTGAATACATTTCAACAAAGTCTGAACCAGAAATTATAAAAAATGGAACTCCTACTTCTCCTGCAACTGCTTTTGCAAGAAGTGTTTTACCGTGTACCTGGTCTTCCTACTAAAAGAACTCCTTTGGGTATTCTTGCACCCATTTCTATATATTTTTGTGGATTTTTTAAGAAATCTACTATTTCTTTTAATTCTCCTTTTTCTTCTTCAATACCTGCAACATTATCAAATCTAATATTATTTTCATCTTCATCTATAAGTCTTGCTTTACTTCTTCCTATTGCCATATCTTTATCTGGCATTTCTTGTCTTGCCCTTATAGAGGCCATGTTTATCCAACTTATAACAAGAATAATCACTATTGCTGTTGGAAGGATTATAATTGTATTTTGCATTG
>ERZ772921.2396-NODE-2396-length-10144-cov-2.971454_pt1 | contig 10144 bp, 7 predicted proteins | sample MGYA00512117_ERZ772921 | MGnify/ENA primary metagenome ERZ772921 (study PRJEB29015, sample SAMEA2737944) | human oral metagenome | biome: human oral; feature: human-associated habitat; material: dental | place: China | collected 2150 ... | reverse complement strand
CTTTTGGTGCTTGCTCGCGTTGGAATTTAAACGTGGCGATAGTGCTTCTTCCGCCCGCACACGAAACGAAAATCTGGCCCTCGTCTTCGGAGTCGAGATTGATGAGGTATTTGCCTGACATGAAGCCCGGTTTCAGGCCAAATGCGCCCGTAAGACCAGTCTCTTCGTCACGCGTGAAAAGGCATTCTATCGGGCCATGTTCAATGTCGTTGCTGTCAAGAATGGCCAGTTCTATGGCACAACCGATGCCATCATCGGCCCCCAAAGTAGTGCCTTTGGCATGCAACCACTCCCCGTCGACGTAGGTTTGAATGGCATCTTTGTGGAAATCGAAGTCCACATCGACCAACTTATCACACACCATATCCATGTGACTCTGCAGGATTGTCGTTGCCAAATGCTCCAAACCCTTAGTCGCCGGCTTGCGGATTAGGACGTTACCCGTCTCATCTTCCTTCACTTCGAGGCCGCGGTCAGCGGCGAACTTCTTCAAATAAGCGGCCATTTTCTCCTCATGTTTCGACGGACGAGGGATTTTGTTGATGGCCGAAAACTGCTCGAACACGCGGGCAGGTCTTAGTTCTACGTTGCTCATTTTTATATCTTTTTATTTAATAAATACGAACTTATACCGTTTTATTTTATTAATTTTTAATTGTGTATTATAATTAATGAGCAATGCTTCAGTTATAGAATTTCTATTTTGTTCTTTTGCTCCTACAAAATAAAAATGCTCTTTTTTTATTATATTACAGAATTTCCATATTTTATCAATGTATTCATTTTTTCTATATTTATTGCTGTGCCATGTTGAAAGCATAAATTTAACACCACTGTTTAATAATTTTTCGTATAAAAGTTTTTCTAAATTTTCATCCCAACTGTCATAATAATCTACATGTCTACCTATATATGGTGGATCACAATATATAAATGAATTTTTTTGTATTTTTGAAAGAGCTTTTTCAAATGATTGATTGACAAATTCCCAGTTACAGATTTCTAATTTTTTTTCTATATATAAAACTTGATTAACAATTTTAGTTATATACGCTTTTGAAAAACGTTCAGTTTTATGGCAAAAAGGGACATTAAACTCGTGTTTTTTGTTGAATCTCATCATTCCATTGAAACAGGAACGATTTAAAAATAAAAAATCTAATGAATCTGTTTTTTCATTAAATCTATCTCTTACTTGATAATAATACTCAGAACCTATTTTTGATAATTTTTCTCCTTCTGTTTTTAAAAATTCCTCCACTATCTTTGAATTTATTGTTTTATTTTTTATTGAATTATAAAAATTTATAATATGAGGATTTTTATCTGAAAAAATAGCTTTTGTGGGGGCCAAATTAAAGCCAACAACTCCAGAACCCATAAAAGGTTCTATCCATATTGTGTCACTTTCTAAAATCATGTTTTGATTAATTAGTGGAACTAATTTTGTTTTTATTCCTTGTATTTTTAACGGAGGAACAAAAATTTTTTCATTTATCATTTTTTCCTCCCTTTTTTGTAGCTTTAAAATTATATAAATTTTTGGGTAATCCTCTATATTCTAAATATTCTTTAAAGCTTGTCATTTTTTTTCTTTGATTTGAACTATTTAAAATTTCTATTTTTCCAAAATTAGCCCAATAATCATCAAAATACATTTCTCCAGCTTTTGCAAAAACTCCATTCCCCTTTAAAATATCTTCTATTTTAGTAATACTTCCAATATTTGCTGTATTTCCACTTCCTCCTTTATCACTTGCAATTTTCCATTTTTCTTCTACAAAAAATAAAAAATCTTTTATAACAGATGGAATACTGTATAACTCGTTTTCACTATATGTTTTAAACTCCTCAAATTTATCTAATTTTACTCTGGAATAAATTATTCCTAAACAAAAATGCCCACTATATTCTTCATATGGATATTGGATATTTTTATTACTTTTTCTATTAATAAAATATTCTCCATGTGAGCCTAATGTAAATCCATTACAAAATTCTGGGTATTTCTCATCTATATAGGTTGTTTTTAAATCAACTGCAAATTTTATAGCTGGATTTTTTTCTAAAATAAAAGTTAAATCCGGATAATAATTTTGATGTTTTGCAAGTTCAATTTTATAGCCAATTTGTTTTGAAAATCCTAAAAGTTTTGGAAATAAATGTATTTCTAAAATTTTTGATATTATCTTGGTGTCTGATGATATAGTATAAATATTTTTAAAAACATCGATAAACCCTTTTATTGTCCATTCATTATTACATGAAATTTCACTTGCTAAAGTATTTGTAAATTCTTGTAGTTTCTTCTTAAATTGTTCTTTCTCTAAGATATAATTTTTCATTTATTTTATACTCCTTTCCCCTCCTCATTTAAACTTCCATCCTAAACACATTAATCACCGCAGTTTCATACGGATGTGCTTCCTTCACTAAATAATACGCCAGTTCCTCGAATTCTCTTTTTACTCTGAACTTCACTATTTTTTCATCTGCAACACTTGATTTTCCCACTTCTCCATCAAAAGGACTTCCACCTTCCAGAGTTTTCCAATGTCCAATCGTATCAGATATAGAATAGACATCAGCATAAAACCCTTCTGTCAATAAAGAATATCTCTGCAGATTTTCCACAATTTTCCCTACATATTTTTCCGGTACAAAAACCTCAAAAGAACTGTATTCCTGCTTAAATTCCAATTTTGACCCTATTAAATCATCATTTTCATAATCTAAAGTCAGATAAAAGAATGGAGAGTTTTCAAATAGCAGTTTCAGGAAAATCTTATCCCCTTCCCATAGCCTAAGATTAAGAACTTCATCTTTTGAAATCCATTTTAAATCCCCTTCATCACATTCCTTCTCTACTCCATTAAAATCAGAACTTGTATAAAGATACATAAACAGTGGCTCATCAGCATTATAGTTGAAAATCACAAGTCCCCTGTACTCAAAACTGTTCAGTTCATATCCTGTTTCTTCCCTGACTTCCCTTCTCAGACATTCTTCAGGAGTTTCCCCATTTTCGAGCTTTCCTCCTACACCAAGCCATTTCCCTTTATTTATATCTATTTCCTTTTTATTTCTATGTAACATCAGATATTTATTATCCTTTTCAAGATAACACAATGTTGTAAGCATATTTTCCCTCCCTTTTTTCAATATTTCTAAAATCAAAATATGGCTTACATTTCTTCTTGGAATGTAAACCATATCTTCATTAAATATCTATCTTATAATGTATTTTACTTATAAAAATAAATTTTAGTAATTATATCATTTCAGGTTATATGTCTACTCCACATTTTCTCTTTTCCAAATGATACCTTTATTTATGCCATTTGTCAATACTGATAACCTGTCTTTTATAGATTTTTATAGCTTGTAAAGATCTCTTCCAAGTTTTTCCCGGCTCCATATAAATCCAATTATTGGAAGTATTGACAGAACTATAGCCATGACTATAAAATTTTCTGTATGTAAAAAAATCTTAACTCCAGATGCCACTAAATAGTAATAAATGATTTTTACATACAGACTCCCCAGTAAATTATAAAAGCTATGACAAAATATCACTGTCTCTAAACTATCTGTCTTTCTTTTTATATTTCCTAAAAAAATTCCAGATATAAAAGCATATATAGACTGTACTAATAAAAAATGAAATAAACCAAACAGGAATGCCTGAATAATATTATAAAATTTAGTTCTTTTTTTCAAAAAATTATATATCCATTCCCTAAATAATACCTCTTCTGATATTGGAGCAATGATAACTGTCTTAATCTCTTCTGAAAATGTTGAGTAAAGTACTGATAATTTTGTTCTATAATTCCCCATTATTTCATCAAAATATTTTATGTTATTCAAAATAAATATTACAGTTGAAACTAATAAAAACAAACTAAGAACATGAACAGCAAGATAAAAATATGTTCTTTTATTTCTATTCATATTTTTCCCCACCTTTCAATGAATAGTAGTTCAATCCTATTTTCTTTAAAGTCCAGATAAAAATTACCAAAGAAATAGCAAATATATAAGGAAGTGTTCTCATCTCCGTTATTCTTAATTTGGAAACTTTTTCAATCATACCTGCAAAAAACTCAATGTATATTAATCCAATAAAAGCAAAAGTAAAACAGTATACTGAATGAAAAAATATGCACCAGTTCAAATTCCCTTTCTTTTCCTTTATATTTCCGTAAACAACCCCTGTTATTATTGAAAAGAAAAAGCTGATTATAATATTTTCCTCAATTTTTACTTTATCAATAAGTATCATATGAAATAATGCAAACAGAATAGCCTGAATAATATTATAAAATTTAGTTCTTGTCTTTAAAAAGTCATATGTCCATTTTCTAAAAATCATCTCTTCCGCTATAGGAATTATAAGATACATGGACTTTCTTCCATAAATATAAAATGGCTTAAGAATTTCTTTTGTTGTAACTAATAACCTTAATCTGAGAAATTCAACATTATTACTGTAAACTGTCAGTAACAAATATATAATCTGAAGCATCATTATATTAATCATTAAATATATTTCATTCTTACCAAACTTTTTTCCCTGAATAGCAATCTCCTCCTTTTTCTCTTATTATATAAGCTAAATTAAAAGAAGTAAAATATAGTTTAATCATACATCTATAAAAATTTTATATTAATAATATTTTTCAGCAACTATACACAATCTCCTAAAACTATCTGTAATGTAAAAAACCCACATTAAAACCACGAACGATTTTAATGCAGGCCATTATTCTTAAAATTTTATTACATTATGTAATTATTCTTCTGTTGAGTAATCCATTGCTGCCATTCTCTTATAGAAGTTCCATGTATCTTTTGCATTTTTGAGGTTCATTTCAAACAATACTTTTGCATGATCAGGGAACTCTGCAAGCAATGTTGTATATCTTCTTTCTCTCTTCAGGAATTCTTCATATTTATCCCATGCAGGTGATTTTGAATCTAACTGTAAAGGATTTTTTCCTTTTTCAGCTAATCTTGGATCGAATCTTAAGATTGGCCAGTATCCTACTTCAGTAGCAAGTTTTTCTTCAGTTTGAGATTTTCCCATACCTTCTTTCAATCCATGTGCTATACATGGTGAGTAAGCTATTATTATTGAAGGTCCTGGATAAGCTTCAGCTTCTCTTATTGCCTTCAATGCCTGGTTTTGGTTAGCTCCCATTGAAATTCTTGCAACATAGATATTTCCATATGTCATAGAAATTGCTGCCAAGTCTTTTTTCTTAATTGGTTTTCCGGCAGAAGCAAATTTTGCAACTGATCCTGCAGGTGAAGATTTAGATGCCTGTCCACCTGTATTTGAGTAAACTTCCGTATCAAGTACAAGTATATTTACATCGTCTCCTGATGCCAATACGTGATCAAGTCCTCCATAACCAATATCGTATGCCCATCCGTCTCCACCGAACATCCATATTGATTTTTTAACAAGATACTGTTTCAGCTCAAGAATTTCTTTTGCTTTTGCTCCTGATTCCTTTTCAAGTAATGGAATCATTTTATCTCTTAATTCAGTTGTTTTGTCACCGTCATTAATGTTTTCTCTCCATTCAACAAATAAGTCGGCTAATTCTGGTGCTACTTCACTTTCACACTCAGTCATTATTTTCGCTATTCTCTGTCTTACAGTATTTACAGCTTGGAACATTCCATATCCGTATTCTGCGTTATCTTCAAACAATGAAGATGCCCATGCTGGACCTTCACCACATGAATTTGTAGTATATGGTGTAGATGGTGCCGAACCTCCATAAATTGAAGAACATCCTGTTGCATTCGCAATTATCATTCTTTCTCCAAATAGCTGTGTTACAAGCTTAACATAAGGAGTTTCTCCACATCCAGCACATGCTCCAGAGAATTCAAACAATGGTTTTGCAAACTGTGATCCTTTTACAGTTCCTTTACCCATTATCTTATCTTTATATGAAACATTATTAAACAGATAATCTGTATTTACATCTTCTTTTCTTTCCAATTGTGAATCAATCGGTTTCATTACAATTGCTTTTCCTTTTGGTGCCGGACACACGTTAACACATGATCCGCATCCTGTACAGTCTAAAGGTGATACCTGTATCTTAAACTGAAGATTTTCAAATCCTTTTCCAATAGCTTTTATTGTAGGCATTCCTTCAGGTGCTGCAGCCATTTCCTTTTCATCAATTAGGAATGGTCTTATTACCGCATGAGGACATACGTAAGCACACTGGTTACATTGAATACACATATCAGGTTGCCATTCAGGTACTTCAACTGCAATTCCTCTTTTTTCATAATGTGTTGTACCATTTTCAAATGTACCATCTTCATATCCTATAAATGCTGATACAGGTAAATCATATCCTTTTATTGCATTAACAGGATCTGCTATTCTTTTTACAAATTCCGGTTTATTAGATTCTACAATTTCTTCATTTACTGGTAAATCTGCCCATGAAGGATCTACAGGGATTTCTTCAAGTCCTTCAGTTCCTTTATCTACTGCAGCCCAGTTTTTCTCAACAACATCATGTCCTTTTCTTCCATAAGTCTTTTCAGCATAGTCTTTCATGTAATCCTTAGCTTTTTCATAAGGTATTACCTGTGTCAGATAGAAGAAAGCCGACTGCATTATTGTATTTGTTCTGTTTCCAAGTCCAACTTCCTTAGCAAGTTCTGTTGCATTTATAATAAAGAATTTTGCTTTCTTTCTTGCAAGTTCTCTTTTTATTTCGTTTGGTATAGTTTCAACAACTTTATCTTTATCCCAGATTGTGTTAAGAAGGAATGTTCCACCTTCTCTTAATCCTGAAATCATATCATATTTTCCCATATATGCCGGAACCGAACATGCTACAAAGTTAGGTTTTGTAACTAGATAAGTAGATCTTATTGGATCTTTACTAAATCTAAGGTGTGATCTTGTTACCCCTCCAGATTTCTTTGAGTCATATGCAAAATATCCCTGAGCATATAAATTCGTTTTATCTCCGATTATTTTTATTGAGTTTTTATTTGCTCCTACTGTTCCGTCAGATCCAAGTCCGAAGAATAGACATTCTTTTGAATCTTCATTTCCTGCAAAGATTTCTTCTTCAAGAGGTAATGATGTAAATGTAACGTCATCTACTATACCTACTGTAAAGTGGTCTTTTGGTTCAGGTTGAGCCAAGTTTTTATAAACAGCTATCATCTGTTCAGGAGTAGTGTCTTTTGAAGACAATCCGTATCTTCCTGCAACTATAATAGGTGCATTTTCTTTTCCATAATAAAGTGATTTTACATCAAGATATAAAGGATCTCCTAAAGCTCCAGGTTCTTTTGTTCTGTCTAATACTGCTATTTTCTTTACAGTTTTAGGCATAACTTCAAAGAAGTATTTTTCAGAGAATGGTCTGTATAGATGAACAGACAGAAGTCCTACTTTTACTCCCTGTTTAGCTAAGAAATCTACTGTTTCCTTAATTGTTTCAGTAACTGATCCCATTGCTACGATTACTCTTTCAGCATCTTCTGCTCCGTAATATACAAATGGTGCATAGTGTCTTCCAGTTACTTTGTTTATTTCCTTCATGTAGTCATTTACTATATCAGGTACTGCATCGTAGAATTTATTTTGTGCTTCTCTTGCCTGGAAGTAAATATCATCATTTTGTGCTGTTCCTCTTGTTACCGGTTTTTCAGGGTTTACTGCTCTTTCCCTGAATTCCTGAACTGCTTTTCTGTCTAATAATCTGTCGTATACTTCATAATCCATTACTTCTACTTTGTTTATTTCGTGTGAAGTTCTGAATCCATCAAAGAAGTGTAATACCGGTACTCTTGATTTGATTGCAGCCAAATGCGCAACTCCAGCTAAATCCATTACTTCCTGTACCGATCCTGTCGCCAGCATTGTCCATCCAGTCATTCTTGCCGCATAAATATCCTGGTGATCTCCGAAAATTGATAATGCCTGTGCTGATATCGCTCTCGCAGATACATGTATAACTCCTGGTAATAATTCCCCTGCAATTTTATACATATTTGGTATTTTAAGCAACAATCCCTGTGATGCAGTAAATGTTGTTGTTAAAGCTCCTGCCTGTAATGACCCATGAACTGTTCCTGCCGCACCTGCTTCCGACTGCATTTCCACTACTTTTACCGGTGCACCAAATAAGTTTGTTTTACCGTAAGCAGCCCATTGATCTACAAATTCTGCCATATTTGATGAAGGAGTAATAGGATATATTCCAGCAACTTCAGTAAATGCATATGCTGCATGAGCTGCCGCCTGACTTCCGTCCATCGTTTTCATCACTTTAGCCATTGTTCCTCCTAAAAATTTATTATTAAAATATTTTTTTAACTATCTTTATTTACTATACAATAATACAATTTTAAATCCCTCTAGTCAAGTGTTTTATTAGCTTTGAAGCTTTTTTTATTTAGTTTGAAAAGTATATATTTTGTCATTCAAACTATTCTTTATTTGTAATTATTTCATAATTACTTTAATTCTAGGCATTTTGCTCTAAAATTATTTTTAATTCCAAAGTATTTTTTCATTTTTTTTCTAGAAATATGATATATTTAATTTATGGATTTTATATTTAACTATAAAAAATATATAAACTATAAAAATTTTTCAATTAGCAATTTGATTATTTGACAATTTTAGTATATAATAACTAAGTAACATAAACTAATAAACTTTTGAGGTGATTTATAAATGAAAAAATTATTACTTGTTTTACTGACATTAACAGTATTTAACACAACACTTACGGCAAAGGCATCAAAAGCTGACACAACATTTACTTTTCAAAATTTTGTTCCTACTTCACCAGATGCAGTAAGAGCTCTTTCGAAAACTAAGGTTCTAGGAACTTCACATATTCAATATCCTATGTTCGTAGGAGGAAAAATTGCTACAACTATGAATAAGGAAATGGAAAGATTTATTAATGATTTTAAAGAAACAAAAAAAGCTGTCTACAAAGCGACTTACTCTGTAACAGGAAATAATCAAAATTTTGTAAGTGTCCTTTTCACTGTAGAAAAAAAGGATAAAGCTACAAATGAGACTACTGTTTCTAATCATGCAATCTCTTTTAATTCTAGAAATGGTAAAGTTATAACAATGAAGGATATTTTTGTTCAAAATTTTGAAAGTTCATTAAATGATGCAGTTAATGACAGAATAAGACAATTTGGTATTACTACTCTTGATGAGAAAAAAAGAAAATTTGAAGGTGTAAGTAAAAAGCAAAAGTTTTATCTGGAAGATGATGCAATTGTATTTATATTTAATCAGGATGAAGCAACTGATTTTGGTGATAAACAGTTATTTATTCCTTTTATTTTAAGTGACCTGATTGGACTCCTTAAATAACATAACAACATTTAAAACTACATTTAAATTTATAAGAATATTAAAAAGAAGCTGTTCAAATTTCTATTATTTGAGTAGCTTCTTTTTTAATAAATTATCATTTTCTATTAGTTATTATATGATATTATTTTACAAGTTGTGCATTTATTATAGCATATAGATTTTTTCCATCCTGCTGGAATTTAACCTGATATTTATAACCTTTTTCTGTTCTGCTTATGTCTTCAGGCAGCTTATCCAGTTTAAGTCCTCCTTCTGCATTTACAAGAACTACTTTTAAATTTTTTATATTTTTTGAAGGTTTTCCTTGAAGAACAACATCAATATTTACATTTATGTCTTTATTTTTTTCTTTTAATATTTTCTCTTTTTCTTCATCAGATATTTGAGCTTTTCCTGATACTTTTACAATTTCAGGTTTTTGCAATTCCGCACCTTCAGTATTTGTCAGCACTAATAATTTATCATTTGATTTTACTTGATTTATAGCTACAGCAAATACCAATTTTTCAAAATTTTTAACATCTTTTACAATTATATTTTTAGTTTTTACTTCAAGAGTATTTCCTGTAATAACATCAAATGGTGCAACTTTTCCATCCTTAAGGTTTACATTACGGCTTCCTCTTCCACCAAATAATATAGTTTCAGCTCCAAATTTCGGAGTTCCCTCTATTACTACCTTATTGTTTATTACAGATCCTCTATGGCTGTATCCACCATAAACATTTCCCTGCACATTAG
>ERZ772921.2392-NODE-2392-length-10150-cov-2.715503_pt1 | contig 10150 bp, 8 predicted proteins | sample MGYA00512117_ERZ772921 | MGnify/ENA primary metagenome ERZ772921 (study PRJEB29015, sample SAMEA2737944) | human oral metagenome | biome: human oral; feature: human-associated habitat; material: dental | place: China | collected 2150 ... | reverse complement strand
CGCAGGTGTGGACGAGTTCATCGCGGTGGGCTTCACGGCCCTGTGGGTCATGGCCCTGAGCGCTATCGGCACCACGGCGTTGCTGTTCGGCATGCACATCTACGACGCCCGATTCGCTGCTGCGTTGCGACAGCGTCTGATGGACAAGCTGAGCACACTGCCACTGGGCTGGTTCACCAACCGCAAAGCAGCTGATGTGAAAACTTTGGTCGGCGACGACGTGGCAGCGCTGCACCATGTGGTCACTCATTCGGTGCTCGACCTCGTAGCTGCGGTCGTCACACCGGTTGTGACCCTGGGGTACCTGTTCGTGGTGCAGTGGCAGCTCGCCCTGGTGCTGCTGCTTCCGCTGGTCGTGTTCCTGTCCGTGATGATTCGGATCTCCCGGCGCGACGCCGACGCAAACGTTCTCGTGCAGCGCACCTCGGCTCTGGCCTCGGGGCAGGCACAGACCTTCCTCAGCACGATCGACCAGGCCCGGGTGTTCGGTCCGAAGGCTGTTGTCGACCTGCAGGGCACACTGCGCCGGATGGGTGATGTCGTGGAGCGGTGGCAGCAGGAAACCTCGCTGGCGAAAACCCAGGCCGTCATGATCAACCGCCCGACGACGGTGCTGGGCCTGTTGGTGCTGGCCGGATGGACATTCATCTCGGCGGGCTGGATGCGTCCTGAGGAGTTGATCATCTTCCCGATCGTGGGCACCTCGTGCGGGGTCCAGCTGATCGGGATCGCGTCGAGCATCGGTGTCCTGACGCAATCCTTCGCGGCCCGCGACTCCCTGGAATGGCTGCTAGGCACGCCGGGTCTGACCTCCTCCGACAACCGGCACGAGCCCCCGGGGCACGTCCGATTCTCAGGCGTCAGGTTCAGCTATGGGGCGGGACCCACGGTGCTACCGGCGTTGGACCTGGAACTTCAACCCGGTCAGGTCACGGCACTGGTCGGTCCCTCCGGAGCAGGTAAATCAACGGTGGCCGCGCTGCTGGCGCGGATGTGGGATCCGCAGGCCGGAATCGTCAGCATCGACGGTGTCGACATTCGCAGCCTCTCCTCCGACGAGCTGTACTCCAAGGTCGCGATCCTGCTGCAGGACGTGCAGCTGCTGCGAGCCAGCGTGCGCGACAACATCGCCTTGAGCCGGCCGAGCGCCACCGACGAGCAGGTGCGGGCCGCGGCGACGGCGGCCCAGATCCACGAGCGCATCATGCAGTTGCCTCAGGGCTACGACACCATGGTCGACAACACGCGCCTCTCTGGCGGGGAACGTCAACGCATCGGGATCGCCCGAACGCTGCTGGCCGACACCCCGATCGTGGTCCTGGACGAAGCCACCGCCGCGGCCGATCCGGACTCCGAATGGGCGATCCGCCAAGGGCTGGACCATCTGCTCACGGGACGCACCGTTCTCATGATCGCCCACCGGCTCCACACCATACGGGACGCCGACCGGATCGTCGTGCTGCGCGACGGCGCCATCGCCGAATCCGGCACCCATCAGGAACTGCTCGACCGGGACGGAATCTACACCGAGTTGTGGCGCGCAGGCTCCGCGCATGAGGGGAGTCGGTAATGCTGCGTCACCTGCACGCCATCGCAGCCAAACGTGATTTCTGGACCTACTTGGTCTTGGCCGTCGTCTCCGCGACACTCCAGGCGGCCGCGATCCTGGTGTTGTTCCCCCTGGGCAGATCCCTGTTCGGCGGCTTCCCGGCCAGCGGCGCCCCGTGGGTGGCGGCGCTGCTGGGGTTGATCGTCGCGGCCTGGGGCATGGACGTGCTCACCGCTCGGCGCGGACTGCGTCTCGGGGTCAGCATGATGCGCACCATCCAGCAGCGCACCCCCGGAGCGGTCCTGGCGTGGCCCGACGTGACTCCGCAACGGGCCGCGGCACTGCGCACCCTGATGGCCAGCGGGGCCACCGAGGCCACATCCGGGGTGATCCTGCTGATCACCCCGGTGGTAACCGCCGTGGCTTTCACGCTGGCGCTTGGAATTGGGCTCCTGGCCATCTCGCCTCCCGTTGGGGCGGTCACCCTGGTTGGCGGAATCCTGGCGTTGGCGGCGTTGTGGGCCAGCACCGCGCTGGAATCGCGATCCCAACACGCCTACACTGCAGCGACCCAGGAACTCGACGACCGGCTCTTCGAGTTCGCCTGGGCCCAGCCGTCACTGCGCACGGCACGCAACCTGTCCCTGGGAAACCGGTTGGTCAACGACGCCATCGGAAAAACCCGGGGCCGGGTGCTGAAACTCCTGCTGTGGCAGATCCCCAGCGAGTTCCTGTTCAGCCTCGTCCTACAAGCGGTGCTGCTCGGTTTCGGTTTCACGGCGTGGCTGGCCCTCGACTCCGGTGCGATCGATGCGATCACCGCAGCCACCCTGATCATCGTGCTGCTGCGAGTCCTCGAGCAGGTCACCACGGTGGCGGGTACCGTCGCCGGAGTTGTCGCGATCAACCGCAACCTCCGAGAAGTCCACGCCATCATCGACACCACCCCGATCAACCTCTCACCTCCCATGTCCGAGGCACCGCACCTGCGGGCCCGGAATCTGAAACTGACCTACCCCGACGGCACCGTCGGCCTCGCGGATGTGAACCTGGACCTGTTACCGGGAACAGTCACCGTGGTGATCGGAAGGTCCGGCTCGGGCAAAACCACCCTCATCAGAACCCTGGCAGGGCTGAGCACTCCCGACACGGGCACCATCGCACTGGGCGGAAACAACAGCCCAACCGAGACCACGACGAGCCACCTGCGAAGCAATGCGGCCATGGTCTTCCAGGACACGGTCCTGGCCGACGCGTCCCTGCGGGACAACCTACTGGCCATCAACCCCGAACTCGACCAGGCCGACCTCGATCACATTGCCGACGCCGCCATGCTGGCCCCTCTCCTGAATGGGACACCCGCAGGCTGGGACACACCGGTGGGTGAACTGGGCAGCCAGCTTTCCGGCGGGGAACGCCAACGGGTGGGCATCGCCCGCGCCCTGGCGAAAAAAGCACCCCTGCTCCTGATCGACGAGGCCACCTCGGCCCTCGATTTCCGCAACGAACAGGCCATCATCGACAGCATCAACCAGATCCGCCACAACCACACCACCGTGGTGGTGACCCACCGGCCCGCGATGCTGGAACTCGCCGATATCGTCGTCGTCATGAGCGAAGGACGCATCGTCGAACAAGGCGTCCCGGCCGTTCTGGCGGCGGCATCCGGGGAATACGCACGACTCCTCCGGGAATGGCGAGCAGCCGCGCAGTGGAGTCTCCGGGCAACACGGTGATGCGGCACTCAACGCGGAAAACGCCCCGTTCCACGCCCGGAAACGCGTCGAGCGCTGCGCTACCGGGGAAACCTTGGGCTATTTCCTGCGGACCGTGAAGGTCTGCTCGAACGTGTCGGTTTCCGGCACCTGAACCGGGAACTCCTCCTCCTGGTGGATCTGGTGCTTGTCGCAGTTGATGACGATGCGCTGCGGGCCGCGGCGGATTCCGACGGAGAACATTCCCGAGGTGTCCGTGACGATGGCCAGTTCCCTCGTGTCCCCCTTGATCTCGATGTTGCAGTCCTCGATCGGCTCGCCGTTCTCGTCGAGGACCGTGCCCTTCAGCTCGGCGCCGGGTTTTTCCCCGCTGGGCTGGGGATCTGTGTTGCTGATGGGGCTGGCCTGCATGGTTTCGCTGGAGGGGGTCGCGGGGACAGTGGTTGAGCAGCCGAGCAGGCAGAGCGCCGGCAGCAGCCCCGTGATGATGTGCCTGGTGTTCATGTTCTCGCCTCGTTCCGGTTCTCGGGTCGATGGGAGATGTTCCGGTGGTCCCGGTCCGCTGGGTCGTGTGCAGCGGGACGCCGTGTTCTCGACGCTAAGCGCCGATGAGGACGAAGTCAAGGAACTCCGGGGCGGGTCTGCAAGGGGCCGGGAGGACTTGGTTCGTGAATGCCACGAACGCCCGCGCGGGGGTTCTATGGTGTCGGCATGGACATTTCCCGGCTGCGCGACCGGCTGATTGAGATCGACTACACCACCGACTCCGTGCTGGAACGCATCGGGGACGCAGGGCAGGCCGGGTTGCACCGCAACTGCACCCTGCCCGCCGACGTCACCCTGGCCGGGGCGGGCGACCCCCTCGCGACGCTGATCCGGATGTTCCTGCTGAGGCAGCAGATGCCCTCCGGGGTCGCGGAACGCGCCTTCGGCGGGTGTTTCTTGGACGTGGTGGCTCAAGGGATCATTGCCGTGGATGGAGGATCCGCGCGGGCCGTGGTCGAGCTGCGGCCCTACGCCTCACCCGACGACGGCGCCTCCGGGTGGCTGGTCAGCGACCTCACCCCCGGGCTCGACGGGATCGTGGAACCGACCCGGCCCGACTACGTGCTGGGGGCCTCACCCGCATCCCTGACCCTCGCGGAGATCACCATGCGAGGCCACGTCGGACGGGCCCTCGACCTTGGCACGGGATGCGGGGTGCAGAGCTACCACCTGTCCCGCCACGCCGACCGGGTGGTCGCCACCGACCTCAACCCGCGCGCCCTGCGGCTCGCACGCCTCGGTGCGGCGCTGAGCGGCATGGATGTCGACTTCCGGGAGGGTTCGCTGTACGAACCGGTGGCGGGGGAGCGGTTCGACCTGATCGTCTCCAACCCGCCCTACGTGATGAGCCCACCCGGTGGTCAACGCCTCACCTACCGCGAATCCACCTTCACCGCCGACGGCCTGGTGGAGGCCGTCGTCCGTGACGCCCCCGCCCACCTGACGCCGGGAGGCAGCCTCCAGCTGCTGACGAACTGGGCCGTCACCCAGGAGCCGTGGGAGGAGCGGCTCGCCTCGTGGGTGGACGGTTCCGGCTGCGACCTGTTCGCCATCGAACGCGAACGCCTCGACCGGTTCGCCTACATCGAGATGTGGCTGACCGACGCGGGCCTGACGGGCCGTCCCGAATGGGAACCCACCTACCGCGGATGGCTGGCCTACTTCGACCGCCTCGGCATCGACGAGGTCGGAATGGGTTGGATCCTGCTCACGAACTCGGGCCGCGAGACCCCCGAGATCCGGTGCGAGTCGTGGCCGCATGCCGTCGCCCAGCCGGTCGGGGATGTGTTCGCCGCCCACGCCCGTGCCGTCGACGCCGCCCGCCTCGATACCGCCGACCTGCTGGTACTAGCACCGCGCCTGACCGGAGTGGTCGCGGAGACCACCGGCCAGCCCGGGGCCGCCGACCCCGAGCACCTGGTGCTGCGGCAGCGCACCGGGTTGCTGCGCGGGATGCGTCTGAGCACCGTCACGGGAGCTGTGCTGGGGGCCCTCGACGGCGACCTCACCGTCGGGCAGACCATGGCCGCCGTCGCCCAGCTGCTGGAGGTCCCGGCGGAGGAGGTCGCAGCCGAGGCGATCCCCGCCGTCCGGCGGGCTCTGGCGGAGCAGTATCTCATCGCCCGCTGACCGGCATCCGGGTCGGTTCACCGAGCCGAGGTGCCCCGGCCGTCACGCCCCGTCCCGGATTGCACGAAACGCGGAATGCCGTGGGCAAAACAATCCCCGGGCCGGTTTTCACGGCGATTAGTGAGCAAAGGAGAGGACGAAGAAGGGAAGAGGTCTCGCCGCGCCATGAGCAGGGGCGCGTTGCCATCGGAACGCGATACCCACCACCCTAGTTGATCGCTGGATGACCAGACCATGGAATCCATGGCATGCTTTCCCGGTCCAGTAGGAAAGGCAAACCTCAAATGTCTCGTCTGTTCTTCCGCCGAGGGGTCGCGATGGCCCTCGTCGTCGGCCTGGGAATCGCCTTCCAGGCCCCGGGCGCCCACGCCGACACCGTCGACCTCGAGGTGGACGCGGTGACCTATCGCGTCGACCCGGACGCGCCCGGACAGGGGGCGACGCTGGTCGGGTTCAACCGGGCCAAGATAGCCCGCAACCTCACCATCCCCGCCACCGTCACCCACAACGGCACCGCTTATCCGGTCAAACGCATCGGTGAGGAGGGGCTGCGTTCGGCCCGCCTGCAGGCCGTCACGCTGCCCGACGGGCTGGAGGAGATCGGGAAGGCCGCCTTCTACGGCAACTCCATCGACGACCTGGTGATCCCGGACTCGGTGACCGGCATCGGCGAGCAGGCTTTCATGAACAACCACATGAAAACCGTCGTGCTGCCGAAGAAACTCACCGAGATCAAGGCGTCCACGTTCGTCAACAACAACCTCACCTCGATCGACCTTCCCGCCGGGCTCACGACCATCGGACCGGCGGCCTTCGCGTCGTGCCGCCTGACCTCGCTGGTGCTGCCCGAATCGGTAACCTCCGTCGGCACCTCCGCGTTCGAGGCGAACGCCCTGACCAGCGTCACCATCCCCAGGGGGTTGACGTCGCTGGCAGCCGGGGTTTTCTCCAACAACAAACTCACATCCGTGGAGATCCCGGAAACCGTGACGTCGCTGGGCAAGGAGGCGTTCGCGGGCAACAAACTCACCTCGCTGAAGCTGCCGAAATCCATCACCACCATCCCGGAGCGGGCCTTCCACAGCAACGCCCTGACGTCGGTGACCCTGCCGGAGGGACTCACCGAGATCCAGGAGGCCGCTTTTGAGTACAACAACCTCACCTCGCTGACCATTCCGGCCAAGGTCACCACCATCGCCAAACGCGCCTTCGGTAGCAATGCCCTTACCTCGGTGAGGATGGAGGGCCCCGCACCCAGCATCCACGCGCCCGGCCGCTGGAACCCCAACGTCGGTTCCTTCGGTGACCCGCGCGACCTGAAGGTCAGCTACTACTGCCACCTCTCCGACGGCTACACCAAACCCACGTGGAGCGGCTACACCATCGCCGACGAGTGCATCGTCGTCACCGACAAGGGCGACGGCGCGACGGAACCGGCCAGGCCGTCCTTCGACGTGAACGCCGACGACGACGGCGACGGTTTCACCAACGGCGAGGAGGTGGAGGCGGGAACCGACCCGTTCGATCCGGCCAGTCACCCGGCCCGGCCTGCCCCGTCCCCGTCGTCGACCGCTTCGCCGGCCCCCACCCCGACCGGCGCCACCAGCCGGGCCGTGAAGCCGGTCCGCCCGGGTCTGCCGAGGACCGGAGTCACCAATTCCTGAACCGGGGCGACTCGGACGAGGGCTTCCAAACGCAACCCGCCTGCCTCTTGACCGGTGGTATACGCGAGACTGTCTCAGTTCCGGATTAGCAGAAAGCAGGACATGGACAGGAAGCAAGAAATCCCTCCGGGGGAGCGGGATGAGGGCGTCAGGGATTTCCTGTTCCTGCACCACGACGTCGAAGGACCGTGCCGGGACCCCTGGGAAGACACGAGGAGCGAATCATGAGCGCCCTGGAACGTTTTCAGGACTGGTACCTGGCGCAGTGCGATGGGAAGTGGGAAGGTGACCGTGGAATCACGGTCGGCACCCTCGATGGCCCGGGCTGGCGGGTCTCGGTTGATCTGACGGGCACCTATCTGGAGAACGCCGGGTTTGAGGAGTTCGTCGTGGAACGTCTTGAGGACGACTGGGCCCACGCCCGCGTCGTGGAATCCACCGAGCCGGCCTGGCATCGCCGCTTCGAGGCGTTCTGCGGGCCCAGGAGCCTCACCGAGGCCCTGGAAATTTTCCTCGATTGGGCGGAATCCCCGGAGGGATGATGAGCAGGCTGCTTAGTCACCGTGATGCCCGGGGGCTGGTGTGGATCCTGGTCGGCTGCGCCGCGGCGTGGCAGCTGTGGCGCTGGGCTCCTCTGATTCCCGAACTCGTTCCGTGGTGGGGTGCTGGACCGGGGGAACCCGCGGGCCGGAACGCCACGGGCGGATGGGATCCCCGGGTGTTGTTCACCCCGCAGGCGCTGCTGCCGCTGGTCTGCTACGCGCTCGGGCTGACGGTCACGCTGCTGCTGGTGCGACGTCTTCAGCGTCTCCCGGGGTTCCGGTGGGCGACGGTGGGGTCGCTGCAGGTGCTGGCGCTGCTGGCGGGGTTCGCGACCAGCGGATGGCAGATGGTGCTGGGGCTCGTGAACGTCACGGAAGACGGCTGGTTCGGCAACCCGGGCGAGTTCGGCCTGGACTGGGTGACGGCCCCGCTGCTGAGCTGCCTGCTGACCGGCGGCTACGGCCGGCGGCTCCTCACCTCCCCGCGAAGGCGCAGGAGAGGGCTCACCGATCTGCAGATCTGGGCGGTGGTGCTGGTGCCGGCGGGACTGGTGGTCGCGGCCGTGCTCTGTGCGGTGCCCTTCCTCGGTGGCATGACCCTGGTGCAGGTGATCCCCATGCTCGGGCTCTACTGCGTCGGGATGTGGATCTTCCTGCACGTCATCCGAGCCCTCCCGGGGCTGCGGCCCGCGAAACTGATGCTGATCAACTGCCTGGTTCCGGTCCTCGCGGTGGTGCAGCCCGCTCTGGCCGTGCTGCTGGACAGCGTTCCCGGCCTGGGGTGGCTGACCGGGCTGCCCCTCCGGGCGTTCGAGGGGGCCGCGCAGCTGCTGTCCGGAGTGGGTGTCACGCTGAACGGTGGGCACTACGGGTTGCTGCCGATCGCGGAATCACTGGTGGTGCTGCTGATCTACCTGAGCCGGCTGAGGGGGTCAGCGGCCAGGGGGCGGTGAACCCGGGCCGTGTCAGCCGGCGATCACGCCGATGATCAGCGCGACGACACCGAGAGCGGGGATCACGCCCTGTTTGAGGGCCGCGGAGGCCTTGTCCGGGCTCGACAGCAGCAGGACGAGGCTGGCGGCCACCATCGAACCCGCACCGGCGAACACCAGCGTCGCCCCCACCGTCTGCTGCCCCGCGAGATGGAGCACGATGCCGAGCGCCGCCACCACCGCCAGGAAGAGGTTGTAGAAACCTTGGTTGAAGGCGAGCTGCCGCTGCGCCTCGGCCTGCTCGACGCTCCCGGTGCCGAAGATTCTCCGGGCCCGTTCACCCGTCCACGCGACGGATTCGAGGTAGAAGATGAACACGTGCACGAGCGCGGCGATTCCCGCGAGCACGAGACCGACGGTAGTCATGGATCCCCCTTTCGTGCGGCCCGAGCCGCTTTCTGTATCGACCGGTCCACTATATTCTGGACTGATCAATCCGCAAAGTGGAGGAACGACATGGGACGAACGCAGGCCTTCGACACCGACGAGGTGGTCCGCGCCGCCCGCGACCTCTTCTGGGACCTGGGCTTCGAGAACACGCCACTGCCGGAGCTGGAACGTGTCACGGGTCTGAGCCGGTCGAGCATCTACAACACCTTCGGCTCGAAGCGGGGCCTGTTCGACGCGGCCGTCGCCAGCTACCTCGACGAGGTCGTCCGGCCGCTGCTGAGGCCTCTGGCCGTTGACGACGTCCCTCCGGGGGCGCTGCAGGAGTACCTCGCGGGGTTGCGTACGGCGGTGCTCCGTGGGGAATCGGGGGCGGCGAGCGGGTGCCTGCTGATCAGGGCAGCGAACACCCCTGTCGGGCGTGACGACGCCGTGGCCCGCGTGATCGCCGGCTACCGGGAGGATCTGCGAACCGCCCTCTGCAGGGGCGTGCGGGCCTGGTTCCCCCAGCTGCCGCCGGCCGAACAGGACGTTCTCGCGGAGGTGTGCACCGGCCTGGTCGTCGCCGCCCTGGCGCTGGCGCCGGTCGATGCCCGGCTCGCGGCGGGATCGCTGGATGCGGCCCTCGATCTGCTGCGGATGAGCGAACACGAGGCCTCACGCCACGAGTGCAGGGGAAGCCGTCGCTGACCGGCATGCCTCCCGCACGTGGATGTCTGGCGGCCTCGAGTTCCTGTCGACGTGAGATTCATCCCGGGGATGCCGTCATGGGGAGCTCGGCCGGTTCGGGTGAGCTCGACACTCGAGTTCGGTTCCCCGGGCCCGATGCCGTCGCCCGCGAGCAGCCATTCGGCCTTCGTTGCCCCGGTGCCCCCTTGGTACCGCGACATCACCGATCGCGGCTGCCGTTCGGGAATCCGGAAAGCGCAGGGACGCCGCGACGGGTGGAGGCCTGGTACGCCGATGGTGCCGCTGATACTCCCGGGAAACCCGGTTGCGCAGCACTCGACACGGAAAGCGCTTCGTTTCGCCCCCAAAACCGGGTTGAGTGCTGCGTAACCAGGGAACCCGCGGATACAGACCGGCGCCTTCCGACTGGGGATCGGCGAGGCAAAGTGGAACTGCA
>ERZ772921.2386-NODE-2386-length-10169-cov-5.678762_pt1 | contig 10169 bp, 10 predicted proteins | sample MGYA00512117_ERZ772921 | MGnify/ENA primary metagenome ERZ772921 (study PRJEB29015, sample SAMEA2737944) | human oral metagenome | biome: human oral; feature: human-associated habitat; material: dental | place: China | collected 2150 ... | reverse complement strand
TACAGATAAAAAACTCAATATCTCTAATATTTTTCACCAATTCCAGAGTCTTCTGGTTATGTGAATTTACATTTGTAAAATAAGATTTTACTCTATTTTTTAAATTTTTCGCTTTTCCCACATAAATAATTTTTCCACGCTCATTTTTCATGAGATAAACTCCAGGATGAGTGGGAATATCCTTATATTTAATCGGTGATTTTATTTCTTCTTCCATTTCGCCTTTTTATACCTCCGTTTTACCACCTATTTCCCTATGGAATTTTGTTATCTTATATTCCAGCCTCTCAGACAAATCTTTACATAGCATATTTACAAAAGTTGCAGATCTATGCTGTCCTCCTGAACATCCTATTCCTATACGCAAATGAGATTTTCCGTCCTTTTCATACTTTGGTATCAGATATTCAAGCATATCAAGAAGCATTTTATAAAATTCCTTGCTTTCTTCAAGTCCCATTACATAATCCATAACGTCCTTATGATTCCCCGTTTTACGTTTTAAATCTTCGATGTAATAAGGATTTGGCAAAAATCTCAAGTCAAACATCAAATGCAAATCCAGCGGTATTCCATTCTTAAATCCAAAAGAAGTGAGATTTACACTTAATTTTGCTTTTTTCCCTGAATATTCCTTTTCCAGTATTTTCTGAAGTTCCTTTACAGACGTTTTAGTCGTGTCTATAACCAAATCCGCCTTTAGCATAAAGTCCTTGATTATTTTCCTTTCAGCTTCTATATTTTCAAGCAGTGTATCATATAAATTTAAAGGGTGTTTTCTTCTGGAAAGCTCATACCTGCTAAGAAGTACATTTGTTCTTGCATCAAGATATATGATTTCATAGTCTATTCCATTTTTATCCAAAATCTCAAGCTGTTTTAAAAACTGCTCTATAAATTCCTGATTTCTTATATCTATTGCAACCGCAACTTTATTTCTTTTTTTGTTACTTAGAAATATTTCATTCAGATACTGAAACAAACTTATCGGAAAATTGTCAATACAGAAATATTCCCTGTCTTCAAAAAAATTCATTGTTTCCGATTTTCCTGCACCGCTCATTCCTGTTATTATAACAAGTTCTTTTTTTTCTCCTTCATCTTCCATGGTCATCTTACTCCCTCTCGTTTTATTATTATCCCATTTTTTTTATATTTTTCTTTGTTAATTATACCATAAATTTTTCATTTACATAAATTATTTTTGAAATATTTTAGTAACAATTATTTTACTGCTTTATTTTTTCATCTATTGTTTAAATACCTATTCTAAGTACTTTAAAAGCCTTGTATGATAATATTATTTTAATTTGAATTTGGAGGAAATAATATGAAAAAATCTATTAATTTTATAATTTTAGGAGCCATCCTTTCCATAATTGCCATCAGTACCTATATATTTACACAAAATCAAATAGAAATTCCAAAAGAAATGATAATTTCTGCTGTTAAATCACACTTTCCAATCAAAAAATCAATGTATACACTTGGAGATATGAAACTTTCCAACCCAGCCATCTACTTTGAAAATGATAAACTTATAATTGATGCTGATTACGAATTTAAAGACAGAGCTACTTCTGAACTGACTACTGGAAAAGCCAACTTTGAAAGTGAATTAGAATATAAAAATTCAAATCTTTATCTTTGGAATTTTAATTTAAAAAAATTAATAACAAAAGATGGAAAAGATACCAAGCCAGACAAATACGCTCTTACTCTTATAAGTACCATATCCTACGAACTGCAATATAAAAAACCTTTACTCTACTTAGGAAGCAACAAAAAATTTAATTCTATAAAAAGTGTTAAAATCAAAAATAACAAAGTTTTAGGAGAGAAATAGAAAATCTGTTTCTCTTTTTTTGTAGCAAATAAAAATAAGACTGCCTAAATTTTGTATTTTTAAGGAGTCTTATAAATTTATTTAGTTTTTTGCTTTCTGATTCTAGTCAAGAATCACCTTTTAAAAATGATTTTGATTTTTATAGCTCTTCATTTAATTTTTTTAAGCTATGGAAAGTTGTATCCATGCTTTTCAAAATTTCCTGATAAACTTCGTATTTTTTTATATATTTTTTATGCTCTTCCCGATCTGGTTCGTATCTGTCTTTTATTCTGACCATTTTTCTTACAGCGTCTTCTAATGAATCTCCTGTTATAGCTTGCTGGCTTGCAATCGCTCCACCAAGTCCCCCTAATTCACTTCCTTGCAAAGTTTCAACTGGAATATTCAAAATATCTGAAAAAATCTGACACCATTGCTTTGAGTTAGTTCCACCACCTGAAATACGGATTACTTGAGGTCTTTTCCCTAAACTTTTCTCCAATTTATCCAAATGCTGCTTATGAGAAAATACGATTCCTTCATAAACAGATCGAATCATTTCCAATTTTGTAGTTGTCGCTGTAAGTCCTAAAAAGCATGATGGAGCTTCAGTGTGAGTATTACTTCCATACAGAAATGGCAAAAATATAACTTTACTGTAAGAAGCTGTCGTATCCTTTAAAAAAACTTCAAGTCCTGTGTAAATACTCTCAGTTTCTTTTAAACTGGACATTTCTTCCGACATTAGCATCTTTAAAATAATATCTAAATTTCCAGCAGAAGTTGGGCTTGACTCTTCTACTAAAAAATCTCTATTTGGAAAATATGAGTTCATTTGACCACTTTCATATCCTGCAGGTATTTTTGACGGATAAGTGTTTATATTCCAAGTTCCCGCAATAACGCTAAATGCAGAACTGTCCAGAACTCCAGAACCTATCGCGCAGGCATCAATGTCAAACAGTCCTCCAACAACAGGTGTACCTTCCAGAAGTCCTGTAATTTCAGAAACCTCTTTTGTAATTCCTCCGACAATTTCCTTGTAATCAACCAATGGCGGCAATGCCTCTTTCATTTCAGGTATTCCAAAAAATTCTAGAATTTCATCATCATAAGTCCCTGTCTCAAAATTAATCCAATGATTTCCTGAAGCATCTCCATATTCCTGATTCACTTTTCCAGTGAGTTTAAAACGCACGTAATCTTTTGCTGATAAAATTGCTCCTATATTATTGTAGGATTGGGGTTCATTTTCTTTTAACCAATGCAGCAATACTGGACTTTGAACTCCAAAAACATGCTGCCTTGTCTTATTCCACAATTTTTTTATTTCATTTTCAAATTTATTTGCCAGCTCTCCTGCTCTTCCATCTGTGGATAAAATACCGTTTATAAATTCCTTGTGATTCTTATCCAGCACATAAAGTCCTTTTCCATGACCGACACAGGCAACTGCAGTAATGTCTTTCCCTGTCAAATTTGATTTTTTTAAAGCTTTTTTTATTGAATCATAAATTGCATCTGAAGTTTCTTTTAAATCAACTTCCCTGTAACCTGGTTTTATTTCCTTCCTCATTGTATGAAACGAAGAAACTCCAATTTCATCTCCCTTTTCATTAAAAATAATAGCTTTTGTATTTGTTCCCCCATAATCTACACTCAAAAAATATTTCATAAATTATTCTCCTTTTTTAAAAAGTCAATATTAAGAAATACAAGAAACAAAAGTCCCTTGTATTTCAAATTAAATATTTTAAAGTTTCTTAAAGATTTATTTCTATTCCTTCAGTTGCTGGGTCAACAGATTCTTTTATAGCTTTTACAGCTTCAGGTTTAAAATATACTTTCTGAGCGTTATTGTAAAAAACATCTTCCAATTCTTCCTTTGTAAAGATATCTACATTTTCAAGCCAAGTTGCTAATTCATTATAAGTATTAAATGTAGCAGACCAAGGTGAATCTGTCCCCCAAATAAGTCGTTTTGCTCCCAAAATTTCTTTCGCTATAGTTACATTTTTGTATGAATTTGGAAATGGGTAGTCTTCAGGTCTGTCTATATCTTGAATAGCTGATAAATCACTATATATATTAGGGTATTCCTTCCACATATTAAGGTCAGCTTTCAGTCTTTCTGGAGTAGCTGCATGCGGAAATGACAAATGACAAACCACAAAATCAATATCAGGATAAAGTTTTGCAAGATTTGCAATTGCTTGTGGCTGATGGCTTATTTGATCCCAGTTACCATAGTCCACTGTAACAACAAATCCAGGATAATTTGCCAAATAGTTAAATAATCTTGTCACAAATGGATCTGCATCAAGTCTAAATGGATTTGTGTTTCTATATCCATGAATTCCCCCATCTTCACTTATTTCAAATTTTATTGCTCTAAATCCCAAGACTTCCACATATCTCTGAGCAATTTCAAGAGCTTCCTTAGCGTAAGGATCTACTGAAAATGCTCCAATAAATCTTTCAGGATATTTTTTAATTGCAAGATAAGTGTAATAATTTTGGTATCCATGTAAATGTCCTTGTAAAAGTACAGATTTTTCAATACCATTTTCATCCATTAATCTCAAAAATGATTCTGCTGTAAACTCTGTATCTCCATAACCTTCAGGGAATAATTGAGTCACATCTCCATCATCCCAAATTACTTTTCCATTACCAAGCGGAGTCATTCTTCCTTTTTTGTTAAATCCAGCAACTGCTTTTACAATGTGTGCATGTGCATCTATTTTTTTCATATCCTTCTCCTTTAATTATAATTCAATTTTTATAATTTAATTTTGTTCCATAAATATTTTTTCTTTACTTCCTTCAAATCCACTATTTTTATCAGCCATTTTTTTCAAATAAGCATAGATACTTTCTCGTTTTGTTCTTAAGAAGAATAATCCCACTAGGTATACAATTATTGTAATTCCAATAAATATAGGATTTCCTGAAATCCAAGCAAAGAAAATTAGTGCATTTAATGGTCTAGCTGTCAAGTTAAAACTTGCTATTAATGCCGCCCCTGCAGGTAAAGCTTTTGCTGCAATTGCTGCACTCGTATAATATGGTGCTATAAAGCTGCTTGCATAAAGTCCTAAACTTAGCCAAATTATTCCATTTAATATTGTTTTTAAAATATTTCCTTTAGTTACTGCTATCATTGCTTCGATTATAAAAGGAATTGCGATTAAATCAACCATCGGTAATGTTTTGTTTCCTGGCAAAACAAATGACAATATTGCCATAACAGGAATTAATAGTACTCCTGCGATAATTGTTGCAGGTTCTCCAAATCCCACTCCATCATCAACAGCAATAAACCATCTTTTTTTATCAGTTTCACGTTCAGCTGAAGCATCTTGCTTTTTATTTTTTTCAACAGCTTCCGCAAGTGGTCCAAATGCTCTTGCAAATACTCCTGTAATTAATGGAAATATTGTCATAACAGCCGATAGCGAAACAGCAAATCCTAAAATTTGTCCCCAGGCAGTCAAAGTTCCTAATGATTTAATATTCCCGAAAATTCCCATAATAAGTCCTAAAATTGCTCCAAGCATTGTTGGTTCTCCAAAAACTCCCAATTTTGTCTTTAATGTTTCTGGATTTAATTTTGATTTGTGAAGTCCCAACAAATTCCATAGAGGATCTAAAATAATCGCTGGAACTAATGATTCTACATTATGAATCGAATTGATTGTTGCATTTTTGACTCCATAATATTCAGACCATCTGTCAGCAACTGTTTCTGATAAAAGCAGTGAGTAAAGTAACATAAAAATCATAAACGCAAATGATAACGCAAAATTCTGAGTAAATTGATAAGCCATTGCTCCCCAAATCATGTATCCAAAATTATTCCATAAATTTGACGGAACAAATACACGAGTTACTCCAATTACAAATAACAGAATTTCAATTAATAATCCAAATACAAAAAATGAAAGTCCAATAGTTGTTGAAAATGAGAGTTTAGAACCCATTTGCCAACCCATATCCACCACTTCCAACTTCAATCCCGTAGCTTTTACCATTTGATCAACTAACTGAGTTACTGCTGGTGCAAAACTTCCTATTACCCATCCAAATCCTGTAAGACCAATACCTGCATAAAGTCCGCTCATAATAGATTTTTTAACTTGTACTCCAAGTGCTACACTTACTACAAAAATCATTATAGGTACAACTACTGCTGGTCCCAGCGTATTAAATATATCACTAAATACTTTTAACATAATTTTCTCCTTAAAATTTTTATTTTAATTTTTTACGGATTTACTACATTTCTTGCATTTCCCGCAAAAAATTCAATAATGTTGTCAGCCGCTTCTTTTGCCAAAGTTATTCTTCCTTCAACAGTTCCTGTTCCAGCGTGAGGCGCCATAATCACACTGTCTAAGGCTCTCAATTCTTCTGAAACTTTAGGTTCAAACTCAAACACATCAAGCCCTGCTCCAGCAATCTCTCCTGTTTTCAGTGCTTCCACCAAATCAGCTTCCACCACAATTGGTCCACGAGCGGCATTTACAAGGTAGCTTCTATTTTTCATTTTTTTGAACGCTTCTTTATTAAATTTACCTTTTGTAGCAGGTAATCCAGGCGCATGGATTGTTATTACATCAGAATTTGCCAATAACTCATCAAACTCAACATATTTTACATTTAATTCTTTTTCCTTCTCTTCATCAAGTCTAAAAGTATCGTGATACAAAACTTTCATGCCAAAACTTTGAGCTAATTTTGCAACTGTTTGTCCAATTCTTCCAAATCCATAAACTCCTAAAGTTGCTCCTTCCAATGATAATCCTTGATATTTTCTTTCACTTGGATCGATCCAATTTCCATCTCTTACGATTTTATCGTAAAATGCCAATCTTTTTGCTGCGGCCAGCAACAGTGCAAAAGTCATTTCCGCTGTAGGAACTCTCACTGCCTGTGGTGAATTTGAAACTACGATTCCTTTACTTTTGGCAAATTCAATATCAACATGGTCAAACCCTACCGCATTTAAAGAAATTAATTTTAAATTTTCTCCAGCTTCTATAAGCTCTTTGTCTGCTTTTTGCCCCATCAATAAAAGTGCATCATATTTATGAAGATTTTCCAGCACATATTCTCTAGTGAAAGGTTCTTCTGAATAAGTCACATCAAATTTTTCCATTAATTCTGTAAGTCCTTCTTTTGGTACAATCCCTGTTACTAATACTTTTTCTTTTGCCATTTGATACCTCCTATATTTTTATTTATCACTAAAATTTTAAATTTCTGAAATTTCATAAAGCGTCACTTTATGATTTCCATTATTTGCCGAAAATACATATGCTTTTCCAGTTTTTTCAAAGGCTATTGCATTACTTGACGCACATTTTTCTTCAATTATATTTTGAACAAATTTTCCATTTTCATAACTAAATAGCGACAAATCAGCTTTTCCACTTCTAAAACCATACAAAAACACATTTTTCCCGAATAATTTTCCACCCCAGATAGCATGTCCGAACTCTGTTGGCTCTGGATATTTATATAATTCCTTTGAAAAATCTTCATTAAAAACTCTAAGCGTATCTCCATGAAATCCTTGAATTATAACATTTTCCTTTTGAGAGTCGCCATCCAAATCAACTTGAACGACATCACTCGTTTCTTCACCAAAAATTACATCAAGTCTCCAGTCTTCTGTGTCAGAATACTCAGGATAAGTTAATTTCACAATTCCTTCCACAGCTGTAATAAGTGAGTATCCTTCTTTTTGAACTTCATAATATCCATGATTTTTTAACAATCTTAACGGCAATTCTTTCAAATTTGTTAATTCTGCACTATCTAAATCAAATTCACCAACAAAAATTTTACCTTTATCAGACCAATCTTCGACAAATTTTTTAGAATTCGCAATCGTACAACCAACAAATAATATTTTTCCATCTTTTTGTTTTATCAAATCAAACCTATGCAAATACGGAAAATCTGCAATTTTTTTGACTTCCCATTTTTCATCTTTATATTTTCCATAAACAATTTGACATTCTTTTGAATTGAAACCTGGATAAAATTTTTGAGTTGCTAAGAAATCCAGCGTACCTGGCACTTGAATAATGCTCATTGTACCACCTACAGTATCCCAGACAATTTTTTTTGAAAAATTATCATTTATATCATAAGCAAAACAAGAATTTTCAACTTCTGATGCCACCAGCAAATAATCTTTATCATCTTTTTGAATACGATTAACTGCATAGCATGATGGTAATTCATCCGAAAAAACCTTTTTTACATTCACTTTTTTCCCTCCTTTCCAAAAAATGATTACTTTAAAACAAAAGTTTTTTTAATTTAATAATAACTTAGATATATCTAAGCAAAACTTGAAATAATAATAGACTTGTTCGGCAACTTTATATTTTTTATCTCTAATAAGATGTATAGCTCCCTTCAGAGTAATATTTATCTCATTACATTTTCAAATTCAACATAGTTATCGAACAGGTTTAATAAAATTTTAAAAGATAAAATATCGGAAAGGAATAGAATGGCTAAAATTGACGAACAGACGCTTGTAGAACATTTGAGCGAATTTAGGAAAAGACTCATTATTACAATTATATTTTTTATTGCGGCTTTTTTAGTAAGTTTGCTATTTTGCTCCGATATTTACAAATTACTGACGGCTTCATTCAAGCAGAAGCTCACAGTTCTTGGGCCTAATGATATTTTGAGCATTTATTTAATGCTGGCTGGAATATGTGCTTTTAGTTTGACATTGCCTTTTACAAGTTATCAGCTATGGGCTTTTATTCGTCCTGCTCTTAAGGAAAAGGAAGCTAAGGCAATTTTATCTTATGTGCCTGCAACTTTTATATTATTTGTTACAGGACTTTCTTTTGGATTTTTTATAGTAACACCTGCATTACTAAATGTTTTACTGTCTTTTGGCAATGATTTGTTTAATATTCAGCTTACAGCAAATAATTATTTAACATTTGTATTACATACATCATTACCGCTTGCTGTAATATTTGAATTGCCCGTTATTGTGGCATTTCTAACATCGCTGCATATCTTGACACCGCAATATTTAATAAAAAACAGGCAATATGGTTACTTTATTTTGCTGGTAGTTGCAGTCGTTTTGACGCCAGCTGATTTTATAAGCGATTTAACGATGGCAGCACCATTAATTTTACTTTATGAAGTGAGTATTTCTGTTTGTAAATATGTCTACAAAAGAAGGAGGGATGATTAAAAATGGGAATTTTTCAAGATATAGGAGCACCGGGACTTATAGTTCTAATACTTGGTGCGTTGCTTATTTTTGGACCTAAAAGACTGCCTGAACTGGGAGAAGCTATAGGAAAAATGATTCGGGAATTTAAAAAGTCAGTTTCTGGAATTGACTCAGAGGCTGATGATAAAAATGTAGAAGATAAAAAAGAAAAAAAGTGTAAATAAATTAATCTTAGTTTATAAGCTATTTTTTGATTATTATATTTGAATTATAAAAGGCTTGGAATTATAACACTCCAAGCCATTCTCTTTTTTCTAATACTTCCATTTCGATATTTTTTTGTTTTAACGTTTCAATAGCTTTATCCATATCATCTAAAAGATATGAATTTGTAAGGATCTTTATTAAACCGTTCTGGTTATCAAGAGTTCTCACATTTCCTAAGCCATCGTATGCTTCTATGATTTTATTAATAAAGTCAATATGTTCTTTTTTTGTTTGAATGATGTATTCCCAGCTTTTCATTTCTTTTTCATTATTTTCCATATTTTTCAGCCTTTCTCCTTAAAATTTGTCCAAATACGAGTATTTTCCGTTTGAATCTTTCCAGCCTAATATTTTTTCCAAATTCACATTCTGTGTTGATTGAATTATTCGTTTTTTTATGTCTGGATTATTTTTTACAAGCTGTGCAATTAATTCCTTTGTTTCACGGCGTTTGCTTGAAGTTCTTTCGGCAGCGACTGTACAGCCGCAGTTCATCGGAAGGATTCCGTTATTTCTTACCCATTTTATGATTGCCTTTTCTTCAACATAAAATAGAGGACGGATCAATTCTATATTAAAATTATCGGACTTTAATTTTGGTAGCATAGTTTCAAATTTTCCCATATAAAACATGCTCATAAGAGTTGTTTCAATAACGTCGTCAAAATGATGTCCAAGCGCAAGTTTATTGCAGCCAAGTGAAGTTGCTTTTGTATAAAGGCTGCCACGCCGCATTTTAGCACACATATAGCAGGGATAGTCTTTTGCGATTTTTTCTGCAATTTCAAAGATATTGTCATCATAAATTTCACAAGGGATATTTAAATGTTTTAGATTTTTTTTCAAATT
>ERZ772921.2382-NODE-2382-length-10188-cov-2.235468_pt1 | contig 10188 bp, 10 predicted proteins | sample MGYA00512117_ERZ772921 | MGnify/ENA primary metagenome ERZ772921 (study PRJEB29015, sample SAMEA2737944) | human oral metagenome | biome: human oral; feature: human-associated habitat; material: dental | place: China | collected 2150 ... | reverse complement strand
ACCCCTCGAGTACGCCGGCTTTGAGCGGATTATCGAGCCGTCTGAGGCCGTGCGGATTATTAACGGTTCTTACATGGTAGTAGCCTATTATGACGCATCGACTCGCAGCGGACTGTCGATTATGTACAACCTGTTGCGTGATGATTTTTTTGCAGAACGGCGTGTACGCAATTTCCCCAATCTCGTGCACGATTTTGACAGTAAGACGGTAGATGAATTGAGCACCGCCTTGTCGGAAAATTTGCGTTCTGTTTTGGACGACGTACGCGGACAGATAAAGTAATTACGCATTGTACGGACTCATTGCAAGTGGTATAATCATAAGTAATTTGTGGACTTTGTTTTGAGAGTGGGTGGAAACCCGCTCTCAAATTTTATGCGGACCTTATTTTTACGAACAGTTGGTGAAATGAATGAAACGAAGCGATATTGAACAATTGGTCTCACAAGAAGTAGAAACAATCATTGCCGGAACGGATTTGGAGCTCGTCGATGTCGAATACGTACGGGAACGGGACTGGTATTTACGTGTCTTTATTGATAAAGAAGGCGGCGTAGGCCTCGAGGACTGTCAGGCAGTGAGTGAAAAACTCTCCGAATTTCTCGATGTCAAAGATCCCATTACGGATAAATACTTGCTTGAAGTCTCTTCACCCGGGTTGGACCGTATTTTGAAGAAAGATACAGACTTTGTTCGCTATAAGGACCGCGATGTGGATGTACACTTTTTTACACCCTACAAAGGAGTTAAAAGCCTTACGGCTCGTCTTGTCGGCAAGGATGAAAGCGGCGTCGTACATCTTCTCATAGATGAAGAAGATGCGGCCATAGACAGCAAGGATATTTCGCAAATACGATTACATATAGATTTTTAACGGAGGTTATTTACAGTGAATAAAGAGCTTCTCAGTGCTATTGAATACTTGTCCAAAGAGAAAGGGGTTGCTGCCGATGTTATTTGTGAGTCTCTCGAGGCCGTTTTGATTACGGCATATAAAAAAGAGTTTGACGGCAATCCCAATGCTGTGGCTCACTTGGACAAGGCTACGGGCGACTACAGCATTGTTTCGCCGAAAACGGTAGTAGAAACGGTTGCCGACGGCGGCTTGGAAATTTCCCTGGCCGACGCCAGACGTATCGACGCCGATTATGAAATCGGCGATGAAATAGTGGTTGATGTAACGCCTGCCAACTTCGGCAGAATTGCGGCACAGGCGGCCAAACAGGTAATGATCCAGCGGCTCCGTGAAGCGGAACGCGATATTATATACGATGAGTTCTACAATCGTACGGATGATATCATTACGGGGATTATCCAGCGGATTGAGCAGAAAAATATTTATGTTGATCTCGGTAAAGCCGAAGCCGTGTTGCCTCATTCCGAACAGATTGCGACAGAAGAATATTTTGTGGGCCAGCGCATCAAGTGTTATGTCGTTGAAGTGCGCAAGACGCCGAAAGGGGCGCAGATTTTACTTTCCCGTACGCACCCGGGGCTGCTTAAACGGCTTTTTGAGCTGGAAGTCCCTGAAATCAGCGACGGTGTCGTTGAATTGCAGTCCGTAGCCAGAGAGCCGGGCAGACGCTCGAAGATTGCCGTTTATTCGCGTGATCCGAATGTGGATTGCGTCGGCGCCTGTGTCGGCCCGAAAGGCGCCCGTGTACAAAATATCGTTATGGAGCTGCAGAATGAAAAAATCGATATCGTTAAATGGGACCAGGATCCGGCGGTCTATATTGCCAACGCTCTCAGTCCGGCACAGGTTATTTCCGTAACGGTTGATGAAGAAAAAAAGGCGTCTGCCGTTGTCGTTCCCGATTACCAGCTGTCTCTCGCCATCGGCAAGGCCGGGCAAAATGCCCGTCTGGCGGCCAAACTGACGAATTGGAAAATTGATATCAAGAGCGAAAGTCAGGTTGAAGAGGAAGACGATAATGACTTTATTGATGACGATATAATAAGCGAGCTGGCGGAACCGTCCGAGACGGCGGATACATCGGAAGAAATCTAGGAGGTACGCCATGAAGACAAAGAAGGTTCCCCTGCGTGTATGTGCGGGGTGTCAGGAACAGAAGCCGAAAAAAGAATTATTGCGCATTGTCCGGACTCCGGACGACCTGGTTGAAATTGATAGAACAGGGAAAAAGTCGGGCCGCGGCGTGTACGTCTGCGCCGATCGGGAATGTTTGGACAAGGCGTATAAAGAACACCGGCTGGAACGGTCGTTAAAGACGAAAGTTTCCGAGGAGATCTATGAGGAACTCCGCGGGAGGTTGGAGTGATGACGAACGACAAGGCCCTTAATTTACTGGGGCTTGCCTATAGAGCCGGTAAGACGATATGCGGCGCCGCAGCGGCGGAACAGCAAATAAAGAAAAAATCGGCCCGTCTCCTTTTTTTGGCCGGAGACTGCGGCGCGACAAATGAAGAACGATATCTGCGTTTAAGTACGCAGAACCGGATAAAAGTTATTCGGACATACTCGAAAGAAGAGCTGGGCCGGGCTTTAGGGCGGTCTCAGACGGCAATAGTCGTCTTGACGGACAAGGGCTTTGCCGAAGCTGTGAGTAAGGCGGTACAGAAGATGGACTGAATACGGAGGGGGTAACCAGATGACGAAAAGAGTATTTGAAGTGGCGAGGGAGTACGGGGTACAGACAAAGGAAGTTATCCAGGCTTTGGCAGGCCACAACATAAAGGCCGGTAATTTTACCGGTGTAAATGAAAGCATGAAAGCTGTTTTAGATAAAAAATTCGCCAAGGGCGGCAGTACAAAACAGGCCGCACCGAAGCAGACAGCTCCTGAACGGGCAGCGGCTAAACAGCCCGTGTCCAAACCGGCGGCGCCGAAAGGGGAACACAGGGAGGTTCGTCAGGAGACACGCCGAAAACAGCAGCGTGAACATGACGACCGTCCTCAACAGGATGCCCGCCGGCAGCGTGATACCGGCGGCAGGACCGGCCACCGGCAGAATGACCGCAATGCCCGTCCGCAGCAGGAACGTAGCAAACGCCCCGTCAGCGGGCAGGACCGCCGCGATGACCATAAGAACGGCCGGGGCCGTTCTGCCGCGGGCGGCCGTCAGGAAGGCCGCGCCGATAACGGGCGCAGCCGCAGCGGAGGGCAAAATCGCGGTGGCAGTACCGAGCACCCGCGGCAGGGCGGCGGTACCGCTCAAGGCAGTGCCACCAAGCGCACGAAGTATTTCAGCCGCCCCAAAAACAGCGACAACAAAAGAGGCAGAAATGATCGCAACGGTAAGTCCGCGAGCCGTCCGCATACCCTCCTGTCCAATGTTCTCAATAAAGGCAAAGCCAAGAATAACCGCCGTAATGACCGCCACACTCAGCAGAACGGCTATCAGCAGAATAATCAGCCTGCCAAAAAGAAAAATTACCCCGAAGCAATCGAGCTGCCTGAAACGATTGCGGTTAAGGATTTTGCCGAACGCCTGGGCCGCGAAGTGGGTGAAGTAATTAAACGGCTCCTTCTCGGCGGCATTATGGCGACGATTAATCAGGAGATTGATTATGATACGGCTTCTCTCATTGCCGACGAGTTCGGTGTAACCGTTACCGCGGAAGCTCCGCCGGAAGATCCGACGGAAATCGAAGAAATCGTCGATGCTCCGGAAACACTCAAAACCCGTCCGCCTGTCGTTACTATTATGGGGCACGTCGATCACGGCAAAACAAGCCTTCTTGACGCTATCCGCAAAACGAACGTAACGAGCCATGAAGCCGGCGGTATCACGCAGCATATAGGGGCTTATCAGGTCCGCTATGAAGGGAAGAAAATCACCTTTATGGATACTCCGGGGCATGAAGCCTTTACGGCAATGCGTGCCCGCGGCGCGCAGGTCACGGATATTGCCGTTCTCGTTGTAGCGGCCGATGACGGCGTTATGCCGCAGACCGTTGAATCCATTAATCATGCCAAATCGGCTGATGTTCCGGTCATCGTGGCAATTAACAAGATCGACAAGGAAGGGGCCAATCCGGGCAATGTCATGCAGCAGCTGACGGAATATGGCCTTATCAGTGAAGATTGGGGCGGCGATACGATTATGGTTCCCGTTTCCGCGCACACCAAACAGGGTCTTGACGACCTCTTGGAGAATATTCTTGTCTTAGCGGAGGTTTCGGACTTCAAAGCCAACCCCGATCGCCCCGCGCAAGGCGTCGTTATCGAAGCGAAACTTGATAAAGGCCGCGGGACCGTGGCGTCCGTCCTCATCCAGAAAGGCACGCTCCATGTAGGCGATTCCGTTCTCGTCGGCAATACGTACGGTAAAGTCCGCGCCATGAACAATGAACGCGGCGAACGCGTGAAAAAAGCGGAGCCGTCGCTGCCCGTTGAAATCCTCGGTTTAAATGATGTGCCCGAGGCAGGCGATATCCTTAATATGACCGATGAAAAGACGGCCCGCGCCGTTGCGGAAAAACGTCTCGAAAAGAAACGGTCTTCCGAGCTTCACGTGAATGCGAAGGTTACACTTGACGACTTGTTTAACCAGATTCAGGAAGGAGAGCTGAAGGAACTTTCCCTTATCGTCAAAGGCGATGTACAGGGTTCCGTTGAAGCGCTCAGTCAGTCCCTCCTGGCGATTAAGAGTGACGAAGTGCGTATTTCCATCGTTCATGCCGGTGTAGGTGCCATTACGGAATCGGACATTATGCTCGCCTCCGCTTCGAATGCTCTCATTATCGGCTTTAACGTACGTCCCGACATGTCCGCCCGTAAAGCGGCCGAAAAAGAAACGGTCGATATGCGTACATACCGTGTCATTTATGATGCGATCAATGATGTTGAAGCCGCTATTAAAGGCATGCTTGACAAGAAATATGAAGAAAAAATTATCGGCCGCGCGGAAGTGCGCAAAGTTATACCGACGCCGAAGGTCATTGTTGCCGGTTCTTATGTTAAAGAAGGAAAAATTACGAGCTCTTCCAAAGTCCGCTTAATCCGCAACGGCATTGTTGTTCATGAAGGGGAATTGGACGGCCTCCGCCGTTTCAAAGACGACGTGAAGGAAGTTGCCGAAGGATATGAATGCGGTATCACTATCGACGGGTACCGCGATATCAAGGAAGGCGATGAAGTGGAGGCTTTCGAAATGGTGGAAGTTGCTCCGGAATAAAGTGAGGAACTAATATGGGAGAATTACGGATACGTAAAATTCAGGAATTTATCAAGCAGGAAGTATCTCGTATTATCCTGCAGGAATTGAAAGATCCGCGTCTTGGGTTCGTTACGGTAACCGATGTGCGGATCACGGGCGACTTACGTGAGGCAACGGTCTATGTGAGCCTTTTCGGCAGTGATGAAGAAAAGAAGAATACGCTGGCTGCCCTGGCAAAGGCCAACGGCTTTATCCGCTCCGAAGTGGGCAAACGTCTCGGCATCCGCTATTCACCCCAAATCGGGTTTAAAGAAGATCAGTCATTGGACTACGGCATGAAGATTGAAAAAATCTTGCATACCATTGATAACGGGGAGTAGTCTTATGAATTGCACACCGGAAGAATTGCGGCATATTTTTGAATCTTACAGGTCTGTTCTTCTGACCGCTCATGTCAGTCCCGACGGCGATGCCCTCGGTTCCCTGGCGGCAATGGCCGCGTGGCTGAAGGGCAGGGGGAAAGACGTTCTCGTCGTCATCGACGACACTATTGACGATACGTTCCGCCGTTTCGAAGGCTGTAAGGATATCGTCCGGCCCGAAGACGTACAGGCGGATCCGGAGCGGCTGTCGGTTGTCCTTGATGCGACCGATCCGGGGCGCACCGGAAAGGTTGCCGCCCTGATGACGGGAAAGGTTGTCAATATAGACCACCACGTTTCCAATACGCATTTTGCCGATTGGGAATATATCCGTACGGACTGTGCGGCGACAGGTGAAATCCTGACAGAGCTCTTCACCGGGTGGGGCGCGGAGATTACGCCGTCCATGGCGGATGCTCTTTATATGGCGATCGCTACGGACTGCGGTTTCTTTAAATTCGGCAATACGACGGGGCATACCCTGCGTATGGCGGCGCTGCTGGTGGAAACGGGCGCCGCGCCGAATCGCGTTTCCGAACGCCTTGAAGAAACGACGCTTGTCAAGATCAACGCTCTCGTCAGAGTTTTACAGAGGATCGAGCTTTTTGTCGGCGGCCGTGTTGCCGGTATTTCCTTTACGGAAGAAGTGCAGCGGTATACAGGGGAGCATACAGGCGGCTATATTGATTATGCGCGGCGCATCAGGGGCGTGGACGTCGCTTTTACAGTAAAGTATATAAGTCCTGACGAAACGCGTGTCAGCCTGCGCTCCAGGAATGTGGATGTCAACGCCGTCGCCGCCGTATTCGGCGGTGGCGGACATGTTCGGGCCGCCGGGTGCACTATTGCCAAACCGCTGGAAGAAGCAAAGGCCGCATTAGTGGCGGTGATCGGGAAGGCCTTATGATACACGGCATTATTAATGTTTTAAAGCCGTCGGCCATGTCGAGTCATGACGTCGTGGGCCGGGTGCGCCGGATTTTCGGTATGAAAAAAGTCGGCCACTCCGGGACGCTTGACCCTTTAGCGGCAGGTGTTTTACCGGTTTTTCTCGGCCGGGCGACGCGCCTTATCGAATACAGCGGTAACGAAGACAAGACATACCGCGCCGAACTCGCTTTCGGATTTGCGACGGATACGGAAGACAGTACGGGACGTGTCGTGGAAACCCGTGCCGTACCGAAACTTTCTGCAGCCGGTATAGAAACCGTATTGAAAGAATTCATCGGTACTGTCCGGCAGCGGCCGTCCAAGTATTCCGCCATTAACGTCAACGGAGTGAAGGCCTATAAATTAGCGCGGCGGAATGAAAAATTCGAACTCCCCGAACGGGATGTCGAAATCAAGGCGCTCACCTTGATTTCATTTGAAGACGGACGGGCTGTCATAGAGGCGGAATGTTCCAAGGGGACGTATATCCGGGCCTTGGTTCGCGATATGGGTGAACGATTGGGCACCCTGGCGACAATGACGTATTTATTGCGCCTCCGTGTCGGTGATTTCTCCATAGAAACGGCGGCGACGCTGGAAGAATTGGAAACCCGCAAAGAAGGCTGTGTTCTTCCCGTTGATGCCTCTATTCAACGGATGGCGAAAACAATATGTTCTCATGAACAGTACGAGGCCCTTCTTCAGGGCCGAGCCGTTCCCTTTGCGGGACAGGGCTTGAAAGACGGAGACGTGCTGCGTGTATACGACGCCGGGGATATATTGGTCGGCATCGGTCGGTTCGATGAAGCTCATCATATCATACGGCCTCATAAGATGTTTAATCGCGAGAGGTAACAATGGAAATTTATCACTCCCTCGAAGAAGCAAAACCCTGTAAAGGCGCGGTTATAGCACTGGGAACTTTTGACGGTGTGCATATAGGCCATCAGCAGGTCATGAAAACGGCGGCGGATGAAGCGGCAAGAGCCGGCGTCCCGTCTCTTGTCGTGACTTTTACGGCCCATCCCCTGTCGGTGCTTTTTCCGGAAAAAGAGCCGCTTCGTCTGGCTACGCTGGAACAGAAAACAGAATACATCCGTGCCGTCGGCGTTGACGGACTGGTGTTGCTGCCTGTGACAAAAGAGTTTCTCAATGAGACGCCTGAAGAGTTTTGCCGTTCCCTTATCGACAGTATCGGCCCGACAAAAATTGTTGTAGGTGCAAATTTTACATACGGTAAACATGCGGCCGGCAATATAAGGACTTTGAAAGCGTCAATGGGGAAGGCGGGCATACCCGTGAGGATTCTGGATTTAGTGGCGACGCCTGCGGGAGGGCACCCTGTCAGCAGTACGATTATCCGGTGTTTGGTGAAAGGCGGGAAGATGGAAGAAGTCCGGGAACTTCTCGGACATCCCTTTGAAATAACCGGTGAAGTCGTGACGGGCGACAGGCGGGGCAATACTATCGGTTTTGCAACGGCCAACCTGCTTGTTCCCCGGCGGATGGCCGTGCCGCCGGACGGTGTTTATATGACGACGCTTATCATAGACGGCAGGGAACTGCCGTCTAATCCCACCTTTATGCGCCAGTACAGACGGGTTGAAACTCATGTTATCAATTGGGAAGGAAACCTGTACGGTAAAACCGTAAGCGTCCGTTTTTATAAACGCATTCGCGACGAAAAAAAGTTTGCATCCATTACTGAATTGGTGGATGCGATGAAAAATGATGAGAAATATGTATTATCACATTTTTCTGTATTTTAGTAATTGCGTTGAACGTATATCTATGATAAAATCAAATCATAGATATACGTTGATTTTATTTACAGAAGGAGTGATTATGTATGAAGTTTTCTGATGTGGCAATGAGCCTCAAGGCATCGGAAATTCGTGAATTGCTTAAACTCACTACTATGCCGGAAATTATTTCCTTTGCCGGCGGTCTTCCTGCACCGGAATTGTTCCCTATTGAGGATATGGAAAAAGTAGACGTGGAAATCCTCAGAAAAGAAGGACGCCAAGCAGTACAGTACGGCACGACGGAAGGCTACAATCCCTTGCGTGAAAAAATTGCGAAACGCATGAAATCGGCCTTTGATATTGACTGTACTTTTGAAGATTTGATCGTTACGGCCGGCTCTCAGCAGGGCTTATCCTTATTGGGTCAGATTTTCCTTAATAAAGACGACATCGTATTGGTTGAAAGCCCGACGTATTTGGGGGCTATTAACGCATTCAAACTGAACTTCCCGAAATTTATCGAAGTACCGACGGACGATAAGGGTATCGTTCCCGAAGCACTCGAAAAAATCTTGGCTGAAAACGACAGAGTTCGCCTCATGTATGTTATTCCCGAATTCCAGAACCCGACGGGTATTACGTGGCCTTTAGAACGCCGCAAAGCGGTTATGGACATTATGAATAAATACGAAATTCCCGTTATTGAAGATAATCCGTACGGTGAACTTCGCTATGACGGCGAACGCGTACCGACCTTGAAATCCTTGGACACCAAGGGTAATGTTATCTTCCTCGGTTCGTTCTCGAAAATTTTCATGCCCGGGTTCCGTATCGGCTGGATGGTTGCCAACCCCGAAGTTATCGACAAAGTCATTAAATTGAAACAGGCTGTAGACTTACAGACCTCCTCCTTCGGCCAGCGCCAGGCGGCATACTACATGGATATGTTCGATTTGGACAAACACGTAGCTACGATTCGCAAACTCTACGGCGAACGTCGTACCCTCATGTATGACTGCATGAAGAAATATTTCCCCGAAGGCATTACCTTCACCTATCCTGAAGGCGGTCTCTTCACTTGGGTAACCTTGCCGGAAGGCATGGATGCTAAAGAATTGATGCCTAAGGTACTCGATCGTCAAGTGGCATACGTTCCCGGCGGTCCCTTCTATCCGAACGGCGGTAACGCCAACCACTTCCGCCTCAACTATTCGAACATGCCTCCCGAAAGAATTGAAGAAGGCATCAAACGGTTGGGTGAAGTATTACACAGCGAATTAGGCAAATAGATAAACTCCCCCTATCTTATGCCTAATAAATACAAGAAAAAAGCCCCTTGCGGGCTTTTTTCATTTATAGAGAGAAATTGACTTTTATTCTGATTTTACGTATAATATGAGTATAAGTTTAACCTTTTGACTTTAAAAAATAAAAAGAAGGAATGACCTATGAATAATATAAAAACCGTATTTTTTATGACCCTCATGGGCGTCATTTTTCTGGCCCTGGGGTATGTGGCCGGTGGTAGGTCGGGCATGACCTTTGCTCTGGTTTTTGCCATAGGGATCAACGTCTTTTCCTACTGGTTCAGCGACTCCATGGTATTGCGTATGTATAATGCCAGAGAAGTGGGTTCCGACAGTCGACTCTATCATATTGTACAGGATTTGGCCAAGCGCGACGGCTTACCTGTGCCGCGAGTATACGTTATCGCTTCTGACGTACCCAATGCTTTTGCGACGGGGAGAAGTCCTTCCCACGCAGCCGTAGCGGCTACAGAAGGAATTTTGGCCATGCTTGACGATGAAGAGATTCGCGGTGTGCTGGCTCACGAAATGTCTCATATCAAACATCGTGATATTCTCATCAGCACCATTGTGGCCACCTTTGCTACCGCCGTATCCTATTTAGCTAATATATTGCAGTGGGCGGCTATTTTCGGCGGCGGTCGCGATAATGATGATGAA
>ERZ772921.2381-NODE-2381-length-10191-cov-3.990331_pt1 | contig 10191 bp, 8 predicted proteins | sample MGYA00512117_ERZ772921 | MGnify/ENA primary metagenome ERZ772921 (study PRJEB29015, sample SAMEA2737944) | human oral metagenome | biome: human oral; feature: human-associated habitat; material: dental | place: China | collected 2150 ... | reverse complement strand
CACGACGGCTCCCTGTCCCGGCTTCCCCCGTCGTCGCCGGCCCGGAGGGAGCCCAGGGGTCGCCCCTCGGCGTCGATCACGAGCCTGGAACCGTTGCGTTCGATGGTTCGCAGCTGGCGGCGGCCTGCATCAGCCCCGACGAAATCGGCGACGAACTCATCGGCCGGGCTGGAGAGCAGTTCCTCCGGGGTGCCGACCTGCGCCAGGACGCCGCCGGTGCGCAGCACCGCCACCTGGTCGCCCAGGAGGAAGGCCTCGTCGACGTCGTGGGTGACGAAAAGGATGGTGGTTCCCAGGCGCCGCTGCAGGTCTCGCAGTTCCCGCTGCAGGTCGGCGCGGACCAGTGGGTCGAGGGCACCGAAGGGTTCATCCATGAGCAGAACCTTGGGGTCGTTGGCGAGCGCCCGGGCGACTCCGACGCGCTGCCGCTGCCCGCCGGAGAGCTGCGACGGAAAACGCCCGGCCAAGTCGTGGTCGAGCCCGACCATGTCCATCAGTTCCAGGGCATGCTCGCGCGCCTTGGCCTTGGGAACCCCGTCGAGGATCGGGACCGTGGCGATGTTGTCGACGACGCGGCGGTGCGGGAACAGCCCGCCGTCCTGCAGGACGTAGCCGATGGAGCGTCGCAGTGCCACCGTCGGCTGCACCGCGACATCCTCCCCGGCCAGCAGCACAACACCCGAGGTCGGCGCAACCATCTTGTTGACCATCCGCATCAGGGTGGTCTTGCCGGATCCGGACGAGCCCAGCAGCACGGTCGTGGAGTGTTCGGCGATGTCGAGGGTGACGCCCCCGACCCCGACGGTACCGTCCGGATAGATCTTTCGTACGTCCTCGAACCGGATCATGACTCGGCTCCGTTCTCGTGGAGGACCCGGACGACCTTCTTGCCGGGCCTGGAGCGGTTCACCCCGAAGGCCTCTACCCGGATCAGCACCTCTCCGGAGCGTGGGATCGGGCGGGGAAGTTCCCGGACCTCCAGAGCCTCGGGACCACCCGGGGTCTCAATGACGACGGCGTGCATGGTGGAGGCCATCACAGGCTCCTTTCACGGACGGGACTGCCCTGGTTGGCATCGTCCGGGCTGGTTTTCCGGACGTCCGGATGATTCATGGGGTCGGCTCCGTTCTCGTTGGTCAGGGCGACGAAACCGCCACCGGGCAGGGGTTCGTCGAGACGGGCGCCCTGCATGGCCGGGACGACGTCGGCCCGCTGGCTTGCTCCGGCGGCCACCCGGGTCAGGTTCCGGGTGAGAACCACCAGCTCCTCGTGACGGAATCCGGCGAGCACGGTGCGCAGGGTGTCCTCGAAGGCTCCGGCCGCACTCTCCATCCGCACCCGCCCCTTGTCGGTGAGGCTCAGACGGCAGGAGCGCCGGTCCTTGGGGCAGGGGGTCCTGACCACGAGCCCGTCACCGACCAGGCGATCGACGAGCCGCGAGGCCGCGCCGACCGTGGTGTGCTGGCGCCGGGCGATGTCCTGGACCCGGGGGCCACCGTCGGCTGCTGACGCGTCGATCTGCTTCAGGACGAGATAACGCGCCAGGGTGGCGGAGTTCGCGGTTCGCCAGAGAGCCTTCTCGAGCCGGTTCCACAGCGCCACCTCCGCGTGCAGGAGCGCTTCGAAGAGGGCTCCGTGATCCCCGAGGGGCTTTGCTGTCTCCTTCACCCAAGAAACATTACATGTAACTCAATTACATGGAAAGCATCTGGTTGGATCCGAGACGATTGAACTCCGGAAACAGCAACGCCGGCTGGGCCGTGAGAACCCAACCGGCGTCGCGGAGTGCGCCCCGTCAGGACAGCGACCCGTAGGTCGTCTTGGCCTTCTCCAACGCGGCGACATACCCCGCACGCTCGTAGGCGTCGGCCGGGGTGCGGCCCGGCACGGCCAGCATGCCACGGGCCTGGTCCAGGGTGAGCCGCCTACCGTCGAGCCAGGATTCGAGACCCTCGACCAGGCGGGTGGCGTGCTCGACGCCGTGACGCACCAGCGCCGAGGTGGTGCAGACCACATCGGCCCCGGCCAGCAGGTACTTCACGACGTCCTCCGGCTGATCCACCCCGGACGAGGCCGCGAGCGACGCCTCCACGTGGTCGTGCAGCACGGCGATCCAGGTCCGTGGCAGGCGGGCGTCCACGGGTGAGCTCAGCGTCACCCCGCTGACCACCTCCAACCGATCCAGGTCGATGTCGGGTTGCAGGAACCGGTTGAACAGCACCAGACCATCGGCCCCGGCCCGGTCGAGCCGCTGGCACATCGCACCTACCGACGAGAAATACGGGCTGAGTTTCACCGCCACCGGGATGCTCACCTCCGACTTCACGGCCCGGAGAATGTCGAGGTGACGCTGCTCCACCTCTTCACCTCCCAGGGTGAGGTCACCCGGGACGTAGTAGATGTTGAGTTCCAGCGCGGCCGCCCCGGCGTCCTGCAGGCTGCGCGCCGAGTGCACCCATCCCCCGCGGGAGGCGCCGTTGAGGGATGCGATCAGCGGCACGTCGATGGCCCGGGCGCCCTTCTCGACGAGCCGCAGGTAGCTCGTGACGGCATCGGTCTCGGCCCGTGGCACCTCCGGGAAGAAGCTGATGGCCTCCGGGGTTATGTCGGCGAACTGCTCCTCCAGCTCCACCAGGCGCTCCGCGTCCCGGAGCAGCTGCTCCTCGAACAGGGAGAACATGGTCACGGCACCGAGTCCCGCATCCGCCAGCGCCTTGATGTCCTCGACGCTCTGGCTCAGCGGCCCGGCCGAGGCGACGACGGGGTTGCGCAGTTCCAACCCCAGGTAGCTGCTCCTCAGATCTGCCACGATTCCTCCTTGCGCGGGTCGGCGGCGAACTTCTCCGCGCCCCGGAGCGCCAGCTCCTCGTACTCGGCCCAGCGCCGGTCCACCTGCGCCTGGGCGATGTCGATGAGACGATTGGCCTCCTCCGGGTCGGCGGCGCGCAACACCTTGTAGCGCAGTTCGGCGTCCTGGTACTCGCGCAGCCTCAGGCGCGGCCGGGGGCTGTCGAGCAGGAACGGATTGCCGCCGTTCTCCCGGATCACCGGGTTGTAACGCATCAGCGGCCAGTGCCCGGAATTGACGGCCCGGTACTGCTGCTCCAGGCCCTTGCGGGTGTCGATGCCGTGGGCGATGCAGTGGCTGTAGGCGATGATCAGGCTCGGCCCCTCGTAGGCCTCCGCCTCGCGGAACGCCTTCAAGGTCTGCTGCGGGTCCGCACCCATCGCCACCCGGGCCACGTACACCGACCCGTAGGCCATCGCCTGCATGGCCATGTCCTTCTTGTTGGTGTGCTTGCCCGCGGACGCGAACTTCGCGACAGCCCCCAGCGGGGTGGATTTGGACGCCTGGCCTCCCGTGTTGGAGTACACCTCGGTGTCCAGCACCAGCACATTGACGTTGCGGCCCGAGGCCAGCACGTGATCGACACCGGAGGAACCGATGTCGTAGGCCCAGCCATCGCCGCCGACGATCCACACGGAACGCCGCAGCAGATGGTCGCAGACGCTCTTGAGGTCCTCGATCTTCGGGCCCTCCAGCTCCGCCAGCCGCGCCTTGAGACGGTCGACCCGGGCGGCCTGCCGGGCCAGACCCGATTCCATGCGCTGCTTCGCGGCCAGCAGCGAATCGATCAGTTCGTCGTCGTCGATCTCGGGGCGCAGCTCCTCCAAGAGGCGGCGCGCCATGTCCCGGTGCAGGTCGGCGGCCAGCCGGAGCCCGAGCCCGAACTCGGCGTTGTCCTCGAACAGCGAGTTCGACCACGCCGGCCCGCGTCCCCGGGCGTTCTTCGCCCACGGGGTGGTGGGCAGGTTGCCACCGTAGATCGACGAGCAGCCGGTGGCGTTGGCGACGGTGACGCGATCCCCGAACAGCTGGGTCAGCAGCTTCAGGTACGGGGTTTCACCGCACCCGGCACAGGCCCCGGAGAACTCGAACAACGGCTCCAGGAACTGGGTGCCACGGACGGTGCCGAAGTCCACGTTGCGGCGGTCGTTGAGCGGAATGGTCTCGAAAAACCTGACCGCTTCCTTCTCCTTTTCCCGTTCCAGCACCGGCTCCAGATTGATGGCGCGCCGGTTCGGCTGCCCGGCGGGCCGCACGGGACAGGCCTCCACGCACAACCCGCAGCCTGTGCAGTCCTCGGCGTAGACCTGCAGCGTGTAGCTGGTGTCGGGCAGTCCCGCGGCGTCGAGCGGTTGGCTGAGGAAACCATCGGGGGCGTTCTCGGTCACCTCGGAGGGGTAGTACTTGGCTCGCAGCACGGCGTGCGGACACACGAAGGAACAGTTCCCGCACTGGATGCAGGCCTCGTTGTCCCACACCGCGATGATCTCGCTGATGTTGCGTTTCTCGTAGCGGGTGGTCCCCGACGGATAGGCACCGTCGACGGGCAGCGCCGAGACCGGCAGCTCGTCACCGCGCCCGGCCAGCATCGTCGCGGTGACCTCCCGCACGAACGGCGGGGCATCCGACGGGACGGGCGGGATCAGGTCCCGCTGCCCCGTCGCGCTGGCGGGCACCTGGACCTCGTGCAGGTGGGCCAGGGAGGCGTCGACCGCCTCGTGGTTCTTCTGCACGATGGCCATCGACTTGCGGGCGTAGGTCTTGGTGATGGCGGCCTTGACCTTCTCGATTGCCTCTTCACGCGGCATGATGCCGGAGATCGCGAAGAAACAAGTCTGCAGCACCGTGTTGGTGCGCGACCCGAGGCCCGCGGCCCGCGCGACCGCGGAGGCGTCGATGACGTGAAGGGAGATGCCCAGCTCTACGATCCTGTCCTGCATCGGGCGCGGCAGCTGTTCCCACACCTGATCCGCCGGATAGGGCGAGTTGATCAGCAGCGTCGCACCGGGCTGGGCGAACTCCAGCACGTCCACCCGCTCCAGGATCGACCAGTGATGGCAGCCGATGAAGTTCGACCGGGTCACCAGATACGGCGCCTGGATCGGGTTGGGGCCGAATCGCAGATGCGAGACGGTGCGTGAACCCGACTTCTTGGAGTCGTAGACGAAGTAGCCCTGGGCGTAGGTCCCGGGGTCGGAACCAATGATCTTGATGGTGTTCTTGTTGGCTCCGACGGTGCCGTCCGAACCCAGCCCGTAGAACACGGCGCGGTGGGTCTGCGGATCGAGGAGTTGGAAGTCGGGGTCGACATCGAGGGACAGGTGGGTGACGTCGTCGTTGATGCCCACCGTGAAGCGCGGCCGGGGACGGTCCTTCGCCAGCTCGTCGTAGACCGCCTTGGCCATGGCGGGGGTGAACTCCTTGCTGGACAGGCCGTAGCGGCCGCCGGTCAGCACCGGCATCACCTCTCGGTCCCCGCGGGCCACGGATTCCCCGATGGCGGAGGAGACGTCGAGGAACAGCGGCTCGCCCCCCGATCCGGGTTCCTTGGTGCGGTCCAGGACGGCGACCTTCCGCACGGTGGCGGGCAGCGCGGCCAGGAGGTGTTCTTTCGGGAAGGGCCGGTAGAGCCGCACGAACAGGGCACCCACCTTTTCCCCCGCCTCGTTGAGGTGCTTGACCACAGGGATCATCGTCTCTATCCCCGAACCCATGATCACCACCACCCGGTCGGCCCCGGGATGGCCGTGGTACTCCACCAGGGAGTAGTGACGGCCCGAGATCTCCTCGAAGCGTTCCAGGACCTCGGTGAGGATCCCGGGCACGGCGTCGTAGTAGCGGTTCGCGGTCTCGCGGGACTGGAAGTAGGTGTCCGGGTTCTGCGCGGTACCCCGGATGAACGGGTTTTCGGGGCTCAGCGCCCGGGCGCGGTGTTCGCGGATCAGGTCGGTGGGAACCAGTTCACGCAGCTGATCGTCGGTGAGTTTGACGAGGGTGTTGAGTTCATGGCTGGTGCGGAAGCCGTCGAAGAAGTGCACGAACGGCAGCCGGGCGCGCAGGGTCGCCAGATGCGCGACGGCCGCCATGTCGTGGGCCTCCTGCACCGACGCGGAGCTGAGCATGCAGCAGCCCGTCTGGCGTATGGCCATCACGTCCTGGTGATCACCGAAGATCGACAGGCCCTGCGCGGCCAGGGAACGCGCCGCGACGTGGAAGACCGTGGAGGTCAGCTCCCCGGCGATCCGGTACATGTTGGGGATCATCAGCAGCAGGCCCTGCGAGGCGGTGAAGGTGGTGGACAGGGCCCCGCCCTGGAGGGCGCCGTGCATGGCTCCGGCCGCGCCTCCCTCGGACTGCATCTCGACGACGGTGGGCACAGTGCCGAAGACGTTCCTGCGCCCGTGGGAGGACCACTCGTCGGCCAGTTCGGCCATGGTGGAACTGGGGGTGATCGGGTAGATGGAGCAGAGTTCGCTCAGCCGGTAGGCGACGTCGGCGGCGGCCTCGTTGCCGTCGATGATGGTGCGCTGGTTCATCGCTGGCCCTCCGGGATCATCTCGATGGCGTGCACGGGGCACTGCTCGTAGCAGGTGGCGCATCCGGTGCAGCGTTCGTAGTCGAAGCGGTACCGGTTGCCGGGCCCGAGTTTGATGACGGCGTCCTCCGGGCAGGCGCCGTAGCAGCCGTCGCACTCGAAGCAATTGCCGCAGGACAGGCAACGCCGGGCCTCGAACTCGGCCTCCTTCGGGCTGAGGCCCGCGACGATCTCACCGAAGTCGGACACGCGCGTCTCGGGGGCCCGCTCGGCCTGGACCCGCCGGGTATGACCGCCGAAGTACCACAGGTTCATCTGGTCGAGGTGGACGAGCGGGTGTTTCGGGTCGCGCGGGGCGACGTCGAGGTTCAGCCACTTGTCGATGCAGCGGGCCGCTTTCTTGCCGTGCCCGACACCGACGGTGACGGTGCGTTCGCTCGGCACCATGTCGCCTCCCGCGAAGATGCCGGGAACGTTCGTCATGAGGGTGTCGGGATCGACCCGCACCACGTCCCGGTCGAAGATCATGCCGGGGATGGCGTGGAGGAAACCGGTGTCGGCCTCCTGCCCGACGGCCAGGATCACGGTGTCGGCGGCGAGTTTCTCGAATCGCCCGGTGCCGTGCGCCCTGCCCTCCTCGTCGAGTTCCATGATCTCGACGGTCAGGTCCTCCTCACCCATCTCGGTGATGGTCCGCAGCCAGTTCATCCTCACCCCCTCCTGCTCCGCGCTCTCGCGTTCCTCGGTGTGGGCGGGCATCTGCTCCACGGTGCGGCGGTAGACGATCACCGACTCCTCGGCGCCCAGGCGACGGGCCACGCGGGCCGCGTCCATGGCGGTGTTGCCGCCGCCGTAGACCGCGACCCGGCGTCCGATGACGGGCCTCTCGCCCTTGGCGACGTCACGCAGGAAGCTGACTGCGTCGACCATCCTGGTGGCGTCGGCCGAGGGAATATCCACGCGTTTGGACAGGTGGGCACCGATGGCCACGAACACCGCGTCGAAACGACCCGCCACCTGCGTGGCGAGCAGGTCGGTGACCGGCGTGTTGTTGCGGATCACCACCCCCATGTCGGTGATGCGCGCCACCTCGGCATCCAGGACGTCGCGAGGCAGCCGGTACTCGGGGATCCCGTAACGCATCATGCCGCCGGGGGCGTCGGCGGAGTCGTGGATCTCCACCTCGTGACCGAGGCGGCGCAGGTGGTAGGCGGCTGACAGCCCAGAGGGCCCGGCGCCGATGATCAACACCCGCCGCCCGGAGTCGCGGCTCGGCGTCTCGAACCGCCAGCCGCGCTCCAGGGCCAGGTCTCCCAGATAACGTTCGACCGAATGGATGGAGACGGCCGCGTCGAGATCCTTGCGGTTGCAGGCCGTCTCGCAGGGGTGGTAACAGACACGGCCGTGAATGGCCGGGAAGGGGTTGTCGGCGGTGAGCTGCCGCCAGGCCGCCTCGTGCTGACCCGCTTTTATCAGGCGCAACCACTCCTGGATGTTCTCCCCCGCAGGGCATCCCGCATTGCAGGGGGGCAGCATGTCCAGGTAGATGGGCCGCCTGGATCGCACCGGGGCGACCCGCCCCGTGGTTGTCAACAAATTGGGCAGACCAGTCACATCATCGCGCTCGGTCATGGTTTCCCTCCGTCGCTACGACTATTCCCGTCAATAGTAGGACGTCTAAGGGACACCATGCCCCGTAAATTCGCGAGAAAAACCGCACCTATTGAAGCAAGGGCGTACTAAGATCCCCCGCTCCGATTCAGTCGGCGGATCCCTCCCGCACCTTCTCCTTGAGCTTCTCCGGATCGAGTTCCTTGACCTGCTTGACGAGATCGTCGACCTGGGCCCCGTTCAGCAGGCCGCTGTGCCTGAACACCAGAACGCCGGCACGGAAGGCCATGATGGTGGGAATGGACTGGATGTCGAGGGCGAAGGCCAGGTCCTGTTCGGCCTCGGTGTCCACCTTGCCGAAGACGACCCCGTCGTGGCGCCCGGAGGCCTCCTCGAAGATCGGCCCGAACCGGCGGCAGGGCCCGCACCACGAGGCCCAGAAGTCGACGAGCACGACATCGGTCCCCTCGATGGTGGAGCCGAAGTTCTCCTTGGTCAGATTTGTGGTTGCCATGTTTCCTCACTAGGGGGTTTCGTTGTTCACTCCACCCAACGAAGACTCCACCCCATTTATTCCCCCTGGGGTATGAGTGGTCAATGGGAGGCGACGAAGAGCAACTCCGCGACCGCCTCGTCCACCGTGACCGCCTCGTCACCGACGCAGAACCTGAGGTCGATCCCCACACGACGCACCACGAACTCCACTCCCGGCCGGAGCCCCAGGGCAGCGAGCGCCGAGAGAACCTCCGCGTCGGCCTGCAGGTTCTCGCTCATCCGTTCCATGGTGACGGTCACCTCACCGCGGTTCGGAACCACCTCCGACAACGGCACAACCCCCTCCCGGAAGGGCACGTGATCGTGGTCGAGTCCGAGATCCCTGAGCCCGGGGATGGGATTGCCGTAGGGGGAGCGGGTCGGCGATTCGAGGATCCCGAGCAGCCGGCGCTCGACGTCATCCGAGATGACGTGTTCCCAGCGGCACGCCTCGTCGTGCACCTTCTCCCATTCGAGACCGATCACGTCCGTGAGCAGGCGTTCCGCCAGCCGGTGTTTGCGCATCACGTCTCGCGCCAGCCGGGCGCCCTTCGGGGTGAGTTTGATCGTGCGGTCGGCCTTGACCGTGAGCAGGCCGTCACGCTCCATCCGCGCCACCGTCTGGGAAACGGTGGGGCCGGACTGGTGCAGGCGCTCGGCGATCCGGGCCCGCAGCGGCGGTACTCCTTCCTCCAACAATTCATACACCGTACGCAGGTACATCTCCGTGGTGTCGATCAGCTCGCTCATGCCACTCACGCCTCCTTTGACGCAATGTTAATGCGGTTTCGCGACACGGGACCCCGTAATCGCAGCGCACCCCCAGAAAATCCAAACACACGGGTGCAAAGATGTATTCCGTGACACACAACCCTGACAACAGGCCCCTGATCGGCCGGCTCGTGAGACTCGATCCCACCCGGCCTGCGGACGAGGCAGAACTGGTGGAGGCACTGGACGATCCGCGCGTGTTCGCGCTCGGCTTCGCAGGTGGGGCCGGTGACCGGGCCGCGGCCATCGCCCGCCTGATCGCCACGGCGGGTAAGGACCGGGCCATGTACACCATCCGGTTGACCGGTGACACTCGTTTCGGCCCGGCGGGCGAGGTGGTCGGAACCACGTCCCTGGGTGATCTCGAACCTCGGGCGCAGCGCGCCCACGCGGGCTGGACGGCGTACCGGCCCGCCCTGTGGGGCAAGGGGCTGAACGCGGAGGTGAAGCTCCTGCTGCTGGGGCACGCCTTCGAGGACTGCGGTTTCGAGCGGGTGAAGCTCCAGACCGACTCCATCAATCAGCGTTCCAGGGACGCGATCGCCCGGTTGGGGGCCGTGCAGGAGGGGGTGCTGAGACACCACCAGCCTCGCGCCGACGGTTCATGGCGTGACACCGTGGTCTTCTCGATCCTCTCGGCTGAGTGGCCGGCGGTGCGGGCCGGCCTGGAGTCAAGGGTACGGGCCACTCTCGTTGAAACCGGTTAGCCGGCACGTGAGCGAAGCGAACGGCTCGAACGGCTGAGTCGAAACCACTACTCGCACCCGGTGGCCAGAACCCGACCACAAAACCCCGGACACCCTCACCACGGTTTCGACACGCCCCACTCGCTGACGCTCGCAGGCCGGCTCAACCAGCTTCACCACTTCCAAGCCGGTTGAGCCGGGTCGCG
>ERZ772921.2380-NODE-2380-length-10200-cov-3.069000_pt1 | contig 10200 bp, 6 predicted proteins | sample MGYA00512117_ERZ772921 | MGnify/ENA primary metagenome ERZ772921 (study PRJEB29015, sample SAMEA2737944) | human oral metagenome | biome: human oral; feature: human-associated habitat; material: dental | place: China | collected 2150 ... | reverse complement strand
ACTGCAATAACCAATATAAATTAGTCCTAATATTAGGATAATCCAAAATGGTAGGGATGAACTAGATTCCATTTTTAACTCCTTAGATAAAAAAATAACCTTATTCTTTATAAAAAATAGGTCTTGTCAATCCTAAAAATCAAATTTTATAGCAAAAAATACCATTAGAGATTTCTAACTACTTCATCGCCACACCCAACCACTTCATCATCTCTCTTTCATCCCAACCTTTACGTTTGGCATAATCTTGAGCTTGGTCTTCATCGATGCGACCTAGAGTGAAGTAGTTGCTTGCCGGATGGGTGAAGTACCAACCGCAGACGGAAGCAGCCGGCCACATGGCGTAGCTTTCGGTGAGTTTCATGCCGATGCGTTGTTCCACTTCTAACAAATCCCAAATCAAGGCTTTTTCCGTATGTTCCGGGCAGCTTGGATAACCCGGTGCCGGGCGGATGCCGACGTAGTTTTCGTTGATTAACCCTTGGTTGTCGAATTCTTCTTGCGTGTAGCCCCAAATGCGGGTGCGGAGCTCAAAGTGCAGGTATTCTGCCATGGCTTCGGCGAGGCGGTCGCCCACGGCTTGTAGCAAGATGGCGTTGTAGTCGTCACCGGCGGCTTTGTAGCCTTCCACTAGCTCCATTTCTTCAATGCCGGCGCACACGGCGAACATCCCCATCCAGTCTTTTTTGCCGCTTTCGCGATCGGCGATAAAGTCGCTCAAGGCAAAGTTAAATTGGCTTTTGCTGTTTTTGCCACGTTCCGTTTGTTGGCGTAAGCCGTAAGCCGTGCCGATGGGTTGAGTGCGGTCTTCATCGGAGAATAGCACCACATCATCGCCCACACGTTCCGCAGGGAAAATGCCTAAAACGCCGCTTGGGTTGAGTTTGTGGTTTTGTTCGAAAGCATCTAACATCGCTTGCGCATCATTCCACACGCGGCGTGCTTCTTCGCCACTTTCCGGATGATCAAAGGCATCAGGGTAGCCGCCCATCAAGCCCCACACACGGAAGAACGGCGACCAGTCGATAAATTTGCGCAGTTCGGCAATTGGTACGTTTTTAAATTCCACAATGCCCGTTTGGTTTGGCGTTGGCGGCACATAATCCGCCCATTCGCCGTTAAAGCCGTTAAAACGGTTGGCGCGCGCTTCTTCAATGCTGAGCTGTTTACGCAACGGTTTGCGGTTGGCAAAAGATTGTTGGATCTTTTCGTAATCCTTCTTAAATTGTTCCCACAATGCCGCACGGCCTTCCGGATTCATCAATGTGGCACAGACCGTTACCGCACGGGAGGCGTTCGAGGTATAGAACACGCCGTGTTGTTTATATTTTGGGTACAGTTTAATCGCAGTATGTTCTTTGGAGGTGGTCGCACCGCCAATCAAAACAGGCAAGTTCAAACCTAAACGTGTCATTTCGCCGAGGAAGTATTCCATTTCGTCTAAAGATGGCGTAATCAAACCGCTTAAGCCAATAAGATCCGCTTTTTCATCAATAGCGGTTTGAATGATTTTGTCCGCCGGCACCATCACGCCCAAGTCAATCACTTCAAAGTTATTACATTGCAACACCACGCTCACGATGTTTTTGCCGATGTCATGCACGTCGCCTTTCACGGTGGCAATCACCACTTTGCCGTTGCTGGAGCCTTTTTGTTTGGTGGCGTTAATAAACGGCTCTAAATACGCCACAGATTGTTTCATTACGCGCGCCGATTTCACCACTTGCGGCAGGAACATTTTGCCGTCGCCGAACAAATCGCCCACTACGTCCATGCCCGCCATAAGCGGACCTTCAATGACTTCTAACGGCGTTGGTAACTGCTGGCGGGCTTCTTCGGTGTCTTCGATGATGTGCGTAGTAATGCCTTTCACCAGCGCGTGTTTTAAGCGTTCTTCCACCGGCCACGTACGCCATTCAGCCACAGAATCCACCGCATTTTCATTGCCCTGATTGCGATATTTTTCTGCAATATCGAGCAATTTTTCGGTGGCATCCGGGCTGCGGTTTAAGACGGCATCTTCTACGATTTCACGCAATTCAGGATCGAGATCGTCATAAATCGCGAGCTGGCCTGCGTTCACGATCCCCATGTCCATGCCTTGTTTGATGGCGTGATAGAGGAATACCGCGTGAATGGCTTCACGCATCACGTTGTTACCACGGAAGGAGAAGGACACGTTTGACACACCGCCGGAAATCTTGGCGTGTGGCAAGCTGCGTTTAATGCGACCTGTGGCGTTAATGAAATCCACGCCGTAGTTGTTGTGTTCTTCAATCCCGGTGCCGATGGCGAAAATGTTCGGGTCGAAAATGATGTCTTCCGGCGGGAAGCTAAGTTGGTTGACTAAGATGTTATAGGCACGGGTACAGATTTCTACTTTGCGATCTTCTGTATCTGCTTGTCCTACTTCATCGAAAGCCATCACGACTACCGCAGCGCCGTATTTACGCACCAGTTTAGCGTGTTCGATAAAGATCTCTTCGCCTTCTTTCAATGAGATGGAGTTCACAATCGGTTTACCTTGCACCGATTGCAAGCCTGCTTCAATCACTTCCCATTTGGAGGAGTCGATCATCACAGGCACTTTCGCCGCATCCGGTTCGGTTGCCATAATATTGAGGAAACGGGTCATGCATTTTTTACCGTCGAGCAAGGCTTCGTCCATGTTTACATCGATGACTTGCGCGCCGTTTTCCACTTGGTCTATGGCAATTTCAATGGCTTCGGCAAATTTGTCTTCTTTAATTAAGCGTTTGAATTTCGCGGAACCCGTTACGTTATTGCGTTCGCCCACGTTTACGAACAGGCTTTCATCATCAATGTTAAGCGGTTCTAAACCGGATAAACGCATGGCGGTTTTGATTTGTGGCAATTTGCGCGGTGGGATGTTTTCTACTGCATCGGCAAAGGCTTTGATATGTTCCGGTGTGGTGCCGCAACAGCCACCGATAATGTTTACAAAGCCACTTTCTGCCCACTCTTTTAAATGAGCGTCCATCTCTTCTGCGCCGAGATCGTAGCCGCCAAAGGCATTCGGCAAGCCCGCATTCGGGTGAACGGAAACGTAGGTTTCACTGATTTTAGACAGTTGTTCGACATACTGGCGTAATTCTTTCGGGCCTAATGCACAGTTCAAACCGAATGTCAGCGGTTTAGCGTGACGAAGTGAGTTGTAGAACGCTTCGGTGGTTTGTCCGGAAAGGGTACGGCCGGAAGCATCGGTAATGGTGCCGGAAATCATGATCGGCAATTCCACACCTAATTCTTCAAACACAGTTTCAATGGCAAACACTGCCGCTTTGGCATTTAGCGTGTCGAAAATGGTTTCGATCATAATTAAATCAGCACCGCCTTCGATTAAGCCTTTGGTTGCTTCGGAATAGGCATCCACCAATTCCATAAAGGTCACATTACGAAAACCCGGATCGTTTACGTTCGGGGAAATAGACGCAGTGCGGTTAGTCGGGCCGAGAATCCCCGCGACGAAACGTGGTTTTTCCGGTGTGCTGTATTTATCCGCCGCCAAACGCGCTAGTTTTGCGCCGGCAAAGTTGAGTTCGTAAGCAATAGATTGCAAATCGTAATCCGCTTGCGCAATGGTGGTGGAACTGAATGTGTTGGTTTCGATAATGTCCGCACCGGCTTCTAAATATTTTCCGTGAATGGCGGAAATGAGTAATGGTTGGGTGAGGGTCAGCAAATCATTATTGCCGCGTAAATCGACCGCACTTTCTTTAAAGCGTTCACCACGGAAATCCGCTTCGGTGAGTTTATATTTTTGGATCATCGTGCCCATGGCTCCGTCTAAAATTAAGATACGTTGGGCGAGGGCATTTTTTAGTATTTCAGTGGTGTTTTTCAAAATAAGCTTTCCGTTTGTTGGAGTTCAAATAAATGGGAGGAATAGTAGGAAGATGTGCTTGCGCTGTCAAATGTTATCTCTCTAAAAGAGCGGTGTTTTTTTAACGTATTTTTCTAGTAGGTATAAGAAGAGAATTCTTTGCCGATATTCTGCTTTTTATCTTGGTCTATGCTAAACTAGCGCGCAATTTTTCTCGTATTTTTAATGATTTTTTACCCCTTATGACCTTATCTACCCCTCTTTTTATTGCATTGCGCTATTGGCGGGCGAAAAGTGCCGATCGTTTTGGACGATTGGTGACGAATTTAGCCAGTTTCGGCATTGTGCTTGGCGTAATGGCATTGATTATTGGGCTGTCTGTGATGAACGGTTTGGAAGGCTATCAAAAGCAACAAGTGCTTTCTTCCATTCCACACGCCATTGTTAGCCCAAATGGCAAGGTGAAAATTGACGATGCCGAACCACCGATGCCCAATTTTGTACAAAAAGCCGTACCGATAAACATGACCAATGTGATTTTTCAAACCGCAAGTGGTGTTAGCGCAGGACAAGTGATTGGGATTCGACAATTTGCGGATGACCCGATTTTGTCCTCATTGTCTGAGCAGCATTTTGAGGATTTGCTACCGACAGGCGAATTTAAAATTATCATTGGCGATCAGCTTGCGCAGAAATTAAACCTACATGTCGGCGACAAAGTACGTTTAATGATTACCGAAAACAGCCAATACACGCCATTTGGGCGTGTGCCGTTGCAACGTTTATTTACCGTCAGTGAAATCTATTTTGAGACGGGCGAAGTATCCGGTTATGAAGCGTTTGCCAATTTAACGGACATTGGACGCTTAATGCGAATTCAGCCGGGCGAAGCACAAGGTTTCCGTTTATTTTTAACAGATCCGTTCCAAATTACCGAATTGCCGGCTGCGTTTCCTTCTGCGGAGCAAATCACCGATTGGCGCACACAAAAAGGCGAGTTTTTCCAAGCGGTGCGTATGGAAAAAAATATGATGGGCTTGTTGGTGAGCTTAATTATTGTGGTGGCGGTGTCCAATATTATTACGTCTTTAAGCCTGATGGTGGTGGACAAACAGGGCGAAATCGCTATTTTACAAACCCTCGGTTTAACAAAAGGGCAGGTGCGTTCCATCTTTATTTATCAAGGTTTATTGGTGGGGTTAATGGGTACCTTGGCGGGCGCCATATTGGGCGTGTTAGTGACATTAAATTTGGACGCTATCGTAAATATCTTAGGCGCAAAAACGATGTATTTACCGACCGCACTTGAGCCTTGGCAAATTCTGACGATTGTCGTGTTTTCCTTATTATTGTCATTGCTATCCACCATTTATCCGGCCTATCGCGCCGCGAAAGTGGAACCGGCAGAAGCCTTGCGCTACGAATAAAAAGAGATGAAAAAATGAATACAGCATTATTATCTTGCCAAAATATCACGAAATTTTATCAAGAAGGCACACAACAAACAGAAGTGCTAAAACAGGTGTCTTTTTCTATGCAGCCGAGCGAATTGGTCGCAATTGTGGGCAGTTCCGGTTCGGGCAAAAGTACGTTATTGCATACCTTGGGCGGATTAGATCAACCGAGTAGCGGTGAAGTGTTTATCAAAGGGCAATCGTTGCAACAAATGACACCCAATGCCTTGGCAAAGTTGCGCAATCAATATTTAGGCTTTGTATATCAGTTTCACCATTTAATGGCAGATTTCACCGCACTTGAGAACGTGATGATGCCGATGCTTATCGGGCAACAAAACAAAACGGAAGCCCAGGATCGCGCCGAACAGATCTTAAGTGCGGTCGGTTTACAGCACAGAATTTCACATCGCCCATCTGCGTTATCCGGTGGAGAACGCCAACGTGTAGCGATTGCCCGTGCATTGGTAAATAACCCAGCATTGGTGTTGGCGGATGAGCCTACCGGCAATTTGGATCACAAAACCACGGAAAGCATTTTTGAGTTGATTCAACAACTTAACCAAGAAAAGCAAATTGCATTTTTATTGGTGACTCATGACTTGAATTTGGCGGAAAAATTGAATCGCCGTTTAATTATGCAAGACGGCGTGTTACGCGAGGAAAATGCCTGATGAATACGCCATTTTTTATCAGTTGGCGCTATCAACGCAGTAAGCATAAAAACCGTTTGGTGTCGCTGATTTCGTTTTTTTCCAGCATGGGTATAGCCTTGGGCGTGGCGGTGTTAATTATCGGTTTAAGTGCCATGAACGGCTTTGAACGCGAGCTCAATCAACGGATTTTGGCGGTCGTTCCCCATGCGGAAATTTCCTCTGCAAACGGGCAAAGCAACGCACCGATTGATCATTGGCAACATCTTGCCGCTAAGTTGAAACAAAATCCACAAATCATTGGCGTTTCGCCCTTTGTCAGTTTTACCGCGCTCGTGGAAAACGGCGCGAAATTAAAAGTAGTGCAAATTAAAGGCGTGGAAACGGCATTGCAGGATCAAGTGAGTTCCCTTGGGCGTTTTGTGTTAAATCAAGGATGGCAAAATTTTGCGCAGAATGGCGGTTTGGTGCTGGGTTCGGGCATCGCTCGAGAGTTGGATGTGCAAGAGGGGGATTGGGTTTCTCTGTTAATTTCACAACAAAAAGGCACAGAAAATTTAACCCAGCCGTTGCGTGAACGGATTCAAGTAACCGGCATTTTGCGTTTAGACGGCCAGTTGGATCACAGCTATGCCCTCATGCCCTTGGCGCAGGCGCAGCAGTTGATGGATTATCAAGCGGAACAGGTGAGTGGAGTAGAATTGAAAACCGCGGATCCGTTTAACATTCAAACCCTTGATTATTCCATGTTGCAAGATTATCCGCAGATGCTTTACCTGCAAAACTGGATCAGTAAATTCGGCTATATGTATCGTGATATTCAGCTGATTCGCACGGTGATGTACATTGCCATGGTGCTGGTGATTGGCGTGGCCTGTTTTAATATCGTGTCCACACTCATCATGGCAGTGAAAGATAAAGCCGGTGACATTGCCATCATGCGTACCCTTGGGGCGAATAATGGGTTTATTAAGCGTATTTTTATTTGGTATGGCTTGCAGGCGGGCATGAAAGGCTGTCTGATTGGGATTGTGTTGGGCGTGATTTTGGCCTTAAATTTGACCGCACTTATACAGGGGCTAGAAGGTGTCATCGGTAGAAAATTATTGTCCGATGGCATTTATTTCGTTGACTTCCTGCCAACCGAACTCCATTGGCAGGATGTGTTGCTGGTGTTGTTTTCTGCGTTAATTCTCAGTTTATTTGCCAGCCTTTATCCGGCAAATCGTGCGGCAAAATTGGAACCGGCACAGGTATTAAGCGGTTATTAAAAAAGAAATTAAATAAACTAGTTTACTAGTACAAGTTGCGGTGGTAGAGTAATACCACTTTTTTCGGACATTTTAGAATTTTATGAAGATAAGCGAGTGAACAATGAACACAAAAAACGATATTTCCATTGAAAACGACGATACGCGAATTGGTAAGATTGAACAGGTGTTACCCCCGATTGCCTTGCTAGAAAAATATCCGGCAAGCAGCGTTGCGGTGAAAACCGTGGAAAATGCCCGTCACGAAGCGCATAAAATTATTCATGGTGAAGATGATCGTTTACTTGTGGTTATCGGGCCTTGTTCCATTCATGATCCGAAAGCGGCATTAGAATATGCGAAACGTATTAAATTAATGCGCGAAAAATACCAAGATACCTTACAAATTATTATGCGCGTGTACTTTGAAAAACCGCGTACCACCGTCGGCTGGAAAGGCCTCATCAACGACCCCTATTTGGACGGCACCTTCGACATCAACTTCGGCCTGCGCCAAGCCCGCCGCCTGCTGTTGGACCTGAACAACCTCGGCATGCCCGCCTCCACCGAATTCCTCGACATGATTACCCCGCAGTATTACGCCGACCTCATCTCCTGGGGCGCCATCGGCGCGCGCACCACCGAAAGCCAGGTGCACCGCGAGCTTGCCAGCGGCCTGTCCTGCCCCGTCGGCTTCAAAAACGGCACCGACGGCAACCTCAAAATAGCCATCGACGCCATCGGCGCGGCCTCACACCCGCACCACTTCCTCTCCGTTACCAAAGCCGGACACTCCGCCATCGTCCACACTGCGGGCAACCCCGACTGCCACGCCATCCTGCGCGGCGGCAAAGAGCCGAACTACAGCGCGGAACACGTCCGAGACGCAGTCGCCCAACTGACCAAAGCCGGAGTCAGCCCCCGCCTGATGGTAGACTGCAGCCACGCCAACAGCCGCAAAGACTACACCCGCCAAATGGAAGTCGCCCGGGACGTGGCGGCGCAAATCCGCAACGGCGAACAAAACATCATGGGCGTAATGGTGGAAAGCCACCTCGTCGAAGGCCGTCAGGACAAACCCGAAACCTACGGCCAAAGCATCACCGACGCCTGCATCGGCTGGGACACCACCGAAGAAATGCTCGCCCTGCTGGCCGACGCCGTCCGCAACCGCCCCTGACACACACACACCGTCCGAGGCCGTCTGAAAAGCACCACCCGCATTTTCAGACGGCCTTTCCGCATCAGCCGCCGTGCAGAACCGCAAATACCGATTGCCGTCAGACAAACGGCCTGCTATAACCGCAAACCTTTCTTTCAGACGGCCTTCAAACACACGGAACACCCATGAAAATCATACTGGCCACCTCCATGTGCGGGCTGGGCGGCACCGAAACCGCCAGCCTGCGCCTCGGCAGCCTGCTGGCACGGCACGGACACGACGTCTTGCTGGCCGCATCCGACGGCCCGCTGGTCTCCGACGCACAAGCCGCGGGCATGCGTTGGCAAAACATCGACTTTTACGGCGGCGGCCGCACCGGCTACCTGCGCGCCGCCCTGTCCTTCGCCCGCCTGCTGCGCCGCGAACGCCCCGACATCGTCCACTGCCAGATGGCGCGCATCGTCCCCGCCTGCGCGATAGCGGCCAAAACCTGCTCGCCGCGCAGCAAGGTTTTCTACCACGCGCGCGGCCTGAACCCCGAAACCTATCCCAAAATCGCCCGCCTGTTTGCCAAGCTCGGCGTATACATCATCGCCAACTGCCGCCACGAACAGCAGAAACTCATCCGCCACGGCTTTCCCGCCGGACGCACCGCCTACACCTACAACGCCCTGCCGCCCGCCCCCGCCGTTTCCGCCAAAACGCCGCGCGGTTTCGTCATGCTCGGCACATTGTCGCGCTTGGACAAAGTACGCGCCGTCCACCTGACGATAGACGTTTTCCACACCCTGCTGCAACGCGGCCTGCCCGTCCGGCTGCACATCGCGGGCACGGGCGAAGAACGCCCCGCCCTAGAGGCGCAGGCCGGACGGCTGGGCATTGCCGACAAAGTTTCCTTCCTCGGCGCGGTGCGGGATTTAAACGCCTATTTCGCCGACACCGATATCCTGGTGAACACCTTGGACTGCGCGGGCGACCACGGCGCGGGCGTGGGCAACAATATTTTGGAAGCCGGGCTGTACCGCACCGCCGTCGCCAGCTACGATGCGGCGGGCATTGCCGAAATGGTGGAAAACGGCAAAACCGGTTTCTGCACCCCGCTGCGCGACCAGGCCGCGCTGGCCGACGCGCTGGAACAACTCGTCCGCTCGCCCGAACTGCGTCAAACCTTCGGCAACGCCCTGCACGAACGTGTTACCCGCCTGTGTTCGGACGACGAAATCTACCGCACGACCATGGCTGCCTACGCACTGTAAGGCCGTCTGAAAAAACCGTTTCATTCAGCTAAACCGCGCTTTCAGATGGCCTCATCCACATAGATATTGCCAAGTCCAGCTACCAAGGTCTGGTCTAGGAGGTGGGATTTGATAGGCTTTTTAGATTTGGCTAGAGCAGCTTGAAAGGACTGCAAATCAAAGTCCTTCTCTCTTGGTTCAGGCCCTAATTTTTTAGAAACAAAGTAAGCCTCCAATAAATCGGGTGCCAGCAGTTCCATAGTACCAAACTTGCGAACATCCTCATAAACAAGCGTACCTCCATCTTCAAACTGGAAGAAAACATGGGCATGCTTGCGTTCAGGAACCTGGTCTGGATAGTAAAAATATTTGCCTTCCATCCGCAGATGGGAAATCAAGACCTTGTCTGTCAGGTAGAAAAGCAGATATTTCCCACGACGTCCCATTGACTCAATTACTTGACCCGGCACTTCCTTTCGAAACTCGTCCAAATCTGTCTTGATCATCTTGGGATAACGAACCTCTACACTCGAAATTTTCTTTCCCGAAATCAATTTTTCTAAGCCACGACGAACCGTTTCAACCTCAGGTAATTCAGGCAT
>ERZ772921.2377-NODE-2377-length-10203-cov-2.801340_pt1 | contig 10203 bp, 10 predicted proteins | sample MGYA00512117_ERZ772921 | MGnify/ENA primary metagenome ERZ772921 (study PRJEB29015, sample SAMEA2737944) | human oral metagenome | biome: human oral; feature: human-associated habitat; material: dental | place: China | collected 2150 ... | reverse complement strand
AGCAGGAATCCATTTGGTTTGTATGGATTTTACTGCTCTTTCTATCTCTTCATTAAAAGATTGATTTTCTCCTTTTGCTGAAATATCGGAAATTGTACCGTCTGGCTCAACAGTAAATGTCAAGACAGATGATATTGTTGCTTTGGAAATCGGTTTCTTTCGAAAAATTCGAAAAATCCATTTTCTACTTCTTCCAGCCCCTTCATATTCTACTTCTTCCAGCCCCTTCATACTCATCTATTTTATCTGCATCTACCTTTGAAGCTAACAAATTACGAAAACCATCTATTCCTCCCTCTGGAAAAACAGCTTCTTTATCAACTTTGTCTACATCTTTATCAACTTCATCAGTATCTTTATATACAACCTCTTCTTCTGTTGTTTTAGGTTCTGATGATTTTTGTCCACAAGCCACACCCAAAAATAGAACAAGTGCTAAAAAAAGTAATCTAAAAAATCTCATATATTAATATTTTCCCCAAAGATAAGACATTTGCCCCAAATATTTTTTCTGTTTAATCATTAAAACCATTGGAATTTTATTTGTCATTAAACCAAAATTTAACTCATTACATAGGATTTTCTTATCTTTGCCCATTCAAAATTAAATAATGGCAAATAGTTTAATACCAAAATTACAGGCAATCAAACAAAGATATAATGAAGTAGCGGATCTAATCATCCAGCCAGATGTAATCTCTGACCAAAAAAGATATTCTTCTCTTAACAAAGAATACAGCGATTTGGGAAAAGTGGTGGCTGTTTTTGACCAATACATGAACGCTAAAAACTCCATAGAAGAAGCCGATGAAATCATCGCCACAGAATCTGATAAGGATATGATAGATTTGGCTAAAATGGAGAAGCAGGAAAGTCTGGCGCTTATCCCAAAATTAGAAGAAGACCTGAAAATCCTTCTCATCCCGAAAGACCCAGCAGATGACAAAAATGTCATGGTGGAACTCCGCGCGGGAACGGGCGGTGATGAGGCTGCTATTTTCGTGGAAGATGTGTATAGAATGTACACGATGTATTTCAAATCAAAAGGCTGGAGACATGAAGTTACCGACTACAACGAGGCCGCAAAAGGCTACAAGGAACTTATCATGAGAGTAGAAGGCGAGGGCGTGTATGGAATCATGAAATTCGAGTCTGGTGTTCACCGTGTTCAGCGTGTTCCAGAGACCGAGTCCCAAGGGCGAGTGCATACCTCAGCGATTACCGTAGCCGTACTACCAGAAGCAGAGGAAGTGGATGTGGAAATCAACCCAGCTGATATAGAAATGCAGACTTCGCGTTCAGGAGGAGCAGGAGGACAGAATGTAAACAAGGTAGAAACCAAAGTGCAGCTGACTCACAAGCCTACAGGAATAGTGGTGGTTTGTCAGCAGGCTCGTTCCCAGCTAGCCAACAGGGAGTTAGCAATGGAAATGCTTCGTACAAAACTCTATGATATAGAATTACAAAAAGTACAAGGAGACATCGCAGCTCAGAGAAAAACCATGGTTTCTACAGGAGACCGTTCCGCGAAAATTAGAACTTACAACTATCCTCAAGGGCGTGTGACCGACCATAGAATCAATAAGTCTATTTATAACCTAGACGCCTTTATGAACGGAGATATAGAAGAAATGTTAGAAGCTCTAATCATGGCAGAAAACGCCGAAAAAATGAAAGGAGAAGATTAAAAATAAAAAGCAGTCGTTTAGGACTGCTTTTTTTGTTTTTTAGTTTTTTTTAAAAAAGACGATTACTCATCATCAGAAGTGGAAAGACTGCTATAGGTGTTTTCCTCTATTTTCATCTTTTTGTTCCCTTCGAATCTCGCTCCTTCATGGATAACAAACGAAGCCGAGATGATGTTAGCATATACTCGTCCATTTTCGCCAATCTCTACTCTATCCGCAGATATCTCTCCTTTGGCTTCTCCATCGATGAAGATAGAATCTGCTACGATATTTCCATTAACTTTCCCTGTTTTACCTATGTGCAGGGTGTTTTCACATTTCACATCTCCTTCGAAGAAGCCTTCTATCTGCGTCATAGCGCTAGTTTCTATCACTCCTTTGAAGTGGGTTTCTGGAGCAATTACATTTACTCCTTTTGATGATACATTCACACTCATTTCGTTTGATTTTTTCCCATTATTGTTAGAAAAGATTCCCATTGTACATTTTTTTCATTGTTAAACACTATATTAAAATTACTCTTGTCCCAATTTATAAAATTTTCTGGTTCCACCTGCGCATTATCATATAAAACTTCATAATGAAGATGCGGCCCTGTGGAATTCCCCGAGTTTCCACCCGCGGCTATTACTTTTCCTTTTCCTACGATTTCGCCCGCCTTTACATAAATCCTATCCAAATGAGCATAAAGGGTCTTAAAACCAAATGCATGCTCTATAATAACTGTATTTCCATAACCTCCTTTTTCTCCTGCAAAAGCAATTTTCCCCATGGCTGGCGCGATAACATCATCTCCTGTATTCAGCCTCAAATCCACTCCATTATGATGTTTTACTCCTCCACTTATAGGATGTGTTCTATTCCCGAAATTACTTGTCACTTCTAGTTCCCTCAGTAGAGGATTTCCACTTGGGATGATGTTCAGCATCAGGTTTTTTCTTTCCTCAGGAAGATTATCAATATTATCTAAAGTTAAATTTTGCAGTTCTTTCAGCTCCTCTGCTTTTTGTTTCTGTTCTGCGAGATATTTTTTACTAAGTGTTACTAGTTCCTCATTTTTGGAAAGATAATACTGAAACTCCAGATACTGCTGGGATAAAAACCCTATCGCTCCTGCCATCACCAAAAATACAAAACCTAAAAGATATGGGCGTAGTTTTTTTAGTTTTTCTTTCCGAAGGTTGGTTTGTTTTATATAGTATTTAGATTTATCATCATCTATTTCTATAACTATTTTATGCTCTATGTTTTCTTTAACCTTCAAAGGAACTTTTTTCTGTCTTTTCATACATTCCAGAATTTCATTCCTTTTTCTTTCTTTTACAATGTTGAAAATCTCAAAATCGGGCATTTTGTGGGTTTTTGCTGAATACTTTATTAAACAAGAGAACCGCAGTGAAAACCTCTTTTTTTTGAGAAGTTTTCTACTGCATAATTCTTTTTTTTGCGAATAAAATATTCTGTTTCAGAGAGTAAAGAAATTAAAATAATCTGAAATATCCAAATTTTAAGGTTGATATTGAGCCGCATTATTCTCTATATCATATTCTTTTTTCAAGATTTCTACGAATTCTTCCTTGGTTACGCCTTTCTGAGAATCAAATTTCATTTTGATAAAAGCATCATTTATTTGGTATTTGTTTCCTTGATAAAGCGAATCCAAAAAATGCTGAAAAGAATACTGCTCCACTTCTATTTTATAAATTTTCCCTTGAAGGCTGTCTATTTTAAAAACCTGCTTCTCATCTTTATCAAAAAAGTATTTTTCAGAAATTTCTATGCTGTATTTTTCTGTTTTTTCTTGATATGGAGAAGAAAAATTATTTATAAAAATCAATGGAAAAATTATCAATGCATTCCACAATGCATGATAAAGTATTCCGTAAAAGAAATTGTATTTCACTCGGATAAAAGTGATTATAAATCCTCCTATCAACTGAGAAGCGATAATAATGGGAGAAAAAACATAAAACCAAAGTCCGTCATTAGTATAATTGGTAAGGTGAACAAAACCAAAAATCACAGATGAAGCATACACCAAGAAAGGAAATATCTTGTCCCAAAGTTTCTGGCTGAAAATATACTTTATAAGAAAAATCCTCCTTAAAATCAATCTAAATCCAATCTCCTCAAAAACAGGTGCTAAAACAACAGCAAGAAAAATAGCAGAAGTAATGCTCTTTTTATGTAAATCAAGTTTTGAGTCGGTAGAAACAAAATGTTCCACCAAATCATTCAAGGGCATTAAGACAAAGCAAAAAACACACATTTTGCCCACCAAAAGAATGAAAATTGTCTGTAATTTCCTTTTAAAACTTTCTTTTGTCTGTACATCTTTGGGGTGTTTCAGAAAAGAAACAAAATCCCACAAAATTCTCTTTATCATTTATTTAGCTTTTTTTGCAAAATAGTGAATACTGGGAAATGGTCGCTGTAGCCTCCTGTAAATTTGTCTCCATCCCAAGAGCGGAAAGGATAACCTTTGTAATTTCCCTGTTTATTAATAAGGTAAGCAGGCGCATAGACTTCGGTTCTATAAACGGTGTATTCCTCGGCAGAAGAACCAGAAACTAGATTTTTAGAATAAATAATCTGGTCAAAAAGATTGGGAGCATCTCGGTAGGCTAAACTCGCCACGCCTTTTTTGTACATTTTGTACATCGGGTTGAAATACGGATATTCCTCGTTCAGTTCTTTTTCATCTCCTACGGCTTTCAGATGATTTTTAAAACTTGGGCTGATAGGGTCATCATTAAAATCTCCCATAGCGATGAGTTTTATATTTGGGTTTTTCTCTCGCAGGGCGTCCATTTCTTGTTTCAGCAGGGCAGCAGCGGCATTACGCTTCGGCATAGATACGGCTTCTCCTCCTCTTCTTGACGGCCAGTGATTCACAAAGAAAGCCACTTTCTCTCCATCCAAAATCCCAGAAACCACCAGCAAATCCCTTGTATATTCTCTTTTGCCATCTTCACGGAAAAGCACAAGTTCTTTTTTATAAGAATTGGTCACGGTAAATCTTTTCTTCTGATAAATCAGCGCTACATCTATCCCACGCGCATCAAAGGAATTATAATGCACCACGCCATAGTCATACTTTTTCAGGGCGTCTTGCTGAGTCAGCGCCTCTACCACTTGGCGGTTTTCCACCTCCACAAGTCCCACCACTGCGGGTGCAGTTTTAGTGTATTTAAAGCCAATTTCAGAGATTACCTGCGCGGTGTTTTTCAGCTTCTGCTGGTAAATATTATAAGTGTAATTTTTATTGCTTTTCGGTGTAAAATCATCCGAAAGCACTTGTTTTCTCACTACTTTTTGTCCTTTTATCCGCTCATAGTCCCACGGCCCTTTGTAATCTTTGGTAATTTCTAAATATTTCAAAGAATCCAAAGGAACGCTTCTATGGAAATTGACATGATGAGCAGGAAGCGTTGCATCTATATAATCCACAGATTTCACCGTATCCCAGAGGTTTTCCACATTATAAAATCCCACTGCGGCGGTTCTTTTCATCTGGGCATTATAAAACAATCCAAAAACACAAAAAATAACGATAAATACTTGTCTCATGATAACTTATCTTTGTTAAAAGCTGATAAATTTAAATTTTTCTTTTCATTTAGGAAAAGAAAATGATATGATTTATTTCATATCGTTATATTCGTTTTAATTAAACATTAGCTCTATTTTTGTTAAAACTTGTTAAATTAGATTAGAAAATGTTTAAAAAATCTGTCTTGATTTGCGGTTTTACAGTTGCTGCAATGCACTTCTGTAACGCACAAACTACGGTTTACGCTTATATAAAAGATGAGAAAGGCAAGCCTGTGGAACGAGCTGAAGTAGACATGAAAGGCTCGGAGGAGAATATGATTGCAGACAAAATCGGGTATTTCCAGTTTGTAGATTTGAAACCTGGTAATTATCAGATCATTGTCTTTAAAAACAATTATGAAACCAAGACCATTGATTTCAGTGTGCAGGAAGGAGAAAAAAGAAAGGATTTGGGCGTTATTGTTTTAAATTCAGTTCTTTACAACTCTACCGAACAAGGTTTCACTCTACTGGACAGCGATAGTGACAATGATGATGACAACAGCTCACTTCAGACCACTGTGGGACTGTTGCAGTCTTCGCAGGATATTTTCAATAGAATCGCAGGGTATGATTTGGGAATTTACTGGTTCCGTCCGAGAGGTCTGGACAGCAGGTCTGGGGAAATGATGTTCAACGGTGTATCCATGTCAAAACAAAACAATGGAAATATAGATTTTAGCAGCTGGGGAGGACTGAATGAGATTACGCGTTATCCAGAAATTGCCACCAACCACTCGCCATCTGAATACGCTTTCGGAGGTGTCAGCTCTGTAATTTATAAAAATACAAAGGCGAGCGAATACAGAAAAGGAAGCCAGCTGACTTACTCCCTTACGAATAGAAACTACCGCCACAGGCTCTCTTACCGATATACTTCGGGAATGAACAAAAACGGATGGGCTTTCACAGGAATGGTCAGCCGAAGATGGGCAAAAGAAGGTGTACAAGAGGGAACATTCTATGATTCCTATGCGGCATATTTAGGGGTGGAAAAGAAAATCAATGACAAACACACCCTCACGCTCAATATGGTAGGAAATCCATATAGAAGAGCTACATCCAGCCCTAACACGCAGGAAGTCTATGACTACAAAGGAATCTACTACAACTCCTACTGGGGATGGCAGGATGGCGAAAAAAGAAGCGAAAGAGTAAAACGAGGTTTTCAGCCTATTTTCCAGCTAACGGATTATTGGAAAATCAATAAGAAAACTGAACTTTGGACAACGCTTTCTTATCAGTTTGGGAAAGTAAAATCTTCGCGATTGGATTGGCATAATGCTCAAAACCCTTCGCCTACTTATTATAAAAACTTGCCAAGCTATTTCTTTGGAAAAGCAGAATATGACAATGTTCTTCAAAATTGGGTAAATGACAATTCTTCTGTATCTCAAATAGATTGGAACAGACTTTATCATGCTAACCTCAGCAATGGAGGGCGGTCAATATTCTATTTGGTGGATGATGTGAATGATGATAAAATCTGGAATCTTTCCACGCATTTCACACACAACTTTAATGATAAGACAAGATTTATCCTAAATGTTTCTTATCAAAACTACAAGTCTGACCAATACAGAGAAATAAAAGACCTGCTAGGAGGGCAGTATGCTCTGAACCAAGACCCTTACAAGAGAAATGGAAGCGGAAAATACAACGAACACGAAACAGATACCCACAAAGGTGTAGGTGATAAAATAAGCTATGACTACACTTTCGGAAGACAAGAAGTAAAAGTAAATCCAGCACTGAAATTCTCCACAGGCAAGTTTGATGTTTTCGTGGGAGGACTTTTCAGTTATTCTACTTCGTACCGAGATGGTAAATTCCAGCATTATCTGTATCCAGATTCTTACGGAAGAAGCAAAGATTATGAATTTACCAATTTTGGGCTAAAAGGACAAGTGATTTATAAAATCAATGGACGAAATTTCTTGGTTTATAACGGAACAGCTTACTCCCAAGCGCCTTTCATGGAAGATTTATTCTTTAACCCAAGGGTAAATTCGTCCGTAGTGGAAGGTATGAGAAGTATGTTTATCAATGCTAATGACCTTAGCTATGTGCTTTCTACACCTTTCGTAAAAGCAAGGCTGAGCGGATACATCATCAACTCTGAAAACGAAACCAATGTTCAGCGTTTCTTTGCTGATGGGTCAGTTTTACAAGGTGTAACTAATGGCGCTTTCTTCACACAGGTGATGAAGGATATGAAACGACAAAACCGAGGACTAGAACTAGGACTGGAAGTAAAAGTAACTTCTACGCTCTCTCTACAAGGGCTGGCAAGCTACGGTGAATATGTTTATAATAACAATCCTAAATTATATTTCAGTTCCGATGCTGTGGGCGCTTCTGGAGGAACTACTTATACCTACATCGGAGATGCCTATATCAAAAACTACAGACAAGGAGGAACGCCTCAGACAGCATTCTCTCTTGGATTTAGATATAATAACCCTAAATACTGGTGGGTAGGAGCGAACTGGAACTATTTTGATAATTCTTATTTAGACCCAGCGGCACTTATCAGAACCCAATATTTCATCACCAATCCTTCTACGGGAGCTCCATACCCAGGACTTGATGAAGCAGAACTAAGAAGAGTTCTTCAGCAGAAACAACTGCCATCTGCATTCTTTGTCAATGTAAATGCAGGGAAATCTTGGCTCTTTGGTAAATATTATCTGATGGTTTCTGCTTCGGTGAATAACTTGTTGAACAACAAGAGCTACATCACAGGCGGATTCGAGCAGACCCGAAAAGCTTCTTACAGAGATTTTGCAGCGGATTTTGACAAACAATATCCTCCTTTTGCACCTAAATATTGGTATTCACAAGGGCGATCTTATTTCATAAATGTTCAGTTTAGATTTTAATTAGTAATTCTTTAAAAAATATATAAAAATGAAAAAAGTATATCTAAAACAGGTTGTAGGAGCTTTATTGCTATTCGGAATTACCACTTCCTGCCTAAGGAAAGACGATTGGAGCGTTCCAGATATTACATGTACCAATAAATTTGGGGATACTAACACTACTATGGCAGCCTTTGCGGCATTGGCTCCACATAGTGGGACAATTGTAATTAGTGATGACCAAATCTTCGATGGATATGTAATTTCTTCCGATGAAAATGGCAGCTTCTACAAAACTATTGTTTTCCAAGACAAATCAGAAAACCCTACCACGGGGCTTCAGATAGATGTAGAAAAAAGCTCTCTCTATGCTGATTTCCCAGTGGGAGCACACATCAGAGTGAATGCGAAGGGGTTGGTCTTAGGAACGGACAGAGGAGTTGTAAAATTAGGTGTAGTAGATGCCCAGTACCCTATTGGAAGGCTTCCAGCTTCTTCTATTGGCAATTATATTTCCCTTGTGTGTAATAATGGCAGGGCAGAGGTGGTGAATATCACTCCGCTTCCAGTGGCTAGTTTAGACCAAGTTAAGCATGCTCAATACATCAACAAATTGGTAACGGTTCCAAATGTGCAGTTTGCCGATAGTGAAATATTAGTTCCAAATGGACCAAAAACTTACCTCAATCTCTCTCCAAAAGCCGATACTAATAGAGAACTAGTAGATGCAGGAGGCAAAACAGCTATTCTCAGAGTGTCCCAGTATGTAAACTTTGGAGAGGAGAGACTGCCTGTGGGCAAAGGAAACATCACTTTCGTGGTAAGTAAATACAATACCACTTACCAAATGCTGATAAGAAGCACCAGCGATGTGGATTTCACAGAGGCAAGAATAGATACCGCTCCTCCGAAAGGCGGAACAGGCATCGTTTATGCAGGTGCGGTAACTACGGAGAATTTCAGCTCTTATTCCACAGGCGCAGCTTCTGAGGCTCTTCCTAAGTATGTGAATGACCCTGTCATAGGCAATAGATATTGGAGAGTAACTAATTTCTCTGGAAATAAATTTCTTAGTTTTGGATTTAGTCCTTCTGGAGCTAAACCGGAGTCTAAAACTATGTATGTAATCCCTGTAGATTTCTCCAATATGACTAAGTTTTCTTTCACTTCTAAAGATGGATATAACAACGGACAGGTTCTGAAAGTCTATTATTCCACAGATTATCAGCCGTTAGGTAATATCCACGCAGCAACGCTTACCGATATTACAAGTGCATTTACCATTTCCAATTCCGCACCGGCTAATGGATATGCAGCAGGTTTTGTAAGCAGCGGACACTGGGTAAAACCATCCACGCTTACAGGCAATGGTTTCATCATCTTTGAATATCACGGAGGCGGAACCCTGCCGACCACTTCCATCCAGATAGATGACATCAAAGTAGAGTAAAAATACTTCTTCTACATCCCTAAAAATCTATGCCCTCAAGGCATAGATTTTTTTAGTTCCCATGCCTCAGGAGAAGCAAAAGTGATTGAAAATAAGCGTTTGTATTTTCACAGTTTTGTTTTGAAAGAAATTCACAATAAACATTTTGCTTATCTGAAAACATTCCTATCTTTGCTGCCGGAATTTATGAATACGAAAAGCAGATGCTTTAAGGAAATATAGAATATTCAGTGATAATATATAGCAGGTTATTTTTGTTCAGAAGAGATATCTTCTTATTTATCGCGGTTAAAAGTATTTCTATAAAAGCATCAGAACCCATGTTTTTCATTTATTAATATATAAATAATTCTCTTTTACGGGTTCAAAGGGAAATGAATATTTGACTTTATGAAAAGTATTATTTTTTCAGTATTTATGCTGTCAGGAGTGGTAAATGCACAAGTAGGTATTAACACGAATGAACCGAAAGCCACACTTCATGTGACCAGTAAAGTAACAAGCCCTACCCAGCCTCAGGGAATGATTCTTCCTTATGCTACAACAGAGGAGATAGATAAATGGATAGGTGTAGAAAAAGGTACTATAATCTACAATACAACAGAGAACT
>ERZ772921.2375-NODE-2375-length-10205-cov-3.201675_pt1 | contig 10205 bp, 9 predicted proteins | sample MGYA00512117_ERZ772921 | MGnify/ENA primary metagenome ERZ772921 (study PRJEB29015, sample SAMEA2737944) | human oral metagenome | biome: human oral; feature: human-associated habitat; material: dental | place: China | collected 2150 ... | reverse complement strand
GCGATTCGTCCCTTTGCCTATACTGAGGAAGAGGCTTCCGGGGCGCCGGAGGGTGATGTGACAAAGCCGATGACCGGCATGCCCGCCTATAAATTCGGCATCAAGGTCTCCGTCATGGACTGCGTCGGCTGCGGCTCCTGCGCGAATGTATGCCCGGGCATGAAGGGACAGAAGGCGCTCACCATGACGCCGATCGCGGAAAATCTCGGAAAGCAGGGCTATTTCGACTATGCGGTCAAGCTGCCCGAGAAGGCGGATGTCATCGCGAAGTTCAAGGAGAATACGGTCAAGGGCTCTCAGTTCAAGAAGCCGCTCTTCGAGTTCTCCGGCGCCTGCCCCGGCTGCGGCGAGACGCCGTATGCAAAGCTCATCACCCAGCTCTTCGGAGAGAGGATGTACATTTCCAATGCGACGGGCTGCTCCTCCATCTGGGGCAATTCCTCTCCCTCTACGCCGTACACGGTGAATGCGAGAGGGCAGGGACCGGCCTGGGACAACTCCCTCTTCGAGGATAACGCGGAGTTTGGCTATGGCATGCTGCTTGCGCAGAATGCGATCCGCGACCGGCTGAAAAAGCAGGTCGAGAGACTCCTGGAGAAGGACGGAGATGAGGCCGTGAAGGCCGCCGCGAAGGACTACCTCGATACCTTCTCCGTCGGTGCGACGAATGGCAATGCGACGGACCGTCTCCTCAGTGCTCTGGCCGGGAGGACGGATGAGATCGCATCGGATCTTCTGAAGAACCGGGATTTCCTCGCGAAGAAGAGCCAGTGGATCTTCGGCGGAGACGGCTGGGCCTATGATATCGGCTTCGGCGGACTGGATCACGTGCTCGCAAGCGGGAAGGATATCAATGTCATGGTCTTTGACACGGAGGTCTACTCCAATACGGGCGGACAGTCCTCTAAGGCGACGCCTACCGGCGCGGTGGCGCAGTTTGCCGCGGGAGGCAAGGATACGAAGAAGAAGGATCTCGCGGGGATTGCGATGTCCTACGGCTATGTCTATGTCGCGCATATCGCGATGGGTGCCGATATGGCGCAGACCGTGAAGGCGCTCTCGGAGGCGGAGGCCTATCCGGGTCCCTCCCTCATCATCGCCTACTCGCCCTGTATCAACCACGGCATCAAGAAGGGGATGGCAAAGGCGCAGACCGAGGAGAAGCTCGCGGTGGAGGCCGGCTACTGGAACAACTTCCGCTTTAATCCGCTCGCGGAGAAGAAGTTCAGCCTCGACTCCAAGGAGCCGAAGTACGAGGGCTATCAGGACTTCCTGAAGGGAGAGGTCCGTTACCTTTCCCTTTCTCTGAAGAATCCGGAGAGAGCGGCCGCTCTGGACGAGAAGAACGAGAAGGAGGCGAGGGAGCGTTACGAGCACCTGAGAAAGCTCGCCGAGCTCTACAACAATTAAGCTAAGGCAGTAACGCCGCCCCGAAGCTCGGGGCGGCGGAGCGCGGCTTTTCAGAAGCGGAAAAAGATGCTACACTAGGGAGGCGATGAAGGCTGTCATCGCCTCCCTTTTTCGGCTTTTCGCATTCCCTAAAGAGGGGAGAAGCGGAGGAAACGCCGCCTCCCTCTTGGGAAAAGCCTGTGTCGATCAAGAGACAGACTGCCTGAAAGCTGTTCGAAATGCTTCGCAGAGGGAGAGAAGGGAAGGGGAGCACTGCGCCATAGGGCGGGACTTGATGGGGAGTAAGGAATGAGAAAGGTAATTGTGGTGGTTGTAGGGAGACCGAATGTCGGAAAATCGACTCTCTTTAACGTAATTGCGGGGAAACAGATTTCTATCGTAAAGGACACACCGGGGGTGACGAGGGATAGGATCTATGCGGACTGTGAGTGGCTGAACCATCCCTTTACCCTGGTGGACACGGGGGGGATCGAACCGGACTCCCGGGACGTTCTTCTCAGCCAGATGAGATCACAGGCAGAGCTTGCGATCGAGACGGCCGATGTCATCCTCTTTGTCGTCGATGTGCGAAGCGGCGTGACGGACGCGGACTATGCGGTCGCGGAGCTGCTCCGGAAATCCCATAAGCCGATTGTGCTCTGCGTGAACAAGGTGGATTCCTTCCAGAAGCTGGGGAATGAGATCTATGAGTTCTATCAGCTGGGGCTCGGGGATCCCTTCGGTGTGTCCTCCGTGAATCAGCTGGGGCTCGGGGATCTCCTGGATGAGCTCTTGAAGCATTTCCCGAAGGGTCTGGAGGAGGAAGCAGAGGATGATCGGATCCGGGTCGCCCTCATCGGAAAGCCGAATGTGGGGAAGAGCTCTATGATCAATAAGCTCCTCGGGGAGAACCGCGTCATTGTCTCCGAGATCGCGGGGACCACAAGGGATGCGATCGACACGGAGATCGTCCACGATGGAGAGCGCTACGTCTTCATCGACACCGCGGGGCTTCGGCGGAAGGGAAGGGTGACGGATGAGATCGAGAGATACTCGGTGATCCGCACGGTCTCCGCCGTGGACCGGGCCGATATCTGCGTCGTACTGATCGATGCCATAGAGGGAATCACCGAGCAGGATGTCCATATCGCGGGTATCGCGCATGAGTCCGGGAAGGGCGTCATCATCGCTGTGAACAAGTGGGACGCGGTGGAGAAGGACGACAGGACGATGCAGGATTTTACGAAGAAGCTGAGGGAAAAGCTGTCCTATATGGACTATGCGGAGTACCTCTTCCTCTCCGCGAAAACCGGGCAGAGACTCACAAAGCTCTTCCCGCTCATCGACATGGTGCACCAAAACCAGATGCTCCGCGTGAAGACGGGACTCTTAAATGAGATCATGATGAAGGCGGCGGCGATGAAGCAGCCGCCCTCCGACAAGGGAAAGCGCCTCCGTCTTTTCTATATCACGCAGGTTTCCGTCAGACCGCCAAGCTTTGTGATCTTCGTCAATGACCGGGAGCTCATGCATTTTTCCTATACAAGGTATCTCGAAAACCGGATCCGGGAAGCCTTCGGCTTTCGCGGAACACCGCTTCGCTTTATCATCCGGGAGAGGGGGGAAAAGGAATGAGCCCTGTGAGAATGCTGATCTGTCTCCTCGTCGGATATCTCTTCGGAAATCTTCCGAGCGGCTATCTCTACGCGAAGCTCCACGGTGTCGACATCTACCATGCGGGCTCCGGAAATCCCGGCAGCACCAATGTCCTCCGCACACTCGGGAAGAGGGCCGGGGCGACGGTACTGCTCATGGATATCGCGAAGACGGTCCTTCCGATCTTTTTCCTGAGTCTTTACTGGAAGCCGGAGACAGAGGATATGCAGAGCCTCATCACCCTCTTTGCGGGGCTTGGAGCGGTGCTGGGGCACAACTATCCGCTGCTCCCCGGGATCAAGGGAGGGAAGGGAGTCGCCTGCACGGGGGCGCTGCTTCTCGCCTTTGACTGGAGGCTCGCGCTCCTTTTGCTCGCCCTTTTTATCCTGATCGTGATGCTCACGCATTATGTGAGCCTTGGCTCCATGATCGCGGCCTCCTGCTTCTTCCTTTCTGTGCTTTTCTTTGGGAAGACAGGCTTTCTCCCCATGAGCTCCGCGATCTATAGGGAATGCTGCATCCTCAGCTTTCTGATATCGGGCCTCTGCGTCTTCCAGCATCGCTCCAATATAGGAAGGCTTTTAAACGGCACGGAAAACAAGATCGGGGAGAAGAAAAAACAGGACGGATAAAGAGGATATTTTGAAGGAGGAGAGCATGAAGATCGCGGTAATCGGAGCCGGAACCTGGGGGACCGCCCTCGCCGTCAATCTGTCCCGGAATCATCATGAAATCACGCTCTGGACACGCTCTATTTCAGAGGCGGAATCCCTTCGGAGTCTTCGGCGCCACAGGAATCTGCCGGGGGTCATACTCCCGGAGGAGATCCGCCCGGGAACGGATCTCAGGGAGGCGGTTACGGAAAATGAGCTTCTGCTTCTCGCAGTCCCCTCCATCGCCGTGCGCTCCCTCTCGAAGGCCATGGCCCCCTTCGTGAGGGAGGGGCAGCTCATCGTCGTCGCCTCGAAGGGGATCGAGGAGGGGACGCTTCTCACCATGACGGAGGTCGTCGAAAGCGAGATTCCCGCGGCGGATGCGGCGGTGCTCTCCGGGCCCTCTCACGCGGAGGAGGTCTCCCGTTTTCTTCCGACCACCATCGTCGTCGGCGCCCATTCCGAGGAGAGCGCGAAGAGGATCCAGGATGTCTTTATGAACGAAAGCTTCCGCGTTTACCTGAACTCCGACATGCTGGGCATCGAGATCGGGGCTGCACTGAAGAATGTCATAGCTCTCGCCGCGGGCATCGCGGACGGACTTGGCTACGGCGACAACACGAAGGCCGCTCTCATCACGAGGGGGATTGCGGAGATCGCCCGTCTCGGCGTCAGGATGGGCTGTAAGCTGGAGACCTTTGCGGGGCTCTCCGGCATCGGGGATCTCATCGTCACCTGCGCTTCCATGCATTCCAGGAACCGAAGAGCCGGCATCCTGATCGGAAAGGGGGCCTCCGCCGAGGAGGCCATGCGCGAGGTGGGACAGGTCGTGGAGGGAGTTTACGCCGCGAGGGCGGGGGAGGAGCTGGGGAAGAAATATGAAGTCAGGCTTCCCATCGTCGGGGAGGTCAACGCGGTTTTATTCCAGGGAAAGGCCCCCAAGCTCGCCGTCCGAGAGCTCATGCTCCGGGACCGCCGGGCAGAGAGCCATGGTGTCTCCTATTCGATCCGCCTGGAGGACAGTATATAGGAAAGCTTGGTCTTCGCCTTTTTCCGACGATGGACGAGGCTCCGGAAAATAGCTGATATTCCTGGAAGTTATATATATTCAATATAAATTCATATTTGGTTATAAAAAGAATTGACAGGGCCCGCCGCTTTGTTATAATACCTTAAGACTTAAGCGGGGCGGATCTTTACGCCCCGGCGGAGAAGCGGCATCCCGGAGAGGGATGCGGGAGATAAGCGGAGGGATAGAGAGTATGAAAAAGCAGATCAGTATACTTCTTGCGGCGGCGATGCTTCTGTCGCTCACGGCCTGCGCTTCTTCCGGCGCAAAGTCCGAGAGCACGGCTTCGGAGAAGGCGGCGGACGGAAGCGCGAAGTGGAAGATCGGTGCAGAGGGACCTCTCAGCGGCGGGGCGGCCGTCTATGGCAATGCCGTCGCAAACGGCGCGGAGCTCGCGGTGAAGGAGATCAATGAGAAGGGCGGGATCAACGGCTATCAGATTGAATTCAAGAAGGCCGATGATGAGCATGATCAGGAGAAGGCGGTCAATGCTTTCAACAGCTTAAAGGACTGGGGGATGCAGGTCCTGGTGGGACCGACAACCTCTGCCCCCACGATCGCGGTCGGCAGCGAGGCGGAGGCCGATAATCTCTTTGTTCTGACTCCGACCGGTTCCGCGGTGGAATGCACGGCGCCGAAGAATGTCTTCCGGGTCTGCTTTTCGGATCCGGCGCAGGGCACGAAGTCCGCGCAGTATATCGGAGAGCATAAGCTGGGGAAGAAGGTCGGCGTCCTCTATGATTCCTCTGATGTCTACTCCTCCGGCATCCGCGATGCCTTTGTGGAGGAGGCCAAAAAGCAGGGAATAGAGCTCACGGAGGATCAGCAGTTCACGGCGGACTCCAACAAGGATTTTTCCACGCAGCTCCAGAAATTGAGGGATGCCGGTGCGGATCTCGTCTTCCTTCCCTTCTACTATACCGAGGCGGCTCTCGTACTGAAGCAGGCGAATACCATGGGCTACAAGCCGATTTTCTTCGGCTGCGACGGGATGGACGGACTTTTGGATGTCGAGAATTTTGACAGCTCCCTCGCGGAGGGACTGATGCTCCTCACTCCGTATTCGGCGGACGCGGAGGACGAGCGGACAAAGAATTTCGTGAAAAGCTACGAGGAGCAGTACGGAGATACGCCGATTCAGTTTGCGGCAGACGCCTATGACGCGGTCTATGCCATCAAGGCGGCGGCGGAGAAGGAGGATTTAAAGCCCTCCCTGTCTGTCTCCGAGATCGGCGACGGGCTGGAGAAGGGGATGACAGAGATCCAGCTCGACGGGCTCACGGGATCCGGAATGCGCTGGAGCGCGGAGGGAGATGTGGATAAGGAGCCGAAGGCTGTGCGGGTCGAAAACGGAAGCTATGTCTCTGCGGAATAAAAAAGGCATAAGAAAAGGCATAGTTTTTGTGGATTTATGAAAGGGAAAAAGGGCTGCTAAGTGGCTGCCCTTTTTTTCAGACTCTGCCCCGCTCCGGGGGCGCGGCAGAGTGCATCGGAGGGGGACGTATCCATGATGAGTTTTTTTTCTTATTTGCTGAACGGCATCAGCCTGGGAGCGGTCTATGCCATCATCGCACTCGGCTATACGATGGTGTACGGCATCGCAAAGATGCTGAATTTTGCGCACGGCGACATCCTTATGCTGGGAGCCTATACAGCATTTATCGCGTTCAACAGCCTCGGCCTTCCGATTCCGGCCTCGGCGCTTCTCGCCGTCATCGTCTGTACGCTCACGGGTATTCTGACGGAGCGGATCGCCTATAAGCCGCTTCGCGGGGCGAATTCTCTCGCCGTTTTGATCACGGCGATCGGCGTCTCCTACCTCCTGCAAAATCTCGCCCTCCTTATCTTTGGCGCGAATCCGAAGAGCTTCCAGTCCTTTGTCCCGATTAAGCCCCTGCATCTTGCCGGAGGCGCGCTCACGATCCCGGGAGAGACCATAGCGACGATACTGACGGGACTTATCGTCGCGGCGGGACTTCTCCTCTTTGTCCACCGCACGAAGGCGGGGCAGGCGATGCTCGCGGTCTCCGAGGACAAGGGGGCAGCCACGCTCATGGGCGTCAATGTCAATGCGACGATCGCGATGACCTTTGCGATCGGATCGGCTCTCGCCGCAGTGGCGGGCATCCTCCTTTGCTCCGCCTATCCCAGCCTGACACCGACGACAGGGGCGATGCCCGGAATCAAGGCCTTTGTCGCCGCGGTACTGGGGGGGATCGGTTCCATACCCGGGGCCTTTCTCGGCGGAGTGATTCTGGGGATTTTGGAGAATCTCTCGAAGGCCTATATTTCCTCCAAGCTTTCCGATGCGATTGTGTTTTCCGTCCTCATCCTGGTGCTTCTTGTGAAGCCCAGCGGAATCCTGGGGAAGAAGATCACGGAGAAGGTGTAGGGTGCAGCGATGAACGGAAACAGTCGAAGAAAAAAGATCTTTCAGAGCGATATGGCGAGCTATGCCATGATTCTCGCTGCCTATCTCGCGGCGGAGCTTTTTTTGAGAAGCGGCGCGGCGGGATCCCTCTTTAAGGGACTTTTAGTGCCGCTTTGCATCTACTCCATCATGGCGCTGAGCCTGAATCTTGTGGTCGGGATCTCCGGGGAGCTCTCCCTCGGGCACGCGGGCTTCATGTGCATCGGGGCCTTCAGCTCGGCGAGCTTTTCGATGCTGATGAAGGGACAGGGGCTTCCGAACGGGCTCTGCCTTTTCCTTGCGATCGTGATCGGCGCGCTTTCCGCGGCGGTATTCGGCTTTCTGATCGGAATTCCGGTGCTCCGCCTGAAGGGAGACTACCTTGCGATCGTGACGCTCGCCTTCGGGGAGATCATCAAAAACCTGATCAATGCCCTCTACTTCGGCGTGGACGAGAGGGGAGCACACTTTTCCCTGAAGGATGGAGCTGCGCTTAAGCTTGCAGGCGGCGGGAGGATCATCATTAAAGGGGCGCAGGGGATCACCGGAACCCCGAAGCTTTCGAATTTTACGGTCGGGATCATCCTGCTCCTCCTCTCGCTTTTTCTTGTGCTCCGGCTCATGAATTCCCGGACCGGCCGGGCCATTGCGGCGGTCCGGGACAATCGGATCGCCGCGGAATCCATCGGCCTCGATGCTGCGCGCCTTAAGCTTCTTGCCTTTACGATCTCCGCGGCCATTGCCGGCGCGGCGGGGGTGCTCTATGCCCACAATCTGAGCTCCCTGCAGGCCCTTCCGAAGAACTTCGGCTACAATCAGTCCATCATGATTCTCGTCTTTGTGGTCCTCGGCGGGATCGGGAACATGCGGGGCTCTGTCATTGCCGCCGTGCTTCTGACCCTGCTTCCGGAGCTCCTCCGTTCTCTGAATGACTACCGCATGCTGATCTATGCGGTTGTCCTGATTCTCATGATGCTTTTCACCTCTTCTCCAAGCTTTCTTTCCTTCCGGAGGGAGCTTCTTCTCCGGCTTCGCGGGAGGGGGAGGGACAGAAGGGAGGTCTCCTGATATGGCGGTTTTAAAGGCAGAGGCGCTCGGCATCTCCTTCGGGGGACTGAAGGCCGTGGATGATTTTCATGTCGAGATCGAGAAAAAGGAGCTCTATGGCCTGATCGGGCCGAACGGCGCGGGGAAAACCACGATTTTCAACCTTCTGACCGGTGTCTACCGTCCGGAGAGCGGCAGAATCCTCCTAGACGGCGAGAACATCGCCGGAAAGAGCTGTGTCGAGATCAATCAAAGGGGCATCGCGAGGACCTTCCAGAATATCCGGCTCTTCCACCAGCTCAGCGTGCTCGATAATGTCAAAGCGGGCTTTTACCATCATTTTCCCTATTCCCTCCTAGACGCTGTTCTTCATACGCCACGCTACTTCAGGCAGGAGAAGGAGATGGACAAAAGAGCGGAGGAGCTTCTCTCCGTCTTTGAGCTCTCGGAGGTCTCGGACTGCCGTGCGGGAAATCTCCCCTACGGGAAGCAGAGAAAGCTCGAGATCGCGAGGGCGCTTGCGACGGGGCCGAAGCTTCTGCTTCTGGATGAGCCCGCCGCGGGCATGAATCCCAATGAGACGGAGGAGCTTATGGGGACGATCCGTCTCGTGCGGGACCGCTTCGATATGACCATCCTTTTGATCGAGCACGACATGAAGCTTGTGAGCGGCATCTGCGACCGTCTGACCGTCCTGAATTTTGGGCAGGTTCTGAAGCAGGGAGAGACCGCGGAGGTTCTCCACGACCCCGAGGTTGTGAAGGCATATCTTGGGGAATGAAGGAGGAGAGATGAGCGCGATTTTGGAGGTGGAGAATCTGGAGCTTTGCTACGGCGTGATTCAGGCTCTGAAGGGGATTTCCTTCCATGTGGACAGGGGCGAGATCGTCAGCCTGATCGGCGCAAACGGCGCGGGAAAGACGAGCACGCTCCAGACCATTACGGGGCTGATTCCATCCCGGGGAGGAAGGGTGCTTTACAAGGGAAAGGAGATCACGAGGGTTCCGGGCTATACGCTTGTGCGTCAGGGACTTGCCCATGTCCCCGAGGGGAGGCGCGTCTTTTCGAGCCTCAGCGTCTATCAGAATCTGATGCTTGGCGCCTATACGAGGAAGAAGAAATCCGAGATCGAGGAGAGCCTTTCGATGATCTATCAGCATTTTCCGAGGCTTCTCGAGCGAAAGCAGCAGATGGCGGGGACGCTCTCCGGCGGGGAGCAGCAGATGCTCGCGATGGGAAGGGCACTCATGTCAAAGCCGGAGATGCTCGTCATGGACGAGCCCTCGATGGGCCTTTCCCCGATCTATGTCAATGAGATCTTTTCGATCATAGAGAAGATCCACGCTTCCGGGGTGACGGTGCTTCTCGTCGAGCAAAATGCCGCAAAGGCGCTCTCGATCGCAGACCGCGCCTATGTGCTCGAGACGGGTAGGATCACGATCGAGGGGAAGGCGTCGGAGCTTCTCCGGGATGAGAGGGTAAAGGCAGCTTATCTCTCGGAGTGATTTTCCCGGAGAAAAGCTCTCGGGGAAGGACCGACGGATCTTCCGATGGGACGATTTTCGATGGAATCGGCGCTTCCTCAGAGAGAATTTTCCGGATCGGTTTTTCGGATGCTTTTCCCGGGGCGCGGAAGGGAGGATGCTTGAACAGGAAAGCGGCGGTCGGAATCGTGCTTTTAATGATATTCTGCGTGCTGTCGAGTCTTTTCTTCCGCCTTTATCTCAGAGAGCAGCTCCGCCGCTACGACGAGAGAGGGGCACAGGGGAGGCAGGGCGAGGAGGGGACGGCACCGCTGATGCTTTCGGGGGAGGAGACGAGGGAGTCCGATCCCCGCGAGAGCCCGAAGAAGCGCTTTCAGCGGGAGCTCTTTGAGCTGGATCGGGAGACGGAGGAGCTTCTCTCCCAAAAGGGAGGGACATCCCTCCGGGAGAGGAGGCAGAGGATCTCCGAAATCTGGGACGCCAAGATGCGGCAGATT
>ERZ772921.2374-NODE-2374-length-10205-cov-21.842167_pt1 | contig 10205 bp, 4 predicted proteins | sample MGYA00512117_ERZ772921 | MGnify/ENA primary metagenome ERZ772921 (study PRJEB29015, sample SAMEA2737944) | human oral metagenome | biome: human oral; feature: human-associated habitat; material: dental | place: China | collected 2150 ... | reverse complement strand
TGTGGGCGGAGGCCGGCCCGGGGGGCGTGGGCGGCGGCGAGCTCTCCCACGTGGCCCTGGACGCCCAGCGCACCTGGAAGCGCTGGGTGCTGGCCGACTGCCTGCGGCGGATCGGGGGAGGCGACGTCGTCCAGGCCGTGGAGGCCCTGCCCGGGGCGGCCCCGGGGCGGGCCGTGGCCGTGGAGGCCATGCCCTCCGAGCTGGCCGCGCAGGCCAGTGACGACCCCCGCACCCGGGCCCGGGCGGGCACCAGGACGCGCACGCGCGTGTCCCTGGAGGTCACCGCCCAGGGGCGGGCCGGTATGCACGGCTTCCGCTCCGGGCAGGTCCTGGAGGTCCGGCAGCTGCCCCTGGCGGTCGCGCCGATCCAGCAGCTGGGCCTGACCCAGGACCGGCGGTGGCGCCACCACTACCGTCCCGGTGCCCGCCTCACGGCGGTGGCCCCCAGCACCGGCGAGCCCCTGGTCGTCGTGGGCGAGGAGGTCCTCACCGCCCGGGCCCGTCCCACCGGCCGGAGGCGGGTCACCGAGGTCGTGGACGCCACCGCCCTGGGGCTGGGCGAGCTGCGCTACCACGTCCACGTGGGCGGCTTCTGGCAGGTCCACCGGGACGCGCCCCGGGTCCTGACCGAGCGGGTGGTGCGGGCGGTGGTGGAGGACCACCCCACCGCGGCGGGCGGCCACCCGGGCCCCGGCGCCCTGAGGGCCGACGGGCTGCGGGTCCTGGAGCTGTACTCCGGCTCGGGGCTGCTGACCCTGCCGTTGGCCGCCCTGGGGGCCCGGGTGACCTGCCTGGAGGGATCCGCCCAGGCCGTGGCCGACGCCCGCAGGAACCTCCACGACCACCCCGACGCCCGCCTGGTGACCGGGGCCGTCACGGCGGACTCGGTCACCGAGCTGGGGAGTTCCTTCGGACCCGGCCGGGGGCGGGGGGCCGACGTCGTCGTCCTGGATCCCCCGCGGCGGGGGGCCGGGCGGCAGGTGGTAGAGGCCGTGGCCGCGCTGGGGCCCTCCCGGGTGGTCCTGGTGGCCTGCGACCCGGCCGCCCTGGCCCGGGACCTGGCCGCCTTCCTGGGGCTGGGGTTCAGGCTGGGGGACCTGGCCGCCCTGGACATGTTCCCCCACACCCACCACCTGGAGGCGGTCGCCGTCCTGACCCGGTAATCCCGTAAAATGTAGGTGTCGGCGCTCCCCACCGGTCCGGTGGAGGGCAAGCCGCTAGACCGCGGCACCATCGTCAGGTACCGGCAAGCTAAGGAGGTGAGGTGCATGGCGCATGTGAGCGAGTACGAGGTCGAGAACCTGTTCATTGACCGTCTTATGAGCATCGGTTGGGAGTACGTGAACCTGCGGGACTACGGCGAGGTGCTGACGAACTTCCAGCATCAGCTGGCGAGGCTCAACGCCGATAAGCTCGTCGAGGCCAAGAGTGAGGCGACGCTCTCACGCGAGGAGTTCGGCCGTGTGATGAACCACATTGACAACCACAGCGTCTACGATTCGGCGCGCATCCTGCGCGACCAGTACGTGCTGACCTTGGACAACGGTAAAACTGTCTACCTCGACTTCTTTACGCCGAACTCCGAGCGCAACCTGTATCAGGTGGCGCACCAGATAACGATGGACAAGGTCCACAAGGACGATGTAGCCTACAAGAACCGGTACGACGTGACGCTGCTGGTGAACGGCCTGCCACTCGTGCAGGTCGAGTTGAAGCGCCCCGGCGTGGAAATCAACGAGGCCATTAACCAGATAAACCGCTACCGCAAGTCCTCGTTCAAGGGCTTGTTCCGCTACCTCCAGCTGTTCGTGGTGTCGAACTCGGTGCAGACGAAGTACTTCTGCAACGAGAACGAGACCGTAAACGGCCGCTACAACCCGATTCTCAAGTCGTTGGTGTTCTTCTGGACCGACGAGCACAACCGGCGCGTGAACAAGCTTGACGAGTTCACACCCAATTTTCTGCGTCGCTCGACCATTACGGAAATGCTGGACCGTTACATGGTCATCAAGAGCACCGAACCCGTGCTCATGGTGATGCGCCCGTACCAAATTTACGCAGTCAAGGCCGCCAGGAGGCGCGTGCTGGAGTCGAACCAGAACGGATACGTGTTCGCCTGCACCGGCTCGGGTAAGACCCTAACTTCGTTCAAGCTCGCCCAGCTTCTGCGCGACGAGTCGAGGGTAGATAAGGTCGTGTTCCTCATTGACCGCAAGGATCTCGACGACCAGACGGTGGCTGAGTACAACAGCTTCGAGAAGGACTGCGTAGACATGTCCACCTCGACGCGCGTGCTCGTGAGCCAGCTCAAGGACGACTCGGCGCGGCTCATCGTGACGACTATTCAGAAGATGGCGACCGCCGTACGCGCCAAAAAATATGAGAAGGTGATGGACGCCTACCGCACGAAAAAGGTCGTGTTCATCATCGACGAGTGCCATCGTTCGCAGTTCGGCAAGATGCACGGCGACATTGCGAAGCATTTCCGGAACGCGAACTACATCGGCTTCACCGGCACGCCCATCTTCGAGGCGAACAAGGGCGCGGACGGGCGCACCACAGCCGACGTGTTCCATGCTGGCACGCTTGACGCCTGCCTGCACCGGTACATGATTAAGGATGCGATCGCAGACGGAAACGTGCTGCGCTTCTCGGTGGAGTACCAGCGCACGATGGTCGCGCGCGAGGTCGTCGACAATGGCATCGACCCTGAGCGGCTGGATGACCCTGAGTATTGCCGCAGGCACAACCTCGACCTCGATAAGCTCTATCATGATGACGCACGCATCGCTAAGGTCGCGGCTAACATATTCGAGCATCACGACCAGCACGTAAGTCCAGCGGGCACTGACGTGTACACGGCTATGTTCGCAGTAGACTCCATTAAGACGTTGGGCAGATACTACAACGCCTTCGCCGAGCTCAACGCGGAACGCGCGCTGGACGAACGGTACAGGGTGGCCGCCATCTTTACGTATCAGGCCAACGAGGACATGGACGAAGGCGGTGACGAGCACTCCGCTGAGCTTTTGGGACGCTGCATGGGCGACTATAATGTCATGTTCGGCACGTCGTTCGCGCTCGACTCGTTCGACGCATATCGCAAGGACATCGCCAAGCGCATGAAGCAGAAGGACCTGCCGCAGGTGGATATCCTGCTGGTGGTGAACATGATGCTCACAGGCTTCGACGCTAGGCCGCTGAACACGCTCTACCTCGACAAGAGCCTTGCGTGGCACTCGCTCGTGCAGGCGTACAGTCGCACAAACCGCGTGGACAAGGTGACCAAGCAGTTTGGTCAGGTCGTCAACTACCGCAACATCAAGAAAGCGCAGGACGAGGCCCTGAAGCTCTTCTCCGGAGACGGCGACCCTAACGAGTACCTACTGGAGAGCTACGAGTACTACGTGAACCAGTGGGTAAACCGGACCGGTCCTTTGCGCAAGGCGGCTCCAAGCGTGGACGATGCCAGCGATCTCAAGAGCGAGGACGACATCAGGCGGTTCGTTGTAGCGTTCCGTGCCCTGTCTGGTACGTTGGCGACGCTCAAGACGTTCAGCAAGTTCGGGTGGGACGATCTCGCGGTAGCGCTCGACGAGCAGGAGTACGAGGGCTACAAGAGCTGGTACCTGTACTTCCATGACGAGACCAAAAAACGCGAGCCGAAAGTACCGGTGCCCGTGGACGTGGACTTCGACGTGGAACTCGTGCTCACCGACCGCATCAACGTGATGTACATCCTCTCGCTGCTCAAGAGCGCCGGGAACAAGGATGCCGACTCGCGCGAGGATGATATTGACCTCATCATGCGCGAGATTGAGCGTTCGGATAACGAGAACCTGCGTGCCAAGAAAGATATCATGGAGGCGTTTATCCGCACGCGCTTCTACGACCTGCAGGCCAGCGCTGATATCGAGGAGGCGTTCCAGCATTTCGAGCGCGAGAGCATGCAGGCCGAAGTCGAGGAGTTCGCGCATGCGAACGGCCTCAAGACCGGGGACGTGCTAGACGTGCTCTCGCAGTACACCTTTGGCGGCTCTGTGACCGACGAGGAGATTCGCAGGAAGCTCGCGCCCTACAGACTGGGCCTGCTAAAGACCACCAAGATGACGAACGCCATCAGGGAGTTCGTAACCTACACGCACGGCCGCTACGCGGCGGCGGGAGAGTAAGTAATGATTAATTCCGAGAAATACCGCGCTCAGGCGGCCGAGCTGTCCGCGAAGCTGTGGGCCATCGCCAACGACCTGCGCGGCAACATGGATGCCTCGAAGTTCAGGAACTACATTCTCGGCACCATCTTCTATCGCTATCTGTCCGAGCGCACCGAGTCGTACATGGACGAGATTCTGTCCGAAGACGATGTAAGCTACGAAGATGCGTTCGCTGACGACGACTACCGTCCTGTCGTCGAGAAGTGGTCCATCGAGCACTTGGGCTACATCATCTGGCCTGAGAACTTGTTCCGCGAGCTCGCTCGCAGAGTGCGGCGTCCCGTGGACGACGACGACAGGTTTAGCGTCGAGGACTACGAGCGTGCCGTAAAGGAGCTGACCGGCTCGACTATGGGCCAGCCCTCTGAGCCAGCGTTCTCCGGCCTGTTTAACGACATGAAGTTGCAGGATCCTGACCTCGGTGACACCGTGGCCGAGCGCACGGCACTCATTGGCAAGGTCATCACGCGCATCGGCGACATCGATTTCGACTTGGCTGATCAGCAGTTCGATGTGCTCGGCACCGCTTACATGATACTCATCGGCCTGTTCGCCTCGGATGCGGGTAAGAAGAGCGGCGAGTTCTTCACGCCTACCGGTCCCTCGAAGCTTGTTGCGACGCTGGCGACCGTGGGGCTCGACGAGGCGCGCACCGTCGGCGACTGTACCTGTGGCTCTGCCTCGATGCTTCTTGAGGTACAGAAGCACCTGACTACGGGCCGCGTTAGTCACTTCTACGGTCAGGAGAAGATTGCCACGACGTACAACCTCGCGCGCATGAATATGCTTATGCACGGCGTAGAATACCAGAACTTTGATATTTACAAGGGTGACACCATCACGCAAGACAGGTTCGGCAACGTGAAGATGACCGTGCAGGTGTGCAACCCGCCTTACTCGCTCAAGTATGACGCGAACCCCTTGCTGCTTGATGACCCGCGCTACTCCGGTGCGGGAAAGCTGCCACCTAAGTCGCACGCTGACTACGCCTTCGTAGAGCACATGATTGCTCACATGGATGAGGACGACGGCCGCGTGGCGGTACTCCTGCCGCACGGAGTACTCTTTCGTGGTGGGGCTGAGGCGATCATCCGCAAGTATATCGTCAGGGACCTCAACCGGCTCGACGCGGTTATCGGCCTCGCGCCGAACCTGTTCCATGGCACCTCGATTCCGGTGTGTCTGCTCGTGCTCAAGTCGAACCGTAACGGTAACGCCAACGACGTGCTCTTCATTGACGCGAGCAAGGAGTTCAAGCCCGGTAAGAGGCAGAACACTCTTGAGGACGAAAACATCGAACGCATTGTCGATACATACAAACTCCGCGTAGATGTAGACAGGTTCGCCCATGTGGCAACCAGGGACGAAATTGAGGCTAACGGCTGGAATCTCAACATTCCGCGCTATGTGGATACGTTCGAGGAGGAGGCCCTGGTGGATCTCGAAGCCGTGCGCGGCGACCTTAAGCGCATCGAGGGCGAGAAGACAGCAGCTATCGCCAAGGTCGAGAGCATGCTCAAGGAGTTGGGACTGTGATGAGCTACCTGAGTGTTTCCGACTGGATTTCGATCGTTAGTAGCATTGCGTCGCTGATTCTGGCTATCATAATTACCGTGGTTCAATACAAGCAGAGCGAGCGGATGTATGCGTTCGAACGTCGACTGGATGAGCGTGATGAGTGCCGTCATGCCGAGGAGATTAGATCGCAGGTAGCCTCGTTCATTATCAAGTACGGTGACCAGATTGATCTCATTCCGCTATGCGTCATAGCGGCTATGCATGACGATACGTTCGGATATTCACGCGAGATGTACCGTGAGTTCAACTGTCTTACTTGCGAGGTTCAGGGTGCGTTGCTTAAGCGTTGCGATATCGACATGAAGGTTTCAGATCTCCCTAATTTTGACACAGATTGTGTTAAGGCTGTCGAGAAAACTATTTACAGATGGTTTCCCCGGGACACTTCTCCGTTCTATGACGGTGGTAAGTACCTGATTTACTCATTGACGAGATACAAGTCCCTGCCTGTCGAAGAGATTCGATACAAGAAAGAATACGATTCATCTGCTTTCAGGCCGAAAAGCGCCATAACGTCGTACAGCGAGTATATGACAGATGTTCTAAGCGAGGTATTCCGCAGTGGAATTGCTGCTGACGAGCCACTCCTGAATGCGTTGGCGACCGACTATGGGTTCGGAGAAGATGAAGAAATTGTCGCTTGTCGGTTCGTTACCGAGCTCGCGTTCTGGCTCGCTACATACGGTGGACAGGCTGATCCAGAGAAGAACTACGGACACCCAGAGGACTACTTCGCCTGTGGTGGCGAAACCATGGAAGATTTGTTCCTGCTGGCAATGAGCAAAATTTATATTCACCTCATCATTGGGAAGGCGACGCCATGCAATCACCAAAACTGAGATTCAAGGATGATGATGGATCCGAGTATCCTGCATGGGAAGAGATGAAGCTCGGTGACATTGGTTCTGTTGCCATGTGCAAACGTGTATATAAAGCACAGACGTCTACCGAAGGAGATGTGCCGTTTTTTAAGATCGGCACGTTTGGTGGAGAACCAGATGCCTTCATTTCCCGCGAACTGTATGAGAGTCTGAGACGAAAGTACTCGTTTCCTGCAAAAGGTACTATTCTGTTGTCGGCTTCGGGGACCATCGGGCGTCAGGTCGTATATAACGGAGAGGATGCTTACTATCAAGACTCAAACATCGTCTGGCTTGATCACGATAATACAGTCATAGACGATTTTCTCAGACAGTTCTATAATGTCGTAACTTGGCAAGGCCTTGAAGGCAGTACTATTAAGAGACTCTATAACAAGATGATTCTTGAGACGTCGTTCAATAGGCCATGCTTTCTTGAGCAACACAAGATCGCTAACCTGCTTTCGTCTGTCGACGAGATCATCGCAGCACAGCAGGCCGAGGTCGAGGCGTGGGAGATGCGCAAGCGCGGCGTGATGCAGCAGCTCTTTTCGCAGCAGGTCAGGTTCGAGGCCGACGACGGGTCCGAGTATCCGACTTGGGAAGAGAAGACGCTCGGTGAGTGCTGCATATACGGCAAGAAACGTTGCGGAGGTGGTAATTATGTCGGCACAGACAACATGCTTCAAGACTTTACCGGCGTACGTTTTGACGACGATGCCGAAACTTCAGGTATCGCGTATGAAATCGGCGATGTTCTGATGGCGAACATACGGCCGTATCTCAAAAAGGTCTGGTGGGCCGACCGGGAAGGTGTGTGTAGCACGGATGTTCTCGTGTTCCACCCGACAGATATCGAGTCAAGCTACTTGCATCACCTCCTTGCGTCAGATTCATTCATCGCCTACGTTATGTCCGCAGCCAAAGGTTCAAAGATGCCGCGAGGTGACAAAAACCATATCATGGGGATGCGGCTTCTCAAGCCGTGCGCTGAGGAGCAGCAGAAGATTGCTGACTGCCTGTCCTCATTCGATGAGGTTATTGCTAAGGCGAGGGCTGAGCTCGAACAGTGGCGGCTACTCAAGAAGGGCCTGTTGCAGCAGATGTTTGTCTGAGATGACACTATGCGGTCACCGACGAAGCGACGACATGCTTCATCGCGCGGGTCAATATCCGCCTGGACGTCGACCTGCGCCGCGGCGGCGTCGAGTTCGAGGTGTCCATCGTGCTCGACAGCGGCGCCCCGGGTAGCCCGTGTGCTGGGCGGGCCACGGACAGCCGGTAGAGGCAGAGCAGGACAGCGGCGTACGCGCCGAGACGATCGTCGTGCTCGACAGGGTCTGGAGGGACGAGGGGTGCCCGCCGTGGCCGAGTGGGCTGCGACGCGCGGAGCCAGCGGTGCCAGGGTGGGAGCTCGTAGCCGCCCAGGTGCTGCTCGCCGGTGGGCCGCAGCCCGCCCGCTGAATGCACGCGGACGGGCTTGCGTAAAGCGAGCCGCGTGACGCCGTGTTGACGCCGTGTCACAGGGCGTCGGCTATGGTGACGGGGTTCCTCGCCTGCTGAGCCAGCAGGATCCCCTTGCCAGAACAGGAGTCAGACCGGTGAGCCTGGATACCTTCGCCTCCCGCAGCACCCTGAGCGTAGCCGGCACGGACTACGAGATCTTCCGCCTGGAGGCCGTCCCCGGCCTGGGGCGCCTGCCCTACTGCCTCAAGGTCCTGGCCGAGAACCTGCTGCGCACCGAGGACGGGGCCAACGTCACCGCCGACCACGTGCGCGCCCTGGCCACCTGGGACCCCGCCGCCGAGCCGGACACGGAGATCCAGTTCACCCCCGCCCGCGTGATCATGCAGGACTTCACCGGCGTGCCCTGCATCGTGGACCTGGCCACCATGCGCGAGGCCGTGGCGGACCTGGGCGGCGACCCCGAGAAGATCAACCCCCTGGCCCCCGCCGAGATGGTCATCGACCACTCCGTCCAGATCGACTCCTTCGGCCTGTCCTCCTCCCTGGAACGGAACAAGGAGCTGGAGTACCGGCGCAACGCCGAGCGCTACCAGTTCCTGCGCTGGGGCCAGGGCGCCTTCTCCAACTTCCGGGTGGTGCCGCCCGGCACCGGCATCGTCCACCAGGTCAATATCGAGTACCTGGCGCGCACCGTGTTCACCAAGGATGTCGCCGGGCCCGGCGGGGCGGTCGTCACCCAGGCCTACCCGGACACCTGCGTGGGCACCGACTCCCACACGACCACGGTCAACGGCATGGGCGTGCTGGGCTGGGGCGTGGGCGGCATCGAGGCGGAGGCCGCCATGCTGGGCCAGAGCGTGTCCATGCTCATCCCGCGCGTGGTCGGCTTCAGGCTCACCGGCTCCATCCCGGCCGGCGCCACCGCCACCGACGTCGTGCTCACCATCACCCAGATGCTGCGCGCCCACGGGGTGGTGGGCAAATTCGTCGAGTTCTACGGCGAGGGCGTGGCGCAGGTGCCGCTGGCCAACCGCGCCACCATCGGCAATATGAGCCCCGAGTTCGGCTCGACCGCCGCCATCTTCCCCATCGACGAGGTGACCCTGGACTACCTGCGCCTGACCGGGCGCAGCGAGGAGAACGTGCGCCTGGTCGAGGAGTACACCAAGGCCCAGGGCATGTGGCACGACCCGGGGCGCGAGCCGGCCTTCTCCGAGTACCTGGAGCTGGACCTGGCCACGGTGGTGCCCTCCATCGCCGGGCCCAAGCGCCCCCAGGACCGCATCGAGCTGTCGGGGGCCAAGGCCTCCTTCGAGCGGACCCTGCCGACCTACGCCGCCCAGGCCCACAAGCCCACGCCGGTGACCCTGGCCGACGGCACGCTCACCGAGCTCGACCACGGGCACGTGGCCATCGCCTCCATCACCTCGTGCACCAACACCTCCAACCCCTCCGTCATGGTCGCCGCCGGGCTGCTGGCCCGCAACGCCGTGGCCCGCGGCCTGCGGAGCAAGCCGTGGGTCAAGACCTCCACGGCGCCCGGATCCCAGGTGGTCACGGACTACTACGCCAAGGCGGGGCTGTGGCCGGCGCTGAACGCGCTGGGCTTCAACGTCGTGGGCTACGGCTGCGCCACGTGCATCGGCAACTCCGGGCCGCTGCCGGAGGAGGTCTCGGCGGCCGTCAACGACGCCGATCTCGCCGTCGTCTCCGTGCTGTCCGGCAACCGCAACTTCGAGGGGCGCATCAACCCCGACGTCAAGATGAACTACCTGGCCTCCCCGCCGCTGGTCATCGCCTACGCCCTGGCCGGCACCATGGACTTCGACTTCGCCACCCAGCCGCTGGGGCGCGACGAGCAGGGCCGCGACGTCTTCCTGGCGGACATCTGGCCCGACCCCGCCGAGGTCCAGGCCACCATCGACGCCACCATCGACCGGCAGATGTACACCCGCGACTACGCCGACGTGTTCGCCGGCGACGAGCGCTGGCGGGGCCTGGACACGCCCGAGGGGGAGACCTTCGCCTGGAACGAGGAGTCCACCTACGTGCGCAAGGCCCCCTTCTTCGAGGGGCTCACCATGGA
>ERZ772921.2368-NODE-2368-length-10223-cov-24.821302_pt1 | contig 10223 bp, 8 predicted proteins | sample MGYA00512117_ERZ772921 | MGnify/ENA primary metagenome ERZ772921 (study PRJEB29015, sample SAMEA2737944) | human oral metagenome | biome: human oral; feature: human-associated habitat; material: dental | place: China | collected 2150 ... | reverse complement strand
CCACGTGGACGCACACCCCGGCCACCGGGCAGGGGCAGCGTGCCTGCGCCGGGCCGTCAGCGGTGAGCACCACCTCGACCCCGGGCCGCCCGACCACCACCGTGACCGCCTCCTGGTCCGTCTCACGGGCCTCCACGCGCCCGGCGGCCACCTCGGCACGGGCGCGCCGCACCAGCCCGCGGCTGGCCAGGGCAGCCAGGGCGACGTCGTCAAAGGCGGCGTAGAGCGCCCCCCAGTCCGGCAGGGCGCTCATGTGGTCACCTGGGCCAGCCACTGGGCGAAACGGTCCGGGGTCATGGCGGCCACCCGCATACCGGCGTCCACGAGCCTGTCGGCCACGGCCCGGTCGAACCAGGGCGCACCGGCGTCGGTCAGGGAGGCCAGCCCCAGCACGTTCACCCCCGAGTCCACCAGCCCTCGCACGTGGGACACCAGGGCGGAGACCGACCCGCCCTCCTCGAAGTCGCTGACCAGGGCCAGCACCGTGCGGGTGGGCTGGGTGACCTGGGAGGCGGCGTAGGCGACGGCGTTGGCAATGTCGGTGCCGCCGCCCAGCTGGGAGGTCATGAGGATCTCCACGGGGTCGTGGGCCAGGTGGCTGACGTCCACCACGGTGGTGTCGAACAGCACCAGGCGTACCGACATCCCCGGCAGGGCAGCCAGGATCGAGGCCATGACGGCGCTGTGAAGCAGGGAGGAGGCCATGGAGGCGGACTGGTCCACCAGGATGACAATGTCCCAGGCCACGTTACGACGTCGCTGGCGGGCCGTGAAACGCAGGTCCGTCACGAGCACGCGCCCGGTGCCCGGGTCCGTACGACCCAGGTTCACGGCAATGGTGCGGCGCCAGTCGAGGTCGCGCGCCGAGGCACGGAGGCTGCGACGGTGGCGCTGGCGCGCACCGCTGAGGGCCGTCGTCACGGGGGGCCGCAGCCGCTCGACGACGTCGGCGACGACACGGGCGATCAGCGCCCGCAGCCCGTCGGCCAGGGCGGGCGAGATCGTGCCCTTTATGCGCAGCAGGGCGGCTCCGAGCTCGGGGCTGGTCCTGACCGAGCCCACCGCGCCGGGGTCGGCCAGCAGGTCGGTCAGCCCGTAGCGGGTCAGGGCGTCACGCTCCAGGCGCTCCAGGGTGGAGACGGGGAACAGGCGGCGGGCGCCGTCGAGCCAGTCCACCGCCCGCAGCGCCGAGGCCTCACGGCCACCGCCACCACCGGGGCCCGAGGGGTCCGGCCCACCCAGGACGTGACCGCGTCCGGTGTACTCCCGGTCGTAGAGGTAGCCCAGGGTGTCGTCCAGGCCGATGTCGGCGGGGCTGCGCGGCAGGACGGGCTCGGCGTAGCGTCCCAGGACCATGCGCCAGCGGCGCGCCGCCAGGGCGGGGTCAATCCCCTCGCCCAGGGCGCCGCTACCGGCCGGGGTGCCAGGCGGGCCCGACCCCGCCGTCCTGGCCGCGGTCCGCCAGGCCATGGACGGGGGACGCCGCCTGCACCTGGCCTACGTCTCGGCCACCGACCGGCGCACCGAGCGTGACGTGGACCCCCTGGAGCTGGTCAGTAACGGATCCCACCTCACCCTGCGGGCCTGGTGCCTGGACAGCGGGGCGGAGCGCAGCTTCCGCCTGGACCGGGTCCTGGCGGCCAGGGTCCTGGGGGAGCGCTCCCGCCCCCACCGCCTACGACGTCGCCCCGCCGGGGCCAGGCCCACGGCCACGCTGCACCTGCGCCCCACCGGGCGCTGGCTGACCGAGCAGGTCCCGACCCTGCGGACCACCACGAACCCCGACGGCACCATTACGGCGGTGGTGGAGGGGCGTGACGAGGAGTGGCTGGTCGGTCTCGTCCTGTCCGCCGGACGTCACGTCCTGGACGTCCAGCCCCTCGACCTGGCTCATGTCACAGTCCGGCGGGCGAGGGCCGCACTGGCCGCTGACCAGGCCGTTTACCAGGATCTCGCACCTACGCCTGTGGTGGAACAGGACGTTGGGCGTGACGAGGCGGGTCCGCGGGGACGTTAGACTCACGACTACCCGGACCACCACGAGATCACTAGGATGTCGAGCCATGAAGTTCACGCCGACCCACATTATCGTCCTGCTCATCGTCCTCATCCTGGTCTTCGGCAGCACCAAGCTCCCGCAGATCGCCAGCAGCCTGGGCCAGTCGATGAAGGTCTTCAAGAAGGAGATCAAGGAGCTGCGCGACGAGGACACCACGGCCGCCTCCGGCCAGCAGGCCCCGGCCCAGATCCAGCAGCCGGCTGAGGGCACCTACTACACCCAGCCCACGCAGACCGGTCAGGCCGCCCCCCAGCAGCCCACCGAGACCCAGAAGTAAGGCCCCGGCGGCCCTACGCCCGGCGCCCCCGTAGCCCGGGCGCCGCCTGGCTGACCGAAACGCGAGAGGGAGACACCGATGCCCAGACTGCCCAGGGTCTCGAAGGTGCGCCGCAAGGAGAACCCCGAGGCGCGCATGTCCATCGGAGACCACCTGCGCGAGCTGCGTAACCGTCTTCTTGTCTCCGCCGTCGGCGTCCTGGTCATGTCGGTGGTGGGCTACATGCTCTACGACCCGGTCTTCGCCCTCATTACCACCCCCATTACCGAGGCCAACGCCAGGGGCGCCCACCTGTCCATTAACTTCGACACCATCCTGTCCTCCTTTGACATGAAGCTGCGCGTGTCGATCTGGCTGGGCGTCATTATGTCCTCGCCCCTGTGGGTGTTCCAGTTCTGGGCCTATGTGGGTCCGGGCATGACCCGCAAGGAAAAGCGCTACGCCTGGGCCTACGGGACCGTCGGGGTGGTCCTGTTCACCGCCGGGGCGGCGCTGGGCATGTGGGTCATGCCCCACGCGGTGGTCATCCTGACGAACTTCATCCCCACGGAGGTGGGAACCGGGTTCATCCAGGCCAGTCTCTACCTGTCCTTCATTATGAGACTGGTCCTGGTCTTCGGCGCGGCCTTCCTGCTGCCCGAGCTGCTGGTGGCGCTCAACAGCCTGGGCCTCATGCGCGGCACCACCATGATCAAGGGCTGGCGCTGGGCCGTGGTCATCATCTTCACCTTTATGGCGTTCGCCAACCCGCTCCCCGACCCCTGGTCCATGATCTTTATGGCCGTGCCCGTCACCGGCCTGTACTTCCTGGCCTGCTTTATCGCCATCCGCCACGACAAGCGCGTGGACAAGAAGCGCGCCGCCTTTGAGGCCGAGCTCGACGCCGCCCTGAGCTCCGAGGGCCCCGCCGCCCTCACCCCGCCCTCCCAGCCGCAGGGCTGAGCGGACCAGTACGAGACACCCGCCCCACCATGCGTATCATCCTGCTGAGCAACCCCACCTCCCGGCACGGCCGCCACAGCGGTGCGGCCGACGCCGCTGTGGCCGCCCTGGAGGACGCGGGCCACGAGGTGCTGGTGGCTACCTCCACCGGCTACGAGGCCACCCGCCGTAGGGCCGTCGCGCTCCTTACCGACATCGGCCACCGGCCCGACGCCCTGGTCGTGGTGGGCGGGGACGGCATGATCCACCTGGGCCTGGGCGTCGTCGCCCGCACCGGCGTGCCCCTGGGCGTGGTGGCCGTGGGCACCGGCAACGACATCGCCCGCCACTTTGGGCTGCCGGTCGGCGACGTGGGTGCCAGCGTGTCCATTGTCAACCACGCCCTGGCCGGCACCGGGCGCGTCCTGGCGGTGGACGCCATCCACGCCGCCCGCCCCGACGGCACCCCGGTGCAGGCGTGCCACCAGTGGTCCATGGCCACCGTGGGGGCCGGTATCGAGGCGGCCGTCAACGCCCGCGCCAACACCCTGCCCTGGCCCTCCGGGGAGAGCCGCTACACCGTGGCCGCCCTGGAGGAGATCGTCCGGCTGGCCCCCTACGGCTACCGGCTCACCACCGACTCCGGCACCTGGACCGGGGCGGCCCTGCTGGTCAGCGCCGCCAACACCCGGTACATCGGCGGCGGCATGGACCTGGCGCCCCAGGCCGACCCCACCGACGGCCTCCTGGAGGTCGTCCGGCTGGACCCCTGCGGGCGCCTGAGCGTCCTGGCCCTCCTCCGCCGGGTCTTCGCGGGGACCCACGTGGGCCGCCCAGGAGTCCACCTGGAGCGCAGCCGGAGCCTGACCATCGAGCCCTGGCCGGACGACGGCGCCGGCGGCTGGCTGCGTGACCCGCCCCACCCCTACGCCGACGGTGAGCGCCTGGCCAGTCTGCCCCTGCACCTGGAGGCGGTACCGCAGGCGGTAGGCCTCCTGCTGCCCGCCTGAGCGGGCCCGGTGAGACGGGCCCCTGGTGCCCGGGCGCACCGTCACGGGTAGTCTTGCCCCTATGCCGTCAGCCGCAGAGCGCTACGCCGCCGCACGCCGTCGTCAGGCCGCCGCCAACAGTGAGCTGTCACGCTTTGCCACCAGCTACGACTTCCCCTTCGACGACTTCCAGGTCCAGGGCTGCCAGGCCCTGGAGCGCGGTGAGGGCGTGCTCGTGGCCGCCCCCACCGGCGCGGGCAAGACGATCGTGGGGGAGTTCGCCGTCCACCTGGGGCTGGTCAGGGGGCTCAAGACCTTCTACACCACCCCCATTAAGGCCCTGTCCAACCAGAAGTACCTCGACCTCGCGGCCCGCTACGGGCAGGAGGCCGTGGGCCTGCTGACCGGCGACACCTCCGTCAACCCCCACGCCCAGGTCGTGGTCATGACCACCGAGGTGCTGCGTAATATGCTCTACTCGGGCTCACGCAGCCTGGAGGGGCTCGGCTTCGTGGTCATGGACGAGGTCCACTACCTGGCCGACCGCTTCCGCGGCCCCGTGTGGGAGGAGGTCATTATCCACCTGGACCCCGCCGTCCAGGTGGTCTCCCTGTCCGCCACCGTGTCCAACGCCGAGGAGTTCGGCGACTGGCTGGGCCAGGTGCGCGGCACCACGGCCGTGGTCGTCTCCGAGCACCGTCCCGTCCCCCTGACCCAGCACATAATGGTGGGCCGCCGCCTCATGGACCTCTACGCCGCGGAGCCGGCCGGGCCCACCGGATCACCCGACACGGACACGGGCACCCCGCCGCTCGACCCCGACCTGGTCAGGGCCGTCAAGAACGCCCGCCGAGCCGCCGCCAGTGAGCAGACGGCCCGGTCCCAGACCTGGAGGCGTGGCCGCCGGACCACGTGGCCCGCCCCGGCCGGCGCCCGGGCGGCCCGGCTCCGTCCCCCCTCGCGCACCACCGTCATTAGCGTCCTGGACCAGGCCCACCTGCTGCCGGCCATCGTCTTCGTCTTCTCGCGCAACGGGTGCGAGCAGGCCGTCCGCCAGGTGGTGGCCGGGGGAGCGGACCTGACCACCAGGGCCCAGGCCCGGCAGATCGAGGAGGTCATTGAGCGGCGCACCGCCGCGGTACCCGAGGGCGACCTGGCCGTCCTGGGCTTCCACTCCTGGGCGCACGCCCTCCAGCGGGGCGTGGCCGCCCACCACGCCGGGCTCCTGCCGGTGTTCAAGGAGACGGTCGAGGAGCTCTTCAGCGCCGGGCTGGTCAAGGTCGTCTACGCCACCGAGACCCTGGCCCTGGGCATTAACATGCCGGCACGCACGGTGGTCCTGGAGTCCCTGCGCAAGTGGAACGGCTCCGGGCACGTCCAGCTCACCCCGGGGGAGTACACCCAGCTCACCGGGCGGGCGGGACGCCGGGGGATCGACACCCAGGGGCACGCCGTCGTCCTGGCCGCCGACCAGGTGGAGCCCCAGGTCGTGGCCTCCCTGGCCTCCAGGCGCACCTACCCCCTGGTCTCGGCCTTCCGGCCCACCTACAACATGGCCGTCAACCTCCTGGGACGCACCTCCCGGGCCCGGGCCCGGGAGGTCCTGGAGTCCTCCTTCGCCCAGTTCCAGGCCGACCGGGGCGTGGTCGAGCTCGCCGCCCAGGCGCGCCGGGCCCGCCAGGGGCTGGCCGCCCTGGAGAGGCAGATGGAGTGCAGCCACGGGGACTTCCGGGAGTACGCCATGCTGCGCCAGCGCCTGGGGGAGGTGCAGGCCGAGCTGGCCCGCGCCAACCGGGAAGGGCGTCGCAGTAACGCACGTCACTCCATGGAGTCCCTGCGCCGCGGTGACGTCGTGGTCTACCCCCGGGGCCGACGCCGCCGCCACGGCGTGGTCCTGGGCACCGGCACCGACCAGGCCGGGGTCCCCCTCCTGGAGGTCCTGGGGGAGGACTCCCGCCTGGTGACCCTCACCCCGGACACCGCGCCCAACGGCGTCGTGAGGGTCGGAGCCCTCACGGTGGCCGACACCGTGGACCCCCGTCGCCCCCGTCAGCGGGACCGTCTGGTGCGCCGCCTGGTGGACGCCATCCGCTCAGGCGACCTGGCCCAGGACGGGCGCCGTCGACGGCGCACCCGGGCAGGGGGGCAGACGGACGACGGGACCGGCACCGACGTGGGCCAGGTTCAGGCGCTGTGCCACGAGCTGCGCAACCACCCCTGCCACGCCTGCCCGGACAGGGAGGAGCACGCCCGCGTCGGCCGCAGGTGGGCCAAGGCCCTGGTCACCTCCGAACGGCTCCAGGAGCGTATCCAGGCGCGCACGGGCACCATCGCCCGGCTCTTCGAGGCCGTCTGCGAGGTCCTGACCGCCCTGGGCTACCTGGAGCCCGTGGACCGGGGGCACCCTGAACGTGAGCTGCGGGTCACCGCGGCCGGGCGGGTCCTGTCGCGGGTCTACGCCGAGCGGGACCTGCTCATCGCCCAGTGCCTGCGGGAGGGGCTGTGGGAGGACCTGGGACCGGCCGAGCTGGCGGGCGCCGTGAGCGCCTGCGTCTACGAGCCGCGCGCAGCCGTGCGCTCCGTGGGCCCGGCCGTGTCCCCGGGTTCGCGCCTGGGGGAGGTCCTGCGCGCCGAGCTGGACCTGTCACGCAGGATCCACGACCTGGAGTCCCTGGCGCAGATCGAGTCCTCCTCGGGTGCCGAGCCCGCCCTGGCCGGGGCGGTCCTGACCTGGGCGCAGGGGGCCCACCTGGCCCAGGTCCTGGAGGACAGCGACCTGACGGCCGGGGACTTCGTGCGCTGGTGCAAGCAGCTGCTTGACGTCCTGGGGCAGATCTCGGCCCTGGAACCCGCCCTCTCGGACAGGGACACCGCCCTGGCCGTCCTGGCCCAGGGCGCTGCCCAGGCCAGCAGCGCGGTCAACCGGGGGGTCCTGGCGTGGTCGGCCCTGTGAGCCGACCGGCCGCGTGGCGGGCGGCCGCCGTCCGCCACCGGCTCGGCCTGCTCCTGGCGGCGGTCGGCAGCGGCCTGCTCCTGGACGCGGCCTTCGCGCCGTTGTCCTGGTGGTGGGCCGCCCCCCTGGGGGTGGCGGGGCTGGTGACCGTGCTGTACGGACGCCGGGTGCGCGCGGGCGTGGTGCTGGGGCTGGCCCACGGGCTCGGGTTCTTCACCCCGCTGCTGCACTTCACCGCCGTGTCCATGGGCAACGTCGTGGGCTGGCTGGCGGTGACCGTGGTGGAGTCCCTCTACCTGGCGGCCCTGGGCGGGGCCTGGGCGGTGGCACAGCGTCTCGTCCCCGGTCCTGGTGCCCGGTGGCGGGGACCGGCCGCCCGGGCCGTGTGCTTCCCGGTCCTGTGGGTGGCCGTGGAGGAGGTGCGCTCCTCCTGGCCCTGGGGAGGTCTTCCCTTCGGGCGACTGGCCTTCGCCATGGCCGACGCGCCCGTCCTCCCGCTGGCGTCCCTGGCCGGGAGCACGGGGCTGGGGCTCCTGGTGGCCCTCACGGGCGCGGTGCTGGCGGAGGGGATCCGGGCGCTGCGCGACGGGCGGCGTGCCATGACGCTGGTCTGCGCGACCGCCGCTTGCGCCCTGACCGTCTCCCCGGCGCTCGTGGGCCTGCCGGAGCGGGCCGAGGACGGCACGATCCGCGTCGCCGCCGTCCAGGGCAATGTGGCCGGGGACGCCCAGGACGCCTACTCACGGGCCCTGGAGGTCACCCGCAACCACGTCCTGGCTACCGTGGAGCTCGCCGCCAGCGGCTCCGCCACCGGGGTGGACCTGGTCATCTGGCCCGAGAACGCCGCCGACCGCGACCCGCGCCAGGACCAGGTCACCGCCGTCCTGGTGGAGCGCGCCGCCCAGGCCGTCGGGGTCCCGGTCCTGGTGGGCGCCATCGCCTTCGCCGACCGCCCGGAGGGGATGAGCGGGGTGACGGGGCGGGTCCGCTACAACGACATGGTGGTGTGGACCCCGGGCAGCGGGGCGGGCCAGGTCTACACCAAGCACCGGCCGGTGGCCTTCGGCGAGTTCGTCCCGCTGCGCCGCCTCATTCGCGCGGTCAGCGGGCAGGTGGACCGGATCGGCTCGGACCTGCTGCCCGGCAGCGGGGGCCACACGCTCACCGTCCGCACCCGTGACGGCCGTGACGTGCCCCTGGCCGTGGGGATCTGCTTCGAGGTGGCCTACGACGACGTGCTGCGCGCGGGCGTGCGCCAGGGCGGGGAGATCATTGTGGTCCCCACGAACAACGCCTCCTTCATAGGCTCTAGCGAGGCCGCCCAGCAGCTGGCCCAGGGCCGGGTCCAGGCGGTGACGCACGGCCGGGCCGTGGTCCAGGTCTCGACCGTGGGGGTCACCGCGGTCATTAGCCCCCGGGGCGTGGTCACCCAGGAGGCCCGGCCCTACACCCGTGCGTACCTGGTGGCCGACGTGCCCCTGCGCCGGGGGCTGAGCGTGGCCGACCGCCTGGGGCCCTGGCCCGCACGGGTCGTCCTGGCCGCCGCCACCGTCCTGGTCCTGGCAGGTACGGTCCCGACCCTGGCAGGCGCTCTCCCGGTCCGAGCAGGTGCTGTCCCGGTCCGGGCGGGCGCCGTCTCCGCCGGGGCCAGCCGCCCCACCCGAGCGTGAGAACGGTACTTATTCGTCGCGAGAACGGTACTTGTTCGCCGTGAGAACGGTACTTATTGCTCGCGAGAACGGGTACAGGCCGACCCCGCGCCAGCGCGCAGCCTGCCGGGCCCTTACCGGGCCGCCGGGTGGTCAGCCCCTGACCTGCGGTGTGCCGGGCCGCCGCCCTCCGACTCCGAACGCCGCGACTTTAAGGCAGGCCAGCCCCGGCCCCGGCCCTGGCCCCGGCGTCGGGCCAGCGGCGGATCTCCGGCAGCTGGCAGGCGCGATCGGCTGGCCCGGGCCGCGGCGTCGGGGCTCAGAAGCGTTCCCGGTAGATCTCCCCGCTGCGCAGCATGGTCAGACGCTCCTCCAGCAGGACCTTGAGCTCGTCGACGCTGCGCCGCTCCAGGAGCATGTCCCAGTGGGTGCGCGGCGCCTTCTTGGGCTCGTCGCCCTCAGGCTCCTCGGACTCGCCGCGGCGGGCCGCCGCCTGCCCGCACTCGGGGCACTCCCAGGTGGGTGGGACCTCCGCCTCCTTGGCCATGGGAATGGTGGTCGTGTGCCCCAGCGGGCACTCGTAGGTGACAGTGATCCGCTCAGCGAACTCGACGCCCTCCTCGGACTCCATCGACTTGGCGCCGATCGTCATCCCCCGTAGCGCGCGGTCTGCCATGCTGTGCCTTCCCTCGTGGCTCTCGTCGGCCCCCTGGCCGGTAGTTGCAACACTGCGACGCCCGGGACTGTTCCCGCGCCCGCGCAGCGACGCACCATTGTACCGTCCGCACCGGGCCCGAGCCCACCGTCGTCGGTCCGGCACCAGGAACGGCACAAGAGGGTGCACCCGGTTTGTCCCACCACGCCCCCTGGCGGGCCTGTGACCTCTATCCTAGGTGCTATGGCAACCAAACGCATCGGCATCCTGACCGCGGGCGGCGACGCCCCTGGACTCAACGCGGCGATCCGCGGATTCGGCAAGGCCGCGATCCAGGACCACGGCTGGAGCCTTATCGGCTTCCGGGACGGTATGCGGGGCCTGGCGGAGAACCGCTTCACCGTGCTGGACGGCGCGGCCCTGTCCGGCATCCTGACCACCGGTGGCACCATGCTGGGCACCAGCCGGGACAAGGTCCACCGTATGGTGGTCGACGGCCAGACCCGCGACATGATCCCCACCATCGTGGAGAACTACGAGAAGAACGAGCTGGACGCCCTGGTCTGCCTGGGCGGCGGCGGCACCGCCAAGAACGCCAAGCGCCTCATGGACGCCGGTCTCAACGTCGTGCACCTGCCCAAGACCATTGACAACGACATCGTCGAGACGGACACGTCCTTCGGCTTCGCCACCGCCCTGGAGATCGCCACCGAGGCGGTG
>ERZ772921.2364-NODE-2364-length-10229-cov-20.481227_pt1 | contig 10229 bp, 7 predicted proteins | sample MGYA00512117_ERZ772921 | MGnify/ENA primary metagenome ERZ772921 (study PRJEB29015, sample SAMEA2737944) | human oral metagenome | biome: human oral; feature: human-associated habitat; material: dental | place: China | collected 2150 ... | reverse complement strand
CACGGTCCCCGGCTCCCCGGCCGCGGCGGCGGACGCCGGGCTCCTCGACGCCCTGACCCAGGCGGGGGAGCAGGTGGGGGACCTGCACACCTCCGTCTCCCAGGTCCAGGCCGTCACCGTCCCGCCGGACGCGGCGGCCACCTGGCCCGGGGCGGTCGCGGTGCGGGTCACCCAGGCCCAGGACCCCTCCACCCGCACCTCGCAGGACGGGACCCGCACGGTCCCGGCCCAGGGCGCCCGGGACGTGGTCCTCGTCCTCGTCCCCGGGCCGTGGCGGGTGGCCGACGTGAGAGCCGCTGGCTCCTGAGCCGGGGCCGTGCCGCCCTGCCCCTGAGAACGGGTGCCCTCACGGCTCTGGGGGCGGAATCGCGTTCATCCCGCTCCCAGTCCGCTCCCTTACGAGTATCCGCGTGATCCCGGTGTTCTTTAACCACTGGTTGTAATGCAGCCTGGGTGGGCGACCCGGTCCCGCACACCTGAGCAACAGAGGTTGACAACTATGAGATTGTCAACGTAAGTTGCCTACATGAGCGCCTCCGAGGTCGCGGCCAGCGCCGCGGACACCAGTGACCCACCAGCAGGGCTACGGGCCGTCGCCGCCCTGCGTCGCCTGACTGATACCCTTGAGCTCGCCCAGGTCGAGGCCGCGCTGCGGTCCGGCCTGGGCTGGCCCGAGATCGCCGACCACCTGGGTGTGAGCCGCCAGGCCATCCACAAGAAGTACGCCAAGCGGGTCGCCCCCGGACTGGCCCGTACCCGAAGGAGCAGCCGGTGAGCGCCGCAGGCTACTCGCACCTGATGTCCTGGATTTCCTCCTCGGTTGCCGAGGCCGCCCGCCTGCACCACCGGGAGGTGGACGCCGACCACCTCCTCCTGGGCCTGATCGCTCAAGGCGGGCGGGCCGCCCAGGTGCTGGGATGCCACGGCGTGAGCCTGGCCACCGCCCGCCAGGCCCTGGCCGAGGTCAGCCGCGGGGACCTGGCCGGTATCAGCATTGACCCTGCCACCGTCCCCCTGCCCGCCCCACTCACCCCGAGCGAGATTCTCGCCCACCAGCACCACGGCGAGATCCCGCTGGGTGAGGGGGTCAGGCGCCTGGTAGGCAGCAAGGAGACCTCCCTGACCACCTCCCTGGGGGCGCTCCAGGCCCTCCTGGCGGACCGCGGGGCGGGGGTCGCCAGGGTCCTGAGCCACCTCGGGGTCGACCTGGAGGCCCTGGGCGCCGAGCTGGGTGAGGTCTCAGAGGAGCCTGACCCCGTCGCCCGCCAGGTCCAGGTAGACCGTACGCTTCTTCCCCGCGACGCGGCTGCCGTGGGGGTCACCTGTTTTGTCTCGGCCCCGTCCCGGGACGTCCTGGCGGTCCTGGCCGACCCGGCCGCGCTGAGCGGGTGGGCGGTGGATCGGGGCGACATTACCGCCACCCATGCCGACGGCGTCACCGTCCGCTACCGCTCACGCCTGCGGCGCCGCCACCAGGACCTGCGGTGGGTGCTCCGGGACGGGCAGGGGGCTACCTGGCTGCGGGTCCTCCTGGGAGGCCCTCGTGACGGGGCCGTCCTGTCCTACGACCACCTGGAGGTGGCCCCTGCCCAGGGAGGCAGCCTGGTCACCCTGAGTCGGGGCTACCGGCCCTGGCGGTTCCTAGGACGGCCAGGGCGTCACCTGGCCGACGTCGCGGCCCGGACGGGGGTCGTGAACGCCGTGCCCGCCCTGGCCCGCACGGTCGCGGCCCGCTGCTGACCCGCCACCGCGGTCGGGGTCACGCCGGTGGCGTGACCCCGACCGCGTCCTCTAGCGGCCCGGTCTCACAGGCCGAGCTCGCCGGCGAAGTCTCCCTCCTCCAGGCGCCGCTTGACGGCCATGAGGTAGCGGGCGGCGTCGGCCCCGTCAACCAGGCGGTGGTCGTAGGACAGGGACAGGTAGCACACCGAGCGGATGGCAATGACGTCGCCACCGTCGGCGTCCTTGACCACCCTGGGCTGCTTCTGGATGGCACCCAGGCCCAGGATGGCCACCTCGGGCTGGTTAATAATCGGGGTGTCGAACAGGGCCCCGCCGGACCCGGTGTTGGTAATGGTGAAGGTGGAGCCGGACAGCTCGTCGGGGTTGACCTTGTTCTCCCGGGTGCGGGCCGCCAGGTCGTTAATGCGCCTGGCCAGGCCGGGGATATTGAGGTCCCCGGCGTTCCTGACCACCGGCACCAGCAGGCCGCGAGGGGTGTCCACCGCGATGCCCACGTGCTCGACGTCGTGGTAGGTGACGTCCTTGCCGTCAATGGTGGCGTTGAGCTTCGGGTGGGCCTTGAGGGCCTCGGTGGCCGCCGCCACGAAGAAGGGCAGGAAGGTGAGCCTGGTGCCGTTCCTGGTCAGGAAGTCGTCCTTGGCCCGGGCCCGCAGGGCGGCCACGCGGGTGACGTCCACCTCGACCACGGTGGTCAGCTGGGCGGAGGTGCTCAGGGAGTTGATCATGCGCTCGGCGATGACCTGGCGCAGGCGGCTCATCTTCTCGGTCCTGCCACGCAGCGTGGTGTCCGGCACGACCCTGGCCGCCTTGGCGGGCGCCGGCGCGACGGGCTCAGGGCCAGCAGCGGCCTTCGCCTCCCTCTCGGCCTTCGCGGCATCCTCGGCCCGGCGGGCCGCCTCAAGGGCCTTCGCGGCGGCCTCGACGTCCTGCCTGCGGATGCGGCCTCCCACGCCGGTACCGGTGACCGTGGTCAGGTCCACGCCCTTCTCGCGGGCGAGCCTACGCACGATCGGGGTGACGTAGGCGGCGCTGGCCACCGCCGAGGCGGAGGGGACCGGGACCTCGGTCGTCCTGGCCGGGGCCGAGGGCGCGGCGACCACGGGGGTGGTCGCCACGGGTGCCGGGACCACGTGTGCCGGGGCGGGCGCCAGGGTAGGCGCGGGGGGCGGCGTGGGCGTAGGTGCTGGTGCCGGTACTGGGGCGGGGGTGGGCGTGGGCGCTGGTGCGGCCGGGGCCTCGGAGGGGTCGCCAATGACGGCCAGGACGGTGCCGACCTCGACGGTCTCGTCCTCGGCCACGCGGATCTCCAGCAGGACCCCGGAGGCGGGGGAGGGGACCTCCGTGTCCACCTTGTCGGTGGCGACCTCCAGCAGGGGCTCGTCGGCCTCGACGGTGTCCCCCACGGCCTTGAGCCAGGACGAGACGGTCCCCTCGGTGACGGACTCGCCCAGGGCGGGCATCTTCACGGACTTGGACATTGCTGTCTCCCTTACTCTCTATCTGCCTGGTGTGCTGGGTCAGCCGTGGTTGTGCAGCGGCTTGCCGGCGAGCGCCATGGCGGCCTCGCCGAGGGTCTCGTTCTGGGTGGGGTGGGCGTGCACCAGGGAGGCGACGTCGTCGGCGCAGGCCTCCCAGGAGACCATGAGCTGGCCCTCGCCCACCTGCTCGCCCATGCGGGCGCCAATGGCGTGGAAGCCGAGGATCGGGCCGTCCTTGAGGGAGACGAGCTTGACGAACCCCTGCGTGCCCAGGATCTGGCTCCTGGCGTTGCCCGCCACGTTGAACTCCGCCGTGACGACGTTCTCGGCGCCGTGGATCTCGACGGCCCTGGCCTCGCTCAGCCCCACCGAGGCGATCTCGGGTGAGCAGAAGGTGACCCTGGGAACCAGCGCGTCGTCCACCGGGCGCGGGTCCAGGCCCGCGATCGTCTCGGCCACCACGATGCCCTGGGCGAAGCCGCGGTGGGCCAGCTGGACGCCGGGGACGATGTCGCCCACGGCCCACACGCCCGGCACGTTGGTGCGCCCGTAGGCGTCGGCCAGGACGAAGCCGCGGTCCATGGCGACCCCGACCTCCTCGTAGCCCAGGTTCGCGGTGGCCGGACCGCGGCCCACGGCAATGAGGAGGACCTCGGCGTCGTAGGTCCTGCCGTCGGCGGTGCGCACGCTCACGCCGCCGTCGTGGCGCGTCACGGACTCGAACACGGTGCCGGTCCTGAAGGCGATCCTGCGCTTGCGGAAGGCGCGCTCGAGCTGCCTGGAGACGGCCTCGTCCTCACCCGGCACCAGGTGGTCCAGGCCCTCGATAATGGTGACCCGGCTGCCCATCGAGGCCCACGCGGAGGCGAACTCCACGCCAATGACCCCGCCGCCCAGCACGACGGCCGAGGCCGGCACGTGGTCCATCTCCAGGGCCTGCTCGGAGGTGATCACGCCCCCGGAGATCTCCTGGCCCATGGTCCTGGCGCAGGAGCCGGAGGCCAGCACCACGTTGCGCCCGGTGACGCGGCGCCCGTCGACCTCGACGGTGCTCGCGTCCACCAGGCGGCCCCAGCCCCGGACCAGGTCGATGCCCCGGGAGGAGACCAGGCCCTGCAGGCCCTTGTACATGCGCGAGACAATGCCGTTCTTGTAGGCCTGGACGCCGGGCATGTCCACGCCCTCGAAGGCGGCCCTGACGCCGACGGCGGCCGCCTCGCGCACGGCGTCGGCGGTCTCGGCGGCGTGCAGCAGCGCCTTGGTGGGCACGCAGCCCCGGTGCAGGCAGGTCCCCCCGACCTTGTCCGCCTCGATGAGGGCGACGCTCAGACCCAGCTGGGCACCGCGCAGGGCGGCGGCGTAGCCGCCTGAGCCGGCGCCCAGGACGACCATGTCGTAGACGGTGTCTGTCACGAAAAACTCCTTGTGATCGACGTCCACCGCCTGGTCGGGGCGGTGCGGCACGCCGGTCATTCTTCCATCCCGCCACCCCGTCCACGTCCGCGAGGAGGCCGGTGCGCGGGACGAGAGTCCCAGAAGTAGTGTGATACTTATCACTTACTGGGTGCGCGCCTGTCCGCATCCGCTGTCGGGGCGCCCGCGCCACCAGCGGGTCCGGTGCGGCCTCAGCCCTGGGCCTCCAGGAAGGCCACGAGGGTGGCCACCCCCATGCCGGTGCCCCCGGTGGGGGTGTGACCCCACGGGGCGCCGTCGTTGAAGGCCGGCCCGGCGATGTCCAGGTGCGCCCACGGGGTGGTGGCGGTGAACTCGCGCAGGAACAGCCCCGCGGTGAGCATCCCGCCCCAGCGCGTGCCCGTGGCGGCGTTGCGCAGGGTGGCGTAGGGGCTCTCCAGGACCGAGCCCAGGTGCTCGGGCAGGGGCATGGGCCAGAAGGCCTCCCCGGCGGCCCGGGCGGCGTCCACGACGGCGTCACGCACGGCGGGGGTGCCCATGACCCCGGCGGTGCGCTCGCCCAGGGCCACGAGCTGGGCGCCGGTGAGGGTGGCCACGTCCAGGACCGTGTCCGGGTGCTCCTGGACGGCGCGCGCCAGGGCGTCGGCCATGACCAGGCGGCCCTCGGCGTCGGTGTTCGTGACCTCGACGGTGGTGCCGTCGTACATGGTGATGATGTCGCTGGGCCGCTGGGCGCCGCCGCCGGGCATGTTCTCCGCCAGCGCCAGCCAGGCGTCCACGCGCACCGCCAGCTCCTGGCGGGCCGCGGCCAGGACGACGCCCAGGACCGTGGCGGCCCCGGCCATGTCCGACTTCATCTCCGGCATGGAGGCCGGCTGCTTGAGGGACAGGCCGCCGGAGTCGAAGGTGATGCCCTTGCCGACCAGGGCCACGCGCGAGTGGGCCCGTCGCGGCGCCCAGGTGGCGCGCACCCGCCTCCTGGCGCCCCTGGCCGACCTCGCCCGCCGCTGTGAGCAGGTCGCCGTCCTGGGGCCCGTCGTGCGCTTTGCTGGCTCGGTCCTGGGCGCCGTCACCCCGCTGGGGTGGGGGAGCCTGGTCGTCATGGCCCTGTCCTGGTGGGCTGGCGCCACCCGCCACTGGCTGGAGGCCTGGACCCTGGCCACCGCCCTGACCTTCCTGCTGGTGGTGGCCCTGCTGTGGTCCCTGGGGCGCACCAGCTACCAGGTCACCGTCTCCCTGGCCTCCACCCGCGTGACCGTGGGGGAGCCCGCCCTGGGCAACGTGGTCCTGCGCGGCGCCGCGGGCCGGGCCGTGGGCTCCAGCACCATTGAGATGCCCGTGGGCCGGGGCCTGGCCGTCTTCCGGGTGCCCCGCCTGGGCGCGGGGCAGACGCACGAGGAGGTCTTCACCGTCCCCACCCGACGCCGCGGCCTGGTCACCGTGGGCCCGGTCACCTCCGTGCGCGGGGACGCCCTGGGACTTGTGCGGCGCACCCAGCGCTGGACCGACCCCCTGGACCTCTACATCCACCCGCGCACCACCGCCCTGGACACCACCGCCCTGGGGTTCATCCGTGACATTGAGGGCGCGGTCACCCAGGACCTGTCCAGCTCGGACGTGTCCTTCCACGCCCTGCGCGACTACGTGCCCGGGGACGACCGGCGCAACGTGCACTGGCGCACCACCGCCCGCGTCGGACGCCTCATGGTCCGCCAGTTCGAGGAGACCCGCCGCGCCCACCTCCTGCTCGTCCTGGACCTGGACCCGGCCTCCTGGGCCAGTGACGAGGACTTTGAGACGGCCGTCAGCGTCACCGCCTCCCTGGCCCTGACCGCCCTGCGCGAGCACCGTGAGCTGAGCCTGGTCACCCAGGCGGGCGTCCCGCTGCTGCCCACCTCCACCCGGGTCCTGGACCTGCTGACCACCATTGAGCGCCTGGCCGACCGCGGTGACCTCATGGAGGTCACCCGCTGCGCCGCCGCAGCCGTCCCCGACGCCTCGGTCACCGTCCTGGTCACCGGCTCCCTGGTCCCCATTGCCAGCATCCACCGCGCCCACGTCGAGCTCCCCCTGAGCACCCGGTCTATCGCCCTGCGCGTGGACGGCGACGCCGCCCTGCGCTCCCAGCGCCGGGCCGGGCTGCCCGTCCTGACCCTGCCCGAGCTCGACCTGCTGGGCCGGGCCATGAGAAAGGTCGACTCGTGAGTGCTGACACCCCTGAGCCCGTGACCGGGCAGAGCACTGATACTCCTGAGCCCGTGACCGGGCAGACCGGGACCACCGACGAGCCCCGGGCTAAGAACACCGGTGAGGCCACTGGCAGTCCCGCTGGTGAGAACGCCAGCAGTCCCGCCGGTGAGAGCACCGGTGAGGCCTCCAGCAGTCCCGCCAGTGAGAGCGGGGGACGGGTGGGCCTGGCAGCCCGACGCCAGGCCCGCTGGCAGGCCCGACGCGCCGCCAGGGCCGGGGGCGGGCCTGAGGCCGACCGGGCGTCAGCCCGGGGCGTGGACTGGGTGAGCCTGGGCGCCGTCGTCCTCCTCCTGGGGGCCGCCGGGGCCACCCACGGCGCCGTATTCGGGGACACCAGCGGTTACGCGGCGGTGGCCGGGGGCATTGCCCTGGGCAGCCTCATTGGCCTGGCCGGGGCCCGGTGGCGGTGGAGCCTGCTGGAGACGCTCCTGGCCACCACCCTGACCTACCTCCTGGCGGGCGGCGCCCTGGCCCTGCCCGCCACGACCACCTCACGCCTGGTCCCCACCCTCGCCACCCTCCAGGGACTGGTCACCGGGGCCGTGGAGGCCTGGAAGGACCTGCTCACCCTGAGCCCGCCCGCAGGGGCCTTCGTAGGCCCCGCCATCGTGCCCTACCTGGCCGGGCTGCTGGCGTCGGTCACCGCGGTCACCACCGCGCTGCGCACCACCCGCCGCCAGGCCTGGGCGCTGGTACCGGTGGCGGCCCTGGGGCTGGTCGGCGTGCTGTGGGGCTCCCAGAACGCCCCCCTGGCCCTGCCCGCGGCCGGGACCGCCCTGGCCACGGGCCTGCTGTGGACCTCCTGGCTGGCCCACCGGCGCCGGCGGGAGGCCGGCCGGGGCATTGTGGGCAGCCCCACGGGTCAGGGCAGGCGCTGGCTCACGGCGGCCGGGTCGCTCGCCATGGTCGCTACCGCCCTGGTGGCGTCCGCCCTGGCCGCCCCCGTCCTCCAGGGCGGGGAGCACCGCGACGTCCTGCGTGACCACGTCCGCCCGCCCCTGGACCTGGAGGAGTACGCCTCGCCCCTGACGAGCTTCCACTACTGGGTGGACAACCAGAAGGACGCCACCCTGTTCACCGTCACCGGCCTGAAGGAGGGGGAGCGGATCCGCCTGGCCACCCTGGACGCCTACGACGGCGTCGTCATGCGGGTGGGCACCGGGCAGGGCTCCGACAGCTTCTACCGCACCGGGACCACCGTGACCGACGACGCCCTGCCCGAGGACGCCACGACCTCCACCCTGGGCATCACCATCAAGGACTACTCCGGCTACTGGATGCCCGGCGGCGGGGAGCTGCGCACCATTGACGTCACCAGCGCCGACTCCGCGGCCATTATGGACGGGCTGTACTACTCCTCGTCCCTGGGCTCGGCCCTGACCACCCGGGGCCTGAGCAGCGGGGACAGCTATACCGTGACTCTCGTCACCCCACCGGTGTGGAGCGACCAGCAGCTGACCGGGCGCGCCGGGAGCACCATGGTCCAGCCCGAGCTCACCAACGTGCCCGACGGCGTGGGCGAGCGCCTGTCCGAGGCGGTGGGGGAGGCCGACACCCCCGTCTCCCGGGTGCGTGCCATGCAGCAGTTCTTCTCCACCCAGGGCTACTTCTCCAACGGGTCGGACGGGCTGAGCCTGCCCAGCCACTCCACCGCCCGCCTGGAGAGCCTGCTGGACGTCAACGCGGCCATGATCGGGGACGACGAGCAGTACGCCGTCGCCATGGCCCTCATGGTGCGCCAGGCCGGCTACCCCTCCCGGGTGGTCATGGGCTTCTACCCGCAGACCTACTCCGAGGGCGAGCAGAGGATCCTGGGCACCGACGCCCACGTCTGGGTCGAGGTCAGCTTCGACGGCGCCGGCTGGGTCCCCTTCGACCCCACCCCGCCGCGCGACCGGACCCCGCAGACCGAGGTCCCCAGGCCCAAGCCCAACCCGCGCCCCCAGGTCCTCCAGCCCCCGGTGCCCCCGCAGGAGCCCGCCGAGCTACCCCCCGACATTACCGACGACCACGACCGGGACACCGACGACGCCTCCGCCTGGAGGTACTGGCTCCTCCTGGCGGCCCGCCTGACCGGCGGCCTGCTCGTGGTCAGCTCGCCCTTCCTGGTGGTGGTCGGGCTCAAGGCGCGCCGCCGCCACCGGCGCCGCACTGGGGGCACCGGCCTGGACCAGGTCGGCGGCGGCTGGGACGAGCTCATTGACCGCGCCACCGACCTGGGCACCGGGGTGCCGCGCAGCGCCACCCGCCCGGAGCAGGCCCGCTTCCTCCAGGCGCTCACCGACGGGCGGGCGCAGGTACCCGGGAGCGTGTTCCGTCCCCAGCCCGCCCCGGGTAGTGTGGGTGCCCTGGCGGTGTCCGTGGACGGGTCGGTCTTCGGTGGCGCCGACGCCTCCCACATCCGCTCCGAGCAGGTCTGGGAGGACGCCGACGCCGTCCTGGCCCGGCTGCGTGCGGCGACCCGACGCCGTCGGCGCGTCCTGGCGGTGGTCACCCTGCGCTCCCTGCGGGACGGCCGCCGTGAACGGCGCACCCGACGCCGTGCCGAGCGCCGGGCCGCCGGGCGCACCCGCCGTCCCACCCCCTCCCGTCCCCGCGTCCGCCTGCGGCGCCCCCACTCGAATCGAGGCCGGTCATGAGCCCTACCACCGCCCCCGGGGTGCTGCCCGCCCACCTGCGTCAGACCGTGCCCGCGGGCATAGGCCGACGCTGGGCGGCCTGGTTCGTGGACTATGTGCTGTTGCACATTGTCTCGGCGATCATGCTGGCGGTCGTGTTCTCCGCCCTCCTCAGCGGGTACTCGGGGTTCCCTGTCTACATGGTGATAGCGGTATACCTCCTGGCTGTCTTCGCCATATTCTTCTGGCCGGTGCGCATCTCCGGCCAGACCCCGGGAATGCGGCTGCTCGGGGTCGCCTACGTGCGCTGGGACCGGCCCGGGCAGGTGCTCCCCAGGGTGCTGGCCTGGACCCTGCTGGGGGCGCTGACCGGGCTGGCGAGCTTCGGTCTGGTGCCGCTCGTCGTCTTCTTCGGCACCCTGGACCCCCTCAGGCGGTCCTGGTACGAGCGGTGCGCCGGGATCTACATTATTGACGTCAGGGCCGGTGCCTGGCCGGAAGGAGCCAGGCGGGGCGCCGTCCGGGGAACCGGGTCGGTGCGGGCCACCGGGGTGGTTCCGCAGGCCGACGCGTCCCAGGGGCACGAGGCGGCCCTGGGCGCCTGGGCGTCGTCCCCGGCCCCCGCCGGGGAGGAGAGCCTGGAGAACACCGTCGTCGGCGGCCTCGACCTGGCCGGGCGCCGTCCTCCGGTCCCCCCGCCCCCCGCGGCCTCCCCGGCACTGGCCGC
>ERZ772921.2361-NODE-2361-length-10239-cov-3.626767_pt1 | contig 10239 bp, 10 predicted proteins | sample MGYA00512117_ERZ772921 | MGnify/ENA primary metagenome ERZ772921 (study PRJEB29015, sample SAMEA2737944) | human oral metagenome | biome: human oral; feature: human-associated habitat; material: dental | place: China | collected 2150 ... | reverse complement strand
GGGAGACACTGTTCAGGTAGCCTTGGATGGTTTGGTTGAGGCTTTCCCACAAATCATGCGTGAGGCAGGGCGCGCCTTTATGGCAGTTGGTTTGGCCACCGCAGCGGGTGGCGTCCAACTTGTCTTCGGCGGCATAGATAATTTCAGCAATATTGATGCTGCCAGGCTGACGGCTAAGCAAATAGCCGCCGCCGGGTCCGCGCACGCTTTCTACCAGCCCGGCACGGCGCAGTTTGCCGAAAAGCTGCTCAAGGTAGGATAGGGAAATATTCTGCCGACCGCTGATGGCGTTGAGGCTGACGGGGTTTTCGCGCCCGTACAGCGCCAAATCAAGCATGGCGGTTACGGCAAAACGGCCTTTGGTGGTTAATCGCATAGGGCTATGGTCTTGTTGCATCAGGGGGATGCGGATTTTCCAATACCCAAGTGATTTAGTCAAGTATAGATACTGCCCGGCATGAAAGCAGGCTACCTGAAAACGACGTTTCGGCGCAGTCGAAGCAGAGTTTCCGCGAAGCTAAAACGACGTTTCGGCACAGCCGAAGCAGAGTTTCTGCGAAGCTAAAACCAACCTAAACGTTTGCAGGTAGCCTTTTATAAGGCATGCTGCCAGCATGGTTACTTTTTCAGAGAGCCTGAATATTCAGCTTTCCCAGTCTATCCCGATAATCTTGCCACCCAAATCGATCTTTACCGCCAAGATTTGGTCAGAACGCTCCGGATCGATGTTGTAATCCATCACAATCGGTTCGGCTTCGTCATCACCGCCGTTGGGGTTAGATGCCCACAAGCCGATATTGGTTAGCTGCATGGCTTGGGCGAAGGCAGCGGGCTCTTGCGGGTATGCCGCATCTTCGATTTCTTCCGCATGGAGGGAAATATATTCGCTATCTTCTGCCAAATAGGCAGTAATAGCGGCTCGGGCAGCTTGGTCGGCCTCGTTCAGCCGCGCGAGGAAGGCGGCGAATGCGTCTAGGGTAGCGGCAGTCAAATCGGCATCACTGCCCGCCCACAGCGCAACACGGATACCGCTGCCTGCTGAAAGCTCCTGCTCCCAGCAAACATCGATGTCACCATCAAAACCGTCGGTAGAAAGGGTTTGGAAATAGCTGTGCTGCACGCTCATGGCGATTCTTTATCACGAATTTATTTGAGGCTACCTGAAAACGACGTTTCGGCGCAGCTGAAGCAGAGTTTCTGCGAAGCTAAAACCAATCTAACCGTTTTTCAGGTAGCCTTTGCATCCGGCACAGGGCTTATTGTGCTTTCGCCTGCCAAGTGTCGCGCAAACCTACTGTCTTGTTGAACACGGGCCTGCCTTTCGCGTGGTCTTTGCGGTCGGTGACGAAATAGCCCAGTCGCTCGAACTGCCAGCGGCTTTCGGCGGGCAGGTTTTTGGCTGCGGGTTCGGCGTAGGCGGTGATTTCTCTGGCCGATTCGGGGTTGAGGAAATCGGTGAACGGCAGGTATTCGCCGTCTTCGCCGCGCACGGCATCGGGACGGGGTTCGGTGAACAGGCGGTCGTACAGGCGCACGGTGGCGGGCACGGCGTGTTCGGCAGAGAGCCAGTGGATAACGCCTTTTACTTTGCGGCCTTCGGGATTTTTGCCCAAGGTGTCGTAATCCAAGCTGCATTTGAGTTCGACGATGTTGCCGGCGGCGTCTTTCACCACTTCGTCGCACTTCATCACATAGCTGTGGCGCAGGCGTACTTCGCCGCCGAGGGTCAGGCGTTTGAAGCCTTTGGGCGGGTTTTCGCTGAAATCGTCGGCTTCGATGTAGAGCGTGGACGAAATCGGCAGTTCGCGGCTGCCCATGTCTTCGCGGTTCGGATGATAGGGCGCGGTGCGGCTTTCGGCCAAGGCCGTCTGAAAATTGGTGAGCGTTACTTTGAGCGGATTCAACACGGCCATCATGCGCGGGGCGGAGTTTTCCAACTCTTCGCGAATCGCGCCTTCCAACACGCTCATATCAACGATGTTTTCAGATTTGGAAATGCCGGCACGTTTGGCAAACAGGCGCAGGCCTTCGGGCGTGTAGCCGCGGCGGCGCATACCGGAAATCGTCGGCATACGCGGATCGTCCCAGCCGGCAACGTGGCCGTCTGAAACCAGTTGGTTCAGCTTGCGTTTGGAGGTGATGGAATACAAAAGCTCCAAACGGGAAAACTCGTATTGGCGCGGACGGGTGGCGTGCGGCGCGGGGATGTTGTCCAACACCCAGTCGTACAGCGGGCGGTGGGCTTCAAATTCGAGCGTACACAAGGAATGCGTGATGCCTTCGATGGCATCGGAAATGCAATGCGTGTAGTCGTACATCGGGTAGATGCACCATTTGTCGCCGGTGTTGTGGTGATGGGCGCGGCGGATGCGGTAGATGACGGGGTCGCGCATATTGATGTTGCCTGATGCCATGTCGATTTTCAGGCGCAGGGTTTTGCTGCCGTCGGGAAACTCGCCGTTTTTCATGCGTGTGAACAGGTCGAGGTTTTCTTCGACGCTGCGGTCGCGGTAAGGACTGTTTTTACCCGCTTCGGTCAGCGTACCGCGGTATTCGCGCATTTCTTCGGGCGTCAAATCATCGACATACGCTTTGCCGTCTTTGATTAAACCGACGGCGTAGTCGTAAAGCTGGTCGAAATAATTGGAAGCGAAACGCGGCTCGCCTGCCCAATGGAAACCGAGCCACTCGACGTCTTCTTTAATGGAGTTGACGTATTCGTCGTTTTCTTTTTCGGGGTTGGTATCGTCGAAACGCAGGTTGCACAAGCCGTCGTAAATATACGCCAAACCGAAGTTCAGGCAGATGGATTTGGCGTGGCCGATGTGCAGGTAGCCGTTGGGTTCGGGCGGGAAGCGGGTTTGGATGGCTTCGTGTTTGCCGCTTTTGAGGTCTTCTTCGATGATGGTGCGGATGAAATGGTTGTCCGCGAACTGATCTTTATTGAGCATGTTTTTTCTCGAGGGTAATGTTTTCAGACGGCCTGAAAACAGGGAATGAATTTTCCGGCGATTGTACCTGAAAGCGCGGCGGCTTCACAGCGGGGGAGAGGCGGCGGCATGGGGCGGAACGGGGATGAGGCCGTCTGAAAAACGGCTTTCAGACGGCCTTCAATATCAATTTATGAATCGGAAGAGTGGTTTTCCGTTTGCGCCTGTCCCGATGTTTTGCGGTCGATAAAATGAACCAGTTGATTGCAGATCCAAACGAAGGCGATGACGGTTAGAAGCGATACGGGGTCGATCATAAGCAGCCATATGATGCCGAGAAAGGACCAGCGCAGCGAGGCCCAGAAAGCCTGAAGGGCGGATTTGTCCAGGGAGAGCAGGCGTGGGCGGGAAGCGGTGCCGATGATAGCGGCAATCAGTGCTCCGGCAAAGAAAAGGGGCAGGCCTATCCATAAAAAGCCGGAACCGTGCCGGTTGAAGCGGGGATCGGCGGGGTCGGTGTAGGCATCCGAGCCGTTTGCCATCATGATAAACAGCAGCCAAAATCCGGCTGCCGCCCACAGGCTGCCCGCGAGCGTGGCCGGACGGATGCGGCGGGGAAACAGGAGGTAGGGCAGGCTTGCCGAGGCAAACATGGCCAAGCCTGCTCCAAATGCCCAGCCGAAATGTTCGGGGATGACATGGCTGCGCCATGCCGCTGCGGCGGGGATGACGGCCAGGCTGCCGATGAGGGACAGGCTGGCAAAACGGGCTTCGTCGATATGCGGTGTTTTCATGTCCGGCGTTTTTAAAAACGTTCGTCTTTCCCCAGATAACGCCATTTGCCCGGCGGCAGCGCGCCGAGTTTTACCTGCCCCATGCGGATGCGTTTCAGGCCGGTAACGCGCAGGCCGACGAGTTCGCACATGCGGCGGATTTGGCGTTTTTTGCCTTGTTTGAGGATGAAGCGCAGTTGGTCTTTGTTTTGCCATTCGACTTTGGCGGGACGCAGTTTTTCGCCGTCCAGGCTCAGGCCGTGGTTGAGCAGGCGCAGGCCTTCTTCGCTCAGGCGGCCTTTGACGCGCACGAGGTATTCTTTTTCGATGCCGCTGTCGCCGCCGATGAGTTGTTTGGCGATGCGGCCGTCTTGGGTGAGTACCAGCAGGCCGACGGAGTCGATGTCGAGCCGGCCGGCGGGTGCCAGGCCTTTTTTGTGGCCGTCGCGGTAGGGGATGCGGCTGGTGTCGCCGTCCCAGCGGTTTTCGGCGGTGATGAGTTCGACGGCGGCGCGGTAGTCTTTTTCGGGCTGGCCGCTGACGTAGCCGACGGGTTTGTTGAGCAGGACGGTTACGCGCTGTGCCTGTGTTTCGTGTGCCTGCTTGGCCAGTTCGATGCGGTCGGTGGCCGTTACTTTTTGGCCGAGTACGGCGGTTTGGCCGTTTACTTTGACCCAGCCTTGTTCGATATAACCGTCGGCTTCGCGGCGGGAGCAGAGTTTGAGTTCGGCCATGCGTTTGGACAGGCGGACGGGTTCTTGCGGGTTCATTAAGACTTCCTTAATGGTTGAGCCCCCGCCCTTTGGGGGCGGCGGAATCGGAATGAATGTATGGCGGGCGGCACAGGGTGCTGTGTTTTGTGTTGAAATGTCGCGTTTTTTGTTTTTCAGACGGCCTTTGTTCAGCGGTTGCTGCCCGCCACCATGTCGAGCAGGAACAGGCGGCAGTCGAGATTGCCGTTGTAGAGCGGGATTTTGCGTTTCGGGTTCAGGCGCATCAGTTTGGGCATGTCGCGGTCGCCGGTAAACATGCCGATGGTCCAGCCTGCGTAGTGCTGCTTCAGCCAGCCGCCTAGTTGGGGGTAGAGTGCGTGCAGGGCTTGGATTTCGGCCAGGCGTTCGCCGTAGGGCGGGTTGGACAGCATGATGCCGCCTTGGCCGTTCGGCCGTGCGTCTTGCGCGTTGCGGTCGGTGATGTCGATGAAGCCGTCCACTTCGGCGAAGCGGGCGTTTTGCCGTGCGGCGCGGGTCATGGCGCGGTCGTTGTCGGATGCGGCGATGTTTTCAGACGGCCTGTTGCGGGCGGCTTCCCGTGCCTGTTGTTTGATGCGCTGCCACAGGGCGGGGTCGTGTTTTTGCAGTTTTTCAAAGCCGAAACGGCGCATGATGCCGGGTGCGCGGTTCAGGGCGATGAGCGCGGCTTCGATGGCGATGGTGCCGCTGCCGCAGAAGGGGTCTTGGAAGGGCCGGCTGCCGTCGTAACCGGCCAGCAGCAGGAGGCCGGCGGCCAGGTTTTCGCGCAGCGGGGCTTCGCCCGTGTCTTGGCGGTAGCCGCGTTTGAACAGGGCTTCGCCCGACGTGTCGATGAAGATTTGGACGGTTTTGTCGTCGAGGAAGGCGTGTATGCGGATGTCGGGTCGTTGTTTGTCTACGGACGAGCGTTCGCCGAAGTTGTCGCGCTGGCTGTCGCACACCGCGTCTTTGATTTTCAGGCCGGCGAAGGCGGGGTTTTTGATGCGGGCGCGTTTGCTTTCCACATGAACTTTGATGCTGTCCGCAGGGGTGAACCAGTCTTGCCAGCGGATGTTGCGCGCGGGTTTGTAGATGTCGTGTTCGGTGCGGTAGGGGGCTTTGGTCAGGCGCAGCAGGACGCGGCCGGCAGTGCGGCTGTGCAGGTTGGCGCGGTAAACTTGTTCGATGCCGCCGGTGCAGGCGATGCCACCGTCGGTGGGGGCGAGGTCGGTGCAGCCTTGGGCGGCAAGTTCGGTGTGTAGGACGCTTTCCAGCCCGCGCGGGCAGGTAACGAATAAGGAGTAGGTGGTCATGGTGTTTGAGGGCCGTCTGAAAGGCGTGGATTATAGCGGAACGGGGAAAGGCCGTCTGAAATGGTTTTCGGCTTCGTTTTCAGACGGCCTTTGTTGTGGATGGGGATGTTTCGGTTTGAAGGGCCGGTTGCCTGCCGCAGGGCGGGTTTCAGACGGCCTTACATGCCTTCCATGAGTACGGTGTCGATGCAGTCGCACAGGGCGTGCACCAGTACGATGTGGTTTTCCTGGATGCGGGCGGTGCGCGGGTGGGGGACGTTGAGCAGGATGTCGTTGTCTTTGAGCATGGCGGCGATTTTCCCGCCGTCGCGGCCGGTGAAGGCGAGGATGCGCATGTCGCGTTCGTGGGCGGCTTTAATCGCTTCGATGACGTTGCCGGAATTGCCGGAGGTGGAGATGCCCAGCAGGACGTCGCCGGGGCGGCCGAGTGCGCGGACTTGTTTGCTGAAGATGTGTTCGAAGCCGTAGTCGTTGCCGATGGCGGTGAGGGCGGAGGTGTCGGTGGTGAGGGCGATTGCGGCCAGTTCCATACGTTCTTTCTCGAAACGGCCGGTCAGTTCGGCGGCGAAGTGTTGCGCGTCGGCCGCCGAGCCGCCGTTGCCGCAGACGAGGATTTTGCCGTCGTTCATCAGGCATTCGATCAGCATCATGGCGGCTTCGGCCGTCGGTTCGGCCAGCACTTCGACGGTTTGCCGTTTGGCGGCGATGCTTTCTTCGAAATGGGCGCGTACGCGTTCTTGAAGGGTGGTCATAATTTTTATCCTGTGATGTTTTGCAGCCAGACGGGGGGATTCCCGCCTTCGATTAAGACGGCGTCCAAACGGCAGTCCGTACGCCCTTTGCGGTGCTGTTGCAGGTAGTATTCCGCGCTTTTTTGCAGTTTGGCCAGTTTGGACGGTGTGATGCTGTATGCCGTGCCGCCGAAGGCCGCGCTGCGGCGGTATTTGACTTCGACAAACAGCAGGGTGCCGCTTTGTTCGGCAATCAGGTCGATTTCCCCGAACGGGCAGTGCCAGTTGCGGGCGATGATGCGGCAGCCTTGCTTTTCCAGAAAATGTGCGGCGGTATCTTCCGCCGCCTGTCCGCTCGGGTGGTTCAGGCGCATGGGGTTTCCGTGGTCGGGGCGGGCGGTTTGCCGCAGGTGCGGCGGATAATACGGGGATACTCTGCCGATGTAAATACAAGCGTTTGCAGGGCGGTTTTGTTAGAATGCGGCTTTTACAGGTTTGCAGGCCGTCTGAAAATGCGTTTGGACTCCGTTGAAGCCCCGCTTTCAGACGGCCTCTTTTGAAATTTGCGACAGGCAACGCCCATGATAGAGAAATTTTTGAACAAAGCCGCAGGCAGTTTGCAGCCCGCCTTATATGTGGTGGCCACGCCCATCGGCAATTTGGCCGACATCACGCTGCGCGCGTTGGCCGTGCTGGGGCGTGCCGATTTGGTTTGCGCCGAGGATACGCGCGTTACCGCCCAGCTGCTTGCCGCCTACGGCATTCAGGCGAAACTGATGAGTGTGCGCGAACACAACGAGCGGCAGATGGCCGACAAGGTGGTGGCCGCGCTTTCAGACGGCCTGATTGTGGCGCAGGTGTCGGATGCGGGTACGCCTGCGGTGTGCGACCCGGGCGCGCGGCTGGCGGCGCGGGTGCGCGGGGCGGGGTTCAATGTCGTGCCCGTGGTTGGTGCGAGTGCGGTGATGGCGGCTTTGAGCGGGGCGGGCGTGTCCGAGTCGGATTTTTATTTCAACGGTTTCCTGCCGCCGAAATCGGGCGAACGGCGCAAGCTGTTCGAACGGTGGTCGGAAGCGGACTATCCGGTGGTGATGTTTGAAACGCCGCACCGTATCGGGGCGGCTCTGGTCGATATGGCGGCCGTGTTCCCGCAGCGGCGGCTGACGCTGGCGCGCGAGCTGACGAAAACGTTTGAAACCTTTTTGTGCGGCACGGTCAGCGATATTCAGACGGCCTTGGCGGACGACGGCAATCAGGCGCGCGGCGAAATGGTGTTGATTCTGCATCCGGCGGTGCGGGAGAAAAACGCCGGTTTGTCGGAAGAGGCGTTGCGCGTGATGAAGATCCTGTCCGCCCAGTTGCCCACCAAACAGGCCGCCGCGCTGGCTGCCGAAATCTGCGGCGAGAACAAAAAATCGCTTTACGATGCGGCGTTGGCGTGGAAATGACGCGCATCGGCCCGATTGCGGCGGACAGGCCGTCTGAAAAGTCGGATTCCCCGTCCGAATCGCAAAACGCAGGCTTTCAGACGGCCTGCGTTTTTCGTTTGACGGGGAAATTCAATGATGGTGGTGATGATCGTGCCCGCTTTCCGTCCCGCCTCCGGTTTTCCCTTTTATCAGCGTAACGACGAACTCGCTCGTTTCGGCCGCTTTGCCGGAAATAAAGTCCGCGACGTCAAACCGCATCACGTCTCCCGGTTTCAATTCGTGTTTCTCGCCGTCGTTCAATTCGAAAACCACGCGCCCCTTGCTCATGGTCAATAAAACATCGTGCCCCGGATGGTTGTGCCGTTTCATTTCACTGCCGGCGGCCAGTTTTTTGCGGACCACGACATAATCGGGCGCATCAAAAACCTTGCCTTCGCCCGAAGCGATTTCGGCGGCGGATGCCGATGCCGCAGCGGCGGCAAGCAGCAGAGTGGTCAGATATTTGGGTGTTTTCATTGCATTTCCTTTCGCTATGGATGATGGGTTTAAAATATTAACATATTTGATTTTCGTTCTCAAAATTCTATCCGGAGCGGTCGTCAAGGCCGTCTGAAAAGGCCGAACCCGGCTTTCAGACGGCCTTTTTGCGGTATTTTTGCCCGTCAGCAAAGCAAAAAGGGCGGAGGCTATTGCTAAGCGGGGGATAACCCGCTAGCATTGCACGACTGCGAAAACAAAAAACTAATGGTGAATTATGCCGAGTGCAATCATTGTTGAAGATGAAGTTTTGGCAGCCGAGCGGCTGCGTGTTTTGCTTGAAGAATGCAATGTCGTGTTGCTGAAAGTGTTCCATCATGCCAAATCGGCCTTGGAATGGCTGAGCGTACACGAAGTCGATATGGTCTTTACCGACATCAATATGCCGGAAATCAACGGCCTGGAGTTTGTCGAACGGATCAAACGGATTGCTAAGAAACAGCCGCATGTGATTTTTACCACGGCTTACGAAGAGCACGCCTTGCGCGCGTTCGAGCTGGCGGCGGAGGATTACCTGCTCAAGCCGATTAAAATCGCCCGCCTGCAGGCCGCACTCGCCCGCGTTCAGGACAATATTGAAGAAAGTGCCGACGAATTCAAAAACTTCCAAGTGTTTACCCGCGAGCGCATGTTGGAAATCCCCTGGCAGCAGGCGCGCTACCTGCAGGCCGACCAGAAAACCGTGTTTCTGATTACCGGCGACGGTGCGAAATACGAACTGCCGAAAACGCTGGTGCACTGGGAAGAATTGCTGGGTGAGAAAGTCATCCGCGTCCACCGCAACGCGCTGGTGATGCGCCATACGCTGGACAGCCTGATCCGCCTCGACGGCGACGATGACGACAGCAACGCCAGCTGGGGCGCGAAAGTGTTGGATGTGGAAGAAGTCCTGCCCGTCAGCCGCCGCCAGCTTTCCGCCATCCGCCGCATCCTGCGCGAAGGGGCGTAATATCCGATACCGAAACCCTGCCGTTTAAGCGGCAGGGTTGTTTTATGCGTGCAGCGTTATGCCGTTTGAGGTTTCAGACGGCCTCCAACCGGAATATCCTGATGGACAAACACATCGATGACTTGCTGTTTCACCCGTTTACCCCGCTCAAAGGACGTATCAAAAAACTGAAAAAGCGTACCCATGCCGCCGTGCTCAAAAACGGCGAAGTTGTGTGCGGAAGAATCCGGCATTGGAGTTCGCTCAGTAATTGCGATTTCGTTTTTGACCGTGAAGGCAATATCCTGATTGCCGACTACCATATCCGCAACCGGAAATCCGCCGTCGAGCGGAATTTATTCCGCTATGACGGCAAAAACCGCCTGCTTGAATCTTGGCGGATTATGCGGAGCTGCCAGTTTGAGCGAAATCTGTATTTTTACAGTGAGGCAGGTTTACTGCGGGAAATGCAGGTTTATGAGGGCATAATCGCAGAAGATTCTACGGATTATGCCGGTTGGCTGCATTTTCTGTCCGACGGTCTATTGGCGGATAAAGACGGAGAGGCCGCCGATATCGAACGCCTGAACCTGAAACATCGCCATACCGTTTACTACGAATATGACGGAATCGGACGGCTTATCCGGGAAACAGAAGCCTCCGAAAGTGTTGAGGGGGTCAAGACTTACAGTTATGACGGTGAAAGCGGCAGGATAAAGGAATACTGTTTTTACGAAAACGGCATACGGATCGAACAATGGCTATATACCTATACCCCGCAGGGGTGGTTGCAGGAGTGTGTTTACCGACACAAAGATTATGCGCTGCCGAGCACGGAATATTACGAATACGATGATGAAGGCAAC
>ERZ772921.2359-NODE-2359-length-10247-cov-2.755102_pt1 | contig 10247 bp, 17 predicted proteins | sample MGYA00512117_ERZ772921 | MGnify/ENA primary metagenome ERZ772921 (study PRJEB29015, sample SAMEA2737944) | human oral metagenome | biome: human oral; feature: human-associated habitat; material: dental | place: China | collected 2150 ... | reverse complement strand
CATTTAAAATGCATAACATCAATCCAGCTGTAATTAATACAGATAATTTCCCTGCTTTTTTTTTCATAAATTTTCTCCTTCTTTTTTGGATAAACCTATTTTAGCAAATAAACCTGAAAATTAACTGAAAAATTTTAAAAAGATATAGAATACTTTAAAAATTAAGAAAATCAAAAAATAAAGGAATGATTCCTATTTAGAAATCAATCCTTATAAAGTAAATTAATTCAATTTTTTTATTCAGTTATAGTACGATAGTTTCTTTTATTTCTATTTATATTCATTTAAATCTATCCCCTGATCCATTGCCGCAAAAATGCATCCGCAGTAGCACTGTCTGTAAACATCGTATTCCTTGCACATTTCAATCGAACGGCTATAACCATTATTCTTTTTAAAATCCGAAGGAAGATATTTCACATCAAATAATAAAATTTATAGCCAATAAACTCGCTGAAAATACCGAAAGCCTTGTGAAAAACATTACTAACTGTATAAATAACGTAAAACCATAAAACAATGAACCTCGACCTATTCTCCAAAGCATTCTCCTACTGCCTAAAGAAAGGCATAACAGTAGAGTGTGAAGCAAAAGACTACTACGGCAACCGCATACAATTGCACGTAAAGAAAAAAGGCAAAATAGTAGACTCCAGCAAGCAATATTACAACAACAAAACCGTTGGCGACAAACAAAAAGAAATATATATTACGCTATATGAACGAGAATTAAAGAAAAACAAAATACCACAAACCCTATGAAAATACTCACAACCGTAAAAACAAAAAAACAACTCACCTCCCTATACCTTTCACAGTATAGCGAAAAGAACATACGTACCTATATCAATGATATAATTACACAATATCGCCCCAACGCTACTAAAAACAAAAACATCAGCCTACAAGAGTTTCTCACCTTTGTAGAGCTATACGGGACACCTCAAGGTTATGCCTTGTCAGAAGAGCTCCAACACGAAATAAAAAACCGAAAACTAAAAGTATAAAATTTGCCAATTCAAAAAATAGTCGTATGTTTGCACCGACTAACATACATAGAGGGCGTGAACCGCTCTAATAAATAGTGCGGATTTTTTATATCCGTACCTCACCTATATAAGGTTTAGTACCCCCTTGCGGATAGTTAATGCTACCGCGACCGCCCTCGTGTGTGTTAGTCAAAGGGAAAGGCTAAACCTTTTAGTAATTTTAGCCTATTATATTTTTTTCAAAGTGACTAATAACGAAAAAAATGTAGCAATGGTGAATAACAGTATCCTTTGCCACACGCCCAACGGTGTGACAACCGTCCCTTACAACTTCGATATTGAAGCCGTAAGTAAGTTTTTCAAATCAGTAACCGCCAAAGAGTTTGCGAAGATGATACGTACACTCAACTACAAAGCCTCTCTTATATGGCTTGAAAACCCACAAGATGTATCACCTAATCTCACCGTCGCAATGTCCTACCTTAATGAGTTTGCTGAAGCAATAGACCCCTATTTCTACAACGACGAAATTTAATCAAAGAAATTTGCCAATTAGCACAATTTGTTAATTGGCAAATTTTTTGTATCTTTGCACCATAGAAACAAAAAACACTCAAAACATTATGCCAGCAACAGTTACAAAAACAAGAGCCGTGAGTACTAAAATAAACAATAACACGGGAAAAAAACTATCTTACAGCCAACAAAAAAAGGCTATCAATGAAATTTCTAAATCTATGAATGCAGGAATGACAAGAAAATACCTGTTTGATATGCTATTTAAAACAAAAAAATGATACTCATAACAGATAGTAATATTTTAGTAAGTGCCTTAATAAAACCTAAAGGAACAACGGCTTCTATACTGAAACAAAAAAGCAATTTACAGTTCACAGCTCCCGATTACATATTTGAGGAGCTAAAGGAACATTGGGATAAAGTTGTGGCAAGTTCAGACCTAACAGAAAAAAAACTAAAAGAAGAACTGAAATACTACAAAGAACGCATAAAACTAAGTTACGTAAGTGAAATCCCTACTTCTACTTTATTGAAAGCTCACGCTTTAGTAGATGATATAGACGAAGACGATACTTTTTTTATCGCCCTTCACCTACATACAGGACACAAAATTTGGTCTGGTGATGAAAAATTAAAAAAAGGTCTTACTAAAAAAGGCTATGGACATTTCTTTACTTCTACTGAAGAACTCAAAAAACACCTTTACAAAAGAACAACTAATAAGAAAAAATAAAGTTTCTCCCCTACTCTAATATCACAGCCCGCACAAGCGGGCTTTTTTCTTTTATAAACTGCCTTATCCTGCCCTATCCTGCCCCATTGTGCCTAATCGTTTCTATACTATTTTCTTCTCGTACTATATTTGCCTCGAATATTAATCACGTTAAATCGCATAATATGAGTATCACAGCAGACGAGATAAACAGGGGGCTACACCGCCAAGTGCGCACCGGCGCACTCTATGGCGCATTTATGCCCCCCTCCGACTGCTCCTCTACCAAGCTCGGCAACGGCGACACCTCTTTTGCTATCCAAAATATGGCAAAAACAGCCCGCAAGTACCAGCACCACACCCGCGATTTAACACTCAAGTTTTTCAGCGGTATGCCCCTCGAAAAACTTTGTAATGATATTCACCAATTTTTGTATTGGCACTTTCAATATAGTATCGACGGAGCCAACCAGCTACTGCGTTCCCCCGCTTGTAGCTGGCTATCACGTTTCGACGGTATAGATTGTAAAAGCTACAGCATATTTGCCTCAACAATACTCCTCAATGCAGGAATAAAGCACTATATGCGCCGTATCAAGCAAGAGATGAACCCCGACGGATTCACTCACGTATACGTAGTAGTACCGAAAAACCAAAAAACCGCAAACCTCGCACAAGGTTATTACGTAATCGACGGTACGATTAATACAACAAAAGAATTGCCATACATAGAAAAAGACGATGTATTGGTAAACGAGAATAAAGTTAGTTTATCGTCGCCTCTACCGGTAATTGTTGGAAATGATACCCTAACTCAAAAAAGGCAAGCGTGGAAAACATTCGTAGAGGCGATAGATAACATCGGGGCTATGAATCCAAATAACCCCGAGCTCACTCACCTAAAAGCACGCGTGTACCAACTTGCCAAAGAGAATCGCACCGATGTACCTTTCAAAATTGACGGCTTTACAATCACCCTCGACGGAAGAAAGTATAACCTTTGGAAAAAAGAATACGAAACGCCTGCTCTCGGTGAACCAGATGTAAACCAGCAGTTAGAAGACTTACTCAACCAATCTTACGAAGTGGGCAAACAAAACGCAGAAGCTACGAGCGCACATCACAAGCAAAAAAGTATACAGAAAGTAAACGCCGTAGGCAATGCAGCTTCTGCCACCGCTACTGCCACCATTGTAGCCATAGGAGGAAAAGCTGCTTTAGCTTCTAACGCTGTCCCTGGCGTGGGTACCATTGTAGGGCTATGTATCGCTGCTGTTACTGCTATAGTAGCCCTTGCTATAATGTTGTGGGGTGACCCTTGCGCTGGTGCTTTCTATACATCAGAGTTCATCAATCGCGGACTAAAAGAACAATTCTTTGAGCAATTCAAAACCACAATGAATACCCTGCGAACCAAGTTAGAGCAAGGTTTGGAGCCCACCGCTACAAGTGAACTCAATAGGCTTTTGAAAGAAATAGACCTTGGTAGTGCCCATTATGCATACGAATGCCAAGTGCACAACCAAAAGTGTAGTAGCGAAACACTAAAGAGTTACAACGTTTTTGTGAAGAATACCAAAAAAGCCGTTGACGATATGCTTGATATGCTCAAATTCAAGCTATCCGAAAATTTTAATGTAGCAATTATAGAACGCCAAGGTAGTGTATCCGAACGAAGCTGGTACTTCATCGTACCCAGTGGCAAAGATGTGATATCAGCAAAATACCGCTTTTTAAAAGTAGAGAGTCGCAATGATAAAAAAGGAATGTATCCCTACGGAAGTGAGCAGAGTTTTGACGCGTGGCTCGAAGATAACGTAACTACTTTACGGGTAGAGTATGGCGCACAACAAGCCGAGAACTACCGCCGTGAGATGTTACCTTTCAAAGAAAAAATTGCTTCGATTCGCCGTAACATATACCTACCTGTCGTAACCCAAGTAACAATGGAAGACGAACTAAGGCGTGAGCAATACAGCATTTATTTAAAGTATGATAAAAAGTATCAGAAAGAACTGTTAGACCTCGCTCATAATAAAGCTGACGCATATAATTTGGCAAACAAATTATTTTGGGAAGAACTCAAGAAAGTACGAGCCCAACGGCTGTACGAAGAACAACACAGCGTCGATAATATAAAGAAAATAGCCTCCCACGAAGCCAACCAGCGCGCGGGACTCGAAAATAAAAAACTCCTCAACCTCGCCCTCGTCGGCGCATTAGGTATAGGAGTCCTAACTTTCATCAGCAAAAACTAATACTTAAAAAATATGTTTGATATGTTTGATACAATAGCAGAACACAGAATTGAACGCGCCTCTCTATCGTCACCCTGCCAGGGATTAGGAGGGTGCAACCCACATCGTGCAAGAGCAGAACAACAAGAAGCTATTGAACGCTCTTTTCCAGGGCGAATAGCCGCTGTACAGAATGAACTAAATAGCTTAGAAACAGGTACACAGCAAAAAGAATTTACATTGCTTGAGCAAAAACAAAATAACCTACGAAAAGAACGTGCTGAAATCGATGCAAAAATTGACCAAGCCAAGCTCTTATCGGACGCGTGGGAAAGCAACCCAAAACAGCAAGCAGGAGTTGAAGGATTGGGGTGGTTTGGTAAACGATTATGGAACAAAGCCTTTTCGTGCGAACACTACGAAGATCGCCTCAACGAAAGTATTGCGCGTACTCGCCCTTTAGAAAATCAGCTTACAGCATTGAATACTAAGTTGAACGAGAGAAGAGCAAAATTATCACCTGAAAACCTACAAGCACAACGCAACGCTGTTGCTGTTTTAGAAAAAGAAGTGGCACAAAAGCGCGAGCTATTAAGTAGCTATGAAAAGCGTATTACCGACGCTCGTACCAGCTACCAAGCCAATAAAGATGCTGAGAAACTTGCTCTTGAACGTGAAGCACAAGAAGCAGTAGCCAAAGAAACCGCCAAAGAACAGTCCAAGCAAACACAAACCATTATATTGGTAGGTGCAGCTCTCGTAGGTGGTTACCTATTATTCAGAAGAAAGTCACCAACCAATGTAAGTGCATAATAATGAGTTTTGTAGGAGTGACAAATGGTATTACCACAGGTCTTAATATTATAAGCCAAGGTAAAGACTTGTACGACAGCTTTGCTAACCAAGGCGGTGGTAACAGTGGCGAAGGTAATACGGTTGTGAATGAAAACCACTACCATATTACAAAGAGCAAAGAAGAGATAGAATTAGAACGCCAACGTCTCGAATTAGCTCGACAACAAGCCAGTTTCAACCGTGCCACTGCTCGAAGTAAGCACGCCGAAGATATTAGGAATAAACGTAAAATTATTGACAGTATGGCTCAGAAAAAAGAAGACAACACCCCACTATATATACTCGGAGGCATTCTCTTCTTAGGGTTCATTGTCGTAATGATGAAAAAATAACTATGGAAGCAAAATTAGCAGTATATCAATTAGCCGCCCCTTGTACCACTTGTAACGGTGGCGGTATGGGAGGATTCTTTGATTTTCTCAAAGCTAATCCCGAAAAGAAAGCTCAACGACAGCAAAACCGATTGGTGCGCCAAGAACAACGACAACAAAAACGTGTAACACGTCAAGAATTACGCTCTCAAAAAGGTGGTAATATCTTTGAACGGAACAACATTACCGTAGGTTCTACTCTTGAACGAGCAACCCAATTGCTAAATTTAGCCGGAGGAGCCGCCAATGTGATTAGTGCTTTTAAAAGCGGACAACCTGTGCGTATTAATGGCGAAGAATTAAGCGATGAAGAGAAACAATACGTCTACGAAACCGCTATTGCTCGCCAAAATGGCACCCTTACAGAAAATAGTAGCAACGATATGTTTCAACAGCTATTGCTCGCCAAAATGTTAGATGATAATAAGAAAGACAATACCCCTCTATATATTGGATTGGGAGTAGCCGCCTTGCTTGTTGTTGTGCTAATGATGAACAAAAAATAACCTATAACAATTAATTTCATAACTCAAAAATTAAAAAAATGAGCAACATCAATCAGAAAACCCTCACAGAAAGCGCTACCACAGCCGCCGGCGTAGTAGCTGGCGCTATGGTATCACGCGTTGCCGCCGATAAACTCTCAGGCGTGCTTAAAAAACCCGCGTTGCGTCACGGAGCTCTTGCCTTAGCAGGTCTCGCTCTCGCAGCATTTGCCAGCCCCAAAGAAACCAGTGGTAAACTTCTCCAAAGTGCCGGTGCTGGTATAGCAGCAACACAAATTACCGAAGTGTTGAAAAGCATTTTAACACCTAAAGACAAACCGATGAATGACGGTATTTTGAAGACCGCTCTCGGCGCCCCAGCTGAAGAAACTACTGTGTATGTAGATAACAGTAGCGACCACGATTACTACCCATTTGAAGAGGTAGATGATATTGATAATCCGTACATAGAAAGCGAAACAACAACAGGATTTCTTTCTGGTGCAGACCTTTTTGCAGAAGCGTAATTACATAAATAAATAAGTGATTACAACCTAAAAGATTAATAATTAATAACTCAAAAAAACAATTTAAAATGAACGAGTATTTCACCAACGAAGAGCAATACACACGTGTTGCCACATTTCTTTCACGCCAAGCGGGTAAATTCAACCTTTCACCCGATGTAATGGCACGTATGAAACCCACCCCAAGCGAATTGTATGTTAATGCACAATTCACAGCAGGCGGTAACATACCACTCCTTAACGGTAATTCTACCCAAGAAGTAGGTGTAACAAACCTTGACGGAAACCGACTCGATAACGGACGATTCTTCGTTATTGACGCTGTTACCGTTAAGTATGGCGAGGCAGCTGCTGGTAAAAAGGTATGGGAGGTAGCTTATAACAAAGAACTTCCTGCTGAATTGTTAGCCTCTCACTTGGTTGTTCGCCAAAACGGAGAAGTGATTGTTAAATTGCCAATCTCAAGCATTGATAATGCCAAGAAATCCGATGATTTTTACAGAAAACTTGGTGCTTTAGCAGTTATCGAGCCAACTCAAACAGTAGATGTCACCATCGAAACCCCCGCAGGTAGTACTATTACTCCTGCCACAAGTGGAGAAAAATCATTTGTTCAAGTTCTCTTGAAAGGGTTCGAAACCTACATTAAAAGATAAGAGGAAGTGTTTTTTTGTCTGTTTGCCAGTGTGCTTTTCTGCACATTGGCAAATCGACAAATTTACAAATTAATTAATTGACAAATCTACAAATTAATATGACAAGTAGTATTATCACAAACCGCGTTAAGGTACATATTCCCAGCGGACAAAAAGCACAAACCGAATACGTTACCTTAGAAAAGGGTAAATGTGTCGGAGTACACTTTGTGCCATTTAAAAATTACACTCCCGAATTTGCCGTCGAAATGAGCGTGAGAGACCCTCAGTCTAACTCAATCATTGAGCCTGTAGATTATCGCGATTTTGAGCACAAAGGAGGTGGTTATATACAAGGTATGAAACAAGTAGGCTTTGAGTGTAATAACAACAAATTCCAAGTAGCTGTATTAGCTGATGAAAATCTTACCGATGATTTTATCGGCGAACTTATCTTTACTATCCAGCGCGATTGCAACTGTAACCAAGAAGAGCAATGACAAAAGGACTATTAACACGTATTCGTATCACTGACGATACTGTTTTCAATTTTTTCGAGGACACGAAAGGTCAAGGAGCTATCGGCATAACTATTCGTAACGATGGTGAGACCTCTTTTATTATTGAGGACGGCGTCAATGAAGAATTTGCACCAAAAGAGTACTTTATGTGTGAAAACACAATACCTGTTATTAATACCGCTTTTCGTGTTTCTTTCAAAAAGCAGACAGGTAAAGTCAATAGTGCTATAATGAGTTATGTAGTTCCAATAATAGAGAGTAATAACAATATAGAAAATTAACAATGGAAACACCCGCAGAACGTATCAAGCAATTCCTATCCGAAAATCCCGCTAACATTATCACTGTAACACAAGGTACCGCCCGCTTAGCAAAGGAGGTCGCTCCTAAGTATGGTTTTAGCTTGCAGGATATTCATACGCTTTACGGCTCTGTTGATGATTTTCTTAACTTTTTGCCCTCTAAAGGTTTCACTACTAATGTAAAAATAGACCTTAAACGCCTCTACGGCGCGGGAGCTAAGCAAACAACTTACAAAATAGAAACCCTCACTCTTAATTTCAAAAAAGAATCAAGTATGCCCAACGAAAACACACCTCCACAATCTATATCTTCTACACCAATAGCACCGGCTCAAACAACAATGCCTACACAACCGACTGCTATGGGCTATCCTATGGGACTGGGATATACCCCAGTAGCTACTACCGAATGGATTGGTAGTAAGGTTATAGAGGAGCGTTATAGAGACCTATTGCGAGACAACGACGCTTTGCGTGAAGACAATAAAGATTTGCGCAGTCAAGTACGCACCCTCAACGAGGAAAAAGCCTCTCTAAAATTGCAGTTGGATACAGCAGATAAAAAACACGAGTTAGCACTGAAAGAAGAGTTGTTGAACAAAAAAGGCTTTTGGGAATCACCAGCTTTTGAAAAAGTAAGTGAATCGCTTGGAGCTATAGTTCCTTTGGTAGTCGAAAAAGCGATGTCAGCCCCAGCTTCCACTACTGCACCCGTAGTAGCATTAGCAGGAGCTAATCTATCACCGGCAAAGAATGAATTTATTAAACTTATCAGTGACCCACAAATTACTGATGAGCAAATAAGTGAATTATATGAATATCTAATCAGAAACGATGAACAAACAGCAAGCAATTGAAAAATTAGCACAGTTAGATGAAAAAGTGTTGGTTCGGTTAGCAAGTCTTTCTGACAATAAAAAAGCACTTAGCTATTTCTCTAATAGTATTCTTTGGAATGCTTTAAAAGCATTCTTAAAGATTTAGTTTCTAATCCTTAAAAATATGAAAAATAAAAAAAACACCGAAAAAAATAAACTTTCCGGAGCTGTCTCAGCGATTGTTGCTCAAGAAGCTGTTAAGAATAACAAAACAGCAATTACAACTACTATTAATGTAGGTTTTATTTTATTGGGGCTTACAGTTGTGAGTATAGCAGGTTTTTCTTTTTATGCTTTTTATTGGAAAAATAGATTCAAAAAATGGAACTATGACCCTAAATCACCCGCAAGTAACGTGTCTCCTGTTGCAGCAAAAGCAAAAGCTGACGCACTCTATACGGCAATGAAAGGGGCAGGTACTGACGAAAAAACAATTTTTGAAACACTTGCAGGAGTAAATAAGAATGGTTTTATAGCTGTATATAATGCTTTTGGTAAGAGAGAGCCAGGAGGTATATCTATATCATTGGGTAACAGAAACTACGAAGACTTAGTAAGTTTTTTGCACGGTGACCTTAGTAAGACAGAACTTGAAAGATTAAGACGCGTGTTAGGTCCCGCAGGAACTTTATTTTAAACTATATTATATTATGGACGTAACAAAGAAACAAGCATACATAATAGGAGGCATTGCCTTAGTAGGTTTAGGTGTTGGCGCTTATTTTCTCTTCTTCAAAAAAGAAAAAGGAGAATACGACGCAAGTATAGCTAATCAAGAAGTTCCCGAAACTACATTGCCCAGCGGTGTAAAAGTAAAAGCTACTGACGCATACAAGCAAGAACTTATTAAGTTTAGCAGGAGCAGTAAGATAAGAGAAGTTACTCGTGCAATACTTACAGAGATGATTCACAATTGGACATCTCGCAACAAGGACCAGATAAAAAGTATTATCTACAACAATATTCAAGATGATGAGATGATGAAAGTCCTTAAAGGATATTTTGGCTGTCACACATTTACAGGCAGGTGGTTTGCCAATAAGCGTATGGATTTAGTAGGGTGGATAAAAGAGGTATTCTCTGGCGATGACTTGAAGGATTTGCTGACAAGATACCCTACCTTGAATTATCACATTAATTGTCCTCCACTAAAAACTATTAAAAAATAGAGCTATGAGAAGTATATTGCAAAATTCCCAAACTAACAAAACTGTAG
>ERZ772921.2358-NODE-2358-length-10252-cov-8.258311_pt1 | contig 10252 bp, 6 predicted proteins | sample MGYA00512117_ERZ772921 | MGnify/ENA primary metagenome ERZ772921 (study PRJEB29015, sample SAMEA2737944) | human oral metagenome | biome: human oral; feature: human-associated habitat; material: dental | place: China | collected 2150 ... | reverse complement strand
TGCGGCCGAAGCGGTCGCCGAGGCGGCCGCCGATAACGCGGTTGCGGATTATACCCGCATGCAAACATTATACAACGGTGACGCAATCAGCAAGCAAGCGCTGGATAATGCCGAAGCCCGGGCCAAAGCGGCAGTTGCCGCCCTGAACCGGGCCAGGGCGACGCACCGTATGTCTGATATCGGCTTCCGCCGGGAAGATATTGATGCGGCGGAAGCACAGCTTGAATCTCTACGGGTCCAGCTGGAAAATGCGGAATATAATCTGGCTCAGGCCACACTTATCGCCCCCGAGGACGGCGTCATCCGTTCTCGGCTGTTGGAACCCGGCGATATGGCCTCCCCTGCCGTTCCGGTTTACACGCTCAGTTTAAACACAAAAAAATGGGTTCGCGCTTATATCTCGGAGGACAATCTCTTCCGGATCCATGAGGGACAGGCGGCAAAAGTCACCATCGACGGCGTCTCTTCTCCCATTGACGGGCAGGTAGGGTATATTTCCGGTACGGCCGAATTCACGCCCAAAACGGTGCAGACAACGGAGCTGCGGACGGCGTTGATGTATGAAGTGCGCATCTATGTGGATGATCCGGATAATCTGTTGCGCCTGGGCATGCCTGCAACTGTCACGTTTTAATCGTATGTACTCAGCATTATATGGATAACGAGGTATGCCATGGATGCCGTTAAGGCCAGTCAGCTTACTAAAACTTTTATCAACTCCGCAACGAATAAACCGGTCACAGCCTTATCCGATATTTCTCTTACGGCAAAAACGAACCGATTAACCGCATTGACGGGACCTGACGGCGCCGGCAAGACAACCTTCATGCGCCTTGTCTGCGGCCTTATGAAACAGGACGGGGGAGACCTTTTTGTCCTCGGCCGTGATGTATCGGCCGACCCGCAAAGCGTGCAGGATCGGCTCAGCTATATGCCTCAGCGCTTCGGTCTTTATGAAGATCTGAGCGTGCAGGAAAATCTGAATCTTTACGCGGATTTACACAGCATTCCCGAAAAAGACAGGTCCACGCGCTTTACAAAACTTCTCTCCATGACCGGAATGCTGCCGTTTACGGGCAGATTGGCAGGAAAGCTTTCGGGAGGGATGAAACAGAAGTTAGGTCTGGCATGCACACTTGTGCGCATCCCTGAATTATTGTTGCTGGACGAGCCGAGCATCGGCCTGCACCAGCGCGACAACGCCCGCCTCATCGAGACCCTGGAGCGCCTGCGCGACCTGGGCAACACCCTTATCGTCGTCGAGCACGACGAGGACACCATCCGCTCCGCCGACTGGGTCGTGGACATCGGCCCCGGTGCGGGGGAGAAGGGCGGCGAGATCGTCTACTCGGGGGAAGTGGCCGGCCTGTCCGACGCGCCCGGCTCGGTCACCGGCGACTACCTGGCCGGGCGCCGCGCCATCCAGGTCCCCGCCACCCGCCGCAAACCGGCCAGGGGCCGCGAGCTGACCGTCGTCGGGGCGCACGAGAACAACCTCAAGGACATCACCGCCACCATCCCGCTCGGGGTGTTCACCGCCGTCACGGGAGTCTCCGGCTCGGGCAAGTCCTCCCTGATCGACTCCATCCTCTACCAGGTGCTCGCCAACCGCCTCAACGGCGCCCGCGGCGTGCCCGGACGCCACAAGACGGTGCGCGGTCTGGACAACCTCGACAAGGTCGTTCACGTCGACCAGTCGCCCATCGGCCGCACGCCGCGCTCAAACCCCGCGACCTACACGGGCGTGTGGGACCACGTCCGCAAGATCTTCGCAGCCGTCCCCGAGTCCAAGGTCCGCGGCTACACCCCTGGCCGCTTCTCCTTCAACGTCAAGGGCGGGCGCTGCGAGGCCTGCAAGGGCGACGGCACGCTCAAGATCGAGATGAACTTCCTGCCCGACGTCTACGTCCCCTGCGAGGTCTGCCACGGGGCCCGCTACAACCGGGAGACCCTGGAGGTCCGCTACAAGGACAGGACCGTCGCCGACGTGCTGGACATGACCATCCGCCAGGCCGCCGACTTCTTCGCCGCCACCCCGATCATCGCCCGCCACCTCAACACCCTGGTGGAGGTCGGCCTGGGCTATGTGCGCCTCGGCCAGGCCGCCACCACCCTGTCGGGCGGGGAGGCGCAGCGCGTCAAGCTCGCCACCGAGCTCCAGCGCCGCTCCACCGGGCGGACCGTCTACGTCCTCGACGAGCCGACCACCGGTCTGCATTTCGAAGACATCCGCAAGCTGCTGGCGGTGCTCCAGGGACTGGTCGATAAGGGCAACTCCGTGATCGTCATCGAGCACAATCTCGACGTCATCGCCAACGCCGACTGGGTCATCGACATGGGCCCGGAGGGGGGCAGGGGCGGGGGCGCCATCGTCGCCACGGGCACTCCCGAGAGGATCGCCCGGGACGAGACCTCCTACACCGGCCGCTTCCTCGCCCCCATGCTGGAGCGCGCCCGCGGCTGAGATCCTCCCTCCGGGCGACGGGGAGATGCCGGCGGACCCGGGGGAGGTACCGAGGGCCCCGGGGAGTCGGCCCTCAGAGCCCTTGGCCCTCTTCGATGGTGCGGCGCAGGACGGCGAGCCGCTCCCGCAGGCGATCGAGTGACCCGGTCCCCAGGCCCAGGACGATGCCGGGAGTGCGGGGGCGCCGGGCCGACCAGTAATCCGCCATGCCCGTGACCCCCAGACCCCGGGCGCGGCAGCGGGCGACGACGCGGTCCTCGTCGGCGTCCGCACGCAGCGGGACGACGGCGTGCAGTCCGCCCTCCATGGGCACGCCCTCGGGGAACAGGCCGATGAAGGCGGCGCGTCTGGCTCGATACTCCTTGCGCATGCGCGCGGTGTGCCGTCGTAGCCCGCCGGCCTCCATGTAGCGGGCGACGGCATCCTGCACCAGTCCGGACGTCGGCAGGCACAGATCGGCGACCCGGTCGCGCAGTGCCGGCGGCACGATGAGGTATCCGAGGGCCAGTGCCGGGGTGAGGGTCTTGGCGAAGGACCCGAGCATGGCGACTCGCCCCTCGGTGTCCAGGGCGAGCAGGGGCGGGTGGGTCGAGCGCAGCTCGGAGTCGTAGTCGTCCTCGATGACGAGGGCACCGGTGCGACGCGCCGCCTCCAGCAGCGCGAAGCGGCGTGAGGCGGGCATCTGGGTGCCGGTGGGGAACTGGTGATTGGGCGTGACCAGGAGGATGTCGGCCGGGTCGCCATCGGCGTCGGCGCTCATGCCCGCGGTGTCGGTGCCCACCGGCTGGAGCCTCCAGCCCATTGCGCGGGGCACGCGACGCAGGGAGGGATACCCGGGATCCTCAACCGCGAGGCGCCCGGGGCGCTCCTGGGCCGCCAGCAGCAGCCGCAGGCCGTCGCGGGCGCCGGAGGTGACGACGACGTTGCGCGGATCAACACGTATGGACCTCGTCAGACGCACGTGCTCGGCGATGAGGGCGCGCAGCTCCTCCGAGCCCGCGGGCGGATGGGCGATGGGATGGGCGGCGGCCGCCCGCCAGGCGCTGCGCCACAGAGCCGTCGTCAGCGGGCCGTCGGCCGGTGCACCCGGTCTCAGATCGCCTCGGACGGGAGCGGTGCGCTCCCCGGGACCCGGTCCCGGAGGCGGCGGGGAGGGCACCTGGAGCGAGGGATCCACGCGGGTGCCGCCGGGGCTCGCCACGAGAAAGCCCTCGCCGGCGAGCTGCTCGTAGGCGGTGACGACACTGCCCCGCGATACCCTCAGCTGACGCGCCAGAACGCGTGTGGAGGGCAGCGGATCACCCGGGGCGAGACGGGAATCGGTGATGCGGTTGCGGATGTCCTCAACGATCTGGGTGGGGACGGGGCGGTCGTGGTCGATCTGCATGTGCGTCGTCTCCGCGGTCGAGCCGTGCGGGCGGGCGAGAGGTGGTCCAAAGGAATGGTCCGGAACCGGACTTCAGAGTAGTCCACGTCGAGGAGCAGCATCACCCCCATGGACACTACTGACAACGCTGCCGAAAGCACCGGACCCGCGCGAACGCCGACCACCGGGAGCCCGCTCGTCAAGCGCGGGCTGGCCGACATGCTCAAGGGCGGCGTCATCATGGACGTCGTCACGCCCGAGCAGGCCCGTATCGCAGAGGACGCCGGTGCCGTTGCGGTCATGGCCCTGGAGCGCGTGCCGGCTGATATCCGCGCGCAGGGCGGGGTGGCCCGCATGAGTGATCCCGATCTTATTTCGGGCATTATCGACGCGGTCTCCATCCCCGTCATGGCCAAGGCCCGTATCGGGCACTTCGTCGAGGCCCAGGTGCTTCAGGAGCTCAAGGTCGATTTCATCGACGAGTCCGAGGTCCTCTCGCCGGCCGACTACGTCCACCACATCGACAAGCACCGCTTCACCGTCCCCTTCGTGTGCGGGGCCACCAGCCTCGGCGAGGCCCTGCGACGCGTGAGCGAGGGCGCGGCCATGATCCGCTCCAAGGGCGAGGCCGGCACCGGCGACGTCTCCGAGGCCACCCGCCACATCCGCACCATTACGAAGGGGATCGCGGCGCTGAAGGGCTTGGGCGCGGACGAGCTCTACGTCGCCGCCAAAGAGCTCGGCGCCCCCTACGAGCTGGTGCGCGAGGTCGCCGACGCGGGCGCACTGCCCGTCGTGCTGTTCACTGCCGGCGGCGTGGCCACGCCCGCCGACGCGGCCATGATGATGCAACTGGGCGCCGACGGCGTCTTCGTGGGCTCGGGCATCTTCAAGTCGGGGGACCCCGCCCGCCGGGCCGCCGCGATTGTGCGCGCGACGGCCTGGTACGACGACCCCTCCGCCGTCCTGGAGGCCTCGCGTGGCCTGGGCGAGGCCATGGTCGGCATCAACGTGGCGGACTTGCCCGCGCCTCATCGCCTGGCGGAGCGCGGCTGGTGAGAGTCGGGATCCTCGCGCTTCAGGGAGGCGTCATCGAGCACGCCCGACTCGTACGGGCCCTGGGCCACGACGTCGTGCTCGTGCGACGCGACGAGCACCTCCACGACCTGGACGCCCTCATCCTGCCCGGCGGCGAGTCGACCACCCTGCTGCGACTCCTGGACCTGGCCGGGCTGCGCGAGCCCCTGGCCGAGGCGGCGTCGCGTCTGCCCGCGCTGGGGACCTGTGCGGGACTCATCGTCCTGGCCGCTCTGGGAGTGCTCGACATCGATATCGAGCGCAACGCCTTCGGCCCCCAGGTCGACTCGATGAGCGTCGATCTGAAGTGGAAGGGCGCTGCGCTGACGGCGGCCTTCATCCGCGCGCCGGCCGTCACGCGCATGGGCGAAGGGGTGAGCGCGTGCTCCTCCTACCGCGACCCCGCTCGGCCGGAACGGCCTCCGCGCGTCGTCGGAGTGGAGAAGGAGGCCATCATGGCCGTGTCCTATCACCCGGAGCTGACGGGAGACCCGACCCTGCACCGGCTCCTGCTGACGCGAGCCGCTGGTTCATGATCATCCCGTGATCGCCCGGCGCCATCGGGTCCCGCCGAGCACCGATGGCGCCGGTGCTGCGGGGCGTCGGCTCCTGCGCATGGCGCTGCTCGGCCTACTCGGGCGGCTGGAATCCTCTGTCATCGACACCGCTGTCGGCGCTGCCGGCGATGTAGCCGTAACCGACGGTCGGCGGCGAGCTCACCCGGGGCGCGGCGCCGCTGTCCGGGCCCGACCGCCCATCGGGCGCGGGCCGCGAGGACGGCGTCCCGCTCGCGCTCCCGTCGGCCGCGATGCGGTTGTAGGCCAATGACAGGCCGAAGCAGATGAGGCCCGCGACTCCCAGGGCGATGACACGGGTGATCGAATTCTGGTTGCCGATATCCATCACCGCCAGTTTGAGCACCGAGACGAGTACCAGCACGAGCCCGTAATGGCGCAGTGCCGTCGCCCGCAGCCGGAAGCCTGCGATGATGCACACCGCGCCGGTGGCCAGCACCACGATCGTCAGCAGGACGCTCGACAATCGCTCGCCCGAGAGAATCCAGACCGACCACCACACCACGGCCGACATGAGCCCCGCCGTGGCAATCGTCTCGGCGGTGCCGCGCAGCCAGGGCCACAGCAGCCAGGCCGCGGTCGTGCCCGCCCCCAGAGCGACGACGACGAGCAGTCCCTGCCACACGAGACCATCGGTCACGGTCGCGACCAGGAGCTGGGCCAGTGCGATGACGGCCAGGACGAGGTACCCGCCGCACAGCGGCGCGGGAGGCATGGGGGTCGTCGGCGCCTCTCCTTCCGCGCCGATGCGCTGCCCCGCCCTGGCACCGATGAGCAGCGCCACAGGGGTGGGCGCGGACGAGCACAGACCCAGGCGCATCAGGGCGATCGCGATCGTGCCCGCGACCAGGGCGCTGATCACGTTGGCCGTCTGCAATCGCGACAGGGCCAAGAAGAGGGACAGAGGAGCGACGAAAACCAGATCGGCCGCCAGGACCCACGAGGCCCACATCAGGCTGACGCCTCGTGCGGCCAGCTCCTGCTCATGACTCGTCCACGGGATCCCCTCATCCTGCTGGGGCAGGGGCGCCCGCTTCAGCATCTGCTCGAGCACGACCGCCCCGATCGGAAGCAGGACGAGCCCGGCGAGCGCGCAGGCCTGACTCGCCGGGTCCGGCTGACGAATCGAGCTGAGGAGCACCATGGTGCCGAAGGCCGAGACAACGGGCACGGCCGCCGAGTGGAGCAGGCGCGCGCACGGCATCGCGCTCATCGTGAGTGCGACGACGACCAGGGGGAACAGGCGCATCTGGGTGACGCACGATACGAACCCGACGAGAAGACCGATGCCCAGGGGCACCGGCGCCACCTGCCCGCGCCACGCCCGGGACACCGGCTTCGCCAGGAGCGCCGCACTGGCCGCAGCGACCAGCAGGGGGGCTATCGCCGCGCTGGCGTCGGCCAGCGCGCCGGCATCCCATTGCCCGGACCCGGTGCGGACGACTGCGAGCCGGCATTGGGCGATCAGCACCACGATGCCGAACAGACCCCAGTCGACGCCCGCCACCCACCGCCATCCCGCGCGGTGGAGCCGGGGGCCGGCATCCATGACCTGAAGCCCCATGAGAACGGCGGGCATGAAGAGCATCAGAGCGCACAGGGGCCCACTCGCCTCGGCCAGGATACGGACCGGGGCCAGGAGGACCGCGGCCATGGTGGCGGGCACCGCGGTCGCGGGGAACCAGGGGGCCAGGCGCATCGACTCCGAGGAGCGCGCCAGGTGGGCGGTGATGGCGGCCAGGGCGAGGACGTCCAGGCAGACGAGCGACCAGGTGAGGATGGCCGCGTCGCTGTGAGCGCTGGAGTGCCACGCCGCGAAGCCGATGGTGACCAGGGTGCCCAGACCCGCGATGACCGCCGTGAAGATCTGCTCCGTCATCTTGGCGGTCACCAGGAGGAGGACGGCCCATGCCGTCATGAGACCGAAGGCGGGAAGGACCGGCAGCCCCGTGTCCAGCAGGACCGCGCCGATGATCGCCACGAAGCCGAGCACGCCGCCGGTGCCGGTCAGGGTCGCGGCGGCGACCTGCTGGCGCTTGGCGCGCCGGGCCAGGGAGGCTCCCGAGGCGACCAGTCCGGCTGCGACCAGGAGGAGGGAACCGACCTTGACCCCGTCGGAGATGGAGTCCCAGACGAGCGCGATGAGGCTGACGGCCGACAGCACGACCAGGATCGCGGCCGCGCCCGACAGCAGATAGCGCCCGACGTTGCCCTCGGAGCGGATGCGCTCCCAGGCGGAGGGAGGGCCGGCCGGAGGTCGCGGCCGGGGAGCGCCTGTCGATGGTCCGTGCGCATCGCGCGTGTCGGGGGCGCTCGTCCTCGCCGGGGTGCTGGAGACCGTGACCCGGGGCCGGGTCTGAGGCGCGCGGGCCGGACGCTGCGCGGCCGGTGGTATGGACGCGGGCCGCGACGCGGCGACCGGCCGAGGGATGTCGGATTCCGGCTGCACGGGTCCGTCCTCGGGCACCGGCTCGACGTCCGTGGGCTCGATCGGCTCGGCAACGGCAATCGGTTCGGACCGCTCCGGCGGCTTGACCGGCTCGGGCTCGGGCTCCTCCGGCCGCGCGGCGGGGCTCGGCTCGGAGCGGGCGTGCGACTCCGGGTCCTCGGGCGCACGCGATGCGTCGGAGCGCCCGGGTTCGACCGCATGTCGCGCGATCCAGTCGATCTTGCGCTCCATGAGATCGAGCCGCCGCAGGATCTCTTGCAGCTCGCCGCCGAACGGCGGCCGAGAGCCGGGGTGATGGGGGACTGACATGGCTGACTCCAGACGGGGTGCTGACGCATAGAGGTTATGAGGCCGATGCGGCTCGAGGGAAGGGAAGTGCTCCCCTGTGGACGGGTTCCCCGGGGAGGGCGCGGCGAGGCCGTCGGATGGTGATGATCGCGAGGTCGGGGGAGGCTCGCGCGGTCCCCGCTCGGGTCGTTCCGCCGGGTCCCTGCGCGCGGGCGCCCTGTGGGAGGGGCCGTTCAGCGGATACGCTGCTCCCATGAGCGAGAACGGACTCACCGCTGCCCAGCGCAAGATGCGCGACGCCGACGTCGCCGAGCAGGCCATTGATGTCTTCAGTCACTACTACCGGGCCCTGGAGGATGGGGCCACCGGTCTGATCCCCGAGGACACCATCGAGCCCCTCACGCGGATCGACTCCATCGAGGACGTCGAAATCGGGGAGGACGACGCCCGCGAGGCGCTGTCGCGCACCGTTCTGATCAAGCTCAACGGGGGTCTGGGCACCTCCATGGGGATGGACCGGGCCAAGTCGCTGCTGCCCGTGCGCGACGGCAAGTCGTTCCTCGACCTGCTGGTCGACCAGGTGATGGCGGCGCGCCGGCTCCACCGAGTCGCTCTGCCGTTGATCTTCATGGACTCCTTCCGCACCCGTCGGGACACGCTCGCGGCGCTCGCCGAGCACCCCGGCATCGAGGTCGATGGTCTGCCCCTGGACTTCCTGCAGAACCGCGAGCCCAAGCTGCGCGCCGACGACCTCACCCCGGTGACATGGGAGGCGGATCCCGATCTCGAATGGTGCCCGCCCGGGCACGGCGACATCTACACCGCCCTGGTCGCCTCGGGCGTCCTCGACGCCCTGCTGGAGCGCGGTTACACGTACGCCATGACCTCCAACTCGGACAATCTGGGGGCCTCCCCCTCCGCTCGCATCGCCGGCTGGTTCGCCGCCTCCGGCGCCCCCTACGCCCCTGAGATGTGCCGCCGCACGCCGGCCGACGTCAAGGGCGGCCACCTGGCGGTGCGCAAGAGCGACGGCCGCATCATCCTGCGCGACACCGCGCAGACACCGGCCGACGAGATGCGCTTCTTCACCGACCAGTACCGTCACCCCTTCTTCCACACCAACAACCTCTGGTTCGACCTGGAGGTCCTGCGCGACATGCTCGTCGCGCGCAAGGGGATCCTCGGCCTGCCGCTGATCAAGAACGCGAAGACGGTCGATCCGGCCGACTCCTCCTCGACGCCGGTCATCCAGCTCGAGACCGCCATGGGGGCGGCGGTGGAGGCCTTCGAGGGCGCGACCGCCATCGAGGTTCCCCGCTCCCGCTTCCTGCCGGTCAAGACCACCAACGATCTGCTGCTCGTGCGCTCCGACGTCTACGAGATCGACGATGCCGGGTTGCTGCGAATGGTGCCGGAGCGGGCCTGCACAGTGAGCCTCGACCCGCGCTACTACAAGAAGATCGGCGACTTCGAAGCGCGGTTCCCCCACGGGGTCCCCTCCATCCGAGGGGCCGAGTCGCTGACGGTGGAGGGCGACTGGACCTTCGGGGCCGACGTCGTCGTCACCGGCGAGGCTCATGTGGGGGAGGAGGGCTCTCCCGGAGAGGTGGCCGACGGCACCCGGATCCGACCCGGATCCGAGGGGCGTGCGTGAAGCATGTGAGAAATGCCGAGGCAGGACGGCGGGAGGTCTCGTTCCGGAGACGCGGCCGACCCGCCCGTCCTCGCCCTCCGGAGCCCTCCCGCGGCCATGCGTCGAGAACAACGGTGCCGAGTTCCTGATGTTCCTGATGCGAGAGGTCGAGCGACTGCGGCGGCGCGTCGTCCTCATCCGAGGCCGGCTCGAAGATGGGGGCTCCCTTGCCGCGGCCCTCGATTCTCCATTCCCTCTGCAGGTGCCGTTCGGAGGAGTGATCCAGGATTCCGCCCCTCACGGGGCCGATGCATCGGAGTGCGGGAACGCGTCCGATGGATGATGGTGGGCGATACTGGAATCGAACCAGTGACCTCCTCGGTGTGAACGAGGCGCTCTA
>ERZ772921.2355-NODE-2355-length-10261-cov-18.932589_pt1 | contig 10261 bp, 11 predicted proteins | sample MGYA00512117_ERZ772921 | MGnify/ENA primary metagenome ERZ772921 (study PRJEB29015, sample SAMEA2737944) | human oral metagenome | biome: human oral; feature: human-associated habitat; material: dental | place: China | collected 2150 ... | reverse complement strand
AGCACATCAGGATCGGAGCCGCGCGGCGCTGGGCGGAGAGGTGCCGGCGCTGGGCGGAGAGGTGCCGGCCGTGGGTGGTGCGGGCGCTGGGCGTGACGGCGACAGCGCTCCTCATCTGCGTGGCGGTGGCCGTCATCGCCAACGCGGCGGGCGGCTTCTACACCACCTGGCACGACGTGGCCCTCCTGCCGGGGTGAGCGGGGCGGCCCGGCGACGGAGTGCGGCCGGGGAGAACATCGGCGTGCTCGTCGGCGAGCCGGCTGAGGAAAACGGCGACCGGCTGCGGGGACTGGGCGTCAGGGCGGCCCGACGGCACCGGATGCGGCCGGGCGCGCGGTCGGCGGCTAGACTCGCGCCGTGGCCCTTACGATCGGAATCGTCGGACTGCCCAACGTCGGCAAGTCCACCCTTTTCAACGCCCTCACCCGTGCGACCGTCCTCGCGGCGAACTACCCCTTCGCCACGATCGAGCCGAACGTCGGCGTCGTCCCGCTGCCCGACGCCCGCCTGGAGAAGCTGGCCGAGATGTTCCACAGCGCCAGGGTGGTGCCCGCGACCGTCTCCTTCGTCGACATCGCCGGGATCGTGCGCGGGGCCAGCGAGGGCGAGGGCCTGGGCAACCAGTTCCTGGCCAATATCCGCGAGGCCGACGCCATCTGCATGGTCACGCGCGCCTTCGACGACCCCGACGTCGTGCACGTGGACGGGCGGATCGAGCCGGCCGACGACATCGAGACCATCGCCACCGAGCTCATGCTGGCCGATATCCAGACCCTGGAGAAGGCGATCCCGCGCCTGGAGAAGGAGGTGCGCGGCAGGAAGACCGACGCCGCGGTGCTGGACACCGCGCGCGCGGCGCTGAAGATCCTGGAGGAGGGCACCATGCTGTCCGCCGCCGTGGCCTCGGGCGCCGCCGCCAGGGCCGGGATCGACGACGGCGCGCTGCGCTCCTTCCAGCTCATGACCGCCAAGCCCGTCATCCACGTGTTCAACATGGACGACGCCGGAATGGGCGACGAGGCGAGGCGGGCGCGGCTGCGCGAGCTCGTGGCGCCGGCCGAGGCCGTGTTCCTCGACGCGCAGTTCGAGGCCGAGCTCGTCGAGCTCGAGCCCGACGAGGCCGCCGAGATGCTGCACGAGAGCGGGCAGTCCGAGTCGGGGCTGGACAAGCTGGCGCGCGTGGGCTTCGACACGCTCGGGCTCCAGACCTACCTGACGGCGGGGGAGAAGGAGGCGCGGGCCTGGACGATCCGCAAGGGGTGGACCGCCCCGCAGGCCGCCGGCGTCATCCACACCGACTTCGAGCGCGGTTTCATCAAGGCCGAGATCGTCAGCTACGACGACCTCATGAAGTACGGGAGCGTGGCCGAGGCCCGCGCCCACGGCCGGGTGCGCATGGAGGGCAAGGACTACGTCATGGCCGACGGCGACGTGGTGGAGTTCCGCTTCAACGTGTGAAATTCGGGGGTGGGAATGTGGGTGCGATTATCGTCTCGCTCGTTGGTGTTTTTGTTGGTTGGCTACTGTCCATTTTGACGTCTTGGTGGGATCGCCGCGCGCGCAAGGAGGATGAGCGTCAGAGGCAAAGACTCTCCCTGGTTCGGGAGGTCATGAGGTATCGGTTGGATCAACCGCACCTGATTGGTCCGCTCAACGAGTTGCCACTCATGTTCGGTGACGACAGTGAAGTGCTCCGCCTCTACCGCGAAATTCTGAATGCTCGGGATGACCATGAACGGAGCACTAGTGCGCTGACGGATCTGGTTAATCGGCTGGCTGTGCTCGTCGGACTTCCCGGTAGTGTTCAAATCTCGGACATTCAACACGGAATGAAATTAGAAGAATAGGTTTATGTGACGCTGATCACAAGCGACTGCACGGTGGGTTGTGATGCGTTTGCGTTTGACCTTGGGGCGGGGTGGCGGATTCTGCGCGGTCAGTTCGGCCGAATCTGGAGGTTAGGATTCACCGCCCGACCGTTCGGAGAGATGGATCTCGTCAGGACTCTCGGCGGCCTCGTAGCTAGTGTTAATACGCAGATTGTTGTACAATGTTCTTGTGATCAGGTCCTTCGCTGACAAGGCGACCGAGCTCGTGTGGAATGAGCAGTATGTGAGGTCGCTCGATCGTAGGCTGCAACGGGCTGCCATGCGCAAGCTCGAGCAACTTCACGCGGCTCGGTGCTTGAAGGATCTGCGCGTCCCGCCGGGCAATCGGTTGGAGCGACTCTCCGGCGATCGTCGGGGGCAGTACAGTATTCGAGTGAACGCTCAGTGGAGGATATGCTTCGTGTGGCGTCAAGGAGGGGCTGAAGATGTCGAACTCGTCGACTACCACTGACACTGACCTCATCGAGCCGATCCACCCGGGAGAGATCCTCATGGAGGACTTCATCAAGGGCTTCGGGATCACGCAGAGCCGCCTCGCCGCCGCCATCGGGGTGCCGCCGCGCCGGATCAACGAGATCGTGCACGGCAAGCGCGGGATCACAGCCGGCACGGCAGTCCGGCTCGCCAGGTACTTCGGTACGTCCGCCGAGTTCTGGATGAATCTCCAGATGCACTACTAACTGCGGTTGGAGCGGCGGGCTCTGCGGGACCAGTTCGAGCGCATCAAACCGTTGGAATCCGTCGCATGAGCGCCGTCGGCAGGCTCATCCCCGCCTCAACCAGGGCCAGTTCGAGGTGAGGTACGCCTCGACGGCGCGGTGCTGGAAGCGATAGGGCTTGCCGCGCTGGATGATCCTGCGAGTGCGGTCCAGGCGCTGCGCGGTCGGCCCCGCGTCGGTCGTCCTCCCGTGGCCCATCCTCCGAGCGATGTTCGTCAGCGTTCGTTCTTCTGGCGCGAGTCCAGCCATGGCCTCGATGAACTGGTTCTCGCGAGCCGGGAGCCGGTCGAGGATGCGCTGCACATGCGCCTCGGCCTCCGGCGCGGCCCCGCGCCACCCGCTCCTGACGTGCTCGGCCGTGATGACGTTGTCGGCTCCCGCGTACCAGGCGCCTTCTCCTGCGAGCTGGAAGAGGAAGGGCTCTCCGCAGGCCAGGTCGACAATGGCGCGCTGGGCGTCCGCGTCCATGAACACCCGCTCGGTACCGCCGGCGCCGTCGGCGACCGGCCAGCCCTCGACGACGAAGGGCTGGAGCGCGGTCATAAGAGCGTCGTCGTCGATGGCGTCGAGGGTCGTGGTTCGGAACCGGCGTGCGAAGGTGGCGCCCGCCCGCGCGCCGGCCATATCCGCGAACTCGGGCAGCCCCGTGAGGTACACGGCTACGGGCAGGGCCAGATCGACCTGCAGCCCGCCCGGGACGGTCGTGGTCTCCTCGTGGGCCAGTGCGTCGCCGAGTGCGATGAGCAACTGTGAGCGGGCGTGCTCGTCGGTGATGTTCTGCACCTCGTCGATATGGAGCACGACCATGACGTCCTGCTGCCGGAGCGCCGCGCGACCGATCTCGACGAGGAGCTCGGTGAGGGCGGTGTAGGGCTCGGGGCCGTCCTGAGCCCGCACGGACAGCGAGATGCCGGAGGCGGCGACCATCTCGACCCGGCGCAGGAGATCGCCGATGCGCTGCTCCCGGGCGGAGGGGAGGCTCGCTGCGGATGACAGGTCCAGGAGTGCTGAGGCGACTCTCTTCATGGGGTCGGTGCCGGAGGGGATGCGGAGCTGCGGCGTCGCCCAGTCGCCCGCCTCGGAGGCCTCGCGCGCGATTCTCCGCACGAGTGAGGACTTGCCGGAGCCGGCCTCTCCGAGGACAGTGCGGCCCCTCTCGTGGATGCCGGCCGCGCGGCGCGGGCGAAGGACGTCCCGCCAGTCGCCGAGCTGGCTGGTGCGGCCCGCCCACACCTTGGGCACCGTGTCCGAGCCCGGGCTGAAGGGCGAGTCGAGCGGGGTCCTCATGTTGATAAGGTTATCAATGATCGGCAGGCTTGATAAACTTATCAAACCGACTGGGAGGCGGTTCGCCCCTTGTGGAGGCGGTCGCCCGCCCTCGTCGGCTGGGGCACTGCTTCGGGATGGACCCGCAGTTCTGGATCAATCTCCAGTCGCACTACGACCTCGAGGTCGAGATGGATGCGCTGGGCGACGGGCTGGACAAGATCAAACCGCTGCGGCCCGTGGCGTGAGTGCTGTCGACATCAACGGCTGGCGCGCTCATCGAGCGCGTTCGGCATCGGGCGGCACCAGCACCCCCACGGTCTTGGCCGAGCGTGAAGCGGTCTCCTCCCTCCTCGCCGATGGCGGTGCGGAAGGGGTGGGACGGACGCTTGATATGGCCAGGTCGTTCTCCGTCCAGGAGTGATGGGTGTTGTCGGCGGGTCGGGGTAACCTTGCGAGGCACGTGACGACCTTCAGAACGGAGTGCATGCAATGACGCATGATGAGCCCCTTGGTGATCTGGTTCCCGGTGACGGCGGTGCGGAGGGGGCATCGGAGGGCGAGGAGCTTTCCGGTATCCTCGCGGAGCAGGACGATCAGGCGCAGAAGTTCGCCGTCAAATTCCTCAAGAAGATCATCCGGCTCCGTGGCGTCCGGATCGGCCGGGATGACTACCTGCGCCAGGAGTTGCGCAAGCTCGGGCTCGACGACGACACCATCACCCTGGCGCTGAAGACCACCCCGGTCCAGGCGGGCGTCTCCCTCGCCCAGCTCGACAGGCTCGCTGCCTCCACCATCGCCTTCGAGACCCGCAAGTCCGCCGCCATCTCCTTCGCGACCGGGCTACCGGGAGGCTTCGCGATGCTCGCGACCATCCCCACTGACATCACCCAGTACTACGTCCACGCCTTCCGGGTCATGCAGAAGCTCGCCTACATCTACGGGTGGAAGGACTTCCTGGGCGACCTCGATGAGATCGATGACGAGACGATCGGGAAGGTAACTCTCTTCCTGGGCGTCATGATGGGAGTCGGCGGCGCATCATCGTCCCTGACCGCCTTCACCACGCAGATCGCCCGCCCAGCGCTCCAGAAGCAGATCTCCAAGCAGGCCCTGACCAAGACCGCCTGGTACGGGCCCATGAAGCAGATTCTTAGAGTCATCGGTGTCAATGTCACTAAGAACTCCTTCGCCAGAACGGTCACCAAGGCTGTACCCGTGGTCAGCGGCATCCTCTCGGGCGGGATGACGTTCATGATGCTCAAGAACCAGGCATTCCGCCTTCAGAGGCACCTGCGCGAATTGCCGCCGCCAGGGGTGGACGCGGCCCAGTACCTCGCCGCTCTTCGCAAGATGAGTGCGTGAGCCGATGAGTCCGGAGTATGGTCGGCCGTTCGCATGACATTCAGAGATGGCCTCGGATATGCCGCTTCAGGAACGAGGAGGATAGAGGAGAGCGGTACGAAGCGGTGCCGGGAGTGTCACTGGCGGTGACGTCGTCCGCGTCAGGGTTGGAAGGCGGGCGCTTCGACGAGGTGCTCGCCGCCATCCCGGACATGGTGCCGCCCGCCCTCCTGACCGACAATGGAACGGTATCGACCCGCGGTGCCAGGACGATCCGAGAGGCAGGTGGTTCCGATGGCGAGACCGACGACCAAGTCGGAGCTGATCGACGCGACGGAGGCGCGGTTCGACGGCTTCACCGGGGTCATCGACTCCCTGGACCCGGTGGAGCGGGAGGCCGCCTTCATCTTCGAGATCGAGGGCAGGAAGGGCGCCCACTGGGCCCGCGACAAGAACGTGCGCGACGTCCTCATCCACCTCCACGAGTGGCACAACCTGCTTCTGCGCTGGGTCGAGGCCAATCTGGCGGGGGAGGACCGGACCTTCCTCCCGGAGACGTACACGTGGAGGAACTACGGGCGGATGAACATGGAACTGTGGCGCAGGCACCAGGGCACGAGCCTGACGGAGGCCGAGGCGCTCTTGCGCGGGAGTCATGAGCGGGTGATGATCCTGATCCGCCGATTCAGCGATGACGAGCTGTTCGTCAAGGGCCGCTTCCCCTGGACGGGGACGCCGACGCTCGGGTCGTACTGCGTGTCGGCCACCTTAAGCCATTATGACTGGGCGGCGAAGAAGCTCCGCCTCCACCGCAGGACGCTGCGAGCCGCCGGGCGGCGGGAACCGGCCTGAACGGGGCGTCGTCGTCCCGCGGGGCGCGCCGGGCCGGACGGCCGCTCGATGCTGCCCTGGCCTCTGGGGCGGGAGGAAACGAGCTCTGCGGTGGGGGCGCAACGAGTCGGGGGCGCAACGGGTCCCGAGTAGACTTCGTCCGTGAGCATTGAAACGAGTGAAGCGCTGACGCCGATCGAGGCCGGGTGGATCGCGGTCATGCGCAATGTTCTTCCGGCGGACCTCAATGGGCTCTGCCTGGCACCCGATGACTGGTACCGGGGCATGGGCATGCCCTCCTCGGGCGGGCGGTGCCTCGCCTGGTTCGATCTGGTCGCCGATGAGTGCGTGGTCCTCACCGTCGGCGCCTACTTCGATGGGACGCGGACCGTCGTCGGCCGCCTCCACAGTCAGTTCCTCACTCTTGACCCCCACGGCCGCAGAATTCCGCAGCAGACGATCGGAGGCCCGATCACGGAGCAGGCGGTCAAGGCCTGCGAGTGGTTCACGAGGATCCGGCGGCGACCGGTGGAGCGGCGCGACTGGTCCTCCACCGTCCATGAGTATCGATTCGCCGACGACGGCGCCGGTCTCGTGGCCTCGGGCAACACCGCCTCGCGCCGGAGGCCGCCTCACCGGGTCGTCAGGGTCGACACGCGAGTGGGCTGACGGGCCTCCCGTCCATGCGCTCGTGCACCGGGGCGGCGACGCCGGCAACCCGGATCCGTGCGCGATCCGGCTCGTCCTCGCCAGCAGGTCCCTCGCCCCGAGGACGCTCGACGCGGTGCATGACGTGTCGTGACGACGTGTCGTGACTGGGGCCGCGTCTCGGGGGAAGGGCGATGCGCGGGGCTCCGGTGCGGACCGATCTCGGTGCGGAACTGAACCGATCTCGGCGGTCTGGCTCAGTCGGTGATGACCGCGTCCCGCCGGATCCACTCGGGGTCGTGAGCCGCCTTGTGCATGAAGGCGCCGACGTCGGCCCGGCTGATGCGCGGCATGCCCTTCATGACGATGCTCTCGGCCGCGCGGTAGGCGCCACGCGCCGGGTCGTTTGTCAGAGTGGTGGGGTAGACGATCGTCCAGTCCAACCCGCTGGCGCGCAGGATCCGCTCGGACGCGGCCTTGTCGGCGTAGATCCTGCGCAGGATGATGCGGTACATGGCGCGCTGCGGCAGCGATGCGGTCTTGATGGTCTCGCCCACGCCGAAGGAGGACAGCCAGACCAGCCGCTTCACCCCGTACCGGTTCATCGCCTCGACGACGGCCCCGGCGGCGCCCGTGAAGAGACCCTCCGGGCTCAGCGAGCGTCCGCGCCCCAGGGCGGCGATGACCGCGTCCTGGCCCTCCGCGGCGCGGGCGACGTCGTCGGCCACGGTGGCGTCTCCACGGAGCACCGTGATGCTCCCCTCGGCCGCGGCCAGCGCCTCGGGCCTGCGGGCGAGGACGGTGACCGTGTCGCCGCTCTCGAGCGTGTTCGTCAGGACATGCCCACCGGTCGGGCCGGTGGCGCCGAGGATCAGGACCTTCATACCCGTTACTACTCCTTGTCGATTCTTCCGGATTCTTGAGCGCGGACCGCACTCCGCAGTCTAGCCGCGGGCGGGCCGCACGGGCGCGCGGACCCGGCCGGAGTCCCTGGGCGGGCGGCTCCGATAGGCTGGGCGCCGTGATCGACGCCGACGTGCAGGAGACCCTCTTCTTCCCCCTGCTGGGACGCGCCCGGGCGGCGCGAACCTGGCCGACCCGCTTCCAGGACCCGTGGTCCGAGCATGTCGCATCGCGGGCCGCCGCCGCCCGCCCCGATACCCGGGACAGGGACATGGGGGAGATGCCCGCGGCGATCTACGCCCTGCGTCATCTGGCCGCGGTCACCGAGATCCGGCGCTACCTCAGCACGCATCCGACGGCCGCCGTCGTGGATCTCGGCTGCGGTCTGGATCGCCTGGTCGGCGATATCGGGAACGGCGAGACGATCGTCTACAACCTCGATTTCCCCGAGGTCCTCGAGTTGAGACGCACCTGGATGGGATCCCACGAGCGGGAGCGCGACCTGCCCTTCTCCCTGACCGACCACCGCTGGATGGACGAGGTCGATGCCTCCGGCGGGCTGGTCGCCGTCGCCTCCGGGGTCTTCTACTTCCTCCGGGCCGCCCGTGTCGCCGCCCTCGTCGATGCCATGGCCCGCCGCTTCCCCGGCGGCCGTCTCGTCTACGACGCCGAGTCGCCCGAGCTGGTCGCCAAGAGCGAGCAGGCCGTGCGGGACCAGGGCCTCAGAGCCGCCCCCATGCCCTTCCGGGAGCCCGACCCCTACGCGCCGCGCGGCTGGAGCGAGGCCGTCGCCCGGGTCGAGGTCGCCTTCGACCTGTCCTCCTACGCCCACGATCCCGCCGCGCTCCCGCAATCGGTGCGCGACGGGTTCGCCGCCATGAAGGAGGGCCGGGCCCTCTACGAGGTCGTCGTCGATTTCGCCCCGGCGGCGGAGAGCCACTGACTCGCCGCCCCGCGCGGCACCTCCTCACGTGGTCGCCGACGAGGTCCGGCTGCGGCTATCGAATCTCCTCCCGAGCGGGGTCCTTCATCTCCGCGATGGCGCGTGAACCCGAGAGGGCGACAGCGTCACTGAGATCATCACCCCATGCGTATCGCCGGCATCGACCACATCGTCCTCACCGTCGCCTCCATCGAGGCGAGTACTGACTTCTACTCGCGGGTTCTGGGGATGGAGGTCGTGACCTTCGGTCGAGGGCGGACGGCGCTTCGGTTCGGGAGCCAGAAGATCAACCTTCATGCCGTGGGCAATCCGATTGCCCCGCACGCCTCGCATCCCGCCCCCGGCAGCGCGGACCTGTGCCTGGTCGTCGTCGGTGGGGTCGATGAGACTCGCGAGCACCTTGCCTCCAAGGAGGTTCCAGTGGAGCTCGGGCCGGTTGACAGGACAGGCGCATGCGGCCCCGTCCGCAGCCTGTATGTGCGCGACCCCGATCAGAACCTCGTCGAGCTCGCCTTCTACGTCGAGCACTGAGGGGATCCGGGGTCTGGTCGATCTGGTCGCAATGACTGTACGACTGCCTGTGCGACCTGGCGGCGGCCGGGCCCGGAGGCGAGTGAGGCATGGCCGGGCGGTGCTGTCGGGTCTGTTCGACGTGAGGGAGGTCGCATCGTCCTGCATTGAGTGCAAGACTGCACCGAGTGCAATATGGTTGCGTGACCGGAACCGACCTGCGCGCCACCCAGGCGCAACGCACCCGCGCCGCCATCCGTGCTGCTGCGCTCACCCTGACCAGGGAGCGCGGTTACTCCGCTATGACGGTTGACGATGTCGCAACCCTCGCCGGGGTCTCCCGGCGCACCGTCTTCAACCACTTCTCCTCCAAGGCCGATCTCCTCGTCGTCGGCCTGGAGCCCCCTGAGCCCGAGGCCATCGAGGCCTTCGTCAACGGCTCCGGAAGCGTCCTGGAGGACCTTGGTGCCCTGCTCGCCTCCGGCGCCGAGGCCGTCGAGTCCGAGGGCGGACGGCTCCTGTCCTTTCCGGAGCTCGTGCGAGACAACCCGGAGATCGAGCGAACCGTCCACGAGCGCCTGCGCGTCATCGCCATCTCCCTGACCGACGCCACCAGCCGCCGCCTGGGCGCGGAACCCGATGACCCGCGCGCTCGCGCCGTCGTCGCCCTGGCCATGGCGATTCAGCGCAGCGCCCTGGACCTGTGGTGCGGACGCACCCACCCCTGGGGGCGGCGCCACGAGGAGGCACCGGCTCGAGACGAGGCGTCCGAAGCCTCGGTCCAGCGTCCCGAGACCCGCTTGGCAGACTCAGTCCGCACCATGGTCGAGGCGATCTCCGACGTCGTCGCCCAGCCCCGGCCCGATGATGGAGCAACCTGAGCGCCTCCACCGGGCCGCCGCCGTCGGACCCGCTGGGCTGTTCTGCGCGTCTCCGGCGCCCTCCCCCTCTTCCTGCCAGTTCTCACCCGTCTACCCACCCGTAAAGGTTCTCACCGTGACTCAAAGCGCCTCGACGCCGGCACCCGCCGGCACCAGCCACCACGAGCCGGGGGCCGACTTCCATCCCGACCACCGCTTCTGGGCGGTCTACGCCTCGCTCCTGGTGGTCATGTTCCTGTCCGCCATGGACCAGACGATCGTCGGCACCGCCCTGCCCACCATCGTGGGGGACCTCGGCGGCGCCGCGCACATGGCCTGGATCCTGAC
>ERZ772921.2352-NODE-2352-length-10263-cov-3.654879_pt1 | contig 10263 bp, 8 predicted proteins | sample MGYA00512117_ERZ772921 | MGnify/ENA primary metagenome ERZ772921 (study PRJEB29015, sample SAMEA2737944) | human oral metagenome | biome: human oral; feature: human-associated habitat; material: dental | place: China | collected 2150 ... | reverse complement strand
TCCGCACGCCACACGTGCGTTTCTGTGCTCCCCACTGTGCTCCCCACTGCGCTCCCCACTGTGCTCCCCACTGCGCTCCCCACTGTGCTCCCCACTGTGCTCCCTGGGATTCCCCACCTCACTCCCCACTGTCCTCTCCGAGAGTGGCACCGGTGCCCTTTAAACGCTCCCATGCCACGTGAAAATGCTGTAATAACAACGAATTGCACCTGTTTTGCATCCCGTTATCGCCTCTGGCAGCCGTCGTCCATGACGGCGCGACTCACCGAGTGTGTGCAAGATTTCCCCACTTTTCTCCACCTGATTTTTTCGCTGAAATTCCGCCAATTTTGGCTCGATGTATCTCGCGCCACGCCGTAAGTTCCCGCGTAAATATGGGGTCTAGTGGGTTAAAGTGGGGGAAAGTTCCGAACAGGGGAGGGCGGTGACATGTTCCTCGGTACGTACGAGCCAAAGCTCGACGACAAGGGCCGCATGTTCCTGCCCGCGCGCTTTCGCGAGGACATGGAGGGCGGAATCGTCCTCACTCGCGGACAAGAGCACTGCATTTACGCATTCCCTGCGTCGGAGTTCGAGAACATGACCGCGGAACTGCGCCGCGCGCCCCTGTCGTCCAAGCAGGCGCGTGACTGGATCCGCGTGATGCTCTCGGGTGCCTATAAGGAGGTCCCGGACAAGCAGGGGCGCATTAGCGTCCCTGCAGACCTGCGTGCATACGCCGGTCTGGGTCGTGAGCTCGCCGTCATTGGCGCGGGCTCGCGAGCCGAAATCTGGGATGCCTCGGCCTGGCGCGAATACCTCGCGGTCCAGGAGGAGGTCTTCTCCAATACAGCAGAAGAGATTATTCCCGGGATGTTCTGACCCGTACGTTCAGGTCTCCGCCCGCTGTTCCGACATCACTTCCCCGGTGGCGGAGCACGGTGGGGGACCTGGGTGGACGGATCGAGGCGATAAACGTAAAGGAGGCGCGACATGTGCGATGCATCGGAGCCGGTGCGCGATTCGTCGCGCCCCGCGAGCGAGCGTCACGTCCCAGTGCTGCTACGCGAGTGCCTCGACATGCTCGCCCCGGCGATCAAACGCCCCGGTGCTGTCCTCGTGGATGGAACCCTCGGCATGGGCGGTCACACCGAGGGAGCTCTCGAGCGTTTTGAGGGACTCACCGTCATCGGCATTGACCGTGACCCCCAGGCCATCGAGCTGGCCTCGGCACGCCTTGAGCGCTTCGGGACACGTTTCCGCGCGGTCCACACCACCTACGACAACATTGATGTGGCCGTTGAGGAGCAGCTCGGTACGGGCGCTCGCGTGGACGGCGTTCTCATGGACCTGGGAGTGTCGTCCCTCCAGCTCGACGAGGCCGACCGCGGCTTCGCCTACTCGAAGGATGCTCCGCTCGACATGCGAATGGATGCGACGAGCGGGCAGAGCGCGGCGGACCTGCTGGCCACCTCCTCGGAGGGTGAACTAATCCGTATCCTGCGCACTTACGGCGAAGAGAAGTTTGCGCCCCGGATCGCCAGGCTCATCATCCGCCGCCGAGACGACGCGCCCATCACTCGCACCGGAGAGCTCGTGGACATCATTCGCGAGGCAATCCCGGCACCTGCGAGGCGCACGGGCGGCAACCCGGCGAAACGCACGTTCCAGGCGCTGCGCGTTGCGGTCAACGACGAGTTGACCATCTTGGAGCGGGCGCTCCCGCGGGCGCTGTCCAGTCTGAGAGTCGGTGGGCGCCTCGTCGTGGAGTCCTACCAAAGCCTTGAAGACCGAATAGTCAAAGATGTGCTGCGCCGCGGCTCCACGTCCGCAGCGCCTCCCGGACTGCCGGTCATCCCCGACGAGATGGCTCCCAGCCTGCGCCTGTTGACGAAGGGCGCAAACAAGGCCGACCAGGCCGAACAAGACCACAATCCCCGATCCGCTTCCGTGCGACTGCGCGGCGCGGAGCTCATCCGTGAATGGAAGGACCTCGCATGAGTGCAGCAACCGCGAAGGCACGTCCCGCAGCACGCCCCGAGCTGCGCCGCGACGAGGTCCACGAGCTTCGTCTCGTCCAGGGCACCCGCCCGCGCCGTTCCCTGATGGCTGTCGTGGCCCTCCTCGTCATCGTCGCTCTGGCGTCTGTGGTGACCTCAATGGTGCTCAACACCCGCATGGCGCAGACCTCCTTTGAGATCCGCGAGCAGCAGCTCGCGCTCAACGAACTGGAGGCGCAGTCGTGGACCATGCGCGCTGAGCTGGATCGTAAAGCCTCGCCGACGGAACTGGAGAAGGCGGCCAAGGCGAACGGCATGGTGCCCGCCGGCAAGTCGGGTTTCATCACGCTTGAGACCGGCACTGTCGAGGCTGGAATCCCCGCGAAGTAACTCGGAGGCGAGTGCCTATGGATACCGTCATCACGCGTTCGCGCTGGGTCTTGGGATTCTTCATCTTTGCCCTGAGCATCTGCGCCGTGCGGCTCGTGCAGCTGCAGATCGTTGAAGGCCCATCCCTGGCTGCCCAGGGGCAGCGTGTGCGCACATCCTCGACGGAAGTCGCAGCCGCGCGCGGAACGATCACCGACGCAACCGGAGTGGTGCTGGCGAACTCGATCCAGACCTACGACATCGCTGTCAACCAGCTGAATATCCGCGCCTATGTGCACCGCGACGATGACGGCAACGAGGTCGGGCGTGGCCCCGCTGAGGCCGCTCGTCAGCTCGCCCCGCTCCTCGGCATGAACGAGGCAGAGCTGGGCGGCATGATGCTGGGCGACTCGACCTACGAGTACATCAAGCGAAACGTCGATGCGGTGACCTACCGTGAGATCCGTAAGCTCGACATCTACGGGATCGAGTGGGAGTCCGTCTTCGAACGCGAGTACCCCAACGGCAACGTGGCGACCCCGGTCATCGGTACGGTGAACGCCGATGGGCAGGGCTCCTCGGGCATTGAGGTACAGTTCGACGCCTTTCTGACGGGTACCCCGGGCGCGCAGGCCTTTGAGATCGCCCCTAACGGCGCCGTCATGCCCGGCGGCAAGAAGACGACGGTGGAGCCCAAGAACGGTGGCAACGTCGAGCTGACGCTGCACGCTGACCTTCAGCACCAGGTGCAGGACCTCCTGGACGCGCGCGTCGCGAAGCACCAGGCCGACTGGGGCGCGGTCGTCATCGAAGATGTCGCGACGGGGCATGTCCTCGTCATGGCAGATTCGAACTCAACGGAACCCGACAACGCCAAGCCCCAGAAGGTGCACGCGGTGCAGGACGTCTTCGAGCCGGGCTCGATGGGCAAGCTCGTGACCGTGGGAGTGGCTCTCAACCAGGGGACGATCTCCCCGACGAGTGTCTTCCAGGTTCCCTACGCGCTGGATCTGCCCGATGCCGGTGGGCCGATCACGGACTTACACGAGCACGATGGTGAGACCTTGACGGCGACGGGCGTGTTGGCGGAGTCCTCGAACACGGGAACTGTGCTCATCGGCCAGACGATGACCGATGATCAGCGTTACTCCATGATGCGCGCCTTCGGCTTCGGCCAGGAGACCGGTATCGAGCTGCCCGGCGAGTCTGCGGGTCTGCTGCGCGGTGCCGACCAGTGGCAGGGGCGCGATCGCTACGTGACGATGTTCGGTCAGGCCTACGCGATTACGGCGATGCAGGAGGCGTCCGCTCTCGCCACGATCGCGAACGGGGGAGTGCGTATTTCCCCGCATATCGTGAAGTCGTGGACGAACGCGGACGGAACGGTTGAGGTTCCCGACTCGAGCCAGCCCGTGCAGGTCATGGACGCGCAGGCGGCCTCGCAGCTGCTGACCATGATGGAATCCGTCGTTGAGGATGACCGTGGTACCGCTGGTGCCGCGAAGGTTCCGGGCTACCGGGTCGGCGTGAAGACCGGTACCGCAGAGACCTTCATCGACGGCGCTGCGGGCCTCGTGTCGACCACCGCGGGCATTATCCCCGCGGACGCGCCGCGCCTGTCGATCGCCGTGGTTCTCTACAATCCGAGGGTGGCGTCGGTCTCATCTGATTCGTCTGCCCCGCTTTTTGGCGACATCGCGCGTACGGCGGTCGCCAACCTGGGTATCCCCGCGTCTACGGGGTCAGCTAACCTGTATCCGACGACCCCGTGAGTCTGAAGGAGTAAAGCATGCAGGCATCAGCCCAGTGGATTGCTGAGGCAGTGTCGGGTCGCCTCGTGGGCAACGACGTTCCCGTGACGGGGCCCGTGGTGACGGATTCTCGTGAAGCTCAGGCAGGGTCGCTCTACGTCGCGCGCCGAGGCGAGAGCGCCGACGGTCATGCGTTCGTGTCCGGCGCGGTCGAGCGCGGCGCGGTCGCCGTCATCGTCGAACACGAGGTCGACGAGGCCGTGGCCCAGATCGTCGTCGAGGATTCGACCGAGGCGCTGGGGGCGCTGGCGCGCGCTCACGTCGACAAGCTGCGCAGCAGCGGCGACCTGGATGTTATCGCGATGACCGGCTCCGTCGGTAAGACGACCACTAAGGACCTGCTGCTCCAGATCATGAGCGAGGACGGGCCGACGGTCGCCCCCAAGCTCTCCTTCAACAACGAGGTTGGCCTGCCCCTGACGGTGCTGCTGGCCGATGAGACGACGCGACACCTCGTCCTGGAGATGGGTGCCTCCGGTCCCGGCCACATCACCTACCTCACCGACATCGTCGCCCCGGACGTGGCCATCGAGCTGTGCGTGGGACACGCGCACGTGGGTGGTTTTGGTGGTTTTGAGGGCGTCGCGGCTGCGAAGGCCGAGCTCATCAAGGGCACGCGCCCGGGCGGCCCGGTCATTCTCAACACGGACGACCCCAACGTCGAGGCCATGGCGCCTCTGGCGACCGGGCGCGTGATCCGCTTCTCAGCCTCGGGCAACGAGCGCGCCGACATCGTCGCGCGCGACGTGCGCCTCGACCGTGCTGACCGCGCCTCCTTTACCCTGGTGACCCCCGAGGGAGAGGCTCCCATCGAGCTGAAGATCGTGGGCCGCCACCACGTTGCCAATGCGCTGGCCGCCGCCGCCGGTGCGCTCACCCTCGGGGTCAGCCTTCAGACTGTGGCAACCGTCCTCTCGCGCGCTCGGGCGCTGAGCCCACACCGTATGGACGTGCATGAGCTGATGAGCGTCGATGGGACCGGACTGACGCTCATCGACGACTCCTACAACGCGAATCTCGATTCGATGCGCGCGGGTATCGCCGCCCTCGCGTCGATCGGACGCGACCGCCGGCGCATCGCCGTTCTCGGCGAGATGCTCGAGCTGGGGGAGGAGTCGCAGTCGCTCCACCAGCAGGTGGGCGCGCTGATCGCCGATGCGGGAGTTGACACACTCATTGGTCTTGGCGCAGATGCCCACTACTATCTAGAGGGAGCACCGGAGGTGCCCAACCGCGTGCTTGCTGCGGATCCGCAGGATGCCGCGCGGCTAGCCTTGAGCCATGCCGAGGACGGCGCAGTCGTCCTCGTCAAGGGTTCCTTCGGTTCGCAATCGTGGCAGGTGGCTGACATCCTGCGGGAGAAGGGAACGACCTGGTGATTGGACTTATTGCCGCGTTTATTATCGCGATGGCCCTGTCCGTGACGGGCACGCCAATCCTCATCCGTTTCCTGGTCATGCACCAGTACGGGCAGTTCATCCGCCAGGATGGGCCGACCCAGCACCTGACCAAGCGCGGCACGCCCACGATGGGCGGCGTCGTCATCATCCTGGCAACGGTCGTCGCATGGCTGATCGGCTCTCTTGTTGCGGGCGCCGGGCCGTCGTGGTCCGGCTTGCTGCTGGTTTTCCTGTTCGTCGGACTGGGCGTCATCGGCCTCCTCGACGACGGCATCAAGATCATGCGTCAGCGTTCTCTCGGCCTGCATCCCTCCGGCAAGATCATCGGACAGGTCGCCGTGGCCTCGCTCTTCGCCCTGGGCACGCTCGTCAAGCCCAACGAGTTTGGTGAGTACCCGGGTACCCTCGCCATTTCTTTCGCGCGTCCCACGGCCATGACCCTGGGCTTTGCGGGCCTGGGTCTGGGAATCGTTCTGTACCTCATCTGGACCAACCTCATCGTGACGGCCTGGTCGAACGCGACGAACCTGACGGACGGCCTCGACGGCCTGGCCGCGGGCGTCTCGATCTTCGTCTTCGGTGCCTACACGTTCATCGCCTACTTCCAGCGCATTCAGGCGTGCACGCAGCTCGGTGCGAATCAGGCGAACTGCTACTCGACGCGAGACCCCCTCGACCTCGCGATCTTCTGTGCCGCACTGATCGGCGCGCTCGCCGGCTTCCTGTGGTGGAACGCCTCGCCGGCCCAGATCTTCATGGGTGACACGGGTGCACTCGCCCTCGGTGGTGCCGTCGCTGGCCTGTCGATCCTGACCCAGACGCAGCTGCTCGCCATCGTCGTCGGTGGCCTGTTCGTCGCCGTCGTCCTGTCCGACGTGATCCAGATCGGCGTCTTTAAGGCAACGGGTAAGCGCGTGTTCCGCATGGCGCCCCTGCACCACCACTTCGAGCTGCTCGGGTGGAAGGAAGTCACGATCGTCATCCGCTTCTGGCTGATCGCCGCGATCATCGCCGTGGCCGGCGCGGGTATGTTCTACGCGGAGTGGGTGTCCCTTCGATGAGTCGTCTCGCTGCCGTTGTCGGCTGGGGAAAGTCCGGCCAGGGAGCAGCGGGCGCACTGCTCGCCCGCGACTGGCAGGTGCGTGCCTTTGACGCGCGCGCAGGACAGTCCCTCTCGTTCGAGGATGTCGCGGGCGTTCCCGTCGATGCTCACGAGGATCCCGACGCCCTCGCGAGCGCTGTCGTCGAGGCCAACCCCGACCTCGTCGTTGTGTCTCCGGGTGTTCCCGCGCACCATCCGATCTTCTCGGCCTGTGAGGCCGCAGGCATCGAGGTGTGGGGCGAGGTTGAGCTCGCCTGGCGTCTGCAGGAGGAGGGCCCGCACGCGGGTCGTCCGTGGCTGGTCGTGACCGGCACGAACGGCAAGACGACGACCGTGGGCATGCTCGGTGAGATCCTGCGATGCGCTGGTGCGAAGGTCGAAGAAGTCGGCAATATCGGCACCCCCATCACGCGCGCGATCGACTCCGACGCCGAGGTCTTCGCCGTGGAGCTGTCCAGCTTCCAGCTGCATACCGCGCGCACGGTCTCGCCCCTGGCGTCGATCTGCCTGAACGTGGACGCGGATCACCTGGATTGGCACGGCAGCGTCGAGGCCTACGCGGCCGATAAGGCTCGCGTCTACGAGAACACGATCCGCGCGTGCGTCTATCCCGCGTCCGATCGACGTGTGGAGCAGATGGTGGAGAACGCCGACGTCGTGGAGGGTGCCCGCGCGATCGGGCTGACGCTGGGAGCGCCGTCGGTCTCCCAGTTCGGCATCGTCGAGGGCCTGCTGGTCGACCGCGCATTCGTGGAGAACCGCGCGCGTCACGCTGCCGCCCTCGCGCACGTCTCTGACCTGTCGGGGGCGTACGGCCCCCACCCGTCCGCCGCTGTCGTCTCGGACGCGCTGGCCGCCGCGGCCCTCGCGCGTGCCTACGGGGTTGAGCCCGAGGCCGTGGAAGCAGGCCTGCGCGCGTTCCGTCCGGCCGGGCACCGCCGCGCGATCATCGCCCAGGCAGCCGATCTGACATGGGTGGATGACTCGAAGGCCACGAACGCGCACGCCGCACGCGCCTCCCTCGCGGGCCTGCCGCCGCGCAGCGCGATCTGGATCGTCGGCGGTGATGCGAAGGGGCAGGACTTCACCGAACTCATTGAGCAGGTTGAGCCGATCCTGCGCGGCGTCGTCGTCATCGGCGAGGACCGCGCGCCCCTCGTCGCAGCGCTCGATGCCGGTGCTCCCGACGTGCCGCGCGTCGAGGTCGACGGTCACGAGGACTGGATGTTCTCGGTCGTTAACGAGGCCGTGGCCCTGTCCATGCCGGGCGATACCGTCGTGCTCGCCCCCGCCTGTGCGTCGTGGGATCAGTTCGACAACTACGGGCAGCGTGGCGACGCGTTCGCCGACGCGGTCTCGCGCCTAGCGGCCCAGTGGGGGAGCGCCGGTGGCGACGAATAAGCGCGGCTGGCACATCCCGACAGTCACCCTGCCTCGTATCCGTTTCGGATCCGGCAAGGAGCGCGAAGACGATCCGGCGATGACGTACTACCTCGTCATCGTGCCGGCCCTCCTGCTGTCGATTTTCGGCCTCATCATGGGGTTTTCGGCTCAGACGGTGACCGCGATCGCGCAGGGCGAGAACCCCTACACGGCGTACGCTCGCCCGCTCATCATCATTCTCGCCTCGCTGGTGATCGCCACTATCGTCCTCCTGATACCCCAGCGATGGCTCATGCACCTGGCCCCCGTCATGTTCGTGGGGGCGCTCGTATTCCAGTCCCTGGTCCTCAGCCCTCTGGGACGCTCGGAGGGCGGTAACGCCAACTGGGTGAAGGTGGGTCCGATCATGGCCCAGCCCTCTGAGTTCCTGAAGCTCGCGCTCATCGTGTTTTTGGCTTTCATGGTCTCGAAGTCCGCGACCAAGCGCGGTGATTGGAAGACCATGAGTGTGGCTGTCGGCCTGCCGATCCTGACGGCCCTCGGCGCGGTCATGCTGGGCCGCGACATGGGTACCGCCATGGTCGTGGCCGTTGGAGCGCTCGGCGCGATGTGGGTGGCCGGTCTTCCTAAGCGCTGGTTCGCTGGCCTCGTCATGCTGGCCATCCCGACGATGGTCCTCCTGGTGCTTTCGAACCCGACGCGTATCCGTCGTATTTTGGCGATCCTCCCGGGTACCTCGAAGGGCCCGGACGAGTCCGCTCCCGAACAGATCGATCACTCGCTGTGGGCGCTCGGGTCGGGCGGTTTGACGGGTCTTGGCCCGGGTGCGTCGCGCGAGAAGTGGAACTACCTGCAGGCGGCACACACGGACTTCATTTTTGCGATCGTCGGCGAGGAATTTGGCCTGCTCGGCACCCTTGGCGTGCTCTTGTGCCTGGGCCTGCTGATCTGGGGCATGTTCCGCGTGGCGCGCGAATCTTCGGATCTGTTCGTGACGATCGTGTCCTCGGGCGTGGCTTCGTGGATCGGCATCCAGACGGTCATCAACGTCCTGTCCGTGACGGGACTGGGACCGGTTATCGGCGTGCCTCTGCCGCTCGTGTCCTACGGCGGTTCGTCGTTCCTGTTTACGATCACCGCGATTGCCGTCGTTGCTTCGTTTGCTCGAGCACGCGCGGGTATTTGGATGATCGGCCGCCCCGACGAGGCCTCGGCTGGGCGTGATCCCCGCCTCGCCCCGCGCCGTCGCTCGGCGCGCTGAGGTGCCCGCGGCACCTGCTGGCCTGCGCGGCTCGCTACACTGGTGTCACGCACACGCGTAAAGGAGACGCATATGGTCAAGGTTGTGATGGCTGGCGGCGGCACCGCCGGTCACGTGAATCCTCTGCTGGCGACGGCGGCGCAGCTGCGCGAGAGTGGAGCTGAGGTTGTTGTCCTGGGGACGAAGGCTGGTTTGGAGGCGGATCTGGTTCCCGCCGCAGGATTCCCGCTCGTAGAGATTCCCCGCGTTCCATTGCCGAGGCGTCCCTCCCTGGCGTTCTTCACTCTTCCCAGTCGTTTCGCGGACGCCGTGAAGCGCTGCGCTCAGGCGCTTCAAGGCGCTGATGTGCTCGTTGGTTTTGGTGGCTACGTGTCGACGCCCGCGTACATTGCGGCGAAGCGCGTGGGCGTGCCTATCGTCGTTCACGAGCAGAACGCGCGACCCGGCCTGGCGAACAAGGTGGGCGCGCGCAACGCAGCGGTCGTCGCCCTGACGTTCCCTTCCTCTCCGCTGAAGGCGCGCAACGGTCACACGGTCGTGACCGGCCTACCCCTGCGTGCGGCGATCGCCGAGCTTGCGGACCGCCGCGCAGACGCTGAGGGTGCTGCCCAGGCGCGCCGCGAGGCAGCCGAGCGTCTCGGCATCAATGCGGATGCGCCGACGCTGCTGGTGACGGGCGGCTCCCTGGGTGCTCTGCATGTCAACGAGTCGGTGACCGCTGCCGCTGATGCGCTTCCGGAGCGTGCCCAGGTTGTGCACCTGACCGGCCGGGGCAAGGATGAGCCCGTGCGCGCCGCCGTTGAGGCAGCAGGTCTGTCGGATCGTTGGCACGTCATTGATTACTTGACGACGATGGAGGACGCGCTGGCCGTCGCAGACCTCGTCGTGTGTCGGTCGGGGGCGGGAACAGTGGCCGAGATGGAGGCCCTGGGCCTGCCCTGCATCTACGTGCCGCTGC
>ERZ772921.2349-NODE-2349-length-10264-cov-4.697816_pt1 | contig 10264 bp, 8 predicted proteins | sample MGYA00512117_ERZ772921 | MGnify/ENA primary metagenome ERZ772921 (study PRJEB29015, sample SAMEA2737944) | human oral metagenome | biome: human oral; feature: human-associated habitat; material: dental | place: China | collected 2150 ... | reverse complement strand
ATAGATACGAAACCGAGTATCGATTTACCTATGCGGGCGGGCATAACGTCTTTGTCTGTGCAAAATTAGAAGAAGAGTTAAAAGGTTTGTCAGAAGACGACGCCAAAGAGCTTCTGGAAAGTTATGGCGTTCAAGAAACTGGACTAGTCAAACTAATTCACGCCGCCTACGACACACTGGGATTACAAAGCTACTTAACTGCCGGCGAAAAAGAAGTGCGCGCTTGGACAATCCATAAAGGCTGGACAGCGCCACAAGCTGCTGGAGTTATCCATTCAGACTTTGAACGAGGCTTCATTGCGGCGCAAATTGTCGATTTTAATGATTTGATTACTGCCGGGTCAGAAGTAAAAGCTCGCGAGGCTGGCAAGATTCGCACCGAAGGTAAAACCTACATTATGCAACCAAATGATGTTGTTGAATTTAGGTTTAACGTCTAGCTAATTGCAATTTATAAAATCGCTCAAGATTTCCCTTGCTGCCAGCAACTTCGCTATCCTTTTTATCTAAAATCACAAAATACTTTTTTGCCCAATTTTCAAAATCAGTTAAGATCTGCCGTCGCAACTTATCGTTTTTAATAATGCCTTTATTAGTTTGATGTCGCCCTGCTTCAAATTGTGGCTTGACCATAGCAATAAGTATGGTATTTTCATTCATTAGTTCGTTAGCTACATGTGGCAAAATTTCCCGTAGCGATATAAACGACACATCTCCTACGATGACGTCAATTAATTCATCTGCGTAGAAATCACGAATATCAGTTTTTTCGTGGAGGATAATCTTTGGGTTCGTCCGCAAACTTGGATGAAGTTGGTCAGTACCAACGTCAACGGCAAAAACTTTCTTAGCACCATGATGCAGTGAATAGTCGGTAAAACCACCAGTACTTGAGCCAATATCTAATACTGTTTTATCTTGAAAATTAAGCTTAAAATATTTGGCTACGCTAGCCAGTTTTAAGCCCGCTCGTGACACATAAGTCTCCATTTTTTTTAGCGTTATCGTATCAGTATCAGATACCATTGCCCCTGATTTTTGAGCAATTTTTTTATTCAAATAAACGTAACCCAAGCGAATAAAATTATCCGCCTGAGAACGCGTTGACGCTAATCCACGCTCGACCAGAACCTTATCTAATCGCTGTTTCATTTAAAAAATTACTACTTCTTTCGCTCGCGATACTCGCCCGTTGATGTGTCAACGCTAATAATATCACCCTGCTTGATAAATGCTGGAACTTTGACAACTAGCCCCGTCTCCAAAGTAGCGTCTTTTAGCACAGATGAAGTCGTATCACCCTTAACCACATCTTCTGTGTAAGTAACCTCCAGATACTTATTCTTTGGCAGTTCAACGTTGATCACTCGACCGTCGAAGAATTGTAAGTTCAATTCGTCACCTTCCTTCAAGTATTTACTAGCGTCATCCACAATTTCCGCCGCCAATTCAAACTGCTCAAAACTAACCGGATCCATAAAGTAGAATTTATCGCCATCGTTATATAAATATTGCGCAGTCTTATTATTAACCTCAGCAGCTTCGATTCGCTCCTGCCCTTTAAATGTCTTCGGAATAACACTACCGTCAATTAAATTCTTCAGCTTCACATTGACAATTGAACCACCCCGACCCATAACCTTCTGCCCGTATTCCACAACCCGATACGGCTTACTGTCAATCTGACAAACTGCTCCCTTTTTCAAATCAGTTGGCTGATACATACATATTCCTTTCCAATAAAATATCTCGCCGCCAAATATGTAGTAGCAACGAGATATCCTGTTTAAATATTGCTAGTTGCTAGCCACAAACGGCAATAGCGCCAAATGACGAGCGCGCTTAATTGCCACTGCCAAACTTCGCTGCTGCTTTTCGCTTAAACCAGTCTTGCTAATCGGCTCGATTTGACCATAAACATTGATGTAGCGCTGCAAAGTCTTTACGTCTTTGTAGTCAAAAATAATCGGTGGATTTTTCTTCAATTGTGCCATTATTATCTCCTTATTAGAATGGGATTTCGCTCAGGTCAATTGGCTTATCGTCAATCTCCGTCACAACTTCCTCTTTTTTAGTAGTTTTTGGCGCCGCAGAACCAGAATTGTCATTGTTCGGACCGTCCAAGAACGTTACGTCTGAAGCAGTAACTTCAATTCGACTCTGTCTTTTGCCAGTTTCCTTATCTTCCCAACTATCTTGCCGCAGTCGCCCTTGGACTAGAACCCGACGGCCCTTACTCAAATATTGCATCACCAAATCACCAAGTTTATCCCAAGCAGTGATATTGAAAAAGTCCGCCTGATCATCTTGGGTTGGTCGATCAACCGCGATACTAAAACTGACCACGTTCTTTCCAGAAGCCGTTGTTCGCTGCTCTGGATCTCGTGTCAATCTACCCAGTAAAATTACTTGATTGATGCTTCGTGCCATATTCTATCCCCTCTTTTACCTTGCGGCAGTTAGGCTTATTTATTTGATTCGCTTAAATCAGCTTCTTCGTTGCGTGCTTTTTGCTCGCTTAATGCTTGACGAGTTTTTTCATCAGTTTTTACCAATAGGTAACGTAATACTTCATCGGTAATGTTAAGCGTGTTAGAAATCTTCAATAAAGCTGGCGCTGGCAGCTTTACCTCAAAACAAACGTAAATTGCAAAGTCTTCACGCTTGATGGTATAGGCCAATTTTTTCTTGCCCCAGTTATCTTCTTTAGTAATTTCACCGCCGTTATCGGTGATTAAACCACGTACCTTATCCAACGCTGAATCTAGATTAGACTCTAAATCCGGGTGAATAAGAACAGTTAGCTCGTATTCGTTCATGTTTCCTCCTCTGGAATCCATTTACGGATGCTTATGCTGTCTCACATAAGCTTAGGTTAATATCTGCTTATATTATACCCACTCTGCGATATCGTGTCAATTAGCCTGTAGATAGTATCTATATCGTCAACACAGAGAGATTGAGTACTGTTTCTTATGTCAGCGATTAATCTTCTGATATCTTCAGAGTTTCTCAAATCCAAACTTTCTAGATCAAGATTACTCGGACTTACTCGTCGGCCATCTATGGAATACTCGACCTTATATTCTCCCTCAAGACATTGCTCCTTCCAACCTCTATATGAAGTGGCGGTAAGCCATCTGAACGACCTACCAACTCAGTAACGTACAAACCTAATTCAGCGGAACATTGTTTACCATCTTCCAACATAGATTCTGGTAAATAGATTATTTCGCACCCCTCCGCATGACCGTCCGAAGAAACGCGAATGGTTTCTAGTGGAATTGAAAAAATATGATGTACTATTTCTGGCGATAGTTTACATGTAAAAATGTTCGCAGCAGCACTACTATCGTCTATTTGATAGCGACCATTCTCTAGCCCTTCAATACCCTTCTCTTTAAGAACTTTACCTGCTGCTTGTACTATAGAGACAAGAGTATCTTGGTCAGGAGCTAAGTCATAGCTTCCGGGAAAATGCTCATTCATAAAATTTTTTATACAATATAGATATTATTTGGTCAATCTTTTATACTATTCCGCCAACAATTCATCTAATTCTTCTGGACTAGATATCAATACATCACGTGGCTTTGAGCCATTCTGCGGACCGATAATTCCCCGCTCTTCCATTTCTTCAATAATGCGCGCCGCTCGCTGATATCCAATACCTAGTCGCGTTTGGAGCATACTCGTTGAGGCCTTTCGTCGCTCAACTACCACCCTCACAGCATCCTTGAATTTATCATCACCACCTTCTGACAAATCCATCACTACACCGCCCTTACCGTTCAACTGTACTGGCTGAGCCACCACTTCATCGTTGTACTGCGGCGCCATCTGCATTCGCAAATGATCAGTAATTTTATTCACTTCATCATCAGTTACCCAGGCACCTTGGATACGTTTCGGTTTACTCATGCTTGGTGTATAGAACAACATATCACCCTGACCCAGCAATTTTTCCGCGCCCGCTTGGTCTAAAATCGTCATACTGTCCACCTGGCTAGCTACCGTAAAGGAAATACGCGCCGGCACGTTTGCCTTAATCAAACCAGTAATCACATCAACACTTGGCCGCTGCGTTGCCAGTACCAGATGGATACCAACCGCTCGAGCCTTCTGCGCCAAACGAACAATTAATGCCTCGACATCTTTCTTAGCAATCATCATCAAGTCCGCCATTTCGTCCACCACAATCACAATGTACGGCATCGAACCATCTTCATGCTCCTGCACATTACCGTTTTCATCAGCAATAGCAATCTTTTTCGCTCGTGATTGTAGCCTCTTATTGTAATCCTTAATATTACGGATCTTCTCTGTCGCTAATAATTTATAGCGCCGCTCCATTTCATTAACTGCCCATTTCAAAGCTGAAATAGTCTTTTCTGGCTCAGTAATCACTGGAGTCAGCAAATGCGGAATATCCTCATATGGCGCCATTTCCACCTGCTTCGGGTCAACCAAAATCAGCTTCATATCACTGGGACTATTGCGATACAATAAACTCGTCAGTAGCGTATTAATCATCACCGACTTACCGGAGCCAGTTTGCCCAGCAATTAGCAAGTGCGGCATCTTTCCCAGCTCACCAACCACAACTTGTCCAGAAATATCCTTACCAATTGTAAAACTGAGCGGATCGCGCGACGCCGTCCACTGCTTTGAAACTAATGTGCTATACAGCCGCACCTCAGCCGCCTTACGGTTTGGCACCTCAATTCCCACCGCTTTCTGGCCAGGAATTGGCGCTTCAATCCTCAGACTTTGGGCTGCCAAATTAAGTGCAATATTCGTTTCCAGCGCGGTAATTCGCGTCAATTTCACACCGCTTGGTGGCCTTAGGGTATACTGGGTTACTTTTGGACCAACGTTTATATCACCCATCGCTGCATCAATGTTAAATTCGGATAGTGTATCATGAATAATCTGAGCATTTTGTCTTGTATCACCAGCATCCGCACCGCCTTCGTTCTTCTCTAATAAATCTAGGCTTGGCGCTTGCCAATTTGGATCACGTGTTGCCACCAGAGCCTGTTCTTCAGCGGCCTTTTCTGGCTTTTCAGTACGCTTCAATAAACCCTTCTTCTCCTTAGTGGTGTCAATAATCGGCACGCCAGCATTGAGTTTAATATCCCCCAAACTTACCTTTTTATCTTCCTCTGTCGACTGAGACTTTGCCGCTTGCTTCATGATAGATCGATTGTTATCATCCTCTGAGCTATTACTTTTAATTGCTTGCCACAATTTACTAAACACAGTAAATGGTGATGTTTGGGTGATAAATAAAACTGTAATAAACGCCAACACCAGGTAAAATATTGCAGCAATTGCCGAATCGACCATTTTTAGTGTGGCTGTATTTAATATATCACCTACAAATCCACCGGCATCTGGTCGCAAAGACGTCTTTAATAGCCCAAATAATCCTGAAAACCACACAATCTCTAAAACTGCCGCAAACTTCACCACCGCAGGTAAGCGATTCTCTTCTGCCCGGAAAGTTTCTACCGCCAAATAAATTAATAGTATCGGTAATGTGTAAGCAGTGTAGCCGACTGTCTTTATGGTTGCCATATCAATCCACTGAAGAACTGGACCGCCAACACCAAACCACGAAACCACCAACAGCAACGACAAGAGGATCAATAAGACCGCGCCTACTTGCGACCAAAAACCCACCGGCAAACTATGTTGCGGTTTGGTAGGAGTAGACTTTTTCGTGCTCTTTCGCTTTTTTGCCATAATCGTTTTTATTATACACTGATTTTATACTTCTTAACAGATATAAACATCAATTTAATACATGTTGTATTATAGCATAATTTATCAGTAAAATCAATCTGAGGATTTAGTAGGGACGAAAATCTTGTCGCTCCCGAGCCTTCGTGTCATTCGCCTCAGTGTCAGGCACTTGGCGCTGCGGAAAACGACGGCGCGGCGTGGTTGGCAAAGTCATCCTTGGCTCTTCCGCCGAAGCGGTAGATTTTTTGTTGCGAGGCGTGGATTTTGCAGTCGGAGAGGCTGAAGCAGTCGTCGATTTTACCGTCTTTAAGCCGCCAACTTCATTAATCACCGGAATAACAATTGGCGTCCGGCGCGTCTGGTCGTACAAAATATGTGTGACTTCATCCTTAATTTCTTTCTTGATAACGTCTAGGTCATACTTGCCAGAAAAACTGCGCGCTGCCTTCTGCTTCAAGTACTGGCGAATCATGTTCATCAATTCCTCAGAATCACGCAGATAAATGAAACCACGGGAAATAATATCTGGGCTAGTCAACAGCCGTCCTGTACCGCGCTGTACCGTCAGGACCACTACAAACATACCTTCCTGAGACATATGGATACGATCTTTCAACACTACTTCAGAAATAATAGCACCGGTATCGTCATACATCACACCACCAGCCTGAATCCGACCGGCTTTCTTCGCCTGACGTTCAACGTCAATTTCAATAATATCGCCAGCGTCACATACAAAGATATTCTTTCTAGGAATACCACACTCTTCTTCCGCCAACCGAGCATTATAAACCAACATATGAAATTCGCCGTGAATTGGCATATAGTACGTCGGGTTCAAGGCGTTAATCAGCTTAATGTGATCATCGTAGTAGCCATGGCCCGACAAGTGTAGCGGCCCAACCCCGGTCAAGTGCGTTTTACCGTTCTGAATTACATCAGAACCCTCGCGCATCAAACCATCAACGGTTCGCACTACGTTTTTCTCGTTGCCCGGAATCGGATTGGAGCTAAACACCACCACATCAGAGCCCTTGATCTTCATGTATTTATGCGCGCCAGTCGCCATACGGCTCAACACGGCATTAAACTCACCCTGCGAACCAGTACAAACCACGGTGATCTGACTATCCGGCAGCTTGATGATGTCTTCCATCTTCATGACGGTGTCTTTTGGAATCTTAATAGTGCCTGAACGTAGTGCTACCTCCAAGTTCTGAATCATCGAAAAACCAGCAAACGCCACCTTACGGCCGTGCCTGTGTGCTTCTTCCAAAATCAATTGCAAGCGGTGCACTTGTGATGAGAAACAGCTTAAAATCACCCGGCTGTTACTAAATTTATCCATCACCTGACCGATGGAATATTGAATATCAAACTCCGTGTGCGTGTGTGTACCAGCCGACTCACAGTTGGTCGATTCATTCATGAACATCAACACACCTTCTTTGGACGCCACTTCAGTCATGCGTTTAAGGTCAAACTTCTGACCATCAACCGGACTTTCCTCAAATCGCCAGTCACCAGAGTCAATCACCACACCCAGCGGCGTCCGGATCACCACCGCCGTTGAATCTGGAATCGAGTGATTCACCCGCACCAATTCTACCGAAAAATGCTTCGACACTTGAACAACTTCGTGGCTCAATGGGTCCATTACCCGAAAGTCCGGCTGAAAATCAGTATCGGCATCAGCCATCGACTTGTCCAGCATGCCGATGGTAAATTTCGACGCATAGACCGGTGCTGGAATCCGGTGGATAAAGTGCCGGAAGGAGCCGATGTGATCCAGGTGTCCGTGGGTGAACACATGCGCCTTGATCTTGTGCTTATTTTCTTCTAGCCACGTGATATCTGGCGTGATGTAGTTAATACCTGGATAGTCACTCCCCGGGAACAAAAACCCCATATCCACAATGATAATCTCATCGTCATACTCAATGGCGTTCATGTTTTTACCGATGCCCATTTCGCCGACACCGCCGATTGGGATGATCCTTAGTTTTGGCTTGCCGCCGCGAACACGCTTTGGCTGCATTTTGGCGCTAAATTGCTCGCCGCCATAGCCGTTGTAAACTGATTTGTTGACCGGAATATCGATCACGTGCTGCGACGCCCTGAGGTTAACATTCTCGCTCGTCCGCCGCTGCGCGCGAAAAACTTCACCCTTACGAGTGGTAGTGCTGTTTAATACTGCATTGTTGCTTTTTTTCGATTGTGGACGCTTTTTAGTATCGTCCTTCTGCGGTGTTGCCAGTCGCCGCTGACCCATATTGTTATACTCCTTTTTTATTACAATAATCTAAAAACCAGGTAGAGAGGTGCTTTTACTCGCTAGAAATCCCTCTCGTTAGTAGCTTTATTTTAGCAAACTGCCCGTATTTTGTCAAAAATAGCCGCGTATCAACCAAAATGCCAGCGCCGTTTTCCCAAAGACGCTGGCATTTCCTTAGAAATTTGAAAGAGGTTTAATCGTCGCCATCCACCGAAGTATGAGCGAACTTACGCTTGCCGCGGTAGATAAAGAAACCGATCGTCAACAAGTTAGCCGCCAGCAAGAATCCAGCTAGCACCCACATACTATCGCTATAGAACGAACTGCCTAAACCTCCCGAAATAGCCTGGCGTAACGCCCGAATAGAATAAGTCATCGGCACCAGCGGATTAACCGCCTGGAAGAAGCCATTGGCTGTTTGAATCGGGAACGTCCCCTCGCTCGACCCCAGCTGCAATACCAATAGCACCATCGCCAGGAAGCGTCCTGGATTATCCAGTACAATTACCAGTAGCGACACGATCGACATATAGACAAACGACGTCAAATAAATCGCCCCGATGAAATTCACCGGATGGTCTGGCACTAGACCCAGGCAGTAAACCATGATCAGCATCAAGATTGTTGCCTGAACGAAAGCCGCTACGCCAGTAACCGAAGCTTTGGCCAGCCACCAGCGAAAAGCGTTTTCCTGCTCGGCAAAAGTTTTGCGGATTGGATAAATAATATTCAGAGCAATCGCCCCGACAAACAAGCTCAGCGACAACACATACGGCGCCAGCGCGTAGCCGTAATTCGGCACGTCGCCCTGTTTGGTCGTTTCCGACTTCACCGGATTCGCCATCTGCTGCTGGGTGGCTGCGCCAGTTGGTTGAATTTTGAGTTGCCGGGAAGCGTCTGCTAGCTTCGTAGCCAGAGTATCCGCGCCGCCCGCCAATTGCGACGCGCCATTTGTTAATACACCAGAGCGACTATCTAACAGCCGCGCGCCGTTTGCTAGCTGTTGGCTGCCAGTTTGCACCTGTGCCAGACCGTTTGTTAGCGATGATGAGCCAGCCAGCAATTGGTTATTCGCTGCTCTGACGCTGTTATAGCCATTAAGAGCAGTGATTGCATTCGGCGCCAACTGATTAACGCCGTTGTTTAGCGTAGAAACGCCAGTTTGTAATTGAGCTTGCTGCACTGACAGACTTTGGGTAAGCATCTGCAAATCTTTAAGTAGCGCGGCCGCTTGAATACTGATCGTTTGCGTTTTACTAAGTGCCTGGGAAAGCTGGCTAATTTGCGGTAACGTTATGGTTGTCGAACCGCCAGAAGCTACCGCCTGGCTGCCCAAATCTTTCAATACAACACCTGCTGCCGCTAAATCCGCTGCTGCCGTTTGCATAGTTTGCGTCAGATCTCGTGCTTCACTCTGCACTTTGCTCTGCTGATTAACAAGTGCCGGCGATGGATTATACACGCTGGTATTCAATTGATTAAGACCTGTTTGCAACTGTTTCATGCCGCTTATTAACTGCGCAACTTGCGATTCGCTTGGCAAACCGTTCGACAATTGGCCCAAGCCTGCCTGCAATTGGCGCGATCCATCGCCGAGCCGCGCTAAACCATTAGCCATCACCCGCTGATTTACCGCCAATTGCCGGACACCGCCAGTATACGTCTGCGCGCCCGCTTGCAGCTGCGTCAAACCGCCATGCAATTTAGCCGCGCCACCCGCTGCCATTTCCAGACCATCGCCGAGCTTACCGATATTTTCCAACATGCCTTTAGCGTACGCCTGAGTAATTTGCTCAGCCACCGACGTTTTGACTTTTTCAGCCGCTTGATTGCTGACCAGCGAACCAATATAGTTCTTGGCTGGCGTAGTCGTGTAGCGAATCACCGCCTGCTGCGGTTGAGTAGCAGTAATCGACGCCACTTTTGCCGAAAAATCCGTCGGAACAGTCACCACCGCATAGAAATGTCCGCTATTGACCCCGTCATCAGCCTGCTGTTTATTTACAAATTCCCAACCCAAATCGTGATTATTTTTAAGTTTTTGCTCGATTGACTGCCCGACATTTAACACCTGGCCATTCAAATGGGCGCCTTTATCTTCGTTGACAAACGCTACTGGCAGATTCTTCACTTGTCCGTATGGGTCCCAAATTGAACCCAAGAAAAAACCGCTGTACATAATCGGAATAAAGGAAATAACCGCCATCGACAGCAGCAATATTTTGTTTTTGCAGAGGTGCT
>ERZ772921.2346-NODE-2346-length-10274-cov-8.195420_pt1 | contig 10274 bp, 9 predicted proteins | sample MGYA00512117_ERZ772921 | MGnify/ENA primary metagenome ERZ772921 (study PRJEB29015, sample SAMEA2737944) | human oral metagenome | biome: human oral; feature: human-associated habitat; material: dental | place: China | collected 2150 ... | reverse complement strand
CAGTGGCTGTGCCGCCTGAGCGCGGACCCGGTCGCCGACGCGCTCGTCGAGGCCCTGGGCTACTACCGGGACACGACGGCGAGCGAGCAGAGGGCCCCGGACAGCGCCTGGGAGCGGGTCCGGGCCGCCGTCGACCTGGATCCGGGTGTCGGGAGCCACCGCCTCAGGTCCCGGGCGGATGACGGCGCGGGCGGTACGGATGACGCGGCCGACCCGGCAGGCGCCGAGAATCCGGGAGACGCGGCGGCGGGCACGGCGACGGCACGGGCCTACCGGGAGGCGTGGAACAGTCGATTCATCTCCACCGTCGAGACCATCCGCTCCACCATCGACGCCTGCAGCCAGGACGGCCTGCTCGGAGGCCCGGCCCAGAGCCTGGGCGCCGAGCTCGCGCAGCGGCGTCGGGGAACGGATGCGGCATGAGTCGGTACGGCGAGGGGACTCCACGGCGTCCCGACCGGGCGGCGGAGGCCGGGGCCGGGGAGACTGCACCGGGATCCTCTCCGACACGGCGCTCATCCGGACGCCGGAGGGCGGCGGAGGCGGCCGCGCCGCAGCTCGGCGACCCACCGCGCACCACGCGGGGACCACGACAGACACGAGCACGTGAGGATGATGAACAGGTGCGGGAATTCTCACAGGTACGATCAGCCGGCGAGGGCGTGAGCGGCGCCGTGGTGCCGCCGCTGTCGGGTCCCGTGCGGGTGGGCGATTACGCGCGCTCGGCGTCCTTCGTCACCGGCGACGACACCCGGGAGGTCCTCCTCCCGGAGGGAACGGTGGCCAGGTGGGACACGTCGGCGGCGATATGGCGATCGGCCGGGCAGTCCTGGGGCAGCGACTACGACCGGTACGCGCTGCCCGCCGATGGGGAGTGGCCGCTGCTGGTCCCGCAGACCATCGAGTGCCCGAGGGGCTTCTCGGCCTGGAGCGACCGCGGCGCCTGGGGACGACGACTGCCGCGGGAGACCGTCGTCGACGGGTTCCGGGCCGAGGCGACGGCAATGCTCGACCGCACCCCGGTACGGCTGCTCGACGTGTGGGGGGACACGGCGCGGGTGAGCGCGGACGAGCGCGACGCGCTCGGCGACTGGATCGACCTGTCGAGGCTGACGCGAGTGGTCGTGGAGCAGACTCGGGCCCTGACGGCGGTGGGCGGCGAGCTGACGGCGTCGGTCCCCGACCGGTTCATGGACTGGCGGGTGGTGCTGCCGCAGGGGTTCAGCGGGGTGGGCCTGTCCGGCGCCGGGCCCGAAGCTCCGCTGGAGGGGTGGACGCCGTCGTACGTGGGGCCGGTCCCGGCGTCGGGGCAGATGTTCGCGGTGCTCCACGGCATGCCGTTCAAGGCCGCCGAGTTCCATGACCGCGACCGCGTGTACCCCGAGCCGGTCACCCTGCTGAAGGCGGAGCCCTACTACCCGTGCCCGCAGGGCTTCGGCATCGACCGGAACTACTCCAAGTGGTGGATGACCGAGCCGATCGCGACGTCGCAGCTCGACGGAACGTTCTCGGTCGCGCGCGTACGGGCCGTATGGCGGGGCAGGCACGTGGAGGTGCGGCACGTGGCGTACGCCTACGCCTACGTGCGGGAGCTGGAGACCGTGCCGGGGCGCCAGCGGCCGGCGCGCCAGCCCGGGCTCTCCGAGCTGGACACGCTGGAGGGTCCGATTCGTCTCGACGAGCTCGAGCACGTGAGGTTCAGCGTCTCGGTGAAGACCCGCCATCGCGAGGGCGGACCCTGGCGGTTCCTGGAGGCATGGGGGCTGAACCCCTATCTGCGCACCTGGGCGGCCGTGCACATCGAGCGCGGCGCCTGGCAGTCGTGGCCCATGCCCGCCGCACCCGCGACCGCCAGGACCAGGAGATCGCGCGGCAACCATCGCTCCTCGCTGTACGCGGGCGTCTGAGTCGCCGTGGGCGAGCGCCCGAGTCCGGGTGGCGCGGCACCGGGAGTGGCGCGGCACCGGGGACGCGGCGAGAGGCTCCGCCCACTCATAGGTTTGAGTCCCTGAAGACGCAGAACTCATAGTGCGTTCACAGGTTGCGTGGGGGCGTGCGTCCAGGCGAGCCTGATTCCATAGTCATCGCCGCTGGACGGAACGGGTCGCGAGGGACGGGCTTCCCCGCTGGTGATCCGGCCGAGAGCCACCAGGGTTGCAGGGACCCCTGATGGACTCGCTCCGGCGAGGGAGGATGCGCTCCCCGGTTCAGGTAGCCCGGGTATGAGCCCCTCGACGACATGGGCCCGCGGGCCGGGAGAGACAACCCGGCGCCGCGGGTCTAGTCATATCCCGGGAGCGGGGCGGTGGGCGGCAGGCAGTCGGCACCCGCCGAGATCGGTTCACTTCCGCAGCGAGATCGGTCGAGTTCCGCACCGAGATCGGTTCGACGGCGGCGCGGTGACGTCCGGACCCTCGGCTCGACCGGCGAATCCGCACAGAACCCGCCGGAGGGAGGCGAGGCGCAAGGTCCCCCGTTGCCCGATGCCGCGCGCACCACTCTTGCAGCCCCTCGTGGTCGTACCTTCTCGCGCCCGGTCGTACCTTCTCGCGCCCGGTCGTACCCGACTCGGCGCGGTCGTACCTTCTCGCTCGTGGTCGTACGGTAGCCGGGTTCTAAGGTACGACCGCGCGGCATCACGTACGACCGCGAAGCGCTGAGTACGACCGCGCGGCCCCGGGTACGACCGCACGAGACCCGAACACGCATAGCGCCGCCTATGGGGGCTTATTCATGGGGTGTGGGTGTTTATGAGCCCGAGGACAGCTGTGATGGTTACCGGGAAGGCGCCCAGTGGTCTTCTGCGGCCGGTGTGCAGGACGCGCCAGGTCCTGGATGTTCGCGATGACCCGTGGACGGTGGACTGCCGGACGCCGTGGACCTCGGCGAGCAGCTCCTGGACCGGGTTGTGGCGCAGGTAGCTCAGGACCTCAGGCGCACGCACCGGTGCGGATCCGGCACCCGCACCCCGAAGGCCGGTAGAGGGCCCGCGGCGTGGATCGCCTCGCACAGGTCCGCAACCTCACCGCGGGTGATCCTCGCGCTACTATTCAGGACGGCGGCTCGCCTCCCGATTGAATTGACCTCAACACCCGAGTTATCTCAGGAGCAGGCCGCCGCCCCACCCAGCGACACGCACCCCACTAAAACACCCCGGGCACCCCATGAATAAGACTCTAGCCCTGAGCGTATCCGACGAACCGCCGCTCGATTCTCGGCATCAAGCGGTGCATGAAGTACAGGTTTCCGTAGACCAGCACCATCACCAGCATGAAACATGCAACCGTCGACAGATCGATTCTCCAGTAGTGGGAGACAATGAGCCACATCACCGGAACCTGAAGAGTGGCAGTCACAACCCCGGGGACGTACCCTTTGAACCGGAAACACATTCTATAGTGAATGAGGAAGTGAAGACTGTACGCCACACAGAAGCACAGGTACAATCCGTCACCTTGCGTCAGCGAGCAAACATAAGAGACGGTCAACAGGATAACAAACTCCTCCAGAACCCCCACCGTGAATGCCGACCCATCCCTGATCCCCCCAAAATAGCCCGTCTGGTCGGGGAGCATCCGAAACCTCGCCCGTCTCTTCCAGAGAGGCAGGAACACCATCTCCTCAAAGTCATGCAGAATAAACAGGATCGGTAGCGCCCAGTAGTCGAGCAGAAACGACATTCTTCCTCCCAGCGATGGCTTATCGGTCGAGAGGACCGTATGCCGAAAACCCACTCCATTCCACTCGCGCAGCACGTGTGGTACAGATTCGCAGAATCCGTACCACACAACAGGGAAGTCGAGCCCGCCCCTCGACGCGGCACGCTCACAGCCGTCAAGCCCGAGCTGCGCAGTGTGGGCTGGATTGTGTTTCTGGCGAGGTTTCGTTGGAATGACGCCGGTGAGGTGTCGTTGTGGGGCATCAGCCTCAACGACCACCACCTCACGGCCCCCGCCCCCCCCGACCCCGAAACCGAAGCCGAAGAGATCCTCACCGCCCTCAACATCCCGACAGGGCACCAAAACTGCGCAACTCGGACCAAGACCCCGCGATGGAGCCGACTATCGCACGTACCCGGCGTAAACCGATAGCTCCTCAAGAAACGTCCTGACAACCTCTGAGGCCTTTGGGCTCATGCCATGATCGATCCAGTGCAGGAGAATATTCCACATTCCACCAACGACCAGCAGGTCCACGAGAGTCTCGTCAACTTCGGAGACTCCGTGCCAGGGAAGGCCAGAGTGCGGCAGCACCTCCAGGAACTTCTTTCGCTGCACATCGAGCGCCAGATCCAAGAGCTGACGCCTTCTCAGCAGGGCAACACATTCTCTGCGATCCCCCCAGAAGGAGAAATAAAAGTTGAGAAGGCTCTCAATATCCGAGATGCCACGCTCCTCAACACCTTGGAGATACTCCGTCAGCAACTCCTCCACATGGAACACCAGGACGGACCTCTTCGTGGAGAAGTGGCGATAGTACGTATTTCTGGAGACACCCGCCCTGGCCGCCACCTCCGACACGGAGATCTCATCGAGCTCATAAACCGCAAGCTTTTCGAAGAGCGCCTCGGCGATCCGCATCTTGGAACGGTGCGCGCGAACGTCCACAGCGACTCCACCACGATCAGCACTCCCCATCATATTCTGGAGTGTAGTCCTCGATCGCAGATGGAGAGACTTGGAGGTCGCGTCAGTAGGTGCGGTTCGGGAGCGGGGTGCGAGCACAAGGTCCCGGTAAGAAGTGAGTCGTCCGCACTTGCCTCTGCTCCTGGGGGCGTTTCCTCGTCCCCGCCCCGCCATCATCGGTGATGGAGCCCTCGCGGGTCCGGTTCGCCGCGCTGCTGCCCGAGCATGTCGATACCGGGGCTCGCCCCGGACCACCCGGGACCACCAACAAGGTCACGGGCCGGGCGGTCACGGCCGACTGCGGGCCGAACAGCGCCCCGGGACGACGCCTCACACCGAGGCGCGCTCGACCAGGCGCATGTCCATGACGACCGTCTCGGGAGGCGCGCCGTCGATCATGGCGAGCGCGAGCTCGGCCGCGCGCGCACCCTCCTCGCGCAGCGGCTGGTGCACGGTCGTGATCCCCGGGCTGTACTGGGAGGCCAGGAGGTGGTCGTCGAAGCCGACGACCGAGACATCGCCCGGCACGTCCCTCCCGGCCTCGCGCAGGGCCTCGATGGCGCCGACGGCGATGCGGTCCGACCCGGCGAGGACGGCGTCGAAGCGGGCTCCGTTCTCCAGGAGCGCGCGCACGGCCCGGTGACCGCCGAGCTGGTCCCAGCCGGTGTGGACGACCCGGTCATCGCCCATGCGCCGCCCGAGCACGCGCCGGTAGCCGCGGATGCGATCCGCCGACGCCGGGTTCCCGGCGGGCCCCATGACGCAGACGACGTCGGTCCTGCCGGCGTCCACGAGGGCCCGTGCGGCGAGCGCCGCCCCATCGACGTCGTCGGAGTAGACGCTCGAGAAGACGCCCCGGTACGGATCCCCCTCGAGCTGACCGCACAGGACGACGGGGAGCCCGAGCTCGCGGAGCCGGTCCAGGAGCCCGTCCCCCTCGTAGGGGGTCATGACGATGACGGCATCGACGGCGCCCCTGCCGGCGTGCTCGACGACGCGCTCCCGCTCGGCCCCGGTGGCCGCCTCCAGGATCATGGGCAGATTGGGGCCGTCCGCGAGCCGCGAGACGATCCCGTGGCACAGACGCGCGTAGGTGGGGTCGGTGAAGAGCTCCTCGAGGGGATCGGTGAAGAGCAGCGCGATGGCCTCGGACCTGCCGACCGCGAGCGCACGGCCCCTGCGGCTGACGACGAACCCCGTCTTCTCGACGGCGCGCACCACCCGATCGCGGGTCTCCTGCGTGCACTTGGGGGAGTCGTTGAGCACCCGGGAGACGGTCGATGGGGCCACGCCGGCGGCGCGGGCGACGTCGGCGATGGTCACGCGCTGGCCCGGGGATGTCACGCCCCAATCCTCCCCGTCCGCGCACGGATCCGCATCCCGCTTGCGCTCCGAGCGGTCACCGCACTACATTTGTGGAACCGCTTCCACAGCGTTGTGGAACCGGTTCCCCTCCCACCGGGGAGATCATGAAGGAGCACGATCGATGGCCAACTCGAACGACTGGGAGAATCCCGGCCTGCCCCACCGCAACCGATTGCCGGCACGGGCCCACTTCTTCAGATACCCGTCCGTTGAGGCGGCGGCCACCCGCGACCGGGCGCGGTCCACGGGATTCATCGATCTCACCGGCTCGTGGTCCTTCCGCCTCTTCGACTCGCCGGGGCGGGTCCACGCCGACGACCTCGCCGCGCCCCACCCCGAGTAGGACGAGGTCCGGGTCCCCCACCTGTGGCAGATGGACGGCTACGGGCGGCCGCAGTACACGGACGAGGGCTCCCCCTTCCCGGTCAGACCGCCGCTCGTCCCCTCCGTCAACCCCACCGGCGTCTACCAGCGGGAACTGGCCCGCCCCGCCCTCGCACCCGGCGAGCGGGCCATCCTGCGGATGGACGGCGTGGACTCCTACGCCGAGATCTACGTCAACGGCGGCCTCGCGGGCATGACGAAGGGCTCCCGGCTGAGCGCCGAGTTCGACCTCACCGAGCACCTGACCAGGGAGACGAACCTCCTGGCCGTCAAGGTGCTGCAGTACTGCGACGGCACCTACGTCGAGGACCAGGACATGTGGTGGGCCTCCGGGATCTTCCGCGACGTCCACCTCATCACCCGACCGGCGGCGCGCCTGGAGGACTTCCACGTCCGGACCCGCCTGACCGCCGACGGCGGCGCCGACGTCACCCTGACGGTGAGCACGCACGGTGCCCGCGACGTGCGGTGGTCCCTCACCGGCCCGGACGGCTCGTGCGCCCGGGGCACCGCCGCCGACTCGGCCCCCTCCACCGTGCGCGTCCCCGACGCGGTCACGTGGAACCCGGAGTCTCCCGCGCTCTACGACCTGCTCATGGAGGTGCGGGACGACGACGGCGCCCTCGCCGAGGCGGTGCCGCACCGCCTCGGCCTGGCAGAGGTGACCATTCGGGATGGCCGCCTCCTGCTCAACGGCACGTACATCAAGATGCGCGGCGTCAACCGCCACGACCACGACGACCACAGGGGCAGGGCCGTCGGCATGAACCGGGTGCGCCGCGATCTGGAGCTCATGAAGCGGCACAACATCAACGCGGTGCGGACCTCCCACTACCCCAACGACCCGCGCTTCTACGAGATGTGCGACGAGATCGGTCTCATGGTGGTGGCCGAGACGGACTTCGAGACCCACGGCTTCGAGAATGTCGGCGACCTCTCGCGCATCACGGACGACCCGGCCTGGGAGCCCGCCTACGTCGACCGCGAGATGCCGAGCATGTCGGCCGCCTCCTGCGTCGTCAGCCGAGTGCTCTGCGGCGCGACCGTCACGGCGAGCCCCTGTTGCATAGCCTGCGCCACGCGGACAAGAACGTCCGCCATGCCGGGGCTCAACTCGACCTTCTCTCCGTCGACCGACCATCAGACGCAGGCACGCCCTGCCGATGGGGCGCGCGGGGATCCTAGGACTCACCCGGGCGGAAGGTTGTCCAAATCTGCCACAAAGGAACCGCAAGGCGGTATCGACTGCGGAAAAAAGCCCGGAATACCAACGATTCTCCTCGTACACCCCGACAGAATCCGGACCTTTGTGGCAGATCTGGACACTCCGGCACCGGGACGGGACGCTCCGCGACGCCCCAGGGCGGCCCCACCCGGGAGAACGGCAACGCACACCGACCCTGCGAAGGCCTACTCCACGAACGGGCTCTCCTGGGCCGCAACGAAAGCGCGGGCAGGCGCAAGTGGACGCGGGCGCTCGCTCCGAAGCGGCCACCCGGCCCGGCCCCGCCTCTGGCCGGCCATCCCCGGCGAGCCCGGTTCACCGAATCCGCCGGCCATGCCCAGAGCGCGACCCGGCCGATCATTCCGCACCGAGGCCGGCACTACGCGCCCCGGCGCCGGACCGCCCGGCGGCCCGGCGCCCTCCTCCAGGTCCGCCGTGCTCGTCACGACAGGACCGCCCGGCCGCCCGGCGACGTCGGACTCAGGTCGTCGAGGCCCGATAGATGCTGTCGATCGAGGCGGCCAGGGCGGCGTCGAACTCCTCCCGGGTCTGGCCCGCGTCGAGGCCCTCGAGAAGAGCGCGGGAGAAGCTGGCGATGAGACCGTGGTTGCGCGCCAGCCTCCGGTCGGCCTCCTCACGGCTGTACCCGCCGGAGAGCGCGGCGATGCGCGCCACGCGGGGGTGGCGCATGAGCCCGGAGTAGAAGTCCGTCACCGAGGGGATCGTCAGCTTGAGGATGACGTCGCGGCCGGGGCGGAGGTCGTCGAGGTGCGCGGTCAGGGACGACAGGAGCAGCAGTTCGATGCCGGTCTTGTCCGAGGCGTGAATGTCCACCTCGGGCTCGATGATGGGGGTGAGTCCGGCGTCGAGAATCCGGTCCGCGATCTCGAACTGCTGGTCGACGACGGCACGCACGCCGGCGGTGTCCGCGTGGAGGATGACGGAGCGCATCTTCGTGCCGAAGACGTGGGCGCCCGCCGCCTTGGCGAGGGTGGCATCCAGGTCGGGGATCGGCTTCATGAGGCGGGCGCCATGGGCCTCGGCCTCAAGGCCCTTGTCCACCTTGAGGAAGGGGACGACGCCCTTGACGTCCCACAGGTAGTCGGCCGTGGGACGGCCCTCGACGGTCGAGTCGAGGGTGCGCTCGAAGAGGATCGCGGCGAGGATCCTCTCCGAGGTGAAGGCGGGACTGGTCATGACGCGGGTACGCATGGCGTGGACGAGGTCGAACATCTCCTCGTCGGTGCTCCAGGCCTCGGGGCCGATGCCGTAGGCCTCGAGGGCGCGCGGGGTGGAGCCCCCGGACTGGTCGAGGGCGGCGATGAAGCCGGCTCCGTCACGCATCCTGTTCATCTGCTCGGACATGGTGACCTCCTGAGCGGTGCGCGGCCGCAGTATCTCCGCGGAGTGATCGTGACCGCCACTTCAAGTGTATGTGGCGCGCCTCTCAGACAACAGGGGGGTGACGGGCCCCGGAGTGCGAAGCGAGGTCGCCTGAAGGACCTCGCGGATGCCTCCTCCCTCGCCTTCGATGAGCCGAGCGCCGGAGGTGCGAAGGTTCTTGCACATGTCGTACAGGACGGGGCTGACGGCGCTCTTGCCGCCGGGGCGCCCGAGCTGCCGCTCCGAGACGCCCCGCAATTCTCCAGGGCTGGTCACGACCAGCTTGTCCTCGACGATCCCGATCTCCACACGCTTGGACTCGGCGATGGCATCGAGATTCCTGTGCACCAGGGCGTGAGTCCGCTCCTCGGCCCCCTCGAACTCGACGGTCGAGAAGGTGCGGGTCACAGGCGGCGCCACAGCCTCCCGAGCCTGACCGGCAACCCCCTGCTCGAGCACGGCGACATCCTCGAGCCGACGGGAGCGAAGCCTACGGTCACTCGCACTGACCGACTGCCAGTGTCAGTGACACACTAGCGGAGCACGATGTCACTGATGGCGCCGCTGCTCCCGTCACTGACAGCAAGACCGGTGCTCCCGGTGCCGCTCCCGCTGTCACTCACGCCTCGGCCGGACCCGCCCCTCAGCCGGCGAACGCCAGCGGCTCCATGCCGCGCACGCCGACCTCGGCGGCGTACACGGACCCGGCCGCCGGCTCGACGTCGTCGGGCAGGTTCTCGCGCGAGGTCGTGATGAACAGCCACTCCAGGCCCTCCCCGCCGAAGGCGCAGGCGGTCACCTGCCGCACCGGCACCTCGACGGTCTCGGACAGCCTCCCCTCGGCGTCGTAGCCCCGCACGGACCCGCCCCCGTTGAGGGCGACCCACACCCCGCCGTCGGCGTCCACGGTCAGGCCGTCCGGGTGGCCGGCCCCCTCCTCGATCGTGACGAAGGGCCTCGGGTCCACCAGCCCCGCCTCGGCGTCGTAGTCGAGGACCGTGACGGTCAGCGTCGGGGTATCGACCCAGTAGGCGCGCGCGCCGTCCGGGCTGAAGCCCAGGCCGTTGCAGATCGTCGCCCCGCCCCAGGCCCGCTGCGGCTCGGCCCCCGGCCCGTCCCAGCGGTGGACGGAGGCGGCGCCCGGAGCCTTGTCGTAGGACATCGACCCGATCCAGAACCGGCCGTCCGGGTCGCAGCCGCCCTCGTTCGTGCGGACCGTCGGATCGTCCCAGAGGGCGACGACCTCCGCCAGGTCGCTCAGGTCCTCCGCCCGCCCCAGGGCGATGCCGCGC
>ERZ772921.2343-NODE-2343-length-10282-cov-33.951696_pt1 | contig 10282 bp, 6 predicted proteins | sample MGYA00512117_ERZ772921 | MGnify/ENA primary metagenome ERZ772921 (study PRJEB29015, sample SAMEA2737944) | human oral metagenome | biome: human oral; feature: human-associated habitat; material: dental | place: China | collected 2150 ... | reverse complement strand
GCACGAACAGCAAACCAAACCACCCTCAACCTCGAACCCAACCAGGAGAACTGACGTGCCCGCACCGTCCAATCGCGCGCGCATCGCCGCGGCCATCGACATCCTCTCCGGGGCCCTGGGCCCCTGGATCGCCAAGACCCTCGCCCCCCGGCTGCCCGCGGGCGCCTCCTGGACCCAGCTCCTGGCCGCCAAGGACGCCCGCCCCGACAAGCAGTACCGCGCCGACGACCTCCAGTGCCAGCTGCGCATCCTCACCGAGCGCATCGGCGAGCTCGGCTTCCCGTTCAGCGGGGTCCTCTCGCGCGGGGAGCAGAACCTGGCCGGGGAGCTCCGCGACGTCCGCAACGCCTGGGCGCACAACGCCCCCTTCAACGCCGACGACACCTACCGCGCCCTCGACACGGCGGAGCGCCTGCTGAGGGCCATCGGCGCCCCCGAGTCCGCCGGGCGCGTGCGCCGGCTGCGCGTCGACGCCCAGCGCTCCACCTACGAGGCCGCCACCCGCCGCGACACGCGGGCCGCCGCCGTCGCCATGCCCGGACTGGGGGAGGAGGGCCTCACCCCCTGGCGCGACGTCGTGCGCCCCCACCGCGACATCATGTCCGGGGACTTCGGGCAGGCCGAATTCGCCGCCGACCTCCACCAGGTCGCCCACGGCGAGGGCGCCGAGGAGTACGTCGACCCCATCCGCTTCTACGAGCGCACTTACCTCACCGAGGGGCTCAAGACCCTCCTGGCCATGAGCGCCCGGCGCCTGGCCGGGGACGCCAACGCCCAGGCCGTCATCAACCTCCAGACCACGTTCGGCGGCGGCAAGACGCACTCCATGCTCGCCGCCTGGCACCTGGCCGGCGGCACGCCCCTGGCCCAGCTCCCCCAGGGGGTCCAGGACCTCCTCGGCGGCACGCCCCTCCCCGGGCGCATTAACCGGGTCGCCGTCGTCGGCAACGAGATCTCGCCCGGCCAGCCCTCCGCCAAGCCCGACGGCACCGTCGTCAACACCCTGTGGGGGGAGCTCGCCTGGCAGCTCGGGGGCGCCGAGGCCTACGCGCTCGTCGCCGAGGCGGACCGCACCGGCACTAACCCCGGCCACGCCCTGCGGACCCTCATCGCCCGCCACGCCCCCGCCCTCATCCTCATCGACGAGTGGGTCGCCTACGCGCGGGGCCTCTACGGGCGCGACGACCTGGTCGGGGGGAGCTTCGACACCCAGTTCACCTTCGCCCAGGAGCTCACCGCCGCCGTCCAGGGGGTCCCCGGGGCGCTCCTGCTCGTGTCCATCCCCGCCTCCGACGTCCGCGCCGACGGGACCACGACCCGGGCCTCCGAGCTCGAGATCGGCGGCGAGGGCGGGCGCGCGGCCCTCCAGCGCCTCCAGCACGTCGTCTCCCGCGTCGCCCACAACTGGAGTCCGGCCACGTCCGGGGAGAGCTTCGAGATCGTCCGAAGGCGCTTGTTCACCGACCTGGACGCCGACGCCATCCGTAAGCGCGACGCCACCGTCAAGCGCTTCGCCAATTACTACAGGCTCCAGAGGGGCGAGCTGCCCCGCGAGACCTTCGAGGCCGACTACGAGGGGCGCCTGCGCGCCGCCTACCCGATCCACCCCGAGCTCTTCGACCGGCTCTACGGCGACTGGTCCTCCCTGGAGAAGTTCCAGCGCACGCGCGGCGTCCTGCGCCTCATGAGCGCCGTCGTCCACTCCCTCGTCCAGGCGGGCGACGACGCCCCGCTCATCATGCCCGGCTCCGTCCCCTTCGACGACGCCGCCGTGCGCGACGAGATCGCCGCCTACCTCGACGACGCCTGGCGCACCATTATTGAGAAGGATGTCGACGGCGAGCGCGCCACGCCCCTCCAGATCGACCGGGACCGCCCGCTCTTCGGCAGGCGGGCCCTCACCCGCCGCATCGCCAGGGCGCTGTTCCTCGGCTCCGCGGCGACCATCGACGCGGCCCACCGGGGCATCGAGCGCGAGCGGCTCTTCCTGGGCGTGGCCATGCCCGGGGACACGCTGGGCAACTTCGGCTCCTCGCTCCAGCTCCTCTCCGACCGGGCGACCTACGTCTACACCGAGGGGACGCGCAGCTGGTACGACAGGCAGCCGTCGATCAACCGGATCGTCGTCGATCGCGCCGCCGCCCTGGACGCCGCCGACGTCGCCGAGGCCGGGGTCGAGGTGCTGCGCGCGGTCGCGGGGACCTCGCCCGAATTCAGCGCCGTCGACATCGCCCCCGCCTCCACCGGGGACGTCGCCGACTCGCGCAGCGTCAGGCTCGTCCTGCTCCACCCGCGCCACACGGTCGGCGGCAGGGCGGCCTCCCTGAGCGGCCCCGGCATGGAATTCGCCGACGAGCTCCTCCGCAGGCGCGCCTCCGCCGCGCGCGTCAACGCCAACGCCCTCATTCTCGTCGCCCCGGACGCGGGCAGGTGGGAGGACGCCGATCACGCCCTGCGCCTTCACCTGGCCTGGTCGCAGATGGCCCGCCCCGACTCGATCCGCGCCCACGACCTCACCCAGAGCCAGGCGGCGCAGGCGCGCATCAGGGCCGATGAGGCGCGCGCCGCCGCCGAGCGGGCCGTGTCCGCCGCGTGGATCTGGGCCCTGCACCCGGACCAGCCGGACGGGGGGCGCCCCTTCGTCGTCGGGGCCATGCGCGTGGACGGCTCGGAGCCGCGCATCGCCGTGCGCGCCGGGCGCAAACTCGGCAAGGAGGACATCGTCTTCACCTCCGCCGCCTCCGCCACCATCGCCCTCCAGCTCAACGGCCCGAACCTGAGGGCCAGGTGGAACGAGGGGAGGATCACCGCCGGCGAGCTGTGGGGCATCTTCACCCGCTACCCCTATATGCCCCGCCTGCGCGACGAGCGGGTCTTCCGCGCCGCCCTGGCCTCCACCATGAACGACATGGGCTGGGAGAGCGGAGGGTTCGCCCTCGCCGCCGGCTACGACGCCGAGAGCGGCGAATTCATCGACCTGCGCCTCCCGCCCCACGACGACGCGCCCACTATCACCGATGAGACGGTCCTGGTCGCCCCCGCCCTGGCGCGCGCCCAGCGGGACCGGGAGGAGGCGGCCGCGGCGGCCCGGGCCCGGCAGGCCGCGGGGTAGGCCTCGGCGGACTCGACCAGGTCGCGCACGGCGTCGCTGGTGGTCCAGTAGCGCCCCGCCTTGCCCACGACCTCCCGGTTGAAGGTGACGTCGTAGGCGTCCACGGGCGCCCCGGCCCCGATGGCGCGCAGGAGGGAGGGGTTGGTGCCCCCCACCGAGTGGCCGTGGTAGTAGGTGCGGGTCCCGGCGTAGAGCTGGTCGAGCAGCTCCTGGTCCCACAGGCCCCCCAGGAAGCGCACCCGCCCGTCGGCCAGGGCGTGGATCCTCTGGGTGTAGGCGGTGGCGTAGGGGGCCGAGCCGACCACCACCAGGGGCAGGCGCGCGTTGGAGCGGGCGTAGCCCTCCACCACCACGTCCACGTGGTTCTCCACCTCGAAGCGGGCCACGAGCAGGTAGTACCCGTCGGGACGCAGGTCCAGCTCGCCCAGGCGCCCCGAGCCGGGCGCCACCAGGGGCGCGCCGTAGGCGATGAGCTCGGTGGGGGCCCCGAAGACCCGGTCGTAGTACTCGGCGATCCCCTCGGCGTCGGCGATGAGGGCGTCCGAGCCGCGCACCGCCAGGGACTCCGCGAGCCGGTAGTAGCGCCGCCCGGCCGGGCCCCACTTGCCGCGCCTCCACTCCAGGCCGTCCACGTGGGTGGCCACCGGGATGCGCGCCGCCCGCAGTACGGGCAGGTAGGGGGCGTTGGCCGCGTTGAAGACCAGGGCCACGTCCGGGTGGGTGCGCCGCACCAGGTGCTGCACGCTCAGTCCCGTGTGGGACAGGGTCTCCAGGCTCCGACGCCGCAGCGCCGGGAGCTCGATCAGGCGCATACCCAGGTAGTTGGCGGGCAGCGGGGTGGCCGGGTCGGGGTTGCGGCAGTAGACCAGGACACGGTGGCCCATGTCGACCAGGCGCCTGCCGACCTCCTCGATGGCGGTCTCGAAACCACCGTAGTGGGCTGGCACGCCGCGCGTACCGATCATTGCGATGCGGAGGGACTTGAGATGCTTGATATCAACCATATGAGTAACCGCCATTGGACGTCAGCGGGCCCCCAGGATAACGTCTAGATCACGGCGCGGTGACCTCAGGCCCTTTCCGGGGTGTCGTAGCGGTGGTCTCGGACCCTTTCCGGGGTCTCGTACCAGCACGGCCGTCGCCTCGGACGATCCCGTGACGTACAGTTCGCTCATGACCCTCTCCCGTCCCTGCCTGGCTGGCCTCGGTGTGCTCAGTGCCCTGGCGCTCGTCCTGAGCGCCTGCGGCTCCTCCGACTCCCCCACCTCCTCGTCGTCTGACGAGCCGACACTGCCTGTCGGCACTGCCGACCCCACGACGGTTCCCACCGAGGTGGTCACCCCCGCCGCACCCGAGCCTACCAGCGCGTCCCCCACCCCGGAGGGCGAGGACGAGGAGGACCAGGACGGCCCCGTCGAGCCCCAGGCCCCCGCGGAGCTGGAGGCGGTGTCCATGGGCCAGGCGGTGCAGACGACCCAGGCGGTCCTGTCCGTGGGCGCCCCCCGCGTCAGCGACCTCGTGCCCCTGCCCGGGGAGAGGGGCGGGGAGGGGCTGATCATCCCCGTCACGGTAGCCAACAGCTCGGCCGAGGACCTCTCCCTGGAGGGCCTGGTGGTCTCCGTCTCCTGGGGCGCCGACCGCACCCCGGCCCCCCAGGTCACCGGGTCCTCCGACGAGGTCCCCGCCTCCGTGGCCCCCGGCCAGGCCGTGGTCATTGAGTTCGCCTTCCTGGTGCCCTCCGAGGGCCGCTCCGACCTGCGGGTCAGCGTGGGCCTGGGCAACGAGAGCGCGGCCGCGGTCTTTACCGGCTCGTCCTGAGCCAGCCCCGACGGACGCCCTCTGGCGCCTCCCGGGGCGGCCTACCACCGAGCACCGGGCCCGCGAGCGCGGAGGCACACCTGGGCGCCGTAATAGAATGCGCACAGACTTACCTGACAGACACCTGGTACTTATCTGGCGCCCATCTGGAACTCGCCCGGCAGGCACTCGGCACTCGCCCGGCAGGCACCCAGGTCCTGCCCGGACCCCGCCGAGGACCCGCTCAGGACCTGCTTACAGGCGGCTCGTGCCCCGCTGGGTGCGCAGCCGCCGCACTCCCTCGTCATCTGACGCTGACCACCTGTTATAAGGGAGTACACTTGAACGCATTGTGCGAAGAGCACCGCCCTCTCCGCCACTCCCACCTGTTCCTCCATCCACCCCATGAGCACCGGAGCGACCGTGAGCCCTCATCCCCGCCCCCGCCGACTTTCCCTGACCGCCCTGTGCGCAGGGCTGGTGTCCCTTCTCACGCTGACGGGGGTCCTGGCCGTGTCCCCCCCGCCAGCGCGCGCTGAGACGGAGGTGGCCGGCCAGGCAGCCGACCAGACCGTCTCCGCCGACTCCCTGCCGACCCCGCAGATCAACGGCGTCGTGTGGGACCAGGAGGTCGTGGGCAACACGGTCTACGCCGTCGGGGACTTCTCCAAGGCCCGCCCCGCCGGGGCCGCCCCCGGCACCAAGGAGGTGCCCCGCGCGGGCGCCCTAGCCTACGATATCACCACCGGCGAGCTCCTGGACTGGGCCCCTAAGGCCAACGGCACCGTCAGCGCCATCAAGGCGTCCAAGGACGGCTCCGTGCTGTACATCGGGGGCGCCTTCACCAAGGTCAACGGCGCCAACGCCTACCGTCTGGCCGCCATCCGGGCCTCCGACGGCACCCGCACCCCCCTGCGGGCGGGCACCAACGCCGCGGTCATGGACCTGGACCTGTCCCCTGACGGCTCCACCCTCTACCTGGCGGGCTCCTTCACCGAGGTCAACGGCACCCGGCGCCAGCGCGTGGCGGCCGTCAACCTGGCCACCCACAAGGTGACCTCCTTCTCGGCCCGTATCCCCGACCACTTCGTACGGGCCCTGGCGGTGGACCAGGCCTCGGGGGCGGTGGCCATCGGCGGCAACTTCACCTCGGTCAACGGCTCGACCAACCCCGGCTTCGGCCTGGCCATCCTGGAGCCCAACGGCTCCCTGCGCAAGAACAACGTCAACAAGTACGTCCGCAACGCCGGGCGCCAGGCGGGCATTATGTCGCTGGTGGCCGACTCCAAGGGCCTGTACGGGGGCGCCTACTGGTACAAGGAGAACCAGGGGACCTACGAGGGCGTGTTCCGGGCCAGCTGGACCTCCGGCGACGCGGACTACCTGGCCGACTGCCACGGCGACTCCTACGACATGTTCCCCACCGCCGACGTCGTCTACATCTCCAGCCACGCCCACGACTGCTCCAACATCGGGGGCTTCCCGGACAAGACCGGCCTGCGCCACGGCACCGCCATCACCAACGCCGCCACCGGCAAGGTCAAGACCAACACGGCCAAGACCTACGTGGACTTCGGCGGGCACCCGGCCCCCACGGTGCTCAACTTCTACCCCGAGTTCACCGTGGGCACCTACACCTCCGCCGCACAGGCCACCTGGACGGTGGAGGGCAACCAGGACTACGTGGTCTACGGCGGGGAGTTCGTGGCCGTCAACCGCAAGCCCCAGCAGGGCCTGGCCCGCTTTGCCCGGCGTGACATCGCCCCCAACCAGGAGGGCCCCATGGACAAGGGCGGGGCCTACAAGGTCTCGGCCTCCTCCCCGCGCGCCGGCGTGGTGACCCTGTCCTTCTCCACCAACTGGGACCGTGACGACGAGTACCTGACCTACGAGGTCTACCGCGACTCCCTGGACGGCACCCCGGTGTCCTCCCAGACCGTCTCCTCCCTGCCCTGGGCCCGCACCCAGCTCTCCGCGATCGACACGGTCGACCCCGGCTCCACCCACCGCTACGTGGTGGTGGTCAAGGACCAGTGGGGGGCCAGTACCCGCTCGGACTGGGTCAAGGTGACCGCCACCAACGGCCAGGCCCTGTCGGAGTACGGTTCCCAGGTGGTACGGGACGGGGCGGTGAACTACTGGCCCCTGGACGACTCCAAGGCCGCCTCCGAGGACCTGGTGGGCAGCAGCCCCATGAACCTCTCCTCCAAGGGCGTCCAGCGCGGCGCCGCCTCCCTGCTGCCCTCGGGCAAGGCCGTGTCCTTCCGCTCGACGTGGTTCTCCGACGGCCACGCCAGCACCTCCAAGGCGGCACCGGCACCCACCACCTTCTCCACCGAGCTGTGGTTCAAGACGGAGACCACCTCCGGGGGGCCCATCCTGGGCTACGGCTCCTCCGCCTCCGGCGCCTCCAAGAACAGGGACCGCATCATCTACATGCGTAACAACGGCACCCTGAGCTTTATGACCTACCCCGGCAAGGTCACCACCCTGACCACGGACAAGTCCTACAACGACGGGCGCTGGCACCACGTGGTGGCCACGCTGAGCCCCACGGCGGGCAGCGTGCTCTACGTGGACGGCAAGGTCGCGGCCCAGGACGCCACCATGACCACCGCGCAGTCCTTCAGCGGCTACTGGCGCCTGGCAGGGGACAGCGCCTCGGGCCTGGCGGGCAAGCCCTCCAACGACTACTTCACCGGCACCGTGGACGAGGTGGCCGTGTACGGCTCCGCCCTGAGCGCCGACGCCGTGGCCGCCCACTACGCCCTGGGCACCGGCGCCGAGGCGCCCAAGCCGGACAAGCCCGGTAAGCCCAACCCCGAGCCGCCCGAGCCGGGCGTGCTGCTCAAGGACACCTTCTCCCGCACCACCGAGCGCGGCTGGGGCAGCACCGAGTACGGCGGGGACTGGACGGTGGACTGGTCCGCCACCAGCTTCTCGACGGACTCCTCCCACGGCGTCATCAATATGCCCGCCCCCAAGGCCTCCACCTCCATCCACAGCCCTGTGGTGGACTCCACCTCGACCGACGCCACCGTGGACCTGTCCCTGGACGCCGTCCCCGGCGGTAACGGCGCCTACGTCACCTACGCGGGACGCCAGACCGCCGCCGGGCGCTACCAGGCCTCCGTCCGGTTCTCCAAGGACGGCACCCAGCTGACGGTCTCCAAGGTGATCAAGGGCAAGGAGACGGTCCTGGGGACGGCGTCCCTGGAGGGCGCCTACACCCCCGGTGACACCCTCCACCTGCGCCTGGTCCTGGACGGGGCCGAGACCACCACGGTGCGGGCCAAGCTGTGGACCGGCGCCACCGAGCCCGAGGCCTGGGGCGTGGACACCACGGACGGTGAGGCCAGCCTGAACAAGCCCGGGACGGTCGGCCTGAGCACCTACCTGTCGGCCTCGGCGGGGGCCGCAGAGAAGGCCAAGGTCCTGGTGGACTCGATCGTGGTCAGGAAGGGCTCTTGACCACCTGAGCCCCCTTGCGCAGCAGGCGGTAGCCGTCCCAGGTGGCCTTGAGGGCCGTCAGCAGGGGGCGGGGGGTAATGAGGAGCTGGCGGGCGCCCCCGCGCATGACGATCTCCCAGCCAGCGCCCAGCGCGGTGCGCAGCCACCGGTTCTGGGTCTGGCGGTCCAGGTTCAGGGCGGCGTAGAGCAGGCGGTTGCGCACGTTGTAGTAGTAGTAGGTGTCCGACTTGGCCCGCATACCCTGGTCAGGGGTGGCGTGGGTGGCGCCCTCGTCGTGGGTGGCCAGGGAGTCGCGCACCACCCTCAGCTCCCCGCCGACCTCCAGGACACGGGTGCACAGGTCCACGTCCTCCCAGTACAGGAAGTAGCGCTCGTCAAAGCCGCCCACCAGGTCCAGCAGCTCGGTGCTCAGGACCAGGCAGGCGCCCGAGATCCAGTAGGAGGTCCCGCCCGGGGGGATCGGCCGCTTGGAGCGGCGCGAGCGCATGGTGCCGTCGCCCAGGCACAGGGTCGTGCCGTCGGCGACCACCGTGCCGTAGGTGTTGGTCATGAGCGGGGAGACCATGGTCATGGGGGACTCCGCCACCACAATGAGCAGGTTGCCCAGGTCCTGGCGCGAGATGGTGGCGTCGGGGTTGAGCAGCACCAGGATCGTGGCCCCCTTGGCGCGGGCGTACTCCATGCCCCGGTTCATCCCGCCGCCGAAGCCGACGTTGCTGAGCGGCGCCACCAGGTCCCAGCCGCGGGAGCGGGTCAGGTTGCGCATGCGCCTCTGCTCCAGCTCGTCGGTAGAGTTGTCCACCACGACCACCAGCGACTCAGGGGCCTGGGTGGAGACGGCACCCAGGTTGCGTGACAGGAGATCGGAGGAGTTGTAGGCCACCACGATAATGGCAGAGCGCCTCAGTGCAGCGCGCTGCCGGGCGCGAACCTCCATCTCGTCCATGTGCGGGCGCTCCTTCTATCCTTGGTTGCTATAGACGTGGGCCCTCCCGCCGTGGCACTGACACCGTGTGGTGCCGTGGGGCCGGGCCCGGGAGGGAGGGACCGTGGAGACCCAGCATGCCACCATCGCGATGCTCACCTACCAGCGCAACACCCTACTAGCGGCGGTGCTGCCGGCGCTGCTGGACCAGGCGGGCCGCTCACCGGTCCCCACGCGGGTCCTGGTGGTGGACAACGACCCCTCGGGCCAGGCGGCCCCGGTGGTGCGGGCCGCGCAGGCACGGGCCCGGGAGCAGGGCGTCGCGCTGCGCTACGTCCACGAGCCCGTCCCCGGGATCGTGGCCGGACGCAACCGCGCCCTGGAGGAGTCCGGGGATGACCTGCTGGCCTTTATCGACGACGACGAGGAGCCCGGGCCCGGCTGGCTGGAGGCCCTGCTGGACGCCCACGAGCGCCTGGGCTGCGAGGCGGTGACCGGCCCGACGCCACCGCGCTTCACCCGCCCGGCCAGCGCGTGGGTGAGGCACAGCGGCGCCTTCGACTCCTGGCAGGCGCCCGACGGCGGCGTCGTGACCAGCGCGGACACCGGCAACCTGCTGCTGGACCTGGGCGCGGTACGCCGGATGGGCCTGCGTTTCGACCCCCGGTACGGGCTCAGCGGCGGGGAGGACTCCCTGTTCACCCGCCAGCTGAGTCAGGCCGGCGGCACCATCCGCTTTGCCGCCGACGCCGTGGTGACCAAGATCGTGCCCGAGGGGCGGGCCCGGCGCCCCTGGGTGCTGCGACGCTCGCTGCGCTCGGGCTCGTCCTGGGTGAGCGTGCGGCTGGACACGGCCTCGGGCTCGCGTGCGCGGCTGCGCGCCCTCTACGCCCTCAAGGGGGCGGGCCGGGTGGGGCGGGATGGTGTCGGCTGCGGCGGTGCCGGCGACCATCGCAGTCTGCTTGGTGAGGGCCTGG
>ERZ772921.2337-NODE-2337-length-10296-cov-2.586173_pt1 | contig 10296 bp, 12 predicted proteins | sample MGYA00512117_ERZ772921 | MGnify/ENA primary metagenome ERZ772921 (study PRJEB29015, sample SAMEA2737944) | human oral metagenome | biome: human oral; feature: human-associated habitat; material: dental | place: China | collected 2150 ... | reverse complement strand
GATATGACTGTTAGCGGAAAATTCTCCGAAGCAAATCAGACCACAGAATACAAGGGCGCTAAAGTTCGCTCTAAATCAATCTCTAAAGAAGATTGTGAGAGTTCTGCTGGAAAACAGGTTTCTTTTGGAAAGTTAACCTCCTTGCAAGATAACAGCGCTAAAGATGGAAATGCGCTCGCAGATTTTGATTATGACGATGACGGCATGCATCCGCTTGGAGGAGCTGTAACTCTTGGCGATAAGGTTGTTCAAGACGGCGGATCTGCTCTTGATGATGAATTTTCTGATACCGTAAATCGTGGGAAGCATATTTCCTCACGACAGGTTGACACTCAAAATCTTGATTATGTAACCGTCGGAAACACTCCTTTGGCTTATAATTCTGCAACGAATGAGTTCTATAATTACGATGGAACACCGCTTTCTTCTGGACAAAAGCAAGCGATAGCTTCGGCGCTCGGAACAACTTATTCCGCCGAAACGAACCATATTAATGCAGATATCAAAACAAACGCTGACGGAACCTTTACTCTTACTCGTAATGACGGCACCAGTGTAACTGGAACGAAGTTAAGTGGGGATATGGTATCTGAGCTCCAGCAGTCAGCGGACAATATCAGAGGAAATGTTCTGCGCGAGCTTGCCGAAGATCGTCTTTCAACGATACGTCATTACACCAGTTATGAGCAGTATCAAAGCGAGAACGGGAGCGACTATCGCTACATGATGTCTAACCCGCAGTCTAAACTGCAAAGTGATGTGCTTAAGTCTGCTTACAGCACACTCGGCTTAGAATCCACTTCTATGGATTATGCGGTTCGTGGATTAAACACAGCCTTTGATATTAGTGGTTCTCCTGCCGCTAAAGTGAATAAAAACGAAGCGTCTCCGGCTAGATTCTCTGGAGAAACATCTACTTCCAATGAGGGAATTTCTGGAAACCCGTTGGTTGGAAAAGGTGGGATTAACACTTCTATAAAGGGAAGTGAAACCAATCCTCTTGTTGCTTCTTCTAGTAATTCTATTGTTACCGTGAAAAATGTTGTTTCTTCCTCAACCAACTCTTCGCCCAGTTCTGTTTCTCCCGAAACGGTTATGAAAGGTTTTGGAACGACATATAATATAGGTGATGGAGTTTCGAATTCTTCGCCAAAGGATGTTGTTCTTCGTTAATTAAATATTGTTTAACGAGCCCATTCTTTTTAAAGATTGGGCTCGTTTTTTGATACAATTATTTCATAGTTAATTTTGATTGTGAGGGATTTGTTTTGAACGAAAAGATTTTTCTTTCTATTGGTACGAATACGTTTATTGCTATTGATAAGGTTGTTGCTGTTTGTACTCCTGATTCCGCCCCAATGAGGCGGCTTATCCAAGAGGCAAAAGCAAATAATTTATGCAGAGATTTTACGCAAGGACACAAGTGCCGTTCCATTGTTATCTGTATGAATCGCGAAATTTTCTTGTCTCCTGTTCAGCCATCAACCTTGGTTGAGCGAGCAGAAAAACCATTGAAGTAAATTTTTCTTGTGGTTTTACAAAAATATCCGCGTAAAAAACTTACTGTGTTATAATGAAAAACGTCGAAAGGCTCTTGAACCCTTTCGAATGATAGGGGTATTGCCAAGCGGTTAAGGCACGGGACTTTGAATCCTGCATCGCTAGTTCGAATCTAGCTACCCCTGCCATTTTTTGTGTGTAATATTAAGGAGAGTCTGTTCGGATGTTTATTTTTACAGTTGTGTATCTCTTTTTAGGAGCTTTTTTCGTCTGGATGTTTTATGATATTGTTCAGGGAATCCGAAGAGATTGGAAAAGGTGGGATGTCTACAACAATAATGTTGGTGCAACAAACCCTTTTGGGGATTAATGGAAAAAGGTGATTCGTTTGATTCAGGACAAAAATGATTTTGAAAGTTTTTTTGAACATCTTTCTAAAAACTTTCAAGACTCAATGAGCGCTTATCAAGATTTTGTTCGGGTTATGGAGGAAAAAAAGAAAAAACAGTCCGAGAGATCTGCTAGTTTGTTCGGAAAAACTGGATTGTATATTCCGCTTCGAAATGAATATGATCGTGTTTTAATGAAAAAGGTTAAGGATGATAAGGTCTTAAGAGCGCTCCTTAGCGACACTTGTTACAACGCTTTTTACAAGGAGTTGTATACAACTTTCATTGAAATGTTGAATCGTCTTATTGAAACAGGGATGAAAGAGGCGAAGAAAACTCCCTCGTTTAAACTTTTTCCTCTTTCCGGAAAAGAAGAGGCTGTTCTTGCAATTTTGTCTGGCAAACTTATTGTTGATGAAACAATGCCTCCAGATGGAAAAACTTTTTATGCTTACGAGAACGGATCCTTCTACCGTGTTGAGGAGGGGGCTCGACCTGTGATCGTTGACTTTAATAAGTTGACTGCGAAAAAGTTTTTTATTTTAAGCAAAGAGTAAAAAATGGGAACGCTTTTATGGCGTTCCTTTTTTTCTTTATTTATTTTTTTTATACAGTACAATGTTTTTGAGTCTTTATTGTTTTTTAGAAAGGGGTTTGAATCAATATGCAAACCATTGTTTACAAAGGAAGACCCGTCGATGCGAGAATGCTCGGTGGGCGAATTGCTGGGGCTTTTTTCTTTGTTGTCTCTGTGGTAATGATTTTTTGCAAAGTTGTCTTTGCAGAGCCTCAAGCCATTGAAGATAAAGTGCCTCTAGTAGAACATGTCGAGGTGTCTCGTTCTGAACGCATTCGGGATGAGATCCTTACATATGTCCCGAACGACACATACGCATCGAATCTTTCCGATAAAATCGTATGTGTCGCTGATGATGTCGGCGTAGATGCATGCCTCCTCGCATCACTTGTTCAAACCGAATCTGGATTTGACCAAGCAAAGATTAGCGAGGCTGGCGCTGTCGGATTAGGTCAGCTTACGGATATTTGTGCACAGGAATTATCCTGTCATAATATTTATGTTGATCTTGCCGATGCGGACTCAAATCTCCGTGGAACGGCACAGTATCTAAAGATGATGCTTGTGCGTTTTAATGGAGACGAAAGTCTCGCTGTGGCGGCATACAACGCTGGTCCATCGGCCGTGGAGGAGTTTAAAGGAATTCCTCCTTTCAACGAGACGATTACGCACGTTCAAAGAGTTCTTGAACGTCGAGATAATTTGCTTCGTTGACCTTTAAGAGAGTGAAAAATTTCACTCTCTTTTTTTATCAAAATCTAACCGAAAAAAGATATATAATAAATGTAGAACTTGTTTGTTTACATTTTTGAAAGGAATATCATGAATAAAAAATATTTTACTTTACTGTGTACGGCAGTATCTCTAATTTGTTTCTCGCCATTTACAACTAATGTTGCTTTGGCAAAGCCTTTTCCTATATATAACCGACTTGATGCTCTTGAGAATGGTTATGTCGTAACGGAACTTTTGCGTTATTCTCCTCATTGGGGTGAAAAACCTTATGGTTATCGAGTTTTTGATCCAAATAGCATTCGTCTTTCTGAAGAAAATGGTGTAAAGATTATACAACTTGATATTCATTATTTAGAGGGAAAAAAATTAAAAGATTTTGGACCTTTTCGTGTGTCTCTTGACGTTTATCACGGGCTTCACAGAGAAGATTTTGATGGTGAAGACTGGAGACCAATTAATAATCCTCCAATTCTGGATGACCCTGAATCCGACACTTGGAACAGTGACGTATCTGGCTCAAGACAAGCCGCTATTGATTATATTAAGGATACACACCCAGATATTTATTGGGAGGCGTGGAATTCCGAAAAAGCCGCAGAAGAACGGGCTCGTGCGGAAGAACTCGAACGTCTTCGTTGGGCGCTAGATTCTGCTTCAGAAAAAGCATCAAACTCTGTATATCTTTTTGAACAATATGGCAAGCAAGTTTCATGGGATGATTTTTCGCAAGACGCTGTTGATTACACCAATGTCCCTCCTCTTTCTGATTTAATCGGACGAGTTTTTTACTTGAACGATAATTACGGTCTTGATACCGTAACGAGCGGAAATATTTCTCCAGCCCTTCAAACTCAGAGACGTGCTTCTGGATTAGTTCACTTTACAATTCTTCCGGGAGCAAACGGAACATATCAAGTTGCTTTGATGGATGATACCGGTGCCTTTGTTGGAGAAGATAATATAAACCGTAAGCCTCTTGCGGTTGGATTTAGCGCTTACCATGAAAATTACGGTTATTATCAAGGGTTAAGTGATGTTTTCCATAAGACTGGATCTTTTAGTTCTGATGGGCGCGTTATTGGACGCATTAACATCAACGAGGGGCTTTCTCATAACGGTACTGTAAGTGTGAGTTTAGAAAAAACAGACAGCGCAGGAAAATATCGACTCGTTTATTATGTAACCAAGCGTGTTGAAGATTCGTATGGTGGAGAAACGACCTTGACGGAGCGAAACAGTGGTGTTTATGCAACCCTTGAGCTTGTTCCGTAGATAAGTGTAACGGCGCATCCGTTTGGTGGGTGCGCTGTTTTCTTTGTGTTAGAATGAAAGGAGCTGTTATAATAATAAAAATGGGGTGATTTTCGTGAAAACAAAAACAAAAGCAAGTATTATTACCTTTTTAACGGCAACCTGTATCGTCGGTGGTGGTGGGGCATACTTATATCATGAACATAATGGAGATCTTTGGGGGATTGTCTCTCAACAGAATGAACCGAGTGGAAAACAATCCAATGGTTCTTTGTCTTCTAATGACAATGGCGGATCTTTATCTTATTTCCCACAAGAGGGTTCTGGAAACGGAACGTCTTTTCAAGAACAAAAACAAATGAATGAGCAAATGTTTCAACAGCAAATGCAACAAGAGCAAGAACGTTTCCAAAAAGATCAAGAGCGTTTTTTACAGCAACAAGATGATATAGAGCGTCAATTCCAAGCGAGAATAGAACAAGATCGTCAGGCTTTTGATCGAGGAATGCAAGCGCAGCAACAAGCGATGCCAAAGCATGGGGGATTACCTTATGTATGGGGACGGCTAGAGACTCCTCCAAATAACTCTCAAGAATCTTTGGAGCAGATGGTTCCGCCTGTTCCTTCTCAAAATTCTACTAGCTTATAAAAAAGAAGACCGATAACCGGTCTTTTTTATTTTTGGGAAATATATATTGGTCTCTGTTTCACTTCATTCATAACTGTCGTTAAAATCTTGATTATTATAACCCCTAGCACGGACATTAAGAAAAGTCCGCCAAGAATAAAGTCTAGACCAATGGATATGACTGTAAACGTTTTAGAAAAGCAAAGTAAAAAGATATTGTATATCGCAAAGAAAAACGCCAGAATTATCGCAACCCATACAGACGTTTTATATGGCAGATCTGTAAAATTCACAAAACCGTCAAGAGCGAAACTAATTTGCTTTGATAAATTCCATTTCGATTCTCCGGCAAGTCTCTCTGGTCTATCCATGAGAATTTCTTTTTTTCGAAACCCAACGTAGGCAAATAAACCTTTTGTGTATCTGGAGCGCTCTTTTAGTTCTAAAAGACTCTGTATTACGTTTTTACTAATAAGGCGGAAATCTCCGACATTTTCTTCGATCTGAAATTGTGCGTTTTGATTGAGAATATGGTAATACTTTTCTATAAACTTTCGTTTTATTGGAGAAGAATCTGCCCGCGAAATTCTTTTGGCATAGACATCATCGTATTTTTCGGATAAAAATTCTTGAATCATTTGGATGAGAACTTCTGGCGGATCCTGTCCATCTGCATCCATAAACACGGCGCCATCAAAATTTTTCGCGTATTCTAAACCAGCGAAAATGGCTGCTTCTTTCCCAAAGTTTCTAGATAATTGGATTAGGTGTGTGTTTGATAAATGAGCCTGCAAGGATAAAATTTCTTCACATGTTTTATCCTTGCTTCCATCATCGACAAAAACATATTCGAATTTTAACGGAAATTCATGTTCGTTAAGCTTTTTATGCACTTCATATACTGTTTTTGATATTACGCCCTCCTCGTTGTAACAAGGGAAAATTAGCGCAATTTTTTTGTATTCCATAACAGAACCTTTCTGAGACGATCAAATCTTTTTTAGATTTTACCATCGAAGGCTTTTGTTGTTTCTGCATTTTGAGAAAGGGATGTTAGTTTTTCGATAAAATTATAAAGACATTTGTACAAAGGAATTTTAAAAATGAATCTTTCTGAATCAACACGTCGAATCATTTGGGATCTTGTTGTTAATTATCAAACGTATTTTTCTTTTATTCTTCTGGGGTTTGGATTTATTTTTTATCTAAAGCATGGTCAACTTTCTTCATTGACTAATAAATTTATTAGCCAAAGTGAAAAGTTCTTTCCGTTAAGCAAATATTCCATTTTAAAAATGACCCTTTTTGCGTTGCTGTTTGTTTTATATATCATCTCTAATTCACATTTTCATTTTTCCTCCTCAATAAAGTTTGTTTTATCCTCTTTGTACCTTACATTGGTTTTGTTTTTTTGTGAAAAAGAAATCTCTTGTTTTTTTACCGCTCAAACATCCATAAAGGAGTTCAAAAAACAAATTTGGAAAAATACGGTCTTTTGTTGGTGCACGACAACGATAATTGTTGTTCCGGCAATATGTGTTTATCACTTATTTAACGTCCATTTCAACACTCAGGGTCTAGGTAATTTACCGGACGTTTCCATTGGTCGATGGATTGAAATTAATGCGTATGGAATACCAAATGTTGTTTCTGAAGAAATTTTTAATTTGTTGATCTTGTTAATGTTTTCGAGTTTGTTGACTAAACTAAAACGCCCGTTGGCGTTGATCGTCTCCGCGATCTTAATGTCTATCGTTTTTGGTTTATTACATATTTTCGCATGGAATCCCGTCACCGCGATATCTATTTTCCTTTCTCACATAACGATCGCATTGTTTTTCATTTATATCCGAGATATAAAACCATTAATTCTTTGCCACATTATTAACAACTTAATTGCGACATCTGTTATCACCGGGATGTCCGTGCTAATAAAACCAATAATTCTTCTTCCGTTGACAATTCCCATATTGTATTCATTCGTTTCGAACCAAATTCATCAGATTCGCCGAGAAAGCCTCCGTCTTTAGATGTGGTGGTATGTGACCTAACCTTGGAAATAAAAAAAGAAAAATAAGTTGTGTTCCTTTTGAGATAAATAATTTCTTTCCTTGTATGATTACATATTCAATTTTATAATATATATGTATCAAAGATGGGTGTCCCTCTATCTTTAAAATTAGGGAAATCGTTTTTTAGAAAGGGGATTTTTATGAAATCCAATGCACGTAAAAAGATGCGTGTCGCTACACGCAGAGCCCAGAAAGGGCAAAAGATTATGCGGTTTCACTGCATCTTCGATAACTTTTGTCCAGAGGTTATCGAGAATACTGTGGCAGAAATGATTGATGATCTTCATCATGAATATGTCACAAAGAATCACTTTGAGGTACGTAAAAATGAACGCAAGTGCCTCAAAGTGTCTATCAAGAAGCTTTTTAGGCAAGGTAAAATTTTTGCTTATGAGTTGATTGATGGGAAGTTTTTGTCCAGAGTTGGATTCCGATTGGATGGAAAGCGTTTTGCTCACATCTATGTGATCGAGCTGACAAAGGACACCTCAACAGGTTACGTCGATTACCGTTATGTAACCTGTTACAAAAAGGCTTTGTCTACGAAGGAGTATATTGTAGATGAAAGCTGTTATTATCTCGGACGTAATTATTACGCCCGTTGATAATCGAACCACCACAAGCATTTACAAAAATGTTGTGGTGGTTTTCTTTGTCTTTTTGTCTTTTCGGTTGTAAAATATAGAAATAAGTTGATTTCTGGAAAAGGAAACATGGAAACTTTCCCTTTCTCAACTTATTGCCGACTTTTACCTATTTTGAAAGGAATGGTTTTTTATGAGAAAATCAGTCACATCTCTATTTTCTGCCGCGCTTTTAGTCGGCATGGTCGGAACGGTTTCTGCTTCCGCAAATCCGTTTTCTGATGTGCCAAAGGATCATTGGGCTTACGACTCCGTTCAAGAGCTCGCTAAAGAGGGTGTCATCGAAGGCTACGGCGACGATACATTCCGTGGTGATCGCAATATCACTCGTTATGAGATGGCGCAGATGGTCGCAAAGGCGATGGCGAAATCTGATAAACTCAACGCAAAGGATCAGGCGAAGATCCGCCGGCTTGCAGCAGAGTTTTCCGACGAACTCAACAATCTTGGCGCACGCGTTGAAAATCTTGAGCGTAATACAGACAAGGTTAAGTGGAATGGAGAAGCGCGTTACACTTATTTAAGCGAACGGCATCAAGGAGAAAAGAACAAGAACACAAATGAACTTGCTCTTCGGCTTGAACCTTCCGTTGAAATTAACGAGCACGTTTCTGTGAAGGCTAGAATTAATGCAAAAACAGAATCCTCTAATGATTCTTCGGATACGGATGTTAAGCTGAATCGTGTTTTTGCTGATACACAATGGAAGAATCTTAATATTAAGATTGGTAAAATCCCAATGCTTGATAACACCAATGTCATTTTTGATAATGACAACGACAGCTTCTCCGGAGCTTCGGCTATCGTCGGTAATAAGGTAAAGCTTGTCGCGGGCGGCGGACGGTTCTCTGGATCTAAAGATGCTTATTCTTCGTCATCGCGCAGATATTTTTCCACAAGAAGTTTAGATGATACTGCGAACTATTGGTTCTCCGGTGTTGGTTATGACAACGGAAAATTAAACCTCGGTTCTACATATCATCATCTTGCCAGCGATGATTTAAAGGCATCCAGTAAAACCGGAAATAACCCATATGTCGATATGGTTGGTATTAACGCAAATTATCGTTTTAATGATACATTTTATACATGAGTTTGTTGGTTTGTGAGTCGCATTGTTTAAGCGGCTCAAAGAAAGGGTGGTTTTTATGGAAAACACAATTATGGAAAACACAATTCATGAAGATATCATTGACTATCTTCTCGATTGCAGGTTTTCAGGCTTCTCCTTCCGCAAATGGGATGCGGATCTAGACGTTGAGTTCATGTCCGATGGAGGAGAGGAGCTTATTCCTCGTCGTCCTCTGATGGCGGCTCTTAAAACCGCTATGATGGACACAGAGCGGTTTTGGATACTCGTTCTTCGTCGCAACAGAAAGCCTTTCGCTTCTGTTGAGTTCCGCATCAATCCCGATGATGCGGATATCGGTGAATTTCGAGTGTCCGCATTTGGGACTGTTTCCCGATTCGGATATACCACCGAGGGGAAACTTCTTGTCGGGGACTCCCCTTACGGATCAGATTACCTTATGGGTATTTCTGATACTGAAGCGTGGTGTGAGGTCTTTGGGTCAGCTAGGATGTAAAGTCTTCGTGCCCATATCACAAAAAAACACTTGCTTTTGCAGGTGTTTTTTTGTTTCAGTGATTTTTTATTTTTGATTTATGCGGAAATATAATGTATCATCAAATGAGAGTTGTTTTGGTTTTCTTAAGAAAGGAAAAATCATGGACAAAATCATTCTTACTCGTTTCAAGGATCTTTCTGAGAGTGCAAAAAAAGTTGCAATCTCAAACATGAGAGATCGTGCCGAGTACATCAACATGGTGTTGAAGGTTACACGAGTTTTTGCTCGTTGTGAGCTCGATAATATGGGGATTGATACTGATTCGATGGTTCAGTTCTCAGTCGGGCTTCAGTGTATCCGTGATGATGTAAAAAGGAAGGGGACTATCGACCTTTCCATTAACATTGGTTGCTTCGAAAAAGAAATCAATGTTGAAATCATGAAGGTTCTTCGTGATTTGTCGGATGACGACTCCATTTCCGATGATGAGCTCGCAGATGTTGAGTATGTCGATGTTGCATACTCTACGTCCGATATTGTCACCAATCTTGAGCCATGTGGACTCATTTTTGGTGATGGGCGTTATCTTGATGAGTGGTTGCAGACCACAACACTTGGTTTATTTACTGAGTTGCATCAGCGCGTCGAAGAGTTCTACAACGCTTGCTTTACGGACGGGATGGTTTCAACCTATCTTGCGGGACGTAATCCAGAATGTCTGAGTGACGGGCGTTTGGTTGGGTGATTCGTTAGTCCAAATAAAAAAACACTTACTTTTGTAGGTGTTTTTTTATTGACCAATATGAGTTGTTATGAGCAACCTTTCTTTTATTAAAAAACATCTTCATAACCATCCGTTTTGTTATATGATAAATACAAGAGCCCCGATTCGTTTCATTTTGAAAGGAAAAATTATGGAAAAAGGGATCGTT
>ERZ772921.2336-NODE-2336-length-10296-cov-3.265892_pt1 | contig 10296 bp, 8 predicted proteins | sample MGYA00512117_ERZ772921 | MGnify/ENA primary metagenome ERZ772921 (study PRJEB29015, sample SAMEA2737944) | human oral metagenome | biome: human oral; feature: human-associated habitat; material: dental | place: China | collected 2150 ... | reverse complement strand
CTTCCTCCTCGAGCGCGCGCAGGACGCAAAGAAGGAGCTCAGCGAGAAAAAGAGCGGAAGCACCGAGAATATCGACTACCTGAAGAAGTACACGGAGCTCACGCGGGAGCGCTGCTATGAGATTTTGGACAAGCTTTCAGACTAGGGCTTGCGCAGGATCTCCCGGAAAAGTATAATCCCCATGGAATGTCTATGGAAAGGAAGATTGGGAAATGCAAAAATACGGCGTCAATGAGCTGAGGCGGATGTTTCTTGAATTTTTTGGGGAGAAGCAGCACCTCAGGATGAAGAGCTTTTCTCTGGTCCCCCACAATGATAAGAGCCTCCTTCTGATCAATTCCGGCATGGCCCCCCTGAAGCCCTACTTCACGGGGCAGGAGATCCCGCCCAGGAAGCGGGTCACTACCTGTCAGAAATGCATCCGCACAGGGGATATCGAGAATATCGGGAAAACCGCGAGACACGGCACCTTCTTTGAGATGCTGGGCAATTTCTCCTTTGGAGATTACTTTAAGGAGGAAGCGATTCACTGGGCCTGGGAGTTTCTGGCGGAGAGGGTGGGGATACCGGCGGACCGGCTCTATCCCTCCGTCTATCTGGATGACGACGAGGCCTTCCGGATCTGGAAGGAGGAGATCGGCATCGCCCCGGAGCGCATCTATCGCTTCGGAAAAGAGGATAATTTCTGGGAGCACGGAGCCGGCCCCTGCGGCCCCTGCTCGGAGATCTACTATGACCGCGGGGAAAAATACGGCACGGGACCGGAGGATGTCATGGGAGGCGAGGGAGACCGCTTTATGGAGGTCTGGAACATCGTCTTTTCTCAGTTTAATAATGACGGACACGGCGTCTATACCGAGCTTGAGCATAAAAACATCGATACGGGCATGGGACTGGAGCGGCTTGCGGTCGTCTGTCAGGACGTGCTCTCCCTCTTTGATGTCGACACGAACCGGGCGATGATGGAGGAGATCGGAGCGCTCGCGCACTGCCGCTACGAGGAGGATCCGGAAAAGGATGTCTCCTTCCGCATCATCGCGGACCATGTGAAGAGCTGTACCTTCATGGCCTCCGACGGGATCCTGCCCTCCAATGAGGGACGGGGCTATGTCTTCCGGAGACTGCTTCGGCGGGCCGCCCGACACGGAAAGATCCTCGGACTCAAGGGCCGCTTCATGGCCGCGCTCTCTCAGAAGGTGATCGAGCTCTCAAAGGACGGTTATCCGGAGCTCGAGGAGAAGAGGGAGATGATTCTCCGCGTCATCGAGCAGGAGGAGGAGAGATTCCAGAATACGATCGACAAGGGGCTGGAGATTCTCTCAGAGCTTCAGGAAGAGATGAAGAAGAGGGGGGAGAAGGTTCTGTCCGGTGAGGACGCCTTCCGCCTCTATGATACCTTCGGCTTCCCGCCGGATCTTACGAGGGAGATTCTCGCGGACAAGGGGCAGAGCATCGACGAGGAGGGCTTCCAGAAGGCGATGCGGCTGCAGCGGGAGACCGCAAGGGCCGCCCGGAAATCCACGAATTATATGGGGAGAGACGACATCTATCAAAGGCTTGACCCGAAGCTCCGGACAGAGTTTACGGGCTATCACAGCCTCACGGAGCGATCGAAAATCACCGCGCTCGTGCGCCTCGCCCCGGAGGAGGGAGAGGATGAGATCGTGGATGCCCTGACGGACGGGGAGAGAGGAGCGGTTCTCACGGAGAGGACCCCCTTCTACGCGACGATGGGCGGACAGGTGGGAGACACGGGATCGATTTTGGGAGGAGAGGGGGACTTCGCCGTCGAGGAGACGATTCATCTCCAGGGGGGGAAGATCGCCGAGATCGGCACCATGCGCTCCGGAATGCTCAAGGCGGGAGAGGAAGCGGAGCTCCGGGTCGATCCGATCCGCCGGGAGAGGACCGCGAGAAATCACACGGCTACCCACCTTCTCCATGAGGCGCTTCGGGAGGTGCTGGGAAATCATGTCGAGCAGGCCGGGGCATATTACGACGACAAGCGCCTTCGCTTTGATTTTACCCATTTTGAAGCTCTGACAGAGGAGGAGATCCGGAAGGTCGAGGAGATCGTGAACCGGGAGATTTCGAAGCTCACCCCGGTGAAGACGGAGGAGATGAGCCTGGAGGACGCGAAGAAATCCGGTGCGGTTGCGCTTTTCGGAGAGAAATACGGAGACAGGGTGCGCGTGGTCTCCGTCGGCGACTTTTCAAAGGAGCTCTGCGGCGGGACGCATGTCGCAAACACCGCAGAGATCCAGGGCTTAAAGATCCTCTCCGAGCAGGGGATCGCCTCCGGTGTCCGGAGGATCGAAGCGCTCACCTCGGAAAACCTCATGGCATATTTTTCGGAGGAGGAGGAGCTTCTCCGGGAGGCGGCAAAGCTTCTAAAGACCGAGCCGAAGCATCTTTCGGAGAGAATCCTGGCCCTGGAAAAGGAGTTAAAGGACAGCCGGGCCGAGGCGGAGAGCCTCAGAGCGAAGCTTGCAAAGGAGTCTATGGGAGAGCCTTCGGTCGAAGAGATCTCCGGGGTCAGCTTCCTCGCAAAGGCTTTGGTGGGCGCCGACGGGAATTCTCTCCGCGAGCTCGGAGACCAGCTGAAGGAGCGTTATCCCGATGCGTTTATCGTCCTGGCGTCGGATAAGGGGGGAAAGCCCTGCCTCATGGCGACTGCCGCGGACTCGGCCGTGAAGAAGGGCGCGGATGCCGGGGCACTGATCCGGGCTGTGGCCCCGATCCTCGGCGGAGGCGGGGGCGGACGCCCGAATATGGCCCAGGCCGGCGGAAAGGATACGAGCAGGATCCCGGAGGCTCTGGAGAAGGCCCGGGAAATTGCGAAGGAGCAGCTGAAGGCGTAGGGGCTGTCTTTTGCCCGGCCCTGAGATACTGATTTTAGCGAAGCTAATATTGATTTTGGCACAGCCTTGAGAGATCCTGGCTGTGCCTTTATGCATCCGGCACCAGATCCAAAGCTGCTGCCGGATGGATCCGGAGTCTGCTCTTCGGATTCCCTTGACTTCTTACGGAATCGTGCTAGAATATGAAAATAGTTTTCAAATCCAAAGGTGAGCCATGAGCGAAAAGACAAGATATAAGACCCAGCAAAGAGCGGAGATCGACGCCTATTTGGAGTCAGTCCCGGGAAAGCATATGACGGCGGCGGATATCTGCGCCCATTTTCGGGAGCAGGGAAGGCCCATCGGGACGAGCACCATATACAGGCAGCTCGAGCGCATGATCGATGCGGGTCTTGTAAAGAAGTATGTGATCGATCAGAATAGCCCGGCCTGCTTCGAGTACGTCGGAGGCGGGAAAAGGGAAAGCGGCAGCTGCTTTCACTGTAAGTGCGAGAAATGCGGGAAGCTGATCCACCTTCACTGCGGGGAGATGGAGCTGATCGAAGAGCATCTTCTCAGTCGGCATGGCTTTTCCTGGAATCCGATGCGCACGGTCTTCTACGGGATCTGCGGGGACTGCCGGGATTAGGCTTCCTTTCCCGAGATTTTCCCGGGAGCATCGGAGGAGCTGATATTTTCAAGAAAGAGGTCAAGATGAAGCTGAAGAAATTGCTGTCTGCATTTGTTATCGCATGCTCCGGAGCGGCTCTGCTCTCAGCCTGTACCCAGGGCGGAACACAAAGCACGGAGGCGAAGAAGGAGAGCTCCCCGGAGAAGATGGAGGCTCCGAAGGAATCGGAGAAGGCGGAAACGGAGAAGGCGGAGGGCGGAAAACGCCTGAATATCGTCTGTACCAATTTCCCGGAGTATGATTTCGTCCGGGCGATCGCAAAGGATCAGGCGGATATCACGATGCTCTTAAAGCCGGGGGCGGAGAGCCACAGCTATGAGCCGACGCCGGAGGATATCATAAAGATTCAAAAGAGCGATCTCTTTCTCTATGTCGGCGGGGACTCCGACGAGTGGGTCGCCGGCATGCTGAAGTCCATGGATACGAAGAATATGACGATCTTTAAGCTCATGGACGCAGTGGATCTGATCGAGGAGGGACACTCCGAGGGCATGGAGCCGGAGAAGGAGGAAGAGGAGCCCGCCGCGGAGAAGAGCGCCGCTTCGGAAGGGGAGTCCGCTTCAGAGAAGAGCTCTTCCGAAGAGGCGGAGTCCGAGGAGGAAGAGGGCCCCGAGATGGATGAGCATGTCTGGACCTCTCCTGTGAATGCGGAAAAGATCGTAGAGAAGCTCGCAGAGACGATGGAGAAGCTGGATCCGGAGAAGAAGGAGAGCTTTTCGAAGAACGCAGAGGACTATATCGGAAAGCTCAAGAAGCTGGATCAGGAGTTCCGGGACGTTGTGAACAGCGGAAAGCGGAAGGAGATTATCGTTGCAGACCGCTTCCCCTTTACCTACTTCTGTAAGGAATACGGGCTCAGCTATTACGCCGCTTTCCCGGGCTGCTCAACGGATACACAGCCTTCCGCGAAGACCATCGCCTTCCTCCAGGACAAGGTGAAGGAGGATCAGATCCCCGTGGTCTTCCACATTGAGCTCAGCAATGAGCAGATGGCGGACGCGATCTGCAAGGATACCGGTGCGAAGAAGGAGCTCTTGAACGCGATTCACAATGTCACGGACGAGGATTTCAAGGCCGGCGTGACCTATGTAGATCTCATGGAGAAGAATGTGCCAGCGCTGAAGGAGGCATTAAACTAAGATGAGTCTGATCTCCCTGAAAGATGTAAGCTTTTCCTATGAGGGAAGAATAGTTCTTTCGGGTGTGAGCTTCGAGCTTTCCGACGGCGACTACCTTTGCGTCGTCGGAGAAAACGGAGCCGGAAAAAGCACTCTTTTAAAGGGGCTTCTCGGCCTGAAAAAACCCTCCGGCGGACAGATCCTATTCGGGGACGGACTTTCGAATTCGGAGATCGGATGCCTCCCGCAGCAGACGCAGACCCAGCGGGACTTTCCTGCGAGCGTGTGGGAGGTCGTTCTCTCCGGCTGCCTGAACCGTCTCTCCTTCTTCCCCTTCTACCGAAGAAAGGAGAGGGAGAGGGCGGAGCAGGCGATGGAGTACTTGAAGATCACAGGACTTCGGAAGCATTGCTACCGGAATCTTTCGGGAGGACAGCAGCAGAGGACGCTTCTTGCGAGAGCGCTCTGTGCGACCAGCAAGCTTTTGATCTTGGATGAGCCGGTTTCCGGACTTGACCCGAGGGCTCAGCTGGAGCTCTATGAGCTCGTACGGGACCTGAACCAAAAGCTCCACATCACGATCATCATGGTCTCTCATGACGTAAGGCAGGCGCTTCCCTATGCGAACAAGGTCCTGCACCTCGCCCATAAGCAGATCTTCTTCGGTGGCAGGGAGGAGTATCTCGAGACAGAGCTCGGAATGGGCTTTCTGAAGGGAGGAGAGCAATGAAAACACTGCTGGAGATGCTGTCCTACCCCTTTCTCGTGCGGGCGCTCATCGTGGGCTGCCTCGTCTCGCTCTGCGCGTCCCTCCTTGGGACGAGCCTTGTGCTGAAGCGCTATTCCATGATCGGGGACGGACTGTCCCATGTGGGATTTGCGGCTCTCGCCATCGCCTATGCCCTGAATCTTGCGCCGATGTCGCTGTCCATCCCGGTCTGCGTGATCGCCGCCTTTTTTCTTTTGCAGCTGGAAGAGAATGCAAAGATCAAGGGGGATGCCGCAACGGCACTTCTTTGCAGCGGTGCGCTCGCTGTCGGCGTCATGACGATCTCTCTCACGACGGGGATGAATACCGATGTGTGCAACTATATGTTCGGAAGCATCCTCGCCATGAGCCCCTCCGATGTGGAGCTCTCTGTGGTGCTCAGCATTATCGTACTGCTCCTCTACCTTCTTTTTTATCCCAGGATTTTCGCCGTGACCTTCGATGAAAGCTTTGCAAAAGCGAGCGGCACCAATACCCGGCTCTACAATATGGTTATCGCGCTGCTCACGGCGGTGACGATCGTACTCGGAATGCGGATGATGGGAACTCTCCTGATCTCAAGCCTCATCGTCTTTCCTTCTCTCACGGCGATGAGGATCTGCAGGACCTTTCGCTGGACGGTTTTGATGTCGGCACTCTTCTCGCTTTCGGGCTTTCTCGTGGGAATTATTCTGTCCTACCTCTACTCGATTCCGACCGGGGCGTCCATCGTTGTGATTGACATCCTCCTCTTCTTTTTCTTCTCCGCGGTGGAAATGCTGCGGGAGAGGAAGTAGACAGAGGGAGACGGAAAGGAGAAGTGGAAATGGAGAAAAGCGGAGCGCCGTTTCGGCGCAGCTGTCTTCTTGTTTTTTTGACCGTCTTCGCCCTTTCAGCGCTGAGCGGCTGCAAAAAGAGCAGTGACGTCCGAACGGTACCGGGGGCTGCCCCCTCCCGGAAGTCGATCTCGGAGGCCGCAGCTTCCTCAGAGGGCGCTGTTTCGGAAAAGGAGGCCGCATCGATGGCCGCGGAGCTGGACTCTTTGGAAGCGAAGGAGCAGTCGAGCCTGGACGCCTCCCGGGCGGAGAGCGCGGCGGCATCCGGAGAGTCGATCGAGACTTCCAAGGCAGCGGGAAATGACGGCGCGAGCCTTCCTCCGGTCCCGACGATCGAGATCTCGATCGGGGCGAACGGAGAGGTCTATCCGCGGGACGAGTATCCCTATGACATCGAAAAGGACAGAAAAAGCTTTGACCCGGAGAAGATCGATATCCGGATCGGCGATCACCACTACGCGACGCAGATCAACGACTTCTATACGAATTTCAAGGACTACGACGGAAAGACGGTGGAGATCGAGGGCTATTACATGGACTTTGGCGGCTATACCCTGGTGGGGCGCCGCGGCCCGAGCTGCCCCTACTGCACCGGGGGCTATGTGAATTTTGAATTCAAATCCGATCAGGATCTCTCGAAGCTCCGCTCCGAAAAATCCTGGATTCGGGTGAAGGGTATCCTCCGAGAGGGGACCTTTTATCTCACGGAGAATGCGACGCAGAAGATATACTATATAGAGGCACTTGAGCTCACAGAGCTCCCCGAGGTCGGCCTGGATACCGTGACAGACTGAGAAAGTCTTCTTCGCACCCTGATCCTGATGTCACCGGTACAGAAGATCGCTCCGGGCCTGTCAGAAGGCAGACTTCCCTGTTCGGAACCTGGCTTCATGGAAGAGGCATTTCTCCGGGAAAAGCACTTATGGACACTTTGAATCTGCCAGAAAGCGGACTTCGTCGCCGGACAGCTGGAATCTGTCTGAAAGCAGGCTTCCTCGCCCGCCCGGCAGTTGACAAAGCCTGCGGAGATGGGTAGAATACTTTTACTGTAAAAAGCTCCTGATTCCGTTCGGCTTCCAGAAACCTGGAAGCCGGGCTTTTACTGTATAAGTCCCCGCCGGGCGACAGAATGGACGCCGTGTTTGCACGAGCGTCCGTTCCGGCATCTGGCGGGACAAGCGCTGTGAGGCAAAAGTTATACAGTCTTGCCTGCCGTTTTATCCGCCCGGCAGAGTATGCTCTCGCCTGTTTTATGATATCAGCGAGGAACAAGGACAGAACGGAAGCGGACTTTTTCCGGGGATTTCGGAAACAGATCAAAGATCAACAGAAAAAAGTTCAATAGGGAAAAGGATCGAAAGGACTAATCGACGTGGCTGAGGGGAAGAAAAATTTACTGACGAGGGCCGGTCTCAACAAGTATGAGGCGGAGCTCCATGACTTAAAGGTGAACCGTCGGCAGGAGATCGCGGGAAAGATCAAGGAAGCAAGAGAACAGGGAGACCTCTCTGAAAATGCGGAATACGATGCGGCAAAGGATGAGCAGCGGGAGATCGAGGAGCGCATCGTGCAGCTCGAGCTGCTTTTGAAAAATGCGGAGGTCGTGGACGACACGGAAGAGGGCAGTATCAATATCGGCTGCCATGTGAAGCTTCTCGATAAGGAATTCGACGAGGAGGTGGAATATACCATTGTCGGCTCCACGGAGGCGAATTCGCTGCAGGGGAAGATTTCCAATGAGTCCCCGGTGGGGAAGGCGCTCCTCCATCACAGGGAGGGGGATACCGTGGAGGTAGAGACGCAGAATGGTGTCCTTCAATTCACTGTCCTCAGCGTGGAAAAGGCAAATCTGGAGGACTGAAGACAGGAGGGGAGATGGGAGAGAAGCAGAAGGAATTAAAAGGGCAGGGCGCGGAGCCGGTGGACATGAATCATATCTTAAGAGCTCGCCGCGACAAGCTTTCGGAGCTTCAGGGAGCGGGAGAGGACCCCTTTTTGATCACAAAATTTGACCAGAGGGAGCATTCTCTGGAGATCCGGGAACACCCGGAAGCCTTTGAAGGGAAGACGGTCTCCGTGGCGGGGCGCATCCTCTCGAAGAGAGTCATGGGAAAGGCGAGCTTTTTGCATCTCCAGGACCGGGAGGGGAAGATACAGGTCTATGTCACGAGGGACTCCCTCGGAGAGGACAGATACCGCGGCTTTAAAAAGCTGGACATCGGTGATCTGATCGGCGTGGAGGGCTTTGTCTTCACCACGAAAATGGGGGAGATCAGCATTCATGCGGAAAAGCTCACGCTCCTCTCCAAGTCCCTCTATCCGCTGCCGGAGAAGTTCCACGGCCTGCAGGACACGGATGTCCGTTACCGCCAGCGCTATGTGGATCTCATCATGAACGAGGACAGCCGAGCGGTATTCGTGAAGCGCTCCCGGATCATCCATGAGATCCGCAGCTTTCTCGCGGACCGGGACTTTATCGAGGTCGAGACTCCCATGCTTGTGGACAATGCGGGCGGAGCGGCCGCAAGACCCTTTGAGACGCATTACAATGCGCTGGACGAGGATGTGAAGCTTCGGATCTCTCTTGAGCTCTACCTGAAACGTCTCATTATCGGCGGGCTGGAGCGGGTTTTCGAGATTGGCAGAGTCTTTCGAAACGAGGGACTCGATACCCGCCATAACCCGGAGTTTACGCTGATGGAGCTCTATCAGGCCTATACCGACTATAACGGGATGATGGAGCTTACGGAATCTCTCTTCCGTCATATCGCAGAGAAGGTCTGCGGGACGAGCCTCATCTCCTACCAGGGGACGGAGATCGACCTCGGAAAACCCTTTCAGAGACTCACGATGACAGAGGCGGTGAAGGAGGCCACCGGCATTGATTTTGATGAGATAAAGGAGCTGGAGGAGGCCAGAAGACTTGCAAAGGAGAGAAATATTCCCTTTGAGGAGCGCCACGGAATCGGGGATATCGAGAATCTTTTCTTTGAGGAGTTCTGCGAGGAGAAGCTCATCCAGCCCACCTTCATCATGGATCACCCGGTCGAAATCTCTCCGCTCACAAAGAGAAAGCCAGAGGACCCCTCGAAGGTCGAGCGCTTTGAGCTCTATATCTACGGCAGAGAGATGTGCAATGCCTATTCCGAGCTGAATGACCCGATCGACCAAAGGGAGCGCTTTCTGGCACAGGATGCGCTGGCTGCCGCCGGTGATGAAGAGGCCAACCACACGGATGAGGACTTCCTCCATGCGATGGAGATCGGCATGCCTCCCACAGGCGGGATCGGCTACGGCATCGACCGCCTGGTCATGCTCTTTACAGATACACCTGCGATCCGCGATGTGCTTCTCTTCCCGACGATGAAGTCGTTAAAGACGGGCAGTGACGGAAATGGTGTAAGCTCTGAGGCAGAATCTGAGGCTTCCGAGGCTGCACCGGCGGTCAATGTAAATGACCCGAAGATGCCTCTCTTTGATGCAAAGGTACCGGATTATGAGCACCTGAATATCGAGCCGCTGTTCGAGGATCAGGTCGATTTTGAGACATTTTCCAAGTCTGATTTCCGTGCCGTGAAGGTGTTGGAATGTGAGGCCGTACCGAAGAGTAAGAAGCTCCTGAAGTTCCTTTTGGACGACGGAACAGCTGAGAAACGCGTGATTTTGAGCGGTATTCACGAGTATTACGAGCCGGAGCAGCTGCTCGGAAAGACCTGCATCGCCATCACGAACCTGCCGCCCAGAAAGATGATGGGCATCGATTCCTGCGGAATGCTTCTCTCCGCTGTCAATAACAAGAAGGACAGCGATGAAGAAGAGCTTCACCTTCTGATGGTGGACAACCACATCCCGGCAGGCGCGAAGCTGTACTGATCCGGCCGAAAAGTACTTGGATTTGTGTAACAAGTTGCAGACCCAGATAAATTCCCGGACATGAATTGCAACATGGTTGCAACGAATCCGCAGTTTTTGATAAAAAACTACAGATTCTGACATGTAGCAAGACAGAAATCATATAGTACCCATTGAGGCACTTTCTTTAGAAGAGATTCTGAAGAAAGTG
>ERZ772921.2332-NODE-2332-length-10311-cov-73.413612_pt1 | contig 10311 bp, 4 predicted proteins | sample MGYA00512117_ERZ772921 | MGnify/ENA primary metagenome ERZ772921 (study PRJEB29015, sample SAMEA2737944) | human oral metagenome | biome: human oral; feature: human-associated habitat; material: dental | place: China | collected 2150 ... | reverse complement strand
GAGGCTGTCTCGCCGAGGCTGATCTCGTACAGGGCGTCGGTGGCCATGGTCAGCCCACAGGGGACGGTGCAGCGCCCCGTGCACACTGCCTCCACCAGCTCGCTCGTGACCAGAAGCGCCGCCTCTGACAGGCAGCGGTTGTAGTACACGATACCGTCCAGGATCATCAGGTCCTCGCGGCCCTGGGCCCGGCCGCCCGCTGAGACCACCGCCTCCACAAGCCCGGGATCCAGCCCCACCCCGTCCAAGGTGCGCACACCGCCCCAGTCGAGCCTCATCTCACTCACCCCATTCACCTCCTGGTTTCGGCTTAGTCCCCCGCGGGAACTGCAGGCTATGGTCGCAGGCGGTTCGGCTACTGCCCCCACTCGTACAAGGCTCCACCGCGCTCTGCGCGATCCTGCTGGCACTCGTGAAGTTCGTCCTCGCTCAATACGCCTAGTCTGCGACTCGTCATCTGCTCGACAAATGCTCGCCATCTTCTCTCGTCGTCGTCGACTGTGCCGAGAATGCGGATGAAACTCGAGAGGATATCATCTTCGAGGGGACTGAGGGCTAGTTGGTATAAGTCTGGCAATCGAGACCTGACAATAGAGCGGCAATGATTGCCTATGTTCATGTTGCCGTGCTCTGCTTCATTTGTTGAGGGGCCTCCGAGGACAATTTCAAACAAGGTTTCAGCGGCCCAGGAAAGGCCGGACTCCGTGTAATCGCCTGCACACAATGCTTCGACTAGAGTTTCTGTCACTGGTGCGGCGGCTTCCTCTAGTCCTCCAGCGTAGAATGCAGTCCCTTCGATGTGCCAGTATGCTTGCTCTCCAGTTTGCATGTCGGGAGAGCGAAGCATGTCGAAGATTGGCGCCGGATCCATGCCGACACCCTTCATGGTTCGGACTTTCTGCCAGTTAATTCCCATTCTGCATACTCCATCTTCCGCCTTCGTCGCGAGGAACCTTCGGGGGAAACATATCTTCGTCATACAAATCTTGACAATTGACGCACACTCGAACGTAAGGGTCCTTTGTTGGTTTTCCGTTCGCAATGTTCCGCACGTACCGAGGCCTTACTGCTTCCGTGTACCTTACGTCGCTGGGGGCTGCGCCTCCAATCTTCGTAAGGTAATTGCTTCCACTTGTTTCTGCGCAGAAGTGTTCTCCATTATGAAGATTTCCGGGTCTGCCGAGGACGGGTGGGTGGGTCTCAGTGTAAGTGGCGACCATGGTTGAGGTCCTCCTCGGCTCGGTTGCGGCTGCATTGAAAAGCTCTCTGCGTGCCGCGTCAAGTTGCTGTTCCGCGTTGAGGCCTCGCCACGTGCCCTGGTCGATGTCTGTGGGTGGCCAGGTCCCTTGGGTTCTCGACGGTGCATCCGTTGTGGGCCAGGATGTGGGTGCCGGTGGTTGTGGTGGTGTGGTAGGTGTGGGTGTTGTTGACCTCGATATTGTGGACGGTGGGGGCCTGGCCGGTGGCGGTAACGGTGTGGACGGTGACGGGGTGCCCGTGGTTGTCGCGCAGGCGGTCGCCGGGTTGGATGTGTCCGGCGGGGGTGAAGCCCTTGCCGTGGACGTACAGGGGGTGGGCTGGAGTGGTTTCCAGGTCGCCGTTGCTGGTGGCCAGGCGGATGGTGGGTGTGTGCTCGTGGGTGAAGGTCCTGGTGACCGTGGAGGTGGTGGGTTGGCCGGTGTCGGGGTCGGTGCAGGCGACGTGGTCGCCGACGGCCACGTCCTCGATGGGCCTGGTGGTGCCGTCGGCCATGAGGACGGGGGTGCCGGCGGGGAAGCACGGGTCGCGGCCCACTGAGGAGACGGCTCCGACGCCGGCTCCCATGGTCCCGCCCATGGCGGCTCCCCGGCCGGTGGCGCCCAGGAGGCCGCCGACGGTGTGGGGGCCTGGTCCCAGCACGTAGCCGGCGCCGCCATCGAAGGCCCCGCCGGCCGCCCCGGAGGCCCCGCCGATGAGGGTGTTGCGGCCCATGGCACCCATGGCGGCCAGGCGGCTGCCGATGGCGCCGGTGCCGCTGGCGGCGGCCCCCAGCAGTCCTTGAGCGACCCCGCCCCCGATGGCGCCTGCGGCGGCTCCCACCAGCCCGGCTCCCAGGACCTGCCAGGGGTTGACGCCCTGGCCGGAGGCGGCCTGCTGGTCGTAGTTCTGCCAGGCGCCGATGACGGCTCCGGTGATGGCCCCGCCCGCGACCGGTCCCAGGAACGCAGTCGCCAGGCCCCCGATGACGATGCCGGCGGCGACGTATTTCCAGTTATTGGCCAGCCAGCTGCCGGCTGCGGCCAGGCCGGTGGTGTGCGCCTCGTTCCACGCCTGCAGGTCCGCGTCGCTCAGCGGCCTCAGGCCGGTGGGGTCGGACAGGTTGACCGGGTCGTTGCCGGCGTAGGAGTACGGGTTGCCCGCCCAGCCGGCTCCCAGGACCGGCTCGAGCGGGTCGGGTGAGAGCAGGGAGTGTGTGGACGGGTCGTAGACGCGTGCGCCCAGCCACGACAGGCCGGCCCCGCCACCGGGCCGGCCGCCGCCAGCTCCGCCGGGGCCCGGCTCCCCGGGCAGGGTCAGGGTCCCGGTACTGGTGACCCCCAGGCCGCCCAGGCCGGGGCCCGGCGCACCGGTGCCCCACGGGGAGGCGGCGGCGTCGTGACCGGCGCGCTCGGGCAGCAGCCACCCGCCGCCGGGCCCACCGGTGCCGGTGCCGACCCCGGCGACGGCGGTGACGGGCACGTGCCCGACCTGCGCCAACTCACCCCAGGCGGTGTCCCACATGACGCCCTGCCCATCGACGCCAGCCAGCTCACCCAGGGTGTCGACGTCCAGGGTGTGGGTCGACCCGGGCGCCCCGCCGCCGTCGGTCGTATCGGTGTAGGCGGCCAGGAACCCGCGCGGGTCCCAGGTGAACTCTCGCCTGCTGGTCCCGTCGTCCTGGCTGACCCGCCGCCCCGCAGCGTCGTAGGTCAGGACCTGTCGACGCGCCCCACCACCGTCGGCGCCCGCGCCAGCGCGACCGGTGGCGCCGGCATTATGCGCCGGGTCGTTCCCAGCGTCGGTGATGGGGTTCTTGGTGTCGGTGGTCGTGGTGGTCAGCAACTGACCGGCCGCGTCATAGGTGTAGGTGGTGACGATCCCGTCGCTGTCGCCGGCCTCCAGGCGGCCCAGGGCGTCCCAGGTGTAGGTGGTGGTGATGCCCTCGTCGGTGACGGCACGGGTCAGCTGGCCGGCCGCGTCGTAGGCGAAGGCGGTGCGGATCCCGTCCACGCTCTGGGCGGTCACGCGCCCCTGCTCGTCGTACTCCAGGGCGGTGGTGCGCACGAACCCGTCCCGCACCACCTTGTGAGCGACCACGCCGTGGGGCCCCCAGGTCCAGGTGGCCTCCACCCCGGGCGCGACCGCCCGCGTCACACGCCCCAGCCAGTCCCGCTGAAGGTCCAGGCGCCCCAGGGCCGGGTGCTCGACCGCCGCCAGCATCTCGTCGGCGTCGTAGACGTAGCGGGTCACGGACCCGTCCGGGTGGGTCATGGACGTGCGCAGCCCGTCCGCGTCATAGGTCCACCTGATGGTCTGGTCCCCGCGGCTGCGGGAGACCAGGTGTCCCATGGCGTCCCAGGTCAGGGTGTCCGTGCGGCCGCCGGGGCCCGTGGCGCTCCAGGTCCGCCCGGCTATGTCCCGCACGATGCTGGCGATGGTCTCCGCCCCGGCGTCCTGCCCGACGGCGTCGCCTCCCTGGTCCTCCAGCCCGCCGGCTGGTCTGCTGATGACTCGTTCCAGGCGCCCGGCGCTCCCGTAGGCCCAGTCCAGGATCCCGGTGGCGTCCGCGCGGCTGGTTACGCGTCCGGCCGCGTCGTACGTGTAGCGGGTGGTGCGCCCCACCTGGTCCGTCATCGCCCTCACACGGCCCATGGAGTCATAGGTGCAGGTGCGCCTGCCCCCGGCCGCGTCGACCATCGCCACCCGGTGGCCCATCCGGTCGTACTCGAAGCGCGTGACCGCCCCCAGGGCGTTGGTCACCGACACGAGCTGTCCGGCGTCGTCGTAGGTGAACCTGCGCAGCCCGTACCAGGCGTCGCGCACCGAGGAGATGCGCCCGCACTTGTCGTAGGTGAACCAGGTGGTGCCCCGGCCCGGTTCCACCCTGCGGGTGATCCGCCCGCACACGTCGAAGGTTGTGGACACCTCCTGCCCATCGGGCCAGGTCTCACCCACCAGGCGGGAGTCGGAGTCGTAACGCATCTCGTAGCGGCGCCCACCCGTGGAGATCGTCGCCACCCACCGGCCCAGGTGGTCGTACTCGTAGGAGAACGACGCCCCCGACGGCTGGGTCACGCGCACCACGCGACCCGCGGCGTCGCGCTCCAGGCGCGTGCACCCGCCGTGCTCATCGACGCGCTCGACCACACGACCGCACGCGTCACGCACCAGCGTCGAGGTGGTGCCGTCCGCGTTGACCGCCCCCACCATGCGACCCAGGGCGTCCCAGGTGGCACCGACCTGCGAGTCGGCGTCGCGCGCCAGCGTGGGCAGGCCCAACGGCCCGGACTCGAAGTCCTGGACCACACCCGTGGGGTCCACCGTCCGGGCCAGGTCCCCATTGGCCGTGTACTCCAGGACCGCCCGCGCTCCTGTCGGGTCCGTCACGGAACGCAACCGCGACAGCGCGTCCCACCCGAACTGCCAGGACGACCCGTCCGGCAGTGTCGCACCGGCCTTGAGCCCCAGGTCGTCATAGACCGTTGAGATCACCCGGCCCACCGCGTCAGTCGTGGACTCCTCAGCCCCGTGGTCTCCATAGGCGACCTCGGTACGGCCCCCGGCCGGGTCCACCAGCGTGCACAGGCGCCCACCGGGCGTGTACTCCCACCGCCACAGGGCGCCGTCGGGGTCGCGGCGGTGGGTGAGGTTGCCCGCCTGGTCGTAGCGGTACTGCGTGCGGTGTCCCAGGGGGGTGGTGGCGGCGGTGATCCGTCCCCGGGCGTCGCGTTCCAGGCGCGCGGTAGCCCCGTCGGCGTTGGTGGTGGCGATCAGGTCGCCGTGGTGGTCGTAGGTCAGGTCCAGGCTCACGCCCACCGGGTCGACGACCCGCACCAGCAGCCCGTGGTCCCATTCCAGGTGGGTCAGGCCGCCGCACGGGTCCGTGATGGTTGTGGGGTTGCGGTCAGCCCCCTGGTAGGTGAATGTCGTGACGCTGGGGGCGGCGTCCGGCTCGGGGGCGACAGTCACTCGCACGACCCTGTCGGCCTGGTCGTAGTCATAGGTGGTCCGAGCCCCGGTGGGCTCGACCCGCATGGTCAGGCGGGACCGCTGGTCGTACTGGTTGATGGTGCGCTGCTTGTCGCGGGCGGTGACCATGACCTTGTTGCCCCACCGGTCCCAGATGACCGACTGGCGTGCCCCGTCGGCGTCGACCATGCCGACCAGACGGCCCCACCGGTCGTAGATCCACGTGTTGGCCCGGCCCCCGTCCTCATCGGCGACCTGCGTGACCCCACCGGGCAGGTAGGTGTAGTGGCTGACCCGCCCGAAGGGGGAGCGCTGTGTGAGGACCTGGCCGGCCTGGTTGTAGGTGTTATCCACCTCCACCACGCCGTCGGCGTCCATCACCCGGCGCACCCGCCCGCCCTCGTCCCACTCATAGCTGCGGCGCCCGCCCTCGCGCTCCACGCCCACCAGCCGCCCCGAGGCGTCATAACGGTACGACACCTGCCGCCCGTCGGAGGCCTCCAGGCCCGCGATCCGGTCGGCCTCCTGGTCCCACACCACGGTGACGCGCCCGCCGCGCTCATGGGCCAGGCCCACCAGCCGCCCCGCCTGCCAGACGTAGTCCACCCGGCTCCCGGCCCCCGTGCACGTCCATGCCAGGCGCCCCGAGGCGTCGAACACCCACCGGCCGCCGGCGTTGTCCGACACCACCAGCCACTCGTCGCCGGCCGGCCCAGCGGCGTCGCCTGGCCCGCCGTCGTCACCGCCGGCGCCGGCAGCGTCGCCGGTGCCGTCGCGACCGGCGTCGCTGGTGCCGTCGTCGGCCGGCTTCAGGTGCTCGAGCCACAGGGCGTCACCCGTGGCCCGCTCCCAGCCTGTTCCCAGGCGGGGGAAGACCACGTGCCGCCCTGAGGGGCGCACCCACCTCGCCCCCTCCTCGTCCAGGACCAGGCGCTCGTCAGCGCACGAGGCCCACCCCGGCCCCAGGGCCCCCACACCGTCCAGCACCGAGTTGTAGGTGCGCGCAAACCCCAGCGAGGCCAGGCCGCCGGTGAAGCCCAGGTCCACCTCACGCTCCACGAAGTTGCCCGTCGTGGTGTTCACCGGGTCATCGGCGTACCCCGAGGTCTGCGGGTCCCCCGCGATCCGCGGGGACGCCACATCCAGCGGCCTGCGACCACCCACAACCCCCTGGGCCGTCAGGGAGGCCTCCATCGCGGCGTCCGACACGCTCACGATCCCATCGCCACCAGCGGCCTCGAAGGCGGAGGCGACCGCCCCCACCCACGTCACCTCACCAGAGTTGTTCGAGATGAATGACGCCAGGGCGCTGGTGATCCCCGAGGCGTCCACGGAGCACCACGAGCACAACGACGCGAACGAGTCCAGCGCCGACTCCAGCCTCCCCTTGCCCGTGGACACGTTCTCGCTGGCCCCCGATAGGTTCGAGGCGTACGTGCGCAGGTCCGACGGCCTGGCCGACGACACCGCACCAGCCGCCCCCGGCGCCGGCTCCGCCCACGTCGAGACCACCGGCTCATGAGGCTCGGGCAACGGTACCGGAGCCGGGCCGGCAGGCGGCTTGTCCCCGTCGGTCAACCAGTCCCACCCCTGCTTGAACAGGTTCTCCTCGTCCTGACGGTCCGCCCACTCCTTGGCCACCGCCCGACGCCTCCGCTCAGTCGCGGCCGCACTCTTCAGCGCCCGCACCTCACTGACCAGGTCATCCAGAGCGGCCGAGATATTCGTACAGTCCTCCTGGCCCGCCTTGGCGCCAGAGTCGAACACGTCCCCGTAATGACCCTCAAAATCAGCCGACGCCGTCGACGCCCACACTCCCACATCCGACCCCATCGTCGAGATCGTCGACGACAAGCCCGACGCCGCCGTAACCAGAGCATCCGCCGTCGCGTCGTCAAACACCACCGGCTCGTTATACGCCCCCAGATCATCCTTGCACGAACCCACAACAACCCCCAGGGACCAGACCAGGACAGGACGAGAGCCACCCGCACCACAGCGGGGCGACCTGTCACACTCTACGCCCACAATGGCCCTGCCGCCAGCATGAGCACGAGACGACGCCACCCCGGGTAGGCCGGCAGCGGGCGGGCGCGCAGCGCCCCGCGGTCGGCCGGCTCGCTCTCGTGCTCGGCGCACCTGGCCACCAGCCGCGGGTGCGCCAGCAGCGCCACCGGGTGGTTGACCCCGGCCGGGGAGTCCCGGACCAGGCGCAGGCGGTCGACGTCGTCGGTGTTCTCCGCCCGGTGGATCGTGGCCGGCGAGTAGGAGCCCGCTTCCAGGCCCAGCCCGGCGGCCACCTGCGCAGGGGCGAGCATGGGCGGTGAGCTCGAGGGGCCGGTGCTGCCCGGCGGCCACCTGCGCGGGGGCGAGCAGCAGGTTGGCGGCGTGGTCGGTCGGGACCCGGTTGATCTCCTCGGGCATCTGCCGGCTGAAGGAGTGCGGCCCCGCCTCACCCCGGCCCGCAAGCCATCGGACCCTGCTCTCATACGGCCTGGACTGATCTCGGCGAAGGGGAGGAACTGACCGACCTCGTCGACGGTCTCGACTGAATCGTGAACGTACCTTTCCCGCTTCAACGAACCTCCGTTGACGTTGCCGACTGCCGTCAACCCATGTTGACGGCTGGGGTGCGGCCCGCGCCTCCCGCCGGTACCAGTCCGGAACCAACCGTCCGGCCCATGCCGTTCCGCCGGCGTCGGCCCCGGGACGGAAGACCGCTCCCCGGTCCGCCCGGCGGCCCCGTAAACAGCCGCCGTTCTCCGCACCTGCGAGTGATGCGCGCCATAAGATGGGGGCGGCGTCGCACGTGACGCCAGAAGGAGGAACCATGAAGATCCTGCACTCGCAGTTCACCGCCAAGCCCGGCTTCGAGGACGAGGTCGCCAAGATGATCTGCGGCTTCGCCGACAAGGTCCGCAGCGAGCCCGGCAACCGCGTCTTCGACGTCTACCGTCACAGCGACGACCCCGCGAAGTTCTTCGTCATGGAGGCCTACGTCGACGAGGACGCCTTCCAGACCCACCTGGGCATGCCCTACGGCGGGCCCTTCAACGCCCGTCTGGAGGAGATTATCGAGGAGCCCCACTCCATCCTCACCTTCCTCGACAAGATCGCCTGACGGAGTCCGCCGCGGCGCGCGTTCTCAAGGACGGGGTCCTCAGGGAGCGCGCGCCCCGGACCCGGGACGAGGGCCGGGCGTCCCGGGTCCGGGGATGATGACCAAGACCAAGACCAAGACCAAGGCCACGGGCGGGTGGACGGCTCGATCAGTGGTTGGGGCCGCCCGCGCCCTCGTTGAGGCGCTCGGTGAGGATGCGGTTGAAGGACGCGGCGTCGCGGGTGGAGACGTAGTCCTTCACGGCCTGGAAGAAGCCGTCCTGCATCGCCGGGGAGATCACCTCTCCGTAGGAGATCGAGTTGAGGACCGTCTGGCTCCGCAGAGCGTCGGCCGTCTGCTGCTGGTAGGGGGTGAGGGAGGAGACGTCGGCGTCGTTGCGCACCGGGACGCATCCCTTGACCTTGCAGAAGTCGGTCTCGACCTGGGGGTCCAGGGCGGTGGTGAGGAAGGCGTTCGCGCCGTCGCGGTTGTCCGTCGAGGAGGAGACGACGAACGAGTCGACGACCATGAGGAACATCCCCTCGGTCCCTGGGAAGACGGTCGCGGCCACCGGTGAGGCGTCGGTGCTCGCAGCGCCGGCGCTCGCACCGGCGCTGGGAGCGCCGCTCGGGGCCTCGGCGCTCGCACTGGCATCCGCACCGGCGCTGGGGGCGGCACTGGCGGCGGCCCCCGAGTCGTTGAGGGCGGTGGACTCGGCGAAGGCGCTGTCGTTCATCTGGTAGAAGCCGCACTCGCCCGCCGCCAGACGGCCGGAGGCCTCGGACCACGTGTTGTTCTTGCCGGTCGCGTCCGTGTAGTCAATGAGGCGTCCGAAGGTGTTGAGGGCGGTCTGCACCTCCTGGCCGCTCCAGTCGAAGCGGTCGGCCTCGATCCTCTCCCAGCCCTCCTTGCCGATGGTGGCCAGCAGGACCGACTCGAAGAGCCCCGCGGTGCTGATGGAGTCGGCCCCGCCGACGCACAGCGGCGTCGTCCCACTCGCCTTCAGGGCGTCGAGGTCGGCGAGGAACTGGTCGAGGGTGTAGCCCTCGCCCGGCTCGGCGATCCCGGCGCCCTTGAGGACGTCGCGGTTGTACATCAGGACGTTCGCGCGGTGCGCGGACAGCGGGGCCGCGTACTGCTTGCCGTCGACCGAGACCGAGGACAGGACGTTCTCGGGCAGCTGCGCCTTGACCTCGTCGGTGAAGAGCGAGGAGACGTCGCCGACGGCGCCGGCGTTGTGCCAGGCGGTGATGTTCCCGCCGACGAGGCTCTGCCAGACGTCGGGCGGGTCCCCGTGCGCAATGCGCGTGGCCAGGACGACGTGGGCCTGGGAGCCCCCGCCGCCGACGACGGCGGTCTCGTCGACGGAGGTGCCGGGGTTCTGCTTCTCGTAACGGTCGACGAGGACGTTGAGGGCGGAGGACTCGGAGGTGGACGTCCACCATGAGAGGACGTCGATGGAGCCGTTCGCGGTGGGGGTCGATCCACCCGAGCAGGCGGTGATGGCGAGGGCGGTCGTCGCGGCGGTGAGAAGGGCGACGACGCGTTGTCTCAGGGTGGTCATTACTGGGCCTTCCTCTTGTCTGAGGTCGTAGCGATTACTCGCGGAGTGGGTGTGCGCAGGTCGTAGATCGCGTAGAGCGTGACCATGGCGAAGCAGAACGCCGGGACGACGAAGGAGGTCGCCGCGCTCGTCATGTCCATGACCCGGCCCTGGACCATCGGCATGATCGCCCCGCCGACGATCGCCATGACCAGGCCCGCGGCGCCGAACTTCGTCGCCTCGCCGAGCCCGGCGAGGGCGACGCCGTAGATCGTGGGGAACATCAGGGACAGGCACAGGGAGATGGAGATGACGGCGATCACCCCGGTCATGTCCGGGCGGAGCACGGCGTAGAGGCACAGGCACACGGCGAGGGTGCCCAGGAGCGCCATGACCTTGGTCGCCCGGATGCGCGCGATGACGGCGGTCATGACGAAGCGGGCGATGAGGAAGACGACGA
>ERZ772921.2327-NODE-2327-length-10327-cov-2.919685_pt1 | contig 10327 bp, 8 predicted proteins | sample MGYA00512117_ERZ772921 | MGnify/ENA primary metagenome ERZ772921 (study PRJEB29015, sample SAMEA2737944) | human oral metagenome | biome: human oral; feature: human-associated habitat; material: dental | place: China | collected 2150 ... | reverse complement strand
ATAGATGGAACTTCTTTAATACCATTATGTATAAGGTGTACTTTTTCTTTAGTTATATTATATTCCGACAAGATTAGATCATAGGTAAACTTAGATAGAACAATTACTTTATCTGATAGGGCAAGTAAATGCTTGCAATCTACATATTCACTTTGAACAATCTGTTCTGTTTCATTTTCAGCATCTTTATTAATGATCTTTCTAAAGCGAGAAAGATTACCATTTAAAATGAAACACCATCTTAAATAATGTATCGTATAAAATACACGGCAATGCTTGTAATTTGCCTTTAACAAACTAATCAATTCCTGATGATGACAATAATTAAAATGATAAACCACCTCTTCATCAGATTTTACGTATAATCTGAGTATGTAGAGGATATATCGGTAATAAGCTGATAGATAATTATTCCCTTTATGAGAAGGAATATTGTAGTGTAATAAACCATATTTATCTGTACTTACAGTGAACTCTTTTATATCAGTGTTAATATCTATAAAGCTCAGTTCATACAGAAGTTTAGTATTCTGCAAGCATTCAGTCAGCTGCTCTGTATATGTACCAATACCATATACAGAGGCAATGCTTCTATTATTTATTAGAAAATATTTTGCCATAGGATTCTTCCATTAAAAAAAAAGCACTACCATTGTCAATACCAACATTCCTACATAAGTAATCTGACACCTCCCATTCGGGCTTCTGAATATTACTTATTAGTTGATATTTTTTTGTATTATCTATATTTTTCTTCTTAATATTTTCTTTAAGCTCTTGTACAAAATCGTCTTCTATAGACTCACAAACTTGTTCTAAGGATTGCCGTTGCTCAATATAATATAGGAGTCCTAATGCACCATTCTTCAAGGAATAGTTGTCTATTCTTCTAGGATCAACACTCATAATCCTCTTATCAATATCAAATAACAACTCATTTAGATTATCTTGGAACATCCCCGCTTTATACAATAGGGTATATCCAAGTCCTATTCCTGCAAGTCCATTTTCTAAGAATATATCTGCATCATTATAATTTTCGGATGTACACTGCAATATATCACAAGCATAATCACTTAAAGTACGATTATCATATATTAAACCATAACAATATAATGCAAGAATTATCCCCATTCTTCCATGATATAGCCCATTGTCAGTTATCTGGGCAGACTGTAGGGCTAAATAATTAATAAGGCCAGTTGGAATTTTTCTCAACATATCTTACTGCTTAAAGATGTTGCATAAGTTTTTTTTATTTATTATTTTTTCGTAATTAGATGGCGGAGGGCATAAGTACTGATAAACACAATCTTTACAAGGCTCTGATGAACGTACGCATCGCCACGCTGTGTTCTTTAATAATTCATTGTTAATGACATCTAGTATTTCATTTTCTCCTAACACACCAATAGTTGCCTCATTTACATTTGCTTTAATTTCTCCATTGGGAAATATATACAAGCTTCCAAAATTATTTGCATTCAGCTTCTGATTTCTAAATATCTCTCGCATAGAAATTATATTTGTAACAATATCTTCTTGAGAAAGATACACATTTTCCTCAAAGAACCTGATATTTTGCCCATTATAGAACGGGTGTACTTTGTAGTTTTTAATACCGAATTTTGTTAAAGCTACATTTATATTTTCATATTGTTCTATATCTTCAATTATAACGTGATACTTCACTTCTTTCCCTTTACTAAGAAGTATGCAGTTCCTTAGCTTATCATAATTTATTGGAGTATTAATAATAAGATGAACAGTATGCTTATCGATATATGAATTACTTTCATAATTCAAATAATTTACATAAAAATTAAATATCTTATTATTCTCTTCAGAAGGAAAGTTGAAAAAACTCAGATGTTTATACAGGTAGATATTTCCACCAGTTATATTTACTGTGCGTAAAGGGAAATAGCTAATCTGCCGCAAAAGATTATCGAGAGATTCTTTTGTTAACTCTTCTGAGTTTTTACTTTTGCTACAACAAAAAAATTGCTTGTTGTAGCTTAGACATTGCAAACAATCTTGTTGACAAGAACTATTTAAAATGATGTTCACATCCAATAGATATTTGCTTATATCTTTTGCCATGAATAAGTATAAGTTTTCCTTACCTTTTAATTTCTCCACATCAAAATTTAAAGACAGAATTGGAGGTAAAATCACGGGTTTAACAGGATGTATCTCTTTATCCATAATACTACCCATTTTTGCTGAAATCACTTTATCGATAAAGTTTTTAACAATAGGGTCATCTAGCACCGTTTGATCTAATTCAATTGACCCAATATTTTCGTCTTTGTAAATAGAGTCTATGATATGGATTACTTTTAATGATTTTACCAAAAAGTTAACATTTGTATGCGTATCATATAAAAGCATTTGATTCTTCTTTATGCTCACATAAATATGTGATTCAAGATAAAACCAATATTTTTTTAAAACAACGTCTTTGTTCATCTGTTTTAAGTTCTTATTTTATTTAAATATTAATATTATTTACACCTCTTAATCGGTTCAAAAATCATTATTTTATGCCCTTTCTATCCTATAATATTTTAAATCGTATAGTTCCTACTATGTTAAGAGGTCTCAATTGTGAAGTAGATGAATATATATCAAGACCACTATAGTTAACCCTTGTGTACTGACGCTGATTGAAAAGATTATTAACTTGCAAGTCTAATTCAACATGCTTCAATTTGTATTTAAACAACATATCTCCAAACCATGTGTGTCTGTTCTTTTCTGTCAAATTGTTGTAATTACCTTCTATTGTAGTACTAAACGTAAATTGCTTAGTAACAAAGATATTGAACTTAATACGCTGAGTTGCTGTTCGAACAGTCTGTGAAGAATTATCATTAATAGCATCTATAGATGACACATTCCATGCATATCCGCTGGTAATGACAATATTAAGCCATGTAAGAGGAGTGATAGTGCCACCGCCTCCAATACTGATTGTTCGAGAATGGAAAGGGTAAAGATTCTGAGCAATGAGGCGTTCACTCTTACTATAGCTATAACCTCCAAAAGCACGAATGGTTGATTGTAACCAATCAAAACCTTTGCTACCATCAAAGCCGAAAGCATAATTATCTGTATATGTTTTTTTATCAATAGCATGTACAACACTGGTTGCACCTCGATATTCATAACCATAAATTTGATTGTCACGAGTGTGTCCATAGTTACCATTTATACGGAAAAATGTTGCTGTAAGAGCACTACGATACCCAACTGATGCACTCGTTGTGAAGCAACTTGTTTCTGACAAATGTTCAACATACGACCGTTGAAATGTTCGGTAGTTGTTCATTATATAGCCACTATAGATACTTCCAGGATCTCCGACATTCTTATAGTATGTTGCATTAATGTTACCACTCCAATCACGCCACTCATAGTTTACAGTAAACGATGGTGTTACAAGTAAGCGGGTATATTTATTCTTGTTTTTAGTGATGCGGTCATCAAGAGTTTGTGTGTATAAGTTTAGAGGGCAGGTAAGGGAGAGGCGCCAACCAGCCTGTTCGAATTTGTATTGTTGATTTAGCGATAATTCATAAGTGTTATACCATAAATCATTCAATACCGACTGTGATGTATGATTTTGACTACCATTTGCCGTCAAATTAGTAAAGCCACTTAAATCGGTCTTTATGCCATGCAAGCTGGCATTGGCTAAAATTCCATAGTCCAGAGAGAATGATCCTAAATGAAAGGTAAAGTTAGTGTGGAAGTCACCAGCTATGTTGCGTGACTTCAATTCTTGATTATAATGGACTGATGTTTGTGGCAAAAGCGAATCCACATCAACCATCAATGTGTTAGGGCGCTGGGCATAACCAACAGAGAAATGCAAGTCAAGTGTACGTTTACCATAATTCTGGATGAGGTTCATTGTGTTACTGACTGTTAGCGAAGGACGATGAAAGTATTGATAAACCCGATTGTCTCCATAGTTGATGGGGACAGCTCCTGTTAGGTCAGAGGTAAGTTGGCTCTGTACGTTATCATTAGTCCATTCTCCATCTAACTTCAGTACATTGGCAATAAAACCATTTTCACCATTGCGATTGTATCTTAAGTTTGTACTAAGATTATTCATGTGTGTTACAAATATAAGCGACTCGCTACTCAAAAGTCGTTGATTAGAACTGTAAAACAGGTTGGCAGCTGAGACACCTTCTTGTCGTATAGATGCATGGAGATATGACATATTCAAAGTTAGTTCAGATTGTTTGCCTATTTTCTCCAAGTGGTTCATTGATATAATGTGTGACTGATTGTCAAAAGTCCGTTTCTGTGGTAATCCACTGCCAGATGGCGTAACAACTCCCAGTGGGGCAAAAGCAACAAGCCCCACATCATTGATACCAGAATAATGTGAAGTTAATTCTTGGGAAACATCATCACCGATATTGTTTCCTTTATAGAGAGTTATATTCTGCCTACGTTTTGCAAAGTACATACCTACAACCTCTGCCGTCCATAATGGATTTCTGCCAATAGGATTTTGTCCATCAGATAGGGAACGCATTCCGAATCCCCATCCACCAGATTGTTGACCACCACCACCGAGCATTGTGTTTACTGCTACTGTACCTTTAGCAGCATTTTTTAATTTCAGATTTATAGCAACATCATCGGTTGGTGTTCGTCCCTGTAGGGCTTTCACTGGTTGATGGTTCTCAAGCACTTGAACCGAACCAACATCTTGTGCATTGATATTTCCTGTTGCAAGACCATAGCGACCTTGCAACAAATCCATGTCTTCAACATAAAACTTTGAGATACTTTTCCCATTGAATTTTATACTACCATTATCTGATACTTCTATACCAGGCATACGCTTTAAAACATCGCCTATAGTGCGATCGCCTTGCTGTTGATATGCACCAACAGAATAGTTAAGAGTATCACCGTTTTGTCGTATTTTCTTGGCATGAACTTCAACTTCCTTAAGTTGTAGTACCTTTTCTTTGACTCGAAAGTTCAACCGTTGTGAACGGTTAGCAACAATTTTAACTTGCTGCCCTATAGACATACCTGCTGCAGTAATTGTTAAACTATCGGATTGTGAATTTACCTCCAAACGATAGTCACCCTTATTATCTGTCTCAGCAAATGCCAGTACGCTACTATACCCTTTTGCCGTTACAGTTACAATGGCATCTCCTGACTTGCCCTGTGCATCTATCACACTGCCTTCAATGACTGTTTGAGCTTGTATCTTTAAGCAAAAGATAATCAGTAGACTGAATATGGTTGTAGTTTTCATCTATTCTTTTTCTAATGGCTCGTAAGGGTGTGGCTTTGATTTTAATTGCCCCGTTTGATAGTCGCGAGCTCCAGCTGTTTTAAGGTGATCTCGATTTGCGGCTACTTGTAATTTATAAATATGTTCACGTGTATCCTTAACAAATCCTTTATATTCACTTTTAACAATTGGGAAATTGCCAGATTTTATTTCAACAGCTTCCCATGTGTAGAGATGATCTTTATCATATATCTTTAATATTAGTCCAGGTAATCCACCAAATATCCATGGACCGAGGCGTGTAGGAATTTTGGTAGTAAACCAAGCTTCAAAAGTTCTACCTCTCCATTGGCAAGTTGCTTTTTGACAATCATACCCCAGTATTGATAGCTGCTCATTAGAAAGCGTCCAATGTTGTTGATACATCGGTTCAGTATAGAAAGCATTATAGCGTTCCATAGCCCATGGCATCGTAGCATAGCAAGTGTATATGCCATTATCAGAGTATATATCAGTAAATTGATACTCGCTCCAATACTGGCAGTTCCTTCCACCGGAAAAGAATATTCTCGGTATACTAGTAGCATTTGGATTTCGCTTAATAAAATCATCATGTAAGGAATCGTTTAATTCTAAGAAACGGCTACAAAGCTTACTCAAATCTTTCCCTATTAGAAGCACTTGAAGGTCTAAATAAGTACGTTCGTCGCTAATATCATTAGCATTTAGAGCATATACAGCTTTAATTGAGGCCTGCCCAATCACTAAACATTTTCCTACACCTTTAGTGTTAGGACGAATTACACGTCCTTGCTTTTCTTGCGCATGTAATGTAAATGAAAAACAAATAAAGAAAATAATGATACTTCTCATATGTAATCTTTCAACTTAATTATTATACAACTCTTAATTAAATAATAATTAGTATGCAGTCTCACTAAGATATAAGACAGCTATAATTCTTATGTTTCATTATCTGTTGGCTGTTATATGCCACTAAAAGTAAAGATTGGATACTATCTCATGTTTCTATTTAGATAGTATCCAATGCTATTACTAGTTGTTAAGCATGAAGAGCTTCTGGCCAATAATTTTCGCCATTATCATCATCATAAGTAAACTGATTACAACCATGGGTAGAGCTGTAATTACTTTGATAGTTTGCCATGTTATTAGCATTAATGGAAGATCCACCTTTTTTTTGCCAATAACAAGAACAAGAACAAGAGTTGCCACCAATGAGGGCATCCATTTCTTTCTGTCGAAGTTCTTCTGCAGAAAGAGCATTCAATTTAAAACGTTTTAGTTTCATGTTAATTTTTTGAAGTGTTAATAATTTATTTACTAATATCTAATGTATACATCAGATAATTTTATATTATAAGCGATTTCTTCATAATTTTGTAATAGGCCTCAGGATGGTCACGTAGAAATTGATACTGTTTAAGCTCAAATTGTTGTAACATTGCTTCATTCATAAAACCATAGCATATAGGTCTCTTTTCTATATCCTTAATGTTAAATAAGCACTGAATGCATGAATGTTTGTTTTTACAATGGTTGCACTGATTTTCCATCTTTGTATAATATTCGTTATACTTTCTAGCTATTTCTACAGTGTCTAATTCTATCCCAGTTGCAGTAAGGTTTCCTAGTCCATACTGGTGTCCTATTCTTTCACAGGGAAGAATCTTACCATTAACCGTAACAAACATCTTTTTAGCAAACGGCAAACATGTACCTGTTGGAATATATTTTAGATGAGATTTGTCGCAAAGTAAATCTGTATAGTCACGATAAAAAAAACCACTATATTGATGAAGATACAACAATAAACTCTTATAACTGCTTGAATCTATAAACAAGTCCTTTTCAATTTCTTCATAATGTTCAGACTGATGTAAGCTTTCTTCAGAGTTTCTATAAGTTTGATTAAACTCTTGTATCTTATCAGTTTTGATACCAGAATTATTTAATTCACTGATGGTGGGCTTTTTATTATATTTAGTTTTAAAATAGCTATAAATATCTTCAACTGAATTCCGATTATGTAATACGGAGTTAAAGTTGATATTCTTATCAAAGAATTTAGGATACTTCTCACGGACTAAGTCCACATTTCTTGTCACACGGTCGAAACTATTTTTTCCGTTATGGTCAACCCTGTAGCTATCATTTATTTTATTTCCGTCAAGACTAACTAGAATATGAAAATCATGTGCAACCAAAAAGTCCATATACTTATGCAAGAGAATTGCATTGGTTGTCATAGAAAACAAGAACTTCCTCCGTGGACAACATAACTTATTTTCTACATAGTATACAATATCATATATAAAATTGAAATTTAACAGAGGCTCACCTCCATAAAAAGATATGTATATAAAACTTTTTGCCGATGTATTCCTTTCCGAGTTCCAATACTGATTCAGGTGTTCTATTAAACGTATTGCACCAGATGTTGACATCATTTTATTTTCTCTTTTATCAAAATCGTCATAAAATTCTCCGTATGCACAATATTTACATTTTAGATTGCAAGAATCAGTTACCTCAAAGACTAATTGAGGCAAGTTTGCCAAATTGTTTAAGATTTGATTGGGTGATATGTATTCAGTCATTTTGTTTTTGTTATTTTCAAGATTGTTGTTATGTTTTATTTTTTTTGCAACACAATTCCTACGTTTCAATATTTTGTTTGCAAATATACAAATACATATTGTATAAAACAATAAAAAAGCAGTTTTTTTTTTGAAAAATTTGTGTTTCCTTAGTATTTTCAGTATATTTGCTGTATTATTTACTATATATATATATTGTTTATATGAATAAAAATATTATTTCATTAAAGGATTTCGAGATTACTCCAAACGAGAATGTTATCGAGCGTAGCCAAAATTTCCAAAGTTACATTGACCAAATGGAGCAATTCGGCTGCAAGAGTTATTGGGTTATGGCAAAAACTGGAGTTGGAGCCAAGATGCAAATCGAGGGCTATAACGGTGAAGTTTCAGCATACATTTCCAACGATTATTTAGGCATGTCGCAAAGTGCTGAAACCAAGGAAGCTGGCATAAATGCCGTCCTGAAATATGGTACAGGGGCAAGTGCTGCTCAAGCCATCGGTGGCTATTTAGACATCCATCAGCAGTTGGAACAAGGCATTGCAAAGTTCGTTGGTCAGGAAGATGCCATTCTATTCTCATCAGGTTTTGGTGCCAACGCAGGTCTGCTTCGTGCTATATTGGGAAAAAATGACATAGCCTATATTGATTCCTACATCCATACCAGTGCCACAAGCTGATTAATTGGAACCAACGTAAAACATATAGGACACAATGATGTTGACTATCTTAACATGATTCTTGAACGGGAAACGGGAAAATATCAGACTCGATTGGTCATCATTGATGGGGTCTATTCTCAAAATGGGGATTTATCAAAACTTCCAGAGTACATTGCAGTATGTAAGAAACACGATTGTCTTCTTATGATGGATGATGCCCACGGTATTGGAGTTATGGGAGAAAATGGCAGAGGAACAGCCGAATATTATAATTGCTTGGGACAAGTAGATATTATTACAGGAACTTTCAGTAAATCCTTCGGATGTGTCGGTGGTTTTGTTGCCGCGTCAGAAAAACTGATTCAGTATCTGAGATATTATGCTGACAGTAATGTCTTTTCCGCTGCAATGACTCCACAGGTAGCAGCATCTTCATTAAAGGCTTTGGAACTTATACAAACGCGTTCTGAAATTCGCAAGAAATTGTGGACCAATGTCAATTATTTGCGCAAACGACTGACAGAGGAGGGCTTTGATATAGGCTGTTCTGTATCAGCCATATTTCCTATTATGGTAAGAGACAATAGAAAAATATATGAAATAGCACGTGAATTACAAAAAAGATGTATCTTTGTAAGCGGTATCACATATCCTGCGGTAAGAACCAAGGAAGCACGGCTTAGAGTCAGTGTGTTGGCTTCACACGAAATAGTACAGTTGGAGCAATTGGTGACCGCCCTTGTGGAAATTAGAAAATCAATACCTTTTTAGATGGCAGAAGAAGAAAAAATAAACCCAAAAGATACAGAAGGACAAACGTCGATATACAGGCTGACATTATCAAGGCAGCAGAAAGTCTGATCAAGAAAAAAGGCTTTGCATCAATGTTGGTGACAGAGCTCATCAAAAAAGCCAGAATCGAACCGCTTGTCTTTTATAACAGATATGATAATCTTAGTGAGTTTTATGATGAATTCGTTAAGAAGTACGACTATTGGTTTAAGGATGTCCTGACTGATATTCCATTTCCTACTGATTCAGAATTAGGTTATATCGACATTTTCAAGGATGTGCATAAGTCACTTCAAGACAAATCCGTAATGCTGGAATTACTGCGTTGGGAAATAGCAGAAGGAAATGAAACTACGGTTCGTACAGCTATGCTCAGGGAAATGCACACATTACCTCTTGTCAATACTTACGAAGGGAAATTTAAGGATATAGATATATCTGCTATATCTGCATTGATTATTGGGGGGATATACTACCTCAATCTCCACCGTGATAGATCGAAGTTTGCCGATATTGATTTGAATACCGAACAAGGCAGAAAACGTATAGAAAATGCCTTAGAGGAACTTGGACACATGATATTCCACAACCATGAAGTAAATAATTATAAACAAGTAGTTGCTGAAAGAATGAAAGAAAATGGCATCAGCGATGAAATCATAAAAAAGTGTTTGGATTAAGCGATACAATTCAAAGAGATTCCCCACTTATCCAGCGTGATAATTGGGGAATTTTCTTATTATAGAAACTATATTCTAATAAAGTGATATTTTAGGCTTTACCATAAACTAAACATAATAGATTGTTTCCCCAAAATTCCTTTTATTTCCTACTTTACCCGAAAACTTTTCCATCTCTTTATATACCTATAATTTAGCAGCTTGATAACAGTATTCATCATTAAAATTATCAAGCAATGGAATCAAACAGCAATGACAATTACGTGCTGGTCTTGGAAGACCGCACGGAAG
>ERZ772921.2325-NODE-2325-length-10332-cov-5.556680_pt1 | contig 10332 bp, 14 predicted proteins | sample MGYA00512117_ERZ772921 | MGnify/ENA primary metagenome ERZ772921 (study PRJEB29015, sample SAMEA2737944) | human oral metagenome | biome: human oral; feature: human-associated habitat; material: dental | place: China | collected 2150 ... | reverse complement strand
CCGCCGCATTTACCGCTTCCATCGCTCCGCCAACTTTGTCGCCATCCTTAATCTGCTTTACAGCTTGCTCAGCCTGTTTAATTCTGTCCTTAATTGGGCTGTTTATTCCTGCTGATATTGTAAATCCGCTGCTCTTGCTTGAAGTATGCACGTCCCTTGTGTCAATTCTTGCACCGTATTTTACATCGCCGTTATTGATCTGGATATTTCCATATTCAAAGATGGATAACATTCTTATTTACTGCCACTTATTTCTTTAATAATTTTCAGACATATATTATAATCTCTTACTTTAATATTTACATGATCTTGATAACCACGAAACTTAAAAATTGTATCCCAGCTTTCACAATTATTATTATAGAATACAATTTCTTCATTTTTATCATTGTAAAAATAATATTTTTCATCAAAAGAAATATCATAAGGATAGGTTTTTTTAAAAATATTTGAAAAATTTAACTCCTTTAGGAAAATATTTTTTAAATCTTTAGAATATACAATTTTCTTGCCATTTTCTGAGTAATAAATTTTTGAATTTTTTATTTTATTCCTAAAAATAGAAACTTCTTTATAGTATGATAACACTACTGAAGTATAATAAAGAAAATATATCCCAATAAATAAAGAAAATATAAGAATTATTATTTTTTCTAAATTTTTTAAAAGAAATATTTCTTTTAAATTAATTATTTTGAAATCTAAATTTTTCAAATAAAAACCATCACTCGTTATATATATTATAAAAATAGCGATAAAAAAAGGAAAAAATTTAAATTTTATAAAGAATACTATAAAGATTATTATTAAAATACAAAGTAATATTTTTTTCTTACACATCTCAATTTCTCCTTCTATTTGAATTTTAAACTTTTAGGATAGAAATATGCATTTGGATTTTTTGTTTTTTCATATTCTTGATATTTCTTATAGATATTTTTCAAATAAGTTTCTGTTATTTTCATATTTTTAGGACGTTTTTCATTATATTTTTTTAACTTATTTTGATCTATTTTCCCTGTAGAAAAATTCATAAATTCCGAATACAAACTTCTGTTTACATAATGTAAACTTTTAGATATTTCAGTTCGATTATGTTCTATTAAAGTAGCAGCTTTGTAATATATTTCATTTACATCGTAATCCGAAGTTTTTTTGAAACCACCTTTAAAATCAAAAAATGCAATAGCCCCACCAAAAAGTTTTGCTAATTTTCCTGGCAGTGAACCACCTACTATTCCTACAGAAGTATCTAAAATACCTGATAATATATGTGAAACATTATCAAAATCTCTATTTAGTTGTTTTACTTTTTCTTCAGTTAAATTATAATCTTTTTTTAATTTGCCTACATTATTGCCGTATTCCTTTTTGATTGTTTTGTACTCAGGTACGTTTTTTATGTCTGGTCCAATGAATGAATTTCCAATTTTCTTTCCTTCAATCTTGCTGTAATCTATTCCATCTCCAGTTGACATAAATTCTGTATTATTTACTTTGTATTGTTCTCTGAAAAAATCATTTACTGGTTTTCCTAAACTTTCAAGTCCATATTCTCCTTGTAATTTTTCTTCTTCTGTTGTCTCTTTTTGCTTTCCCGCTACAGCGTCCATTAAATGTGTTACTTCTTCAAAAACAGTTCCTATCAATTGTGATGTTGAAGTTATTTTATCCATATTGATATAAGCTACTAATTTCCCATTTTCTAATCTTGCTACTCCTTCTACATTTTTACTATCTTCTGGAATATTTTTATTATCAGTATACACTAAATCAATTTCTATGCCCATATCTTTTCCAACTGATTCTACCAATACTTCTAATCCATTTTTAAACTCTTCTTCGTTTATTTTTCCGTTTTTGAAATCTTTTTGCAGCTGATTTAAATTTGTTCCAATTAAATTATTTATTGTAGTTGCTCTTCTTTGAGTAGATAATTCTTCCATAAAACCACGCTTATCTACACCTTGATTATTTATAGTATTTTTTAAAAAATTTTTCAAGTTGCTCCTTGTTCGTAAACAAGTTATTTAAGTCGGCATTGAAAATTTTGGAACTGTTTTTATGGATTGAAAGGTAAGTTATTGCTCTTGTTACAAATCTTTCCCCTTTAAAAAATTCGTTTGAATAAGCATCTGCTATAGTTACTATTTGATGTTTTCCCAGTTCACCGTTCATTTTTGAGATTTCAATTTTTTTCATAATTTTTTCTCCTTTGGTATTTTATTGTCCTTTGTTCTTATCTGCATATATGATAACATATTTCGGTTTTATTGTCAACTACTTTTTTGATTTTTTTGAAATAAAAAAGGCCCTTTTGAGCCTTTAAAAATATTTTTTTTACTAGCAATGTACTTCGGCTTTTACCAACCATCTCAACTTGAAGTTTTTCTGTTTCTTGTTTTCTTTTTCAATTTCCTTTTTTATTTCTTTATTAATTTTACTCATATCTTCCAGAAATTTTCTTTTTCTTTCAACAACTGTATTTGAGAGAAGTTCTTCGGCACATAAAGGACAATTATGTCTTTCTTCATTGTAACTTGTCAAGTATGAAATATTAAGAACCGATTTACATTTAGGGCAAGTTATAGTCTTTGATTTTCTGTTTCCAAGCAAGTTTTTCTGTTTATATTCTTCCCTTTGTTTTGCAAGTGTTTTTACTTTTTCCTTAAGTCTTTTTATTTTGACTGTTTCCTTGTCTTCAAATTCCTTATATATTACGGCCACATCTTCGTATTTTCCTTCGTATCTTTCAAGATATTCTTTGGCTTTTTCCCTGTTATCAAAAACAGTATCAGTTTTAAATTTAAGGTTTCCATGATAATCCCTTGCATCACTTTCGTATTCTCCCCATTCGCTCACTTCTCCGTAAATTGTGTTTTTATCCTCTTTTAAATTCTCAGTTTTCTTAAATTCAAAGTAGTCGATCATGTGTCCCATTCCAAATCATTCCTTCCACGTTTAATTTTCTATATAAATATTATACTACACTTTTGTTTCAAAGTAAACAACTTTTTGAAAATATTTTACATTTATTTTTAAGAAATTAAAAAAGAGAGGATATTTATTCCTCTCAATTTTGTTACGTTATTATCTTTCTGGAGTAAATGTTCTAGTGCAAAGTGTTATTTCGTAATCAAATAAATTATTTTTACTGTCATATTTATATTTGAAAGTCCACATTGTCAATTTTTCATATTTTTGCACTTCGTCGCCAAAATGCATATTTATTAAATAAAATTTATTGACTTTTTCTTTCATACTAATAATTTTTTTGATTATGTCATAATTACAATAACCGCTTACATAAATACTTATGCTATTAGTGTATCCGCTGTCAAGGGAACAGTAACTACTTGCATTTTTAAAGTTTATATCAGCATTTTCAAGATCCAATCTTTCACTTTCATTGTAAATTGTAACGTTTTCTTTTCTCATAGTTTTTCTCCTTTGATATTTTATTGTCTTTGTTCTTATCTGTATATATAATAACATATTTTGTAACTAAAGTCAACAACTTTTTGAAAAAATTTTAAAAAAAGTAAAATTGAATTTTTGAATTATTATTGACTTTTAAAAACTATAAAAAGGCCCTTTCGGGCCTGTTTCTATAATTTGTTAATCATTGAAGAAAAATCCTTAAATACTTCTTTTAATGTTTCATTCTCTTCTGTGTCAAGTAAGCATGGATCATAACATTCAAAATCTTTAAATGTCAATTTTTTTCCAGCATTATTAAATCCGTATTCAGCAATTTTTCCTATTTCTTTAAAGGAAATATTCAAATGTTCTTGCATATTTTCATAAAAACTTGCAACTGCATTTACGATTTCCTTGTCCTCTGGGCTTATTTCTTTTTCCAAAATCATTTCAATATCCTTGAGAGTTTTCATTGCAAAGGAATATGCAAGAGTGCTTGTGAAGATAACTCCGTTTATTTCAGCTTTAAATTCTTGAATTATTTTGTTTTTTATCATAATCATTCTCCTTTAATATTTTATTACCTTTGTTCTTATCTGTAATTATTATATCACATTTTAGTTTTGATTTCAACAACTTTTTAGAAATTTTTTAAAACTTGTCTATTTTTTTAAAATATAAAAAGACCCTAAGGGCCTTACATCTGTATTTCTAATTTTTCTTCAAAGAATTCTTGAACGTCAAGCCATTCAAAAGTTCCATCGGCATTTTCCTTTACCAGTTCGTAAATCTCTTTTATAGAAGTCTGTCTATCAATATTTTTATATTTCAATTCAAGCAAATATTTTAGTGAATTTCTTATAAGATAAAGATTTGAGTTTTTCATTATATCTTTTCCGAGAAATTTTGGAACACTCATATTTTTTCCGTTATAATGCTTATACATTGGCACAAGGTCTTCAAATACGAATACGGCTTTTTTATCGTAATATTCTTCCAGTATATCCATATTGAATTTAGGGCTTATGTTATCAGCAATTTCTCTTAAAGTTGCCCCCTTGTCTATAAGTTCTCCAACTTCCCAAATAAACTCTCCTAAAATTCTTAGTGCTATTGCTGTGAATTTTCTTTCTTTCAGTTCTTTTTTCATAATTTATTCTCCTTGATTTTGGTATAAAGGGCCTTTAGGCCCTGTCTTTATCTTTTCGCTATTTTTATTTTTTAATTGCCACAAGTTTATATTCCGAAACATCTTCACGTTCTCCAGCATTGTCATTCCAGTAGTCCCAGCCAATCCTTATACAGTTTTCAAGATTGTATTCCATGCTGTTTCCAGCACTGATTTCAATTACTTTAACTTTTGATTTACCAAACTTAACAGAAATAACTGTATTTTCAGTTATCGTTCCATTATCTTCTAGGACAGTTGTGTAAATCATATAAACGTTAGTTCCAGCAAATTCCTTGAATTTTTCAGCATCCAGTTCCTCAAATTTTCTTTGGATAATGTTTGTATTAACATTTCCATAATTAAAATCTGCTTTTTCATTTTCTGTCAAATCCTTGATTTCAATTTCACATTCTTTAGCAAACTTTTCAATGAATTCCTTTCTTTTTTCCCCTGCAATTTCATTCCCAGTAAAATCAAAAGTTACTTTTCCAAATGTTTCAACGTAAATTCCCATATTGTTCTCCTTATTATTTTTATTGTCCTTTGTTCTTATCTGCATATATAATATCATATTTTAGTTTTAAAGTCAATAACTTTATATGTTATTTTTATAAAATACTTTGCAAATAAAAAAGGCGGTACAGTCCGCCTGTTTCTAAATTCCTTTTTCAATGCTCACTTTTTCAAAAATTTCTTCCAAGCATTTATATTCTTCTACAATCATATCTTTTTCTTTTTCATATCTCCAAGCGGAAACTTTTATTTTCAGTTCATTTCCAGTTATAAAGAAAAAATCATATTTTTTTCTTATTATACATTCAATAGGGATACCGATTATTTCTGACAAATTTTTCAAAGTTCTGAAATCAGTTTTAGCAAAGTTTTCTTTTGCAACTATCAAAGTTTCATTTTCTTTCTTGAAATGAATTCCGTTCATGGAAACAGCTGCAAATTCTTCTATTTTTGCTATTCCCCAAATTTCCTTAACTTTTTCTGCCATTGTCGCCATTTTGTTAATTGTATTAAATTCAAATTTTATTTCATTGCCAAGCGTTATTTTTGCCTCATCTGAAAAGAAAGGGAAATTTGTAATGTTTTTTTCAACAGCTTCCCTAACAATATTCAATGCTTCCTTATGTTCAACCGTTTCCGCATAGTTAAAAACAAGCATAGCAGTTTTCAGCATTTCAGCATTAAGTTTTACAGGCTGGTCAAAAACTAATCTTTCCCATCCGTCAAGTTCCCTTTTTCTGTCAAGTTATTTTCAGGAAGAAGTTTTAACAAGGCTCTTCCTAAAAGTTTTCTTTCTATCTCGGAAACTTCGTATCCAAAATTCCAAAGCATTCTGTAAATTTCACTTCCTGCTTCAAGGCTAGTGCATAAAACATTATGCTCTATGCTTTCAGAATAAGTTTCTTTTCCGTTTTCTGAAATGTCTTGTATTCTTTTGCTTCTTTTAAGTTTAAAATCTTCGGCAATTACGCATTCAGGTATTTTCCTGTCCTCAAAGAGTATTCTGATTTTTCCAGTTTCAGAAACAAATTCTGTATTTTTAATTCCATCAAAATCCGAAACTCCTTCAATTATTGAAACAAATGACTGAATATTGCTAGTTTCCAAATATCTTGTATATTTCTGGGCTTCACGTTCCGCAAATGTCTTTTCGATTGTTTTGCCTTCTTCGGATGTAATAATATTTAATACTTCTTTTTTAGTGGCGATTGTTTTGTGTTCTAAATATTTATTGATTTTTAGATAAGTTTTCAAATTTTCAATATGTTCTTCCGTCTTTTCATTTTCAACAAAACGGTAAATCAAATTGTTATCTTCAAATACAGCATCTGCAATTTTAAATTTTTCTTTTTTTTCATCAAGTTCTGTTTCCAAAAAATAAATTTCATTGTTTCCTTTTCTATAATTTAAGTTTCTAATTTCTTCTATGTTTCTTATTTCAAGTTTCATAATTTTCTCCTTTGGTATTTTATTGTCTTTTGTTCTTATCTGTATATATGATAACATATTTTAGTTTTAAAGTCAACTACTTTTTATAAAAAATCAATTTATTTTTTGCTAACATTTTATCTCAAAATAAAAAAGGCCCTAAGGGCCTTCTATTGATTTTCATTTTGCCATTTTTGATACATTCTTATATCTTCTGCTTTTTCATCGTTTCTGTTTCTTTCAATGTAACGTTCCACTTTCCTGATCTTCTTTTCTATTGTTTCAGGTTTATGCTCCGTGATTTTTAGCCAATGATCGTCTCCGTCAGCAACACCTATGCCCTTGATATAGTCAAAAGGAAGTTTATAGATTGCATATCCGACAATATCGGAATTGTTTTCGGAAAATACATAGAAATTTTTATTTTCATTGTCAACTCCTATAACAAACTGGGTTGCAACTTTATATCCTGATGTTCCTCCGAAGTTCATTACATCAATGCTGGTATTTAATAATCTTGTTTTATCTTTGCTGTTAATCACAAACTGCCATTTCTGTTTCTGTTTTACTGCTTTTTCTTCAACTTTTTTACATTTTTCTTTCATTTCTTTTATTATTCTTTCTTCTCTGCTTGTTTCCATTTTTATTCCTCCTGTCGCTTTCTTTGTTTTTATCTATATATATAGTATCATATTAATTAATATATGTCAAGAATTTTTATAAAAAATTTTGTTACACAAAACAAAAAAAGGCCCTTCTGGGCCTTATAATGAGTAAAAAAATATCGAAAGTATATGGATATAATATCATATTTTTAACAAAAAATCAAATTATTATAATAAAACTTTCAAAAAGTAGTTGACTTTAAAACTAAAATGTGATATTATATATACAGATAAAAAACAAGGGAGAAGGACAATGAAAAAACAGATAAAAAAACTTGATGAAATTTTGAATGGAAAAGCGACTGAATTTTTTAACGAACTTCTTAAAAAGGAAATTGAAGAAATAAAGAAAAACGAATTCCTTTTTGACGATTTTGAGGAATTTCATAACGAAGAACATTTTTTGATTTTTCAATGGAGAATAGAAAGGGAACTTGAAAAAAAAGGATATAAAAAAAATCCTGAAATCCTTAGAACATTTGAAAATTTCTTCGACAATGAAATAAACCATATTTTTGCAGAGATGGAATTTGAAAATTACACAAAATTTCTATGGAAGGAAGTACGAAACTCAGGCAAATTCCTTAAATACAAAATTAAAGACAGAACTGTGCTTGTGCTTAAAAAGGATGGGAGAAACGGACACAAGTTTGCGAAGGAAAAATATAAGGAAGAATATGAATTTCCTTATTAGAGAGGCCTAAGGGCCTCTATGAATATTTTTTTAAAAAAAGTTATTGACAATAAAACAAAATTATGTTATTATATATACAGATAAGAACAATGACAAAGGAGAAGAATTATGAAAATAAGAATTATTGCAATTACAAAAGATCCTGATCTAAAATCAGCAGAGAAAACATTGGAAAATTGGAAAGAAAATTATGGAAACGTAATAAATATTGAAAAAGAGCCTTTTGGAAAAGAGTTTATAGAAGTGGCACAACTTCCTGAAAAACCTGAATTTAAAATCACGGCTATTGTAACCGATAAAAACTGGGAAGAGATGGACTACGGAAAAGAAAATGATAAAGGCTGGGAAAATAGAGTTGCTGAAATATTGAATGACATAAAATCAAATTACAAAGGATATTATGCAGTTTCGTTATACTGCACGGCATTTTAGAGAAAAAAGGGGGAAAGCATGGAAAAACTTTTCAGGGCATTGTTCTATGCCCTGATGATAACGGCAATAGGAATAGCAGTAATAAAATTTATCTATTAAGGAGAAAAAAATGAAAAAAGAACTGAGCGAAATTATCAAAAACGGAACAAAAGAAAAATTAGATATAACAATAAACGGAGAAGTTGTGGGGACAACAAACAATGCCCTTTCAATATTTAGATACCACTTCTATAATGACATAAGAAAGAAGATTGAGAATGAAACGGCTGAAATATTGAAGTCCGAAGAAAAAATTGAAATTGACTTTGCAGGAAAGTTTCTTCTGACAAACAGCAAGGATTTTGAGGAATTTTTGTCAACTGTAAAACTTTATTTGGAAGATAAATATATGCAGGAAATTAAAAGTGGAAATGGAAAATACAAAGCCATCTTAGAAAATGGAGAAATTGTAAGTATAGAAAGCAAAAATGTTTCATTGACATTTAAAAAGAATGAAAGGACTATAAAAACGGAAACAGGATACGAGAAATCCGATTTGACAGAATTTGAAATAAGTTCATGTGATATACTTGATACCGCTATCCTTTGCCAAGAATTTGATGACCTGAAATTCCAAAAAAGAAGTGAAACGTTCAGCGAAGTGATGGGATTTGTTGAGGGAAATGAAAACGTTTCCTTGTCGATTGAAAAGGCAACTGATACAATAAAGACAGAAACAGGATACAGAAGAGTTAATTTTTCGGAAGTCAAAATAAATTCTCAAGATATAATAGATAATCCTATTTTTCAGAAAAAAATTGATGCCTTGAAATTTAAGAAAAATAGTGAGATGTTTAGCGAAGTAACAAAAATCCTTAGAAAAATACTGAAGGAAAAACTTCCCAAACATTTAACAAACGATATTAAATATGCTGAATTTTTTGAAAAATATGAAAATGTAAAAGAGGCAACCCTTGAAAGCCTGTTCGCATTTACAGTAGTTTATGATGATGTCGTATGCATCGACTTTGAAACTTTAAAAAGAATTGTCAATAAAGGGCCTAGACTTCATTTTATGGTTGAAACTGAAATTATGGAAAAAAGAGTTAAAGTTAAATTTTTCAAGAACGGAATAGTGGAATTTATACCACAGGACAGAAGTTCCGAAACTATCTCTAATTTTTTAGTTTTAATAGCACAAATTGTATTGTAAATTCTTATTATGAGTATGCTCCTAGAGATTCGCAGGGCGTTTTAATAGCACAAATTGTATTGTAAATGTCCACCTGCTGCAATTTCATTTTGCTTGAAATCATGTTTTAATAGCACAAATTGTATTGTAAATTTTCATTTCAGTTAATTCCCTGTATGTATTAGGGCAGTTTTAATAGCACAAATTGTATTGTAAATATGAAGCCGCAAGGGCTGTATATTTTGGAAAAATAAACAACTGGGGAAGCCATTTCATGAGAATTGACGGCAACGGCAATATAGAAGAAATTACAGAACAGGCGTTCAATGAGGAAATTCTTGGAGAACAGGAAGAAATAATGAGCAATTACCTTGAAAATTTTGGGGAAGACGAAACATATACGGAACTTGAAGAAATTATTCAAAAAGAAAATTAATAAATATGGGGGCCTTTTCAGGCCTTCTTTAAAAAACAATATAATGAGGAGAGCAATTATGGAAAGAACATGGAATATGTTTTTTACAGATAGCCACGGAAGGCTAAGAGAAAAAATTGTTTATATAGACCCACAGTTTATATTTCACAGTGATAACAAATATCATACTCCTAAAAAGAGTATGATTGAAATTGAATATCAGAATATGGAAATACTTGGTAAAAATTTTTATGATGAGCAAATCGGAGTTGCCGTTGCAAGTGGAGACTTCAATATGACTTATCAGAAAGCTGACGTAAAAAAAGATAAAGACGAAAACAACATCTTTATTAAAAATAAAAATGGCGTCACTGCTTTAACTCCATATTATTTTCCACCAGAGGGAAATAAAATTTCTATGAG